>JAABUX010006453.1_pt1 | contig 14000 bp, 19 predicted proteins | sample 5561851 | NCBI WGS metagenome assembly JAABUX01 (sample SAMN10711883, study PRJNA513361) | rock metagenome | isolation source: Antarctica rocks | place: Antarctica: Victoria Land, Richard Nunatak red sandstone | collected 2016-01-03 | reverse complement strand
CAACGCCGTCCGCATCGTCACGGGCAAGAACTCCATCCGCCACACCATGCGGGATGCAGTGCTCGACGTGCGCGTTCTCGCCGACATCCTCAACCATATGCCCGTCGCTTGATGCGAAATCCCTGGGTGCTGCACCACCCCATCCGGAAACGAGTACGCGGTAAACCATGGCCATTCTGCACAGCTTCGCGGTCGCTGGGCCTCACCGGGAGCATTGGCTAACCTCGCACAGCGCTCCTGAAGGCAGCCGAAAGCGCAGCAAGGGCATCGCGCGGCCGGCCGTCCTTGACCCGAGAGTGAAGCAGAACCGGCAAGCACGGCAAATCGGGAAGCCCGAGCTTACGGCCGACGTCAACTGCGCCAAATGGCAGCATGCGCGGAGCTACTGCAGCGACGCCGAGCCCGGCCATGACGGCCGCGGCGACCGTAGCAACACCTCCGCCGACGAAGATTTCCGTCCAGGGCACGCCTGCCGTGTCAAGGAGCTGCCCGGCCATCGCACGTACGCCGCAGGGCTCGGCGAGCGTGACAAGCGGCAAGGGCTCGCCCGTGCGATGCTGCCAACCTGGTGCAGCAAACCAGCCAATTTTCTCTTCCGCAAGGAGTTCCCCGTCGCTCCGCCCGGCATGCAGGCGAACGATTACCGTGTCGAGTTCCCGCCGGTCGTAGCATTGAAGCAGGTCACCTGACGATCCAATCCGAATCTCGATCAACAACTGCGGACCCTGCGCGTTCATTCGCGCGATCAGCGCGGGGAGCTCCGGCCCTGCAACATGGTCGCTTATCCCTATTGTGAGGCGCTGTCGGGCTACGGCGAACACAGCAAGCGCGCAATCATGGGCTTCCAGAAGGCTGCGGGCATGTTCGAGGAATACTGCGCCCCGTGCCGAAAGCTGCACGTACCGGGGCGTTCGTTCGAGAAGGCGTCCGCCGAGCCTCTCCTCAAGCCGCTTGAGCTTGAGGCTGACCGCAGCTTGCGTCGTCCGCATCGCCTCAGCCGCCCGCGTGAAGCTGCCAAGTTCGGCGGTCCGGACGAAAGCCTGGACGGCATCCAGGTCGAGGGGGCGCTCCATGATTACTGACCATTATCACTGATATCAGTAGCCATAGCATGCCAAAATGGCGGGGCAGCTCCTATTGTCTGGCTGGAACGAGACGAAAAGGACGCCTTTGATGCCGCTCACCTACATTTCGATGCGCGCCGGGAAGCCGGAAGCCTACCGGCAAGCGATCTTCGACGGCCTTTACCACGCGATGCGCAAAACGTTCGGCGTGCCCGAAGACGACCAGTTCATGACCATCAGTGAGCATGACGCTACAAGCTTCCGCTATGGCGCGTCTTATTTTGGCATCGCCCGGAGTGACAACCTTGTGCTGATCCAGATCTCCGCGAGGAACAGCCGCACCGTGGAACAGAAGAAGGCGTTGTTCCGGCGGATTGCGGAGCTGCTCGGCGAAAACCCAGGCATCCGGCCGGAGGACGTGTTCGTGAACCTTATCGAGGGCGAGAAGGAGAATTGGTCCCTTGGCAACGGCCTCGCTCAATACGCTTGAGTGATGCGATTTTCATCACGCAGTAGGGGTCACCTCACGGCTTGCTCAAAACTGCATGCTAAGCCGAGAACCCTGATGTATCAGGGGCTTGCACAAACGCACGATTGCGGAAGGATGCGGGCCAACACTGGGCCTATCTCACCGGTTGCGGAACCGGTTGTTGGTTTTGTGCTCGATTTGGGTGGTCTGACCGGAGTACATCACGCGGTGGCGCCAGGCAGCCCCATCCGGCACCGATGTGTCGAAGAAGCATCTCCTCAGCCGAAGGTGAATGATGCCAACAGCCCTCGTCACCAACACCACGCAGTATGCCGGGCCGGGCGTCGTGCCGGTCCTGTTGCGCCAGGGCTACGCGACCGTCTGCCACGACCCGTCCTTCATCGAAGCAGCAGAACGCCGGCGTTACGAGATCGAGTTTGTGGGGACTACCTGCCTTGCGGCGCAAACCCCGGATGAGATCGCGAAGGAGGTGGAGCGACATGCAGTCTTCGTTGACGCGGTTGTGTCGAACGACGTGTATCCAATCGCACCCGTGCCCGTCGAGGACGTGTCCATTGAGGGCCTGAGAGCAACCTCCGAGGCGGTGGTAGTCGTCCCGTTTCGCATCGCACAACTCTTTCTCCCACAAATGAAGGTGCGGCGCACTGGCAGTCTGGTGTTCGTGACCTCGGCCCGCCCGCTTAGCCCGGAGCCGGGCTTTGCAGTGCCTACGAGCGTCAGGGCGGCCGCGACCGCGTTCGCGAAGGCACTGGCGAGAGAGGCCGCGCCGTTCGACATCCAGGTGAACGCCGTCTGCCCGAACTACCTTTACAGCGAGATGTACTACCCGCGGGCGCGCTTTGTTGACGACTCCAAGGGGAGTGGTGAGATTGCCCGGCTCGTGCCTGCTGGCCGCCTTGGCAGGCCCGAGGAGATTGGCGAGCTGATCGCATTCTTGGCCTCCGGCAAGTCGAGGTTTACAACCGGGCAGGCCATTCATTTCACCGGCGGCTGGCCTTGATCGCGCTGTAAGTATGGCGGCGCGATGTTCCGGTGACCGTAGAGGGCAGCGCCTGCCATCGCCGCCGCAGCGATGGCCAGGGCCGCCCCGAGCCTTAGTCCAGACGGGTGCAGGATGGTGAGGGACCCGAGCAAGGCGACGCCGACGAGGCCCCCGAACTGCCGACTGGCATTGAGCAGGCCGGAACTCGCCCCGGCGCTCCGCCCCGACGCATTGGCGAGGACAAGGGCCGTCATCGGTGTGGTGGTCAGGCCTGATCCAATGCCGAACAAGCTGAGGCCGGTCACAAGCGCGAAGTCACCCGGGCCGCTGCCAGGACCCGCCAGCACCGTTGCAGCCGAGAGCACGGTGGTTCCAGCGGCGCAGAAGAGGAGGCCGGCCACCAAGGGTACCCGTGGCCCGCGTACCGCGGTCATGCGCCCGGTGAGCGTGGCGGAAATGACGGCATGCAGAGCGGTCAGCGGCAGGAAGGCGGCACCGGTGAGAGGTCGCGAGCATCTTGCAAGTGGAGTGTCAGCACGAACAAGGTCCCATAGAGGCCGAAGTTGAAGATCGCGCCCGCGAGCAAGCCCGCGCGCAATGCGCCGGAGCGGAATGCGGCCGCGGGAAGCAGCCGTGTCTCGTCAGGCTTCGTGCGCTCGCGCGCCGCAAAAATCACCGCGAAACCCGCGGCCAGCACGAAGCCACCGAGGACTTCGAGCGCCGTCCATCCAAGCGTCGTAGTCTGAATGAGCGCGAACGTCAGGCTTCCGAGCGTGGCAATCGCAATGAGCTGGCCGACTACGTCGAACGGCGTCGCATGCTGGCTTCCGGCACCTCGCGACGATGCCTCGAATGGAGCATGGCGGGAGACGAGCGCCAGGGCGGCAAGGCCGAACGGCAGGTTCAGCAGAAAGATGCTGCGCCAGCCGGCATAGGTGACGAGCGCGCCGCCGCACAGCGGCCCGAGCGCAAATGCGATGCCGGAGACCGCGGCCCAGACGCCGAGCGCCCGCGCCCGCGCCCGCGCCGCCAGGTCCGGATAGAGCTGCCGCAGTAGCGCGAGGGAGGTGGGCGCCAGCAGGGCCGCCCCGATACCCTGGCCAACGCGCGCGGCGACGAGATCGCGTGCCGCCGCTGCCAGGCTACAGGCGACCGAGGCCCCGAGGAAGATGACCAGGCCGCCGAGGAAAACGCGCCGTACGCCCAGACGGTCGCCAAGCGCCCCGGCGGACAGTAGCAGCGCCGCGAACGCGAGGGTGTAGCCGTTGATGGCCCACAGCAGCCTTACGGGGTCGGCCTGGAGGTCGCGACGAAGGACGGGTGCCGCGACATTCAACACATTGGCGTCGAGGATCACGAGGGCGAAGCCGAGGCAGATGCCGGCCAGGGCGAGGACACGCCTTTGTCCTGTCAGGTCCGGTCTATCCGCCGCCGCACTGGTCTTATTCGCAACGCCCATCGTCCCTCTCGTTAGCGTCGCATCGGCCAACTTGGGCCGTGCATGCTCGCCGGTTTCATATATCATCAGGGCATGATACGCGCAACGACATATCACTCGAAGATGCTATATGGATGTTGAACCCGGCGAGGTCACGCGCGCGACGGAGTTGGCGCGCATGCTTTCCGACCCGCTTCGGCTGACGTTGCTGCAAGTGCTGATGGCAGCACCGGCGAGCGTGGCCGAACTCATGGCGGCTACCGGCGCGAGCCAGCCGAATGTGTCGAACCACCTCAAGGTTCTGCGCGAGCGGAACCTGGTGCGCGGCACGCGGCAGGGCCGTCAGGTGATGTACGAGGTCGCGGACTTCGCCGTAGCGCAGCTTGTCGAGGCACTTACCGCGGCCGCAGGTGGCCCCCCAGCAGGCACCCCGTTGCGGGCAGGTCCACTCGTCGAGGCGCGGACCTGCTACGACCACCTCGCCGGCCGGCTCGGTGTCGCCCTGTTCGAAGGGCTGGTTGCGGCCGGCGCGATCATCCCGCCTGACCAGCCCTGGGGCGAGGTCGAGCCCGGGCCTACGGCACGCGAGGTGCTCGGCGGCGTGCTCGGAATGAACCTGGACGCGGTCGCGGCCGCACGGGGCCGGCGGCGCTTTGCCTTCACCTGTCCTGACTGGAGCACCGGCGGCCCGCATCTCGGGGGTGTGCTCGGCGCCTCCATCCATCAACGGCTCTCGGCCGCGGGCTGGATCGTGCGGGACCGGCAGGGCACGCGCGCGGTCGAACTCACCGCCGCGGGCACCCAGGCGTTGGAGAGCCTTCTCGGAGTGCCGGAGTTTGGTCGCCTGGAATAGAGCGGCAACAAGTTGGGAGATATTACATGACCGATCCACGCAGGCTGTTTAGCGCCAAGTTGTTCCAGTCGTCTGCCCCGTTCTCTCATGTAGCTGTGTCACGGACCGGGCTTGCCTTTGTCTCCGGTTTGATCGGCCAGGCACGGGACACAGGCGAGTTGGTAAGCGCCGAATTGCGGCCTCAGGCGGAGGCCATGTTCGACAACTTGGCCACACTGCTTACAGAAATCGGCGTGGATGCGCGTGCAACACTGCAAACAACGCTTTATCTCACCAGCTACGACGACTTCGCGCAGATCAACGCTGTCTATCGCGAGCGGATGTCAGAACCGTATCCTGCCCGGGTGACGCTGCAAGTCGTTGGTTTGCCACTGGGCGCGCGGGTGCAAATTGATGCCGTAATCGAGGCGTCCGCGCGGACGTAGAAGCGGCAGTTCAATGACCCAGTTCATGTCAGGGCCAATCTTTGACGGTTTGGAGAGCACCGATGAACATTCGTCCCTTCCGCATTGAAGTCAGCGACGATCAACTGAATGATCTCCGGTCACGTCTGAGTGCTTCACGCTGGCCGACGCCGGTGATTGGTGCGAACTGGGATGATGGCACCGACCTGGACCTTATGAACCGACCTGGACCTTATGAAGCGCCTCGCAGACTACTGGCGGGACCACTTCAACTGGAAGGAGCAGGAAGAACGCCTTAACCGTCTTCCTCACTACCTTGCAACGATCAACGACGCACAGATACACTTCGTGCATCAGCCGGGCAACGGGCCAGCGCCGCTGCCACTTGTCATAACTCATGGTTGGCCCGGCTCATTCGTCGAAATCGAGCAAATCATTCCAATGCTTGCTGACCCGGGAGCTTATGGTGGTGATCCGGGCGACGCCTTCCACGTTGTGGTGCCCTCGTTGCCCGGATATGGCTTCTCGCCGCCACCTACGGCGCCAGGCGTGAGCACACGGAGCATTGCGGAGGTCTGGCGGGAACTTATGGAAGGTCTTGGCTACTCTCGATTTGCGGCACAGGGCGGCGATATCGGCGCCGGCGTGTCCGTCTGGCTGGCTCGGCTCTTCCCCGAAACCCTGGTCGGCGCACACCTTAACTTCATTCCGAGCAGCTACAGGCCGGCGTTGGGTGCCCAAATCCCGCCGGCCACCAGCGACGAGCAAGCCTACCTCGACGGAGCCGCGGCTTGGATGGCAGCGGAAGGTGCCTACGCCCATCTTCATGGGACCAAGCCGCAGACGCTCGCCTATGCGCTGACCGACTCTCCTGTTGGGCTTGCGGCTTGGATCGTGGAGAAGTTTCGTGCCTGGAGCGATTGCGATGACGACATTGAACGCGCTTTCGGGTTCGATGCGCTACTATACTCCGTCCACGTGAGAACCCGAAAACTTCGCACCTCGAAACGCCGCTGGTACCAGGGTCGACTCGCCAGCCGATTTTCGGGTTCTCACATGGACGGAGTATAACTGACATTTCCCTTTACTGGTTCGGCAATGCTCTCAATGGGTCTATGCGCCTCTACAAGGAAAACAGACTTGCGCCACTCACCTTCGGCCCGGAGCCTTCCGATTAGACCGCCAGCTGCCGATACTGGAAGCTGCAAGGGAGAAGCCTATGGGTGAACTCTATGACGCGGACATCCTGGAGTGGTCCGAGCACCAGGCCCGGCTGCTGCGCCAGCACACGGCGGGCGAAGCCGGCAACGAGGCGCCCGATTGGGCCAATATCATCGAGGAAGTCGAGAGCGTGGGCAGCAGCCAGCTATCCCGGGTGAAATCGTTGCTGCGGCAGGCGCTGCTGCACGATCTCAAGTGCGAGGCATGGCTGCTGTCCCGAGAGGTGCCGCATTGGCGGTCCGAGGCCCGGCGGTTCCGGGCGGACGCCGCCGACAGCTTCTCGCCCTCCATGCGGCAGCGGATTGACGTGGCGAAGCTCTACGGGAAGGCGCTTTACCTGATGCCAGAGAGCATGGATGGCTTGCCGCCCTTGCCCGTGCCGGATACCTGCCCCGTCACACTGGACGAGCTGTTGGGCGACTAGCGGGCCTGGATTGCCATTGGAGAAGACATCTGACCCCGGCTGAGGCCCAGGCACTCCAGGGTGACGCCATAGCTCGCCGAAGGTGGCTCATGTGGATCGTCAGCACCTCCGACCCAGAACACCCAGGTAAGATGGTTGCCCGAGCGTACATGGCCGAACATCAGGGCGGAACCTGCCTGCCCGGTGCGCTGATCGCGGAGACCTTGGACGAACTGAGGACACAGATCCCGGCAGGGCTCACGCGGCGGGACCGAACCTCGATGCTTCCGCCGAATGCAATCGAGACATGGGATTGACGATATCCCTCTAGGCCGATCGTATAGCTGCATGACTGCATAGATGTATAACTTTAAGCAGTCATAGTAGCTTACATTTATAGGTGTAATCATGCATAGATGCATTCATACATGACGAGGCCACGCCATGAGAACAATCGCGCTGCTGGCCCGCAAAGGCGGTGCCGGAAAAACGACGTGCGCGATCCACATGGGCGTGCTCGCCCAGGAGGCCGGGCTCAAGGTGCTGTTCTTCGACCTCGATCCACAGCGCAGCTTGTCAACCTGGTGGCACAGTCGGGAGGCGGACACGCCCGGCTTGATCGAGACCGACGCTCGCCAGCTTTCTGCCAGGCTCAGGCTGGCCGAGACCAATGGATACGATCTGGCCGTGTTGGATACGCCGCCGGCCGTCACCTTCGATACCGCCAAGATCGCCGGCATTGCCGACCTGGTGCTGATCCCGCTGCGGCCCAGCGTGCTCGACATCTATGCCGTCGCCAGCACGGCAGACGTCGTGCGAACCACGAAGGCGGCCGGGCTGCTTGTGTTGAACGCCTGCCCGGCCCCGCGCAGCACCCAAGAGGCGGCTACCACTGTTGAGGCAAGGAAGGCGCTGGCCGGTGCAGGTGTGCCTCTGGCGTCAACCTCCCTGGCGCAGCGCATGGACTACACGCGGGCCCTGAACGGTGGGGAAGCTGTCACCGAGTTTGCGCCGGCATCCAAGGCCGCTCAGGAAATGCACGAACTCTGGCTAGAAGTTCAAGGGATTTTGCGATGACAAAGAAGCCCACAAGCCTGTCAGACGTCATGGCGAAAAAGGCCACCGTCGCAGCGCAACCGCCCGACCAGGCGGACGGAAAGATCAAGACGCTGACGCTGCGCCTCCCTCCGGTGGTGCATGATCAGCTCCGCGAGATGGCTTTCAACACGCGCCAATCCCAGCACGCGCTCTGCATGGAGGCGCTGAACCTGCTATTCGAGCGGCACCAGTTGCCGCCCATCGCTCCAGTGGGTTCATAACTCTATGCAGTCATGCAGGTATGAATGCATGGTGTCATTGCCGTCCGGCAACTGAGCGGGCCGGTGGCTCAGTGTATAGCGGAACCATGCACGCCTTGCGTCCGCCCTGATCCGAGAATACCCGAGGCCCCGAGCATAATGCGAGCGCAGCCGGCAGATTGTTCTGCTCCATCAACTTAGCCCAGCCGGCGGCAGCGCCAGGTCCATCCCGGAACGCCAAGGCAAGGCGCTGCTCCGTCTCCTGGATGCTGTCCGCTGCCGTAGCCTGGCCCCACCAGAACCCGCCGCCAGCGGCCAAGACGGGGCGGAAGGCCCGGCCATGTAAAACTGCACGGTAAGAAACGAGAACACGGCCAGAATTCCTATGATTTCGCCGCAAAAGCAGCGATTCTGTTCTGATGCCGGCACGGACTGCCGTTTTGCTGCGTGCAATCATGGAATGCAAGGCGGAATGGCCGCGATATCGCCGCTGCGGCTGGCGTATTGCACGCAGCAAACGGGGGGTCTAACGCGGGGGATGACACTGCGTGCAATACCAGCGTCTTGGCCTATCTCATCTCGGCTGGGCCTTGCTGGATTAGGGGTTTGCTGCAACGCCCACCTCGACCCACAACATTGCGTGCAAGCCGCTACCGTGCGTTTTCGCACCGCTGGGCCTTCTGACCCAATTTGGCCCAATGGCAGCATCCGTGCGAATTTTTACGGTAGCGGTCAGACCAAGGTGCCACACCCATCGCGTTGCGTGTGAGATCAATGGCTTGCGCCGGCGCAGGAACCGCCATCGGTGAGGCACCCAGTCGGTGCAATGCCCGCTCGGGAGCGCCCGCTTCACGACAATTTCGGGCATCGAGGGATGACTGTAGGTTGATTGATGCGGGGTTGTCGTGGGCAAAAACGCCCTGTTCGGCCCGGAAATCTGCCACTCACGACAACAGGTTGGTTGTCGTGAGTTGGTGCCGTCGCCGGTCACACGGCGCCACTCAGGCCCTTACCGTAAAAATTCGCACGGATGCTGCCAGTGGGCCAATTTAGCATTATCGGACTGAAACAGCCCGAGGGTTGAACAGCCCTGCGTCCCGATCAGACTGTCAGGTCTGGCTCGCAATCTCTTTTAAAACGGGCTGTAACTGCCCAGGTCTCTCAGCGGGGTCAAACCACCCGTAGGTCGTCGATCAAGCGGTGGGGCTGAGTGGTCAGTGTCTTGAGCATATCCCAACCTTGCTTCCTGGCGGTCGAGAGCAGCGAGCGGATGACGGCAAAATCTTTGGCGCCGCCGTCGGAGCGGAAACCGCCAGAAATCTTCTGGCGCACTTTCATCATCCGTGCGTCTCGTTCCGCCAGATTGTTGGTGAAGGGCACGTTGGGATCGGTGAGGAACCGGAGCACGTCCGACTTTCGGATGCTGAGGCGCGATAGAAGATTGTGACCAACCCGTCGCGGCGGACGGCCGCGGCGGCGGGACCTTGCCAGTGCGGGTTGCGCCTCATGGAACGCCATGCCTTCCGCGAGAACCGTGTCGTAACATCGCTCGATCAGGGCGATCAGACTCGGCTTCAGTGGCGCGCCCTGTTCGTGCGCGAGGTTCGTCGCGTGGCTGGCGAGACGCAGCAGGCGCTGCATCTTGCGAGCCCAGTCCTCGTTCTCGATCTCGACCAGCGCCTTCAGCTCCCGCAGGTGGTGCGCGTTGCACAGCGCGTGCAGCACGCCGGCCATCGTGTAGTAGGGCTTCCAGTGGTCATGCACGACTATGCCGCTGACATGCGCCAGCAGGCTGCCCCGCTTCGCCGAGACGCGGTAGAAGGTGAGCCAGACCGTCGAGGCGATGTGCAGCCACTGCGTCTTGCCGCCGATCCGGAAGCCGGTCTCATCCATATGCTTGACCGGTGCCGCCGCCACATGGTCGCGCACCGCATCGGCGAACCCTTGGAACCGTTGAGCGCAGTCCTGGCTGATCCGGGCGATGGTGGCGGTGACCAACTTGACCCCGAACAGGTCGGCCATCAGTGCCGCGAGACGCTTTTCCGGCAGCAACTGGTAGTGCAGCAGATACAGCACGAATGCGCCGATCCGCTTGCCGTATTGCACCGGCGCGGTCACCCCTTCGGGGAACGCCCCCCGCGTCTGCGTGCCACAGGCGGCGCAACGGCAGCCGTGTGCGCGGTGCTCGGTGACGATCAGCGGCCGCGGTTCCGGCAGATCAAACACTTGCCGGGCGACGTGATCCATCGCCATGGCCGGAGTCAGCGGTTCGCCGCACCCGGCGCAAACCTCTGGATAATGGGGGATGGTGGCGTCAGGGGGTTTCAGTCCGGCGCAGCGTCTCGCCCGGATGGCCGTTCTGCCCGCCGGTCTTCTTGCCCGATGGTTCCCGCAGACTCCTAACCCGTGGCGGCTTCTTCAGCCCGTCGCTGGACGGTGGCTTGCCGCTGTTGCTGCTGTTCAGCCCAAGACGACGCTCCAATTCCGCCAGCCGCCCCCTCAGCGCCGCATTCTCGGAGCGGAGCACCGCATTCTCCGCCTGCAATGCCTTGATGACCGCATCGGCGACGGCCGCGGCCGATGTGTCATCTCGGGGGAGCGTGTCGTCGGGCAGTGCCATCGACACGTTGACTCGTACTCGCCCGTGACCTGTCAATAGCCCCCATCAAGGCGGGACCTAGGCTGTTACAACGGGCTTTCAATCATCGAGATTGGCCAAAAGCTCGCCGCCGTTGAATGCCTTGCTGCAAATATTCAACGGTCACACTGAGACCAATGATGAGAGCAGGGTAAAGTGCCGAGATGCCCTGCGCTGCTAGCAGCAATAGGCACTCAACGAGCACGAATACCGAGATTGCACCTATTAACCTACCTTTACCGATCTTGAGGATCACGATCGCGGCAATTGCATAGAGGGTCAGAAAATTCTCCCCGGCAAGCCCAAATAGGCCAGTCAGCCCAATAATCCTTGAACCATCAAGAAGCACGACTACGCTGAGCACTGCCACCACGGTCAGCACCGATACCAAAGGTTTGTCGCCCACTAGCTTACCGAAGACAGGCGGGAACATACCGCTCCGACTGAGGCTGTAGAGAAGTCGGGAGACACCCCATACGGCTCCGGCTAGATTGGCGAAGACAATAATCGAGGCGGTGATCGCGATTGCCGCCGTCCCAGCAGTCCCGAGGATCGGTGCAACGATCGGGATGAATGGTGACGCGAACGACCCGGTGATGTCAGATGCCTGAGCGACGAAAGCGATTGCAAAGTACAATGTCACAGCGATGCCGAAGGACGCCAGCATGGCAAGTGGATAGTCACGTCGGGGATCCCGAAACTCCTCCGCGATGCCGGCCCCCACCTCCCACCCGGTGAAAGCGAAGAAGATCATCATGAGGGTCGGCGCTACAGAGATGGCGTCTGCAAGGCCGGGAAGACGTGGTGGTGTCCGGATCGGCTTGCCAATGACTCCAATGAGGCCAACAGCGAGGAAGGCGACGACAACGGCGAGTATGAGCGAAGCCAACCACGACATGATCTTGGCTGCCCCACCGCCCTTGACGAGGTTCGGCGTGACTGCGCCAAGTATCAGGACAATCGCATAAAGGTGCGGTGAACCTCCTAGCACGGTGGAGAGGTAGTGACCCCCGGTCAGTGCGATGCCGGGAAGGCCCAGCGCGACCGCCCCGAGAAATAGGTAAGAGGCTGTGCGCTCCCCGAAGGACCCGAAGGCACGGCGACCATACGCGGCCACGCCACCGGCTTCGGGGAATTGGCGACCGAGCACGATAAAAACGACAAGCAATGGAAGTGCCAGCACGGCACAGGCGAGCCACGCCACGAGCGCGAAGCCGCCTACCTGCTCGATGGCAAGACCGGGCAACGTCAGCAAGCCGGCCCCGATGACGATGTTGAGCAGGATAGAAGTACCGCGCCAAACAGTCAGAGATTTGGAAAGCTCTTGAGTCATGGACGTTCCCCCATAACCGGTGGATTCTCTTTGGCGGGCATTTCAAGCAGTCGAAGCGCGATCAGGTATATTGCACCTTCTCCGAGCGCCTCAGATCCGTGGCGGACGCCACAGGGCAGCTTGATCACGTCTCCGGGTCTGCAAAGGCGCTCGCCAACCTCCGAAAAGAAACGAACGCTTCCATGAAGGATAATCAACGTCTCGTCTGTGTCGTGTGCGTGCCAGTCATGCAACTTGCCGGCAGCATCATGTTGAATCTCGATGGAGCCCTGGACCGGCAACATGCGGAAGATCAGGGCCGTTGGGTCTGCGAGGTGAACTGCCTCGAACTGAACGTTTGACATCATGCCACCTTGCTCTGGCATGCCGCCAGTAAGTGATATGGACAAGCTGCCCGCGCATTCTCCTCATCGAGAAAATATTGTGCGAATTCTCTCGTTTCAGGATTGCCGTATTTCCCCAACGCCGGGGATTGCGCAATGAAATCGTAAGATGCGAGCCGCGCCCGAACCTTGGCGAAAGCTGCATCTGCAGCAGCGTCGCTCCCAAGGATGCTGTCGAAAACCCAGCGCGGCTGGAAGGTGACCATGAAACTCGCCGACCGGCGACTCTGGCGCATGATATGGGCAGGCGTGTTGCAGACGACAAACACAGGTTCTCCGGCAAAGGAGAACTCCCACCCCTGGCTGTTGACCTCTTTGGGTATGTCACGTGGCCATGGACTTTGATCCAAAGCGGAGAGGTCCCACAGAAGGGACCAGAACGTCTTCCCGTATGCGGAAATGCTCCGCACAGGTTCTGGCCGCGTTATAACGACCAGCGAAGTATTTGGCCCAAAATGTCTCGCTTCAGCTAGGTAGCTAGCCAGCGAGGGCGCGAGTTCCGCTGGATCGAGAGGATCCGCGAACACGAACCGCAGTTGATTGGCTCTGAAACCGGCAACACCGAAAATGCAGGGGAAGAGTCGCACCTCGCTTTCGAGGGTGTTGCGAAAATCTGACAAGAGCATGCATTGCCAATCTGTAGAACCAAACTGTCGTTCGACCTCGTAGCGGTCATAGATCTTGAACATGGTTTCCGCCCTGTTTAATTTTGTAATTAGACGCTATCTCATTGACCTGGCAGGATCCACTTGCCAAAATGCAAGAAATTTGCCAATTCGGCGGCATAGTAAAAAGTTCAATAGGATAACATAGAATGCGTCATAATGTTGAGGGTTCTACAGATATTCTATTGGATGATTTTGACAGGCAAATCTTGTCTCTTCTCGAACAAGATAGTCGTCGTAGCATCTCAGAAATTTCAATTGTTACAAAATTGTCACGTACGACAATAAGAGAGCGCATTGGTAATATGCGTGATGCGGGCGTGATCCGCCGCTTTACGATAGAGCGTGGCGAGACCAGCGACCCAGACGTCTGCCATGTAGATGTCTTTGTTCATCTCGAGCTCCGGCGGCCCGTTTGCCGTCTCATCTACGCCGTGATTCGAGGCTGGCCGGAACTAGAGGGCTGCTGGTCGATCGCGGGGGATCTCGACATGATTGTGAAGCTGAGAGCTAGATCAACAGCAGAGATCGAGAGATTGCGCGAAAGTCTCGCCCGCAACGTAGAAGTTAGAAAAATTCTTACTTTATCTATTTTGAGAGAATGGCGCTGAACCACCCCACAGTTGGTCACTGCCGCGCCAGCGCTTGATGAACCGTAACCTACTGATTTTGTTTAGGCCCGTTTCGGACCAGACAGAGTATAGGCTGTTTGCTACGGCTCAGGGGTGAGCAGGACCAGGGGCTTGCGGGCCGCGCAGCGGGGAGAGTTCAACTGGGACAGCGCGCCGCGCTCTACTGCCGGGTCTCGACCGCCGACCAGTCCTGCGA
>JAABUX010006452.1_pt1 | contig 14000 bp, 17 predicted proteins | sample 5561851 | NCBI WGS metagenome assembly JAABUX01 (sample SAMN10711883, study PRJNA513361) | rock metagenome | isolation source: Antarctica rocks | place: Antarctica: Victoria Land, Richard Nunatak red sandstone | collected 2016-01-03 | reverse complement strand
GGATCGGTCGGCCATTCGGCGGCGCAGCGCCGGCACTGCACCGGCCCCGTGGCAAGCGGGTGTTGAACCAAACGGAGGGTTTGCATGGTGCCCATTCCCTTTCAGGATTTCTGAACACCTCCCCGGCCCCGCATCCCGGCCCCGGCGGCAAAGGCGCGTCGGCTTCGACGCGGGGCGCAGCGAGACCAGCGAAGCGGCTCGCGCAGCCCCACCCTTTGCCGCCGGGGACGAGATGCGGCACTCCTTCTCTCCCCATCTCAGGGTGTCCCTCCCACCCTCCCGTGCCCTGCCCTCCGGCACCGAACTGTGTTCACAATGAACACGGCCCAGCGCTCACGCCGTCGCCGATCCACAGCGGCGACACCGCCGGCGCAAGTGTCGGGATTGGACGCAGCGCCGGCTTTGGGAACAGCGTGCGCGACCAGCGGACCTTGAGGACGAATGCGTTGCGGTTGCTGCGCGGCCGGCCGGGGCGGTGCCAGCTTCGGCCCCCTGCTGGCCCATTCCGGGTCCAGCCTGCCGCTCGTAGGCTGGTACCATCCTCGGTTTCGTGCGTGCAGGTGATGATGGACTGGAACCCGGCGCGTTCCGCGGCGCGGCTGGCCGCGCCGTACAGCATCGACGCGGCGTTCCAGCACAGCAGAGATGCAATGTCGCGCCGCACGCACAGGCGGTTCACCTCGACGATGCCACGGCCGTTGAAGGCGCGGGCCACCGGGTTGCCGACCGTCGCTACGCCGATGAGCTGGTGGCCGTTCACCACGCTGACCTCAAACCGCCACGCTGTTCTTATCTGGACAGTCAAGACCTCCTTCAGCTTTGATAGGCTTCCCGTGTCGGGTGCTGCCGGGCTAGCCCGGCAGCACCCGACACGGGATTTTCCATCTCGCAAGGGGGATGTGCTGGCCAGTGTGCCTGGCTGATACGTCGGCACTTGGTGGAAAGCCGTCTGTCCGCTTCGGAACGACGTGGGTCGAATACCAGACATTCGCCCGGGGGGCGTTCTGGCTGAAAGCGGCCAGGCTGACTTGGAGCGCTGGGACGCCGATGCTGCTCAGCGTCCTGCGGAATGATCGGGGAAACAAGGCAAGCGCCCCAGCGCCTCTGGCACGGTCACGGCCCAGGCTATTTCAGCCTGGGCCGTCGATCAGCCGCTCCGGAAGGCAGCCAACCGGGTCTAACGAGCCGCCACCGCTTCGGCCGGGTCCGCTTGTTCCAGTTTAGGATTGACCCGCATCATCATCGTGGCGACTCCACCGACCAGAGCGGTTACCCCGAGCAGGATCAGCCCGATGGTGAAGGTGCCGGTCGCGTCCTTCAGATATCCCATCACATAGGGACCGACGAAGCCCGACAGATTGCCGATCGAATTGATGGTTGCGATGCCCGCAGCGGCGGAGGTGCCGGTCAGGAATGCGCCGGGAATAGGCCAGAACAGCGGCGGCATGGCGGACACGCCGATCTGACTCAGGCAAAGCATGCCGAGCACCATCGCCGGCGATGTCGAGAGGCCCGCGCCCACCAGGCCTACGCAAGCCAGGACCATGGCCACGAAGACATGCTCCCGACGCTTCAACGTCCGGTCCGAACTGCGTCCGAGCAGCACCATGCCGACCGCGCCGAACACGAAGGGCAGTGCCGCCAGCAGTCCAGTCTGGTAGTTGCTGACGCCGAAACCTTTGACGATCGTCGGCAGGAAGAAGGCGACGCCATAGCTCGCCGCATTCAGGCAGAAATACATGAACGCGCAGAGCATCACCCGTGGATCGGTCATGGCTTTGGCAATGCTTAGATGCTCAACCGCCTGTTTCTTGCTGGTCTCGCCATTGATACGGGTCGTCAGCCACGCCTTTTCATCCGGCTGGAGCCACGTCGCCTGCTCCGGCCGGTCGGTTAGATATACGACGACCGCCACTGCCATGAGCACCGAGGGTATGGCCTCGATGATGAACAGCCACTGCCACCCATCGAGGGATGCTCCAGTTACATTGAGCAGGGCTCCCGACAGCGGAGCCCCCACGATCGAGGAGAACGGGATGGCCAGCATGAACAGCGACACCACGCGGGCGCGGTAGATCGAGGGAAACCAGAGGGTCAGGAAGAAGATGATGCCGGGAAAGAAGCCCGCCTCGGCAATGCCGAGCAGGAAGCGGAGGATGAAGAACACCCATTCCGGCGACACGCCCGTCGCCGTGGAAATCGGCCGGATGAAGGCGAACAGAGCCGAGATCAGGCCCCAACTGAACATGATCCGCGCGATCCAGAGCCGCGCCCCGAACCGGGCGAGAGCCAGGTTGGAAGGGACCTCGAGCAGGAAGTAGGCGATGAAGAATAGGCCCGCGCCGAAGCCGTATGCAGCCTCGGACATTCCGAGCGCCGAGTTCATCTGCAGTTTCGCAAAACCGACATTTACCCGGTCCAGGTATGCCACGAAGTAGCAGATGAACAGGATCGGCATCAGCCGCCACATGACTTTTCGGATGGTACAAGTCTCGATTTCTGTCACGACGTCTTCCCCTTTTTTTCACCACCCCGAATAGGGCGCCGGCAGACGATCTGCCATCTGCTCGCATCCTACCCGGAAAAGTCACATCGGAGACAACCGCAATCTGGATCATCCGGTCCTTCTAGAAGCGGACTGACTGCTGTCCACCAGCCTTGACCGATTGCGATCGGGAACGCCATGTCCGCTTCCGGGAAGCTCGGACAGCCAGCGACAAGACCGAGTTGGGCGCTAACCCGCCGGAATGCCGCATTGGTTGATGTCCGCTACCGCGATGGTCTGACCAGCCCGCCTGCGGCCGAGTTGGGACGAGAGCGGCTATCACGAGCACACCAGCAGCAGGACACTTGCAAAATGACCTATCAGATGTCCCCGATCTCCAGCACCTCGGGCTGGCCGCAGAACCAGCAGGGGGCAGCCGGAGAGGAGGCGTGTTGCACGAGGGCGGCGTTCATGCGGGCCTGCCCGCGGCTGGCACGTCGCCGGTGACGAAGGCGCGGCGGGGGTCGCCCCACGCGGCCTGCTGCCGGTCGTACGCGCTGGCCAGCACCGCGCCGTCCCTGCCGAGCAGGTCCAGGCGGATGCTGGGCCGGTATCCCGCCGCGGCGGTCAGCAATGCCAGGAAGGTGGCGAACGCTGTATGCTGGCGGCACAGCCGGTCCAGCGCCGGGGTCGGCCGCGGCGCCAGCACGGTGTGGATGTCCGTGCAGAACGCCGCCCCGTATCCGAGCGTCCTGGCCTGCTCGCCGGCCGGGCCGATTGCGGCGACCTGTCCCATCTTGCCGTGCACCAGCACGGTGGCGGCACGGCGGAAGCTCCTGGTCTCCGGGAAGTCGAAGCTGAAGACGTGCAGCTGCACCGGGCGCAGCCGCTCGGCACGGCGGGCCTGTGCGGCACGCCGGAGGGCGGATCGAGGCATGGCGATGTCCTTTCAGGACGTGGCGGGCGGGATGGACTGGTCCTGGAGGTCCGGGTGCAGCACCGGCAGGTCGGCCATCGGCAGCGCATCGCAATCGAGCAGCACGTACTCGCATCCGCGCTTTCGGGCATAACGCATCAGGGCCGCCAGGTCGGCCGGGACCGATGCAATGGGCGCCTCGCTGGCCCAGACGAACCAGCCGTGGCGGGTGCGCCCGCCCAGGATTTCGGCGCTGCGGTTGCCGGGGTCGCGCACCGCCTCGTCCGTGGTCTGCTCGTCCAGCCACGCCCAGGTTGCGGGTGACAGGTGGCCGCTGGAAGCGTCCAGAAACCGGCGGGCGCTCATGCCGCACCTGCGTGCCGGCATCGGGGGAACAGGAACGGGCCTCGTGCTGTGTGGATGGGCATGGCATGGCTCCAGACATGCGAAAGCCCGCGCGAGGCGGGCTTTCAGCTTGGAAAGAAGGGGTCGGAATCTACTCGTAATGCGGGCGTGCCGCAGGAAAGCCGACCGGGAGGCTGGCCGCCTGCAGGACGTGGACCTCGTAGGTGCCCCGGCTGGTGGAAGCGTGCTTGGGCGGGCGGTCCCGGTTCAGCAGCACCAGCTTCGGCGCCAGCTCGGCCGCATGGGCGTCAGCCTCGTGTTCGGTCAGGAAGGACCGCGGTGTGCCGCCCAGGGTGCGGTAGATGTCGGGGGCGGTGACAAGCTCGCCCTCGTCATACCACCAGCCGCCCTCGGCCGATCCGCCATAGCTCTGGGTGGTGAGGTAGCAGGCCACCCAGAACAGCGCCTGCTCCGGAACCGGGGCCGGCATGTCGCCGGCCTGATCGTCCATGGCCGTCACCGGAGCGCATCCTGCACCGGCCGTACCGGCACCGTGGAAGCCAGGTCGGACACGAACCCTGGCGCCGCCGCCAAGGCATACAGCGCCCCTGCCAGCAGCACCGCGCCCAGCACCAGGCGTACCTTCATCATCGTTCTCATCCCTGCCATCCTTCTGCTCTGCCTTCATCACTCGAAGACACAGCCCGGCAGCCGCGTCGGGACGGGGGGTGCAGGGGGCGCGCGCAGCGCGGGCCGCTTGGCCCTTGCCCCTTGCGGCCCCCGGCACGACGCGGCAGGGCCTCCCCTGCCCTGCCCGCGTCAGTCCGTCCCCCTGCCCCTCCTTTCCTCCTCCTCGTCCACCTCGATCAGGCACATCCACCCGTTCACTATGACTCTCTGCCCGTCTTCGGTGAGCAGCACGAACCGGCTATCCAGGTCCCACTGCCCATCCTCCTCCCGGTCCCCGTCCACAATGACGCCCTCCAGGACGGCGTCGCCCCCTTCGACAAGCAGGCGCGCGCCGGGGTCGGCGGCCGAGCGCGCCGGCGCCGGGGCGCTCACGCCCGTGCCCTCGCGAGCTGATCGGAGGTATCCGGTGCAGTCGGGCAGGGCAGGCCCAGCGCAGCCCGGCGCCGGGCCTTGGCCACGTCGTTCCAGTCGTTGCGCCCGCCAAAGGGAAGGATGCGCCCGCTGCGCACGCCGGCCTCGGCCGCCAGGACCGCCAGCTTGGCCGCATAGCGTTCCCCTGGGACGTCGGCGTCCGTCGCCTGCACCAGCACCGCGTCGGGCTGGGCGGCGAGGTCCCGCAGCAGCGCCTGCAGCGCCGCGACCGTTTCCGGCCCCATGCCGCCAGCGGTGGCGACATACAGCGTGTCCGCCCGCAGCCGCTCGATGCCGGCCAGGCTCATGGCATCGATCGGTGCCTCGCACACCACCAGACGCGTGGTCGGCACGGCGCTGGACGGCAACCGGCCCGGCAGCCGGATCAGCGTCTTGTCGCCGTCCGCCGAGAACATGCGGAAGTCCGGGCCGCGCATCTCGATGCCGACCACCTCGCCAGCCCCGTCGCGGTGGGCGAACCAGGCGCTGCCATACGGTCCCTCGCGCAGGGCGTCCCAGCGGGAGGCCGCGATCAGCACCGGCTCTTGCAGGGCGCGTTCCTGGGTCAGGTAGCGCCAGGTTTGCGACCCCCGTGACAGAGGCCGGCGTGCGCTCCAGCGCTGCGCAGGCGGCAGCTCGGGCGCCTTGTCCCGCTTGGCGGCAGGGGCGACCGGGAAGGACGGTGCGATGCCGCTCAGGTCCCGCAGCGCCTGGCGAACCCGGCCGAAGTTGATACCCGGCTCTAGGAACTGCACCAGGGCGAACACGTCACCCTTGCGGTCGCCGGTCGGGTCCCACCAGCCGCGGCCCCCGTGGTTCACGATCAGCACCTCGCCGGCGCCGCGGCGGTACTTCCAGCAGTGCTGGGTGCTGTCCCGCTTGTCGAGCTGCCACCCCCGCCGCTCCAGCACCACGGCGCAGCTCACGCCCGCCCGCAATGCCTGGATCTCCTCATCATGTCCGCTCATCACCCTGCATCCTTCATTCTTGGATGCGGTCCCGAGGCCACGGGCCGGACGCGGGACAAGAGCGTGGGCACAGCCCACGGGAGCGTAGCGACGCACTCTTGTGGCGCGTCTGGCACCAGTGGCATCCCCTTCGTCATCCCAACCTCCCTTGTTCACCTCCCTTCATTTCCTCACCCCCGGATGCGAACGGCTCCCAAGTTCGCCGCAGCCCGATCCGATGCCGGTCAGAACCGACTAATCGAGCTAGTCTTCCAGTATTCTAATGTTCTGGCGTTAAAACCTATAGGCGTTGTTACGTTTTCGCGTTGGAATGTGAATGTGTTAGCACGTTAAAATGCTTTACAGATTTGAATTTATTGGATGCCGGGGCTGCACCGAGCAGGCAGCATGGGCGCCCAAGCCAGCGAGAACGGGAGGGGTGGCCCCGATAATTGTTGTTACTTTTCGAACTCGAAACACATTGACGTTCTTGTGTTTTGATGCTAAAACCTTGATATGCTAGGACGCCATCGAGCCGCAATGCTGCTGCGTTTCAAGGCTCTCACGAGGAAAGGGTCCGCAATGGTGCAACCTAAGAAGCTGAGCGGCGCCGCCCTTGCCGCAGAGTTGGGCGTGCTGCCATCGTTCTCTGGACCACAAGCAACCACCGGCAACGATGCTGGACCCTCACGCCTTCAGGACGCGGGGGCTGCTTCCGCGCCCACTTCAGATCACGTACAGGCCCGGGATGCTCAGGCCTCTGCGCCGCAGGGAGCACCAAGCTCCAAGAAGCCGCAGGGTGGAAGGCCATCGAAAGCCGGCGCGGACGGCATACCTTTGAACGTCAGGCTTTCCCAGGGCGATCACCTTGCACTGGCACGTCTGGCGGGAGAGATGCTTGTTCCGGGTAGGCCCATGCCAACAGTGCAGGACGTGGTGCGGGGCCTGATCCGCGGTGCGCTGCAGCAGCCCGACACAGCCCTGGGCCTGATCCGCCGGGCGGACATGCCCTGATGGCAAAGACCATCGTCATCGCCGGAGACAAGGGCGGTTCGGGCAAGACCACGACCAGCCATGCCATCGCGCACGGCCTGGCCATGTACGGTGTCCATGCGTTCCACATCTCGACGGACCCGCGGCGAGAGATCCTGCCGGCGGCGACCCGGCGGTATGCCACGCTGGATGGGCGTGACCCGAAGGCGCTGGGTGCGATCCTCGACCGGCTGGGCGAGATGGGGCAGGGGGTTGCACTCATTGACGGCGGCGGGGGCCGGCCGGACGTGGACCGCGTGCTGTCCAAGGCGGCCGACCTTACGATCCTGCCGTTCATGCAATCGCAGACTGACCTGCGGGTAGTGCGGGCCGACCTGGACCGCCTCCCGGACGCGGTAGGCCTCCCGAACCGCTGGCCCACCCAGAAGTGGGCGCGTGATGTCGCGGACCGTGAACTCAGGAAGGAGCTGGAAGGCTATCTCGGGCGGCTGATGTCGCCGATCCCGGAGATCAATGGCTACGTCTCACTGCTGCGTGAGACGGGCGCAGCGCCGCGGATAAACCCACCCTGCAAGCAGTTGGCAATGCGCGTGCTGGAGCGCATGGAGCTGAGCCTCTTCAGCTTAGAAACGCAAGAAGATCGAAACATTTCAATGTTATAAAGTTTTGGTGTTTAAACATATCAACTTTTCAATATTTACATATACTAGAGTTAGAACGTTGATACCCATCGGTTTTGATGGGTTGCCCGCTGCCCCACCTTAAGATTTGCTTAAGTGGCAGTCCTACCCCGGCAGATATCGCGAGCTGCTGTCGGTAGGGCGGGCATGGGCGTAGCGGCTGGTGGTGGCGAGGCTCGCATGACCGACTGTAGCCTGGGCCAGGTGGACGGGGGCGCCGCGGTCCAGCACGTAGCTGACATGGGCGTGGCAGAGCCAGTGCGCCGACACTCGGTCCGACAGGTCGGCCCGCTGGGCCGCGCGCTTGACGATGCGATGCACCTGGCTCGGGTCCAGCGTGCCGTCACCCTCCCGCGAGCGGAACACCACCACGTCTGGGTCCGCGCCGCGCAGCCGGGACAGGTCGGTCCAGACACTGGCCTTGAGCACCACTACCCGGGTCTTGCCCCCTTGCCGAACACCGTCACCTGCCCGGCGTCGCCGTTGGGCTGCAAATCGCGCATGCACAGGCCGCCCAGGTAGAGCAGCCGCAGCAGCGCCTTGTTGCGCGAGTTGCGCTCCAGCGCCTAGCATATGCGGTACGGCATCCATGTCGAGGATGCGCTCGGCGAGCGTTTCCTTGACCTTGGGCAGGCGCACGGCGGCGCCGACATTCATTGCCCGGTAGCCGGTCTTGTGCCCGAAGCTGAGCAGCGACTTCACCGCGCTGAGGCGGTGGGCTTGCGTCGCAGTGGCAAGAGCGGCCAGGCTGTCCTGGAAGCCCTGCACGTCGCCGAGCGTCACCGCCGGCATCGGGCAACCGGCGTGGGTGCGGAAGGCGGCGAGGTCGGCGGCGTAGGCGCGCTGGGTGACGCGGCGGCTGCCGTGCAGTCAGAGAGCGATCAGGTGCTCGTTGCTGTGCGGCCGCGCCGGTTCCAGGACAGCCGGCCGCAGTGGCGCGGCGAGGTCAGGCGGCAGGAGGCCAACGGCTGTGGTCATGGGCGCAGCGTACGGACCTCCAGCCGCCCGGTCCAGGGCCGGCGCGGGCGGCGCTGCGCCAGCGTGGCGGCGTCCGTGGCGGCCCTGGACGGCATCCCCGGCCGGACAACAAGCGTCAGGCAGCCGGAAGGAGGTCCGTCCGCACGAAGTCCTCGCCCTTGAACAGCAGCGGCAGCACGCGCGAGCGGGCAAGGGCGTAGGCGGCGCAGTCGCCCAGGTTGAGCGCCGCCGGGTGCCGGCCCTTGCCGAAGCGCAGGAACGCCTCGCGCGCCAGCCTGGCCTGCTCCCCGTCCTGCGCGACCACCTCCATATCGGCACGTGCGATCAGGGCGTCGAGCCCGACCCAAGCGGCCTGGTCCCCGGTGCGCCCGGCCAGCACCATGGAGGTTTCCAGCAGGCCGACCGAGGACAGCAGGCACCCGTCAGCCGCAGCGATCACGCACAGGAAGCGGTCCGCCTCCGGCTCGCGGCGGAGGATGGCGATCAGGGCCGAGCTGTCGATGACGATCACGTCGGCAGCCCGGCCTCGTCATACAGGTCGGCCTCGGCCATGGGCTCGTGCCCGGCGAGTGCTGCGGCGCTACGCAGGCTGATGGCGCGCAGGTCAGCCAGCAGCGCCGCGGCGTCCGGGCGCACCGGCGGCCGGCGGCGCACGCCATCGGGGATGAACTCGGCGCCGGCCTGTTCCAGAGCGGCGCGCACGCCGTCCAGGATGGCCGGCGACACGCGCGCGGCACCCGCGGCGGCCTCAAGGCGGCGGACGGTCGCCACTGACACCCGGGCCTGGCGGGCCAGCTCGTCCTGTTCCAGTCGCAGGAGGGCGCGGGCGGCGCGGATTTGCTCGGGGGTGATGATCATGCGCGCAAGATGGCAGACGTGAGCGCTATCAAGCAAGACGCAACGGCACTCCGGCCACGGGCGTCCAGTGCAAGATAAAAGGTGTTATCTTATACCAACCGCCGTCTGCTCTGACTCAAACGTGAGTAGGAGCGGCTTGGCGGGGTGTGTCTTGGTTTGCCTCCATGACGATGGGGGCTGGCATGACGGTTGCGATCACGCGGACGGAGCACACGGCGGCGGAGCTTCGCCGGTTGGCGGGTCAGGCGGACGACGCGGCCGTGGCCCGGCGGTTGCTGGCGCTGGCGCTGGTTCTGGACGGCCATAAGCGTGAGGATGCGGCGCGGCTTGCGGGCATGAACCGGCAAGCTTTGCGCGACTGGGTTCACCGCTACAACGCCGATGGCGTGAAGGGCCTTGCCGACCGGCACGGCGGCGGCGTTGAGGCGCGACTGTCGGCCGAGCAGAAGGCAGAGGTTGCGGGCTGGATACGGACCGGGCCGGATCTGGCCCGGGACAAGGTGGTGCGCTGGCGCTGTGCGGACATCCAGGCGCGGATCGCCGAGCTGTTCGGGGTCGCCCTGCACGAGCGCAGCGTCGGCAAGCTGCTGCACCGGCTGCGCTTTTCCCACATCTCGACGCGCCCGCAGCACCCCAAGGCGGACCCCGTGGTGCAAGCGTCTTTCAGAGCGGGTTCGCGGCTCTTATGACCGCAGCCCTGCCCGAGGCCGTGCGGGCTGTGGGCACGCCCATCGAGGTTTGGTTCCAGATGCTATGGGGGCGGACACCGCCGGGGCCATGCGTTCAGACTGGCAGGCATCCGCAACCATAGAAGGGAGCCCGCACCATGCCATCCGAGAACACTGTCCACGTCGCCATTGAACTCAGCTCGTCCACCTGGCTCACTGCTGCTCGGCTGCCTGGCGCCGAGAAGTCACGGCTGCGCCGCATCGAGGGTGGCGACACGACCGGGTTGCTGGCGCTGCTGTCAGACCTGGGCCAGCAGGCATCGACCAAGCTGGGCCGTGTCGTTGATGTGGCATGCTGCTTCGAGGCTGGCCGGGATGGCTTCTGGCTGCATCGTTTGCTGACGGTGCATGGCGTTGCGGCATACGTGCTCGAACCGACCAGCATCCTGGTGAACCGGCGGGCGCGGCGGGCCAAGACCGACCGGCTCGACGCCGAGGGCATGCTGCGCGTGCTGGCGGCCTGGCTGGGCGGCGACCGGGGGGTGTGCAGCATGGTGCGCGTGCCCACGCCCGAGCAGGAGGATGCCAAGCGGCCGCATCGAGAGCGCGAGCGTCTCGTCCGGGAGAGGCTGCGCATCGAGAACCGGATCGAGGCGCTGCTGTTCACGCAGGGCATCCGGAACAGGCCGTCGCTGCGCTCGTGGGAGCGCGACATGGCCGAGTTGCGCACGGGCGACGGCAGGGCCGTGCCGCCGCTGCTGCGAGCCGAGCTTGATCGCCTGCGACGCCGGCTCGTGCTGGCACTGGAGCTGATCCGGGACCTGGAGGCCGAGCGCGCGGCAGCGTTGGCCGCGGCGGCCGACGCAGCGGCGGCCGACAACGCGATGGCGCTGAAGATCACGGCCCTCCAGCGCATCCGCGGCATCGGCGAGAACTTCTCCGCCGTGCTCGTGCGCGAGGTGCTCTATCGCTCATTTGCCAACCGCCGCCAACTGGCGAGCTACGTCGGCATCGCGCCCATGCCCTGCCAAAGCGGCGGCATGGATCGTGACCGGAGCATCAGCCGGGCCGGCAACCCGCGGGCGCGCACGACGCTGATCCAGCTCGCCTGGCTATGGCTGCGCTACCAGCCTGGCAGCGCGCTGGCCGCTTGGTTCCGCGAGCGTGTCGGCGCGCTGCAGGGGCGCACGCGCCGGATCTCGCCATTGTGGCCATGGCCAGGAAGCTGCTGATTGCGCTCTGGCGCCATGTCGAAACCGGCGTGGTGCCGGAGGGCATTGAGTTCAGGGCAGACGCCGTGACCACGGCGTAAGCCGACAGGATTGCCGCAGGCGGCATCACCGCCCGCGGCGATACGGGAAGCGCGACCGTCTTCTTCTATGGTGGCTGCAGAGCCGCCGCGTTCCAGGTGGGTCGCGTCTTACCGGGGCAACGCCTCGTGCATGAGGCATCCTGGTGCGGGACCACGCCGTTGGCCCGACCGCATGTAAGGTGACGCAGCCGTCGCTGCGATGCAGGACCGCCCCGGACCCAACAGCCTTGCTGAACCCCGCTTTGACCCAACACGGAGCCGCGCATGTAAAAACGCCGTTGACAGCCGAACCCTCATGTAAAGACGAGGCCAGAGTCGGGCAGCAGGGCACGCTGACCTATGTCTGGGCCGAAAAGGGCAGCCGGCCGCGTGCCCCCAAGGACCTCCGCTACGAGTGGGCCTACCTGTTCGGCGCCGTCTGCGCCGAGCGCGGCGTGGGCGCCGCCCTCGTGCTGCCCTATGCCAACGCGAACGCCATGACGCTGCACCTGGCCGAGGTCAGCCGGCAGGTCGCACCCGGCGCCCACGCCGTGCTGGTCTGCGACGGCGCGGGCTGGCATCGGACCGGCGGGCGCCTGCGTGTGCCAAGCAACATCACCCTGCTGCGCTTGCCACCCTACAGCCCCGAGCTGAACCCCGTTGAGAACATCTGGGAGTACCTGCGTGCCAACAAGCTCAGCAACAGCGTGTTCGACACCTACGACACCATCCATCGAAGACGATGGACGGACATCGTCGACCGGTGCTGCGCCGCCTGGAACTGGCTCACCGAAACGCCAGAGCGCATCCGCTCCGTCGCAGCCGCGCCTTGGACCAAAACGGTCAAAGCGTAGGGCGGTTGGTATAACACTGGACGCGCAGGAGGAAACGTACTGAGGGTTGAGGCCTAAGGGACGTCAATGCTACCCCCGTGCCTGCCGTGATCCTCGCCGGGGCGCCACCGGCGCCGCATCAAGGGACGGCCGCCATCTGAAGCCGCGCCGCTTCAGCCCGGCGTGCCCCGCCGAAAGCGCAGGTTGCCGGGCCGGAGCTGCGCTATAGTGGCACAGCCCATCAGCTTCATGTCCCGCTCCAACTCGTGACGCATCAGCTCCAGCGCGCGTTCCACGCCCGCCTGTCCGCCTGCGGCCAGGGGGAACAGGTAGTAGCGCCCGACCCCCACCGCCTTGGCACCGAGCGACAGCGCCTTGAGGACGTGCGTGCCGCGCTGCACGCCCCCGTCCATCAGGACGTCCAGCCGGTCGCCCGCCGCGTCCACCACCTCAGCCAACTGGTCAAATGCGGAGCGCGAGCCGTCGAGCTGCCGCCCGCCATGGTTCGACACCACGACGCCAGTGCAGCCGATCTCCGCCGCCCGCCTCGCGTCGGCCGCCGACATCACGCCCTTGAGGCAGAACTGCCCGTCCCATTCCTGCACCATCGCGGCCACGTCGTCCCAATCCAGCGACGGGTCGAGCATCTCAGTGAAGTAGTGGCTGATGGACATGGCGCCGCGCCCCATGTCCACATGGTTCTCCAGCTGAGGCAGCCGGAAAGGGCCACCGCGGAAGTAGTTCAGCGCCCAAGCCGGCTTGATCGCGAACTGCGATACGCCGGCCACGTTCAGCCGGAACGGGATGGCGAAGCCGGTGCGCTTGTCACGTTCGCGGTTGCCGCCAGTAACGCTGTCCACCGTCAGCATCATCGCCTCGACACCCGCCTGCTTGGCACGCGCCATCATCTCCCGGTTCAGGCCACGGTCCTTGTGGAAGTAGAACTGGTACACCTGCGGGCCGCTGCTGATGCGCCGCGCTTCCTCCAGGCTCGTGGTGCCCAAGGACGACACGCCGAACATCGTGCCGTACTTGGCGGCTGCCGCCGCCACGGCGCGCTCGCCGTCGTGGTGGAACAGTCGCTGCAGTGCGGTCGGAGAACAATAGAAGGGCAGCGCCAGCTTTTGGCCCAGGACGGTGGTGGATAGGTCCACCTCCCGCACGCCCTGCAGCACGCTGGGCACGAGGTCGCAGTCTTCGAAGGCGCAGGTGTTGCGCCGGTAGGTGACCTCGTCGTCCGCGGCGCCATCGATGTAGTTGAAGATTGGGCCTGGCAAGCGGCGCTTGGCCATGCGCCGGAAGTCGTGGAAGTTGTGGCAGTCCTTTAGCCGCATCACGTTTGCCTCCCGAACCCGGACCTCGCCCATCCGCTGGGCCGCACGGTTGACCCGAGTAGCCCACACCTTTGACGGCGAGGATTACGGGATCACGGGCGGCGACGCCACGGCTGCTACGGACAGGACGGCCATCATCGCTGTGACGACTTGTCTTTAGGTTCACGGGCGCGACCCGAACTGCAAAGCCCATCTCCGTCCGCGTCGCCTGATCAGCGCACAGGGCGGGTCCGTACAGTATCAGCCCGATCCCTGTTGGGGTGGACGGCCCCGCGGCATCTTGTGCCAAGGTTTGGTTGTCAGCATCCGAACCTGAAGGACCGTCCACATGAACCTTAAGCGCATTGGCCTCGACACGTCCAAAGCCGTGTTCACCCTGCATGGCGTGGGCCAAGACGAGAAAGCCATCCTGCGCCGCGACATGAGGCGGGCCGAGATGGAGGCGTTCTTCGCCAAGCTGGCGCCGACGCACGTGGCACTGGAGGCATGCGGCGGCTCGCACCACTGGGGGCGCAGGCTGGCGGCGATGGGCCACACGGTGCAGCTGATCCCGCCGCAGTACGTCAAGCCG
>JAABUX010006451.1_pt1 | contig 14003 bp, 14 predicted proteins | sample 5561851 | NCBI WGS metagenome assembly JAABUX01 (sample SAMN10711883, study PRJNA513361) | rock metagenome | isolation source: Antarctica rocks | place: Antarctica: Victoria Land, Richard Nunatak red sandstone | collected 2016-01-03 | reverse complement strand
CGCCTTCCAATCTATATCACTAAAAGAACGAAGAAAGCCGCATAGATTCAGGGTGGTAGAGTTACCGACCCACTCTGACCTTTGTTCTGCTGCAACTGCGTGCCCGGGGTTTTGCCCCAGTTACGCGGCGGCGCCCTAGGCGAGGCGTTCCGGCAGGCAGGGGCCGAGCTGGGCTGGCTCTGGGCGCTGCTGCCGGCGCGCGACCCCGCCGCACTGGCGGGTGAGGTGCTGGCGCTGCTGGACAGCGACGGCTACGGCGTGACCGACCGCCTGCTGGAAGCGGCCAGCCCGGCGCTTGGCCCTGACGGGCGGGCCGACCTGCGCCGGCGGTTGCAGGAGCGTCTTGCAGCCTTGCCAGCATCGCGTGGCCGGGCCGACCTCGATGGCTGGCATGGGCGAGGCCTGCTGTCGTTTCGGCTGGGTGGGCTGGCGGACCTGGAGGGTGACGTGGACGCCTTCATTGCCGCGGCCGAGGCGGGCGGCTGTGCGGAGACCCTGGCCGGCGACATCGCCGGGCGCCTGATCGCCCACGACCGTGTGGCGGAGGCGCTGACCTGGCTGGACCGTGCGCCGGCCCGGCACGAGGGCAAGGAGTTTGCGCTGGCGGACCTCCGCATCGCCGCGCTGGACGCGCTCGGGCGCAAGGCGGACGCGCAATCGCTGCGCTGGGCGGCCTTCGAGCGGTGGCTGGGCGCCGCGCACCTGCGGGCCTACCTGCGCGGGCTGCTGGACTTCGACGATGTCGAGGCGCAGGACCAGGCGGTGGCGCATGCCCTTGCGCATCCGGACCGCAACCTGGCGCTCAGCTTCCTGGTCGGCTGGCCGAACCTTGAGGCGGCGGCTCGGCTGGTGCGCCCACTGCGGCGAACTCGACGGGCGCGACCCTGGCCGGCTCCGCCCGGCAGCCGAAGCGCTCACGAAGCAGCATCCAGCCGCAGCGACGCTGCTGCATCGGGCGCTGGCCGAGGATGTGCTGCGACGCGCGTCCTCGCGGCAGTATCAGTATGCCGCCCGCGACGTCAGGTCCTGCGAGGGCCTGGCGCCCCTTCTGCCGGACGACGGCGGGCTGAAGACGCACGATGCATTCATGGGCCGGCTCCGGCGGGAGTCCCCGCGCAAGACCGGCTGGTCCTTACTTGATCCTGCGGGACGGTAAGCCTGGATCGGAGGCCGTCGGCTTGGACAGGTTGGTCCCCGTCCGTTCTCAGGCGGCGGCCCGCCTGCTACCCTGCGGCCCAGCATGACGCCCGTGCCGGACCCGGCCTCCGCCCAGCGCCGCATCATCCATGTGGACATGGACGCCTTCTATGCGTCCGTCGAGCAGCGCGACGACCCGGCCCTGCGCGGCGTGCCCCTGGCCGTCGGCGGCTCACGCGAGCGCGGCGTCGTGGCGGCGGCCAGCTACGAGGCCCGCCGCTTCGGGGTGCATTCCGCCATGCCGGCCGTCACCGCCCGGCGGCGCTGCCCGGACCTGGTGTTCGTGCGCCCGCGCTTTGACGTCTACAAGGCGGTGTCGCAGCAGGTCCACGCCATCCTTGCCCGCTACACGCCCCTGATCCAGCCGCTGTCGCTGGACGAGGCCTACCTCGACGTGACCGCGCCGCTGCTGGACCGCGGCTCGGCCACCGCCATCGCGGCCGAGATCAGGGCCGCCATCCGCGCCGAGACCGGCCTGACGGCGTCCGCCGGCGTGTCATACAACAAGTTCCTGGCCAAGCTCGCCTCCAACCACCGCAAGCCCGACGGCCTGTTCGTCATCACGCCCCGCATGGGGCCGGGCTTCGTGGAGGGCCTGCCCGTGGGCCGGTTCCACGGCATCGGCCCGAAGACCGCCGCACGCATGAACGCGCTCGGCATCCACACCGGCCTCGACCTGCGGGCGCAATCGCGCGCGTTCCTGACCGAGCACTTCGGCAAAGCTGGTGACTACCTGTACGGCGTGGCCCGCGGCGTGGACGAGCGGCCGGTGAAAGCCGATCGGGTGCGCAAGTCGGTCGGCGCCGAGACCACCTTTGCGCGCGACCTGCTACGCTGGGAGGAGGTGGCGCCCGCGCTGGCGCCGGTGTTCGCGCAGGTCTGGCAGGCCTGCACCCGGGGCGGGCACACGGGCCGCACCGTGACGGTGAAGTATGCCGACTTCCAGCAGGTCACGCGCAGCCGGTCGGGCACCGCTCCGGCGACGCAAACGGCGCTGGAGCAGACCAGCCTGGACCTGCTGCGGCCGCTGTTCCCGCCGCGCCTCGGCGTGCGCCTGCTCGGGGTCACGCTGTCGAGCCTCGATGCCGGGCCGGACCGGGATGCCGGGCAGCTTGCGTGTCGGGTCTTCAGAGAGGAGCACCACGATGACGATGACGAGGACCAGCACGGCACGGACCGGGAAGGGCCGCGACACCGGCGCTGCCCACATCTCACGCGATTTCGAATTGCTACACCTTAGATTGTCGCTCAGCGTGCTCGCATGCTGCGCACCCTGGAGCGGACCAAGTGGCTGCTCTGGCGTGGCAATAGGCGCCGTGCCCGGCAGCACGCCGACGGCTTGCGTGACGACGTGAAAGGGCTGGAGCTGGACTACCCGCACCAGGGCAAGCTCGTCCGGTCGGTGCAGGAGTTTGCCGCCTGCATGACATTGAACGCAGGCAGCCATATCATATGGCGAGCGGTTCCGGTCGGGAGGAGCAGATCTTGTCGGCTATGGCCGAAAGCACGATCAATGCGGCGGTCAGCAACGTCAAAAGAACGTGTTCGCCGGCCCGTCTGCCTGACCCTGCGGGTTGGAGGATTTAAGGTCAAACATATGTCCGCGGCTGGCGATTAACTGGCCCCCTGACGCGCTAGTGCATGGCACAGGCTGGCACACGGACTGCATGGCCCGCTTCGAATTTCAGGGAGTCTGCAATGACTAATGGCTTTGTCCCGACCCGTCGCCACGTCGTCGGCGGATTGGGGATAGGCGCCGCCCTGTTGGCGTCAGGGCGCGTGGTCCCTGCGCGTGCTGCGCCGAAGCCGGTCACGATCGGCTTCATCTATGTCGGCCCGAGGGACGACTACGGCTACAACCAAGCCCATGCCGAGGGCGCCGCCGGTAACTGGGGCAAAACCCCGGGCACGCAGTTGCAGCAGAACAAAGGTCAGAGTGGGTCGGTAACTCTACCACCCTGAATCTATGCGGCTTTCTTCGTTCTTTTAGTGATATAGATTGGAAGGCGGTTCGTCTTTGCCCGGGGATTTGCCCCAGTTACCGCCGCCGCCATCAAGTCCATGCCCGGCATCACGATCCTGGAAGAGGAGCGCGTCGCCGAGACCGACGAAGTCGTGAAATCCATGCAGAGCATGATAAAGCTCGACAGTGCGTCCCTGCTTTTCCCGACCAGCTTCGGCTACTTCGACCCCTACATGCTGCGGGTGGCGGCGCAGGAGCCTGGCGTGCAACTGCGGCACTGCGGCGGCCTATGGGACAAGGCCAAGCACCCGATGAACGCCGGGTCGTACTTCGGCTACATCGGGATGGGCCAGTACCTCAACGGCATCGTCGCGGCGCACGCCACCAAGACCAAGAAGCTCGGCTTCGTCGCGGCCAAGCCGATCCCGCAGGTGCTGATCAACATCAATAGCTTCACGCTCGGCGCACGCTCGGTTGACCCGTCCATCACCACATCCGTCGTGTTCACCGGCGACTGGTCAATGCCTGTAAAGGAGGCAGAAGCTACCAACGCATTGATCGACGGAGGCGCTGACGTCATCACCTGCCATGTGGACGGGCCGAAGGTGGTGGTGCAGACCGCCGAAGGCCGCGGCGCATACACCTGCGGCTACCACGCGAACCAGGCTCCTCTGGCGCCCAAGGGCTACCTCACGGGAGCCGAGTGGAACTGGGCGGAGGTATACAGGATGTACGTCACGAAGGCGCAGGCCGGCGAGCCGCTGCCGAACTTCACCCGCGGCGGGCTGGCGGAAGGGTTCGTCAAGATGTCGCCCTACGGCCCGGCGGTCAGCGCCGCCGCGCGCCAGCGGGCCGACGCAGCCAAGGCGGAGATCATGAAGGGCGGCTTCGCGCTGTTCAAGGGTCCGATGATGGACAACACCGGGAAGCCAGTCATCGCCACCGGCGCCGCATATCCGGAGACCGCCATCGAGATCGAATCCATGAACTGGCTGGTGGAGGGCGTGAAAGGCTCGCTCGCCTGAGCACGACAGGGACACTGGCCGCGGCCGCCGCGCCCCGGGCCGCCACCGACCGGGGCTACCGGCTGCGGCAGGCGCTGGAGGCCGGGCTGGTGCCGCTGCTCGCCATCGCGGCGGCTGCGGGCCTATTCAGCATCTTCCTGCTCGCGCTGGGACGGTCGCCGGCGGACTTCTTCCGGCTGGTCTGGACCGGCGCGTTCGGCAGTTGGTTCTCGTGGCGCAACACGCTGAGCCGCGCCGCGCCGCTGCTGCTGACGGCACTGTGCGTGGCGGTGCCGGCGCAGCTTGGCCTGATCGTGATCGGCGGCGAGGGCGCGCTGGTGCTTGGCGGGCTGTGCGCGGCCTGGGCCGGGGTCACGCTCGACGGCGTGCCGGCGCCATTCATACAGCTTGCCATGGCCGCGGCGGGCGCGGGCGCGGGGGCGGCATGGCTCGGCATCGTCGGCCTGCTGCGGGCGCGGCGCGGGATCAACGAGACGGTCACGAGCCTGGTCATGGCCTATATCGCCATCGCGGTCTTCAACCAGCTAGTCGAGGGACCGCTGCGCGACCCGGCCAGCCTGAACAAGCCCTCGACCCACGCCATTCCTGCCAACGCAGCCTTGCCGGCCCTGCCCGGGCTGGACGTGCATCCGGGCATCCTCATCGGCGCGGTCGCGTGCGTGCTGTGCTGGCTGCTGGTCACGCGCACCACGCTGGGCTTTGCCGCCCGCGTGACCGGCGGCAACGTGCGCGCCGCCCAGTTGCAGGGCCTGCCGGTGGCGGGGCTGATGGTGGGCGCCTGCGCGCTGGGCGGGGCGATGGCGGGATTGGCGGGGATGGTCGAGGTTGCCGCCGTGCACGGCCGGGCCAACGCGTCGCTGATCGCGGGATACGGCTACGCCGGCATCCTCATCTCCCTGCTGGCCCGGCACAACGCGCTCGCCATCCTTCCCATGGCCGTGCTGCTCGGCGGCATCGGCGCGGCTGGCGGGCTGCTGCAGCGGCGCATGGCCCTGCCGGATGCGACGGTGCTGGTACTGCAAGGGATGATCTTCGTCGCTATCCTGACCAGCGGGACCCTGTATGGACGCATCGGCTGGTTCCAGCCGCGCGGCGCCGCATGACAGGCGTCGAGACCGTGCTGGTCGCCATGCTGGCCGGCGCGCTGCGCGTGTCCACGCCGTTCCTGTTCGTGAGCCTGGGCGAATGCCTGACCGAGCGCGCCGGGCGCATCAACCTGGGCAACGAGGGCGTCCTGGTGCTGGGCGCGATGGTTGCCTACGCGACGTCCTACCTGACCGGCAGCCCGTGGCTCGGCGTGCTCGCGGCAGCCGGCGCCGGGGCGGCGCTGGGCGGGCTGCATGGGCTGCTATGCGGGCTGGCCGGGGTCAACGACGTGGCCATGGGCATCGCCATCCTGATGGCCGGGGACGGGACCGCGTTCTTCTTCGGCAAGCCTGTATGTGCAGCCGAGCGCGCCGGGCCTGCCGGGCATCCCGTTCGGCGGCTGGTCGTCCGTGCCGCAGGTGCAAAGCGCCCTGACCATCAGCCCCTTGTTCCTGCTGGGCGTGGCGGTGGCATTCGGCATGGCATGGATGTTCCGCGACACCCGGACCGGCCTGCGGCTGCGCATCGTCGGCGACAGCGCGGACGCGGCGCGGGCGCTAGGCCTCGGCATCAACCGCATCCGGCTGCTCGCGACCATGGCCGGCAGCGCGCTCGCCGGTGTCGGCGGGGCGTTCCTGAGCCTGGTCTATCCCGGAAGCTGGAACGAGAGCCTGTCGTCCGGCCAGGGCCTGATGGCGGTGGCGCTGGTGGTGTTCGCGCGCTGGAACCCGGTGGGCTGCCTTGGCGCATCCTTCCTGTTCGGCGCCGCAGGGGCGCTTGGGCCCTCGCTGCAGACCGTCGGGGTCACGGGCTATTACTACCTATTCTACGCCGCGCCGTTCGTGCTGACATTGGGCGTGCTGGTCGCCACCGTGCGTCCCGGCCGGGCAGTGCGCGGAATGCCGGGCGAGTTGTCCATAGCGCGTTAAGGAGAGAGAACATGAACGGACTAGGCGGCCTCAACCCATCGCCCCACGGCCTTGTGCTCGGCCTGGTGCAGCTCGCGCTGCCCACCATTGAGACTCGCGCCGACATCACGCGCCAGACCGCGCGCATAATCACCATGGTTGCCAAGGCGCGGCGCAACATGGCGGCGCTCGACCTGGTGGTGTTCCCGGAGTACGCGCTGCACGGCCTGTCCATGGACGTGCGCGACGAGGTGACGTGCGACCTCGACGGCCCCGAGGTCGCCTCGATGCGCCAGGCTTGCGCGGACAACGCGGTCTGGGGCTGCTTCAGCATCATGGAGCGCAACCCCGGCGGCATGCCCTGGAATAGCGGCATCATCGTGTCTGACACGGGCGAGATCAGGCTTTACTACCGCAAGATGCACCCATGGGTCCCCGTCGAGCCGTGGGAACCCGGCGACCTCGGCATCCCCGTCATCGAAGGCCCGCGCGGCGTCAAGCTGGCGCTCATCATCTGCCACGACGGCATGTTCCCCGAGATGGCGCGCGAGGCCGCCTACCGCGGCGCGGAAGTCATGCTGCGGACCGCCGGCTACACCGCGCCCATCCGCGAGTCCTGGCGCTTCACGAACCAGGGCAACGCCTTCTGCAACCTCATGGTCACGGCCAGCGTGTGCATGTGCGGCAGCGATGGGACGTTCGACTCGATGGGCGAGGCGATGGTCTGCAACTTCGACGGCAGCATCATCGCCCACGGGACCAGCGGACGCGCGGACGAGATCATCACCGCCGAGGTCCGCCCGGACCTGGTACGCGAGGCCCGGGTCGGCTGGGGCGTCGAGAACAACATCTATCAGCTCGGCCACCGCGGCTACTCCGCCGTGGCAGGCGGGGCGACGGACTGCCCCTATACCTACATGCACGACCTGGCGGCCGGGCGTTACCGCGTGCCGTGGGAGGCCGACGTGAAGGTGACGGACGGCACCAGCTGCGGCCTGCCGCCGCCGCGGGGGCTGCTGAAGGCAGCGGAGTGATCCTTGCGGACCCTTGCCCACGATCCTGCGTCAGCGGCTTGTCCGCCACGCTTCGGGCGGCACTGCCATGACAGCCGTAGGCATCGAGGCCGCGGGCATCGGCAAGCGCTTCGGCGCCTTCGCCGCGCTGTCGGACATCAGCATGAAGGTCCGACCGGGCACGGTGCACGGGCTACTGGGCGAGAACGGGGCCGGCAAGTCCACCCTGGTCAAGTGCCTGATGGGCTACTACCGCGCCGATGCCGGCAGCTTCCTGGTGGATGGCCGGGAGGCCGCGATCACTCGCCCGGCGGATGCGGACGCGCTCGGGCTGGGCATGGTCTATCAGCACTTCACGCTGGTGCCGTCCATGACTGTCGCCGAGAACCTGGTCATCGCGCGCGGCCAGGTGCCGGCGGTGATCAACTGGGCGCGGGAACGGGCCGCGCTGGACGGGTTCATGGGCCGCATGCCGTTCCAGGTCCGGCTGGACGCGCCCGTGGGCACATTGTCAGCGGGCGAGCGGCAGAAGACCGAGATCCTGAAGCAGCTCTACCTGCAACGCCGCCTGCTGGTGCTGGACGAGCCAACGTCCGTACTGACGCCGCATGAGGCGGACGAGATGCTGGGGCTGATGCAGGGCCTGGCGCATGCCGGCACAGCGACGGTGGTCATCATCACCCACAAGCTGCCCGACGTCATGCGCTTCACCGACGAGGTGACGGTGCTGCGCCGCGGCCGGCTGGCCGGGCACGGCGCCACGTCCGGGCTGAGCCGCGGCGAGCTGACTGCCATGATGATCGGCGAGCCTCATGCCCCCGCACGTCCGGAACGGCGGGGCGTCGCCGGGGCCGCGGTGCGCCTGCAGGTCCGCAACCTTCGCACGGCCGGCAGCCTGGGACAGACGGCCCTGGACATCACAAGCCTGGACGTGCGGGCGCATGAGGTCGTCGGGGTAGCCGGCGTGTCGGGCAACGGGCAACGGGAACTGCTGGAGGTGCTGGGCGGGCAGCGCCCCGGCAGCGGCGTCACCGTGGATGGCATCCCCTACATCGCAACGCGGCGGCAATCGCAGAACTTGCACATCCGGATCATTCCGGAGGAGCCACTGCGCAACGGCAGCGTGCCGGGCATGTCGGTGGTGGACAACCTGAACCTGCGGTCGTTCGACCGGAGCGGGGACGGCGGAGGCGCGGAGGGCCGGCGCCGGCGCTGGCTGGACCCGGGCGGGATGCGCCGCCGGGCAGCGCGCATGATCGCGGGCTACGGCGTGCGCGCGGCGTCGGTGGATGCGCCGATCGGCGTGCTGTCCGGCGGCAACGTGCAGCGCTGCGTGCTGGCGCGCGAGCTGGACGGAACGGTCGCGCTGCTGGTCGTCGCCAATCCGTGCTTCGGCCTGGACGTGAAGGCGGTCGCGGAGGTGCGGACGCGGCTGATGGAGGCCCGCAACGCCGGCTGTGCGATACTGCTGATCAGCGAGGACCTGGACGAGATCTTGGAGCTGGCCGACCGCATCGTGGTGATGCGCAACGGCCGGATCGTGCACGAGGCGCTGGCGGCCGGCGCGGACCCCCATGCCATTGGGGCGCACATGCTGGATGCCCATGCCGTCGCCAATGCCGCGCCTGACCGGCTGGCCGCCAGCCGGGGCCGCGCGGCAAGCTGACGGCCCATCAGCCTTGTCCATCGCCCACCTCCCTAGAAAGGCAAAGCCGTGCCGACCATCCCCGCCGATCCCTACCCCTGGCCCTATGACGGCTCGCTCGCGCCCGGGACGACGGCGTTGATCATCATAGACATGCAAGCCGACTTCTGCGGGCCGGGCGGCTACGTTGACCGCATGGGATACGACCTGTCGCTCACGCGTGCGCCGGTCGAGCCGATCCGCCGCGTCCTGGGCGCCATGCGGGCCGGCGGCTTCCCCATCATCCACACCCGCGAGGGGCACCGCCCGGACCTGTCGGACCTGCCGGCCAACAAGCGGTGGCGGTCCCGCCAGATCGGCGCCGGCATCGGCGACGAAGGGCCGTGCGGCCGCATCCTGGTCCGCGGCGAACCAGGATGGGAGATCATCCCCGAGCTGGCCCCGCTGCCGGGCGAGGCCGTGATCGACAAGCCCGGCAAGGGCGCGTTCTACGCCACTGACCTGGAGCTGGTCCTGCGCACCCGGGGCACCCGCAACCTGGTGCTCACCGGCATCACGACGGACGTCTGCGTCCACACCACCATGCGCGAGGCGAACGACCGCGGGTTCGAGTGCGTGATGCTCGAAGACTGCTGCGGCGCCACCGACCGTGGCAACCACGACGCCGCGGTGAGGATGATCAAGATGCAAGGCGGCGTGTTCGGCGCCGTTTCAGATGGGCGGGCCGTATGCAGCCACTTGGGCCGGTGACGGGCGCACGGACGCTTCTCAGGCACGCCGGGGCACGGGATATCCAGGCTGGAAGGCGGCCTGGTCAACAGCCCGCGCCGCCGGGGGCACAATTCCATGACCCAACCGGGCGCAGATCCGTGGCCCCGAGTGCCTGGACCTGCGGACCCGTACGGTGCGCGTGGAGAATGGCCGCGTGTGGGTGAACGTGGCCTGACGGCATCGTTCTTGCTTCGACCCAGGTAGCTTGGCCAGCAGACAAGTGCTGGCATTCCTAACCCGGAGGCTATGATGACCCTTGTTCCCGCTAGGCCACGCTTCACCCCCATGCTCAGCCGCCGTGCTGCGCTCGTCACGGCTGCTGCCGGCGGCGCGACGCTGTTCGCGCCCAGCATCGCCCGCGCGGCTCAGGTGGAGGTGAACTTCACGGAGGCGGTCCACAACCTCGGCTACATCAACCTGTATGTCGGCCAGGCGGCCGGCTACTTCGAGAAGGCGGGCATCCACCTCAACGTCAGCGCGGCCGGCGGCGACACGCAGGCGTTTGCCGCCGTGCTCGGCGGGTCGGCCCTGTTCGGGATCGGCGATCCGACGATGGTGCCGATCTCGGTTGAGGCTGGCGGACCCGGCAAGGTCGTAGGGACGGTGGTGCAGCGGGCCCACTACTTCGGCGTGTCCAAGACGGCTCCGCCTGTTACCGACCCCAAGCAGTTCAAGGGCATGACCATCGTCACCTCGCCTGAGCCGAATACGAACTTCAGCGTCACCAAGAAGCTGCTCGAAGAAGCCGGGCTGGTGATCGGACGCGACGTCAAGATGATCGCGGTCAACCCTGGCACCGAGATCGGCGCGATGCTGGCAGGCCAAGCCGACGTCGCCATTGCCTACCAGCCCAACGTGGCGGCGGCCGAAGCGCAGGGCGCCAAGATCGTGTTCGACTTCTCGAATGCCACCGGCCCATTCTGCAACACGGGCATCATGGTGCTGAACGATACGATCGCGCAGAAGCCCGAGATCGTGCAGGCCCTGTGCACCGCCTTGGAGCAATCGGGGCAGCGCGTGTACGGCGATCCCGCCTTCGCGAAGAGCGTGGCCCGCAAGGAGTTCCCGGACCTGCCCGGTGACGTCGTGGACAAGGCGATCGACGCGGAGCTGAAGTATAAGATACCTGCAGAGTCGGTCGCGGTTGACCCGGTTCAGTGGAACAACCTGATGTCGATGCAGAAGTATTTGAAGAACGTGAAGGGCACCACGACCTTTGCCCAAATCGTCGATAACAGCTTCGCCGACAAGGCAAAGACGGGCTGACAAGGGTGCGCGGAGACGATGAGGGCGGAGCGCCAAGCGGCGTTTCGCCCGCCATCGAGGCCTGGCAGATCGGCAAGACTTTCCCGGCAGCCTCAGGCGGCGTGGCCGAGATTATCCGGTCCGTTAGCTTCACCCTTCGGCGTGGCGAGATCGTCAGCATCGTCGGACCCTCTGGCTGCGGCAAGACGACGCTGCTGAACATGGTATGCGGCCTGCTTCCGCTCTCGCGCGGCGGGGTGAGGTGGCATGGCCGCGAACTCGATGGCGTCCCGCCCCGGGCGGGATACATGCTCCAGAAGGACCTGCTGTTCCCCTGGCGCACAGCGTTCGAGAACGCGGCGCTGGGACTGCAAATCAAGGGGATCGGACGTGCCGACCGCCGCGACCGCGTCATGGCGCTGCTCGAACGCCTGGGCCTGGCGGGTTTCGCTGCCTACTATCCCTCCGCACTGTCCGGCGGGATGCGGCAGCGGGTGGCGCTGGCCCGCACCTTCGCCAGCGACCCGGACGTGCTCCTGCTCGACGAGCCGTTCTCTGCGCTGGACTTCCAGACCAAGATCCTGATCGAGCGCGACACCGCACGGCTCGTGCGCGGCTCCGGGCGGTCGCTGCTGCTGATCACGCATGACATCGAGGAGGCGGTGACGCTGTCCGACCGGGTCATAGTCCTGTCGCACCGCCCCTGCACCGTGATCGCCGAACATGCCATCGTTCTGAACGGCGACCGCACCGATATGATGGCGGCACGCGAAAGCCCGGAGTTCGTCCACCATGTCCGAACAATCTGGAACGAGCTTGACATCCATTGAGGCTGCCGGGCCGCGGGCGGCGTGGACGCGCATCCGGCCGGCAGTCGCCGTTGGCGCCGTGCAGTTCCTGCTGGTTGCTGCGTTGCTCTCGTGGTGGGAGTGGAGCACATCGCGCGGCACGATGAATGCCTTCCTGTTTGGCTCGCCCAGTGGGATCTTCGGGCACCTCGTGCGCATGGTCCAGGACGGGTCGGTCTGGGCGGACGCCTGGGTGACGGGCTTGGAGACCCTGGCCGGGTTCGCGCTGGGCAACGTCCTGGGCACGGCGGCGGGGCTGTCGCTATGGTATTCGCGGTTCCTGTCCCGGGTGCTGCAGCCCTTCATCCTGGCGGTGGGGTCTATCCCGATCGTGGCCCTGGCACCGATCGTCATCATCTGGTTCGGCACCGGCTTCGCGTCGAAGCTGGCGATGTCCATCTTGTCGGTCGTCGTGGTGGCGCTCGTGATCTCCTACAAGGGCGCGGCCGGGGTGGACCCGGACCAGGTCAACCTCATGCGGTCGTTGGGCGCGACCCGGCACCAGGTCTTCCGCTACCTCGTCGTCCCCGCATCCCTGACCGACATCTTTGCCGGGCTGAAGCTTACCGTGGGGTTCGCCCTGGTCGGCGCGATCGTCGGCGAGTTCATGTCGTCCGCCGACGGGCTGGGCCACGCCATATTCAAGGCTGGCAGCCTATACGTCATCGCCAAGGTGTTCGCGGAGCTTTCGGTGACGGTGTCGCTCGCATTGCTCCTCTCGGGCGCAGTGAGCCGGGTTGAACGCATGTTGCTGCCGTGGCGGCACGATCTGCAGCCATGATTCTAGAACAAGGAGCGGACGCATGACGCGGACCATCGCGAAAGAGGGCAGCCTCAAATATGCCCTGTCGGCCACAGATGCGCCGGTCTGCTCGATCTCGGCTGGCGAGGTCGTGCGGGTCGAGTGCGAGATCAACTGCAATGCCGGGGTGATCACATCCACCGGGTCCAAGCTCTCGCCCGAACTGGTGAGGCTTCCCTTCGTCAACCCGGCCACCGGACCCATCGAAGTGAAGGGCGCCCAGCGGGGCCAGATGCTGGCGGTCGCGATCCACGAGATGGACCTCGACAGCGTCGGCTACACGGCCCTTTGGCCCGGCATGGGCATGTTCCCTGACTGGGTGCGCCAGAAGGAGTTCGGCATCCAGACGCGGGCGATGGAGGTCAGCAACGGCTTCGTGCACTGGGACGAGAAGCGGAAGCTGCCCATCCAGCCGATGGTGGGCGTGCTGGGCGTCGCGCCGGTGCACGGGGCCGTGCTGACCGTGGACAACGGCACGCATGGCGGCAACCTTGACGTGCAGGAGATCGGTCCCGGCAATACCGTCATGTTCCCGATCGAGCAGGACGGCGCACAGCTGTATGTCGGGGACTGCCACGCGCTGCAGGGCGACGGGGAATGTGTCGGTATGGGAGCCACCGAGATCGGCGCGCGTGTGACGCTGAGCGTCACGCTGCACGATAAACCCGTACGGATGACGTGGCCGCGCATCGACACTCCCACGCATATTGCTACGCTGGGCTGCGCGCGGCCGCTTGAGGACGCGATGCGGATCGCATTCGAGCAGATGGTCTATTGGCTGGCCGACGAGTACGGCTTTACCGAGGCGGAAGCCTACCTCTTCCTCGGCCAGGTCGCAGAGGCGCGGTGCACCCAGATGGTCAATCCGAAGTACACTTATATTTGCAAGGTGGCGAAGGAGCGGCTTCGCTGATCGATCCTGGCCGGTTCCAGTCCGGGCGGCACTTCGCAGCCTGGCTCGGCCTCGTGCCGAAGCAGCACTCGACCGGCGCGCGTCAGCGCCTGGGCGGAGTAGCCATTCCGCGTGCGTCAGCACGTGGAATGGCTACGGAGGGGGCATCAGCCGAGCCGGCGACGAGCGGCTGCGGCAGTTGCTGGTCGTCAGCGCCGTGGCGGTGATCGGCTGCGCCAAGCCGGGGAGCAAGAGCGCCTCGGCCTGGCTGCTGGCCTTGCTGGAGCGCAAGCCGCGCAAGGTATCGCCCTTGCGATCGGTCTGCGAAGCAGCGATCGGCGGAGCCGATCGAGGGGCAGTGGCTCTGGCCAGCAAGATGGCCCGCATCGTGTGGGCCATGATGGCGACCGGGGCGGCGTATCGGGGCAGCAAGACGGTCGCCGCGCCGGCGGCCGAGGCTGCCACGGTCGCCTGACCCGCTCGCAGGGGCCTGGGTGCAAAGAGGGCTGCAGGAGATGATGATCGGTCGAGCCGACGAACAGGGAACCCCGCTTGGTGCACAGGCATCCCGATGCCGCGTCCGTGCTTGTTGGTGTGGACGGCCCCCG
>JAABUX010006450.1_pt1 | contig 14004 bp, 13 predicted proteins | sample 5561851 | NCBI WGS metagenome assembly JAABUX01 (sample SAMN10711883, study PRJNA513361) | rock metagenome | isolation source: Antarctica rocks | place: Antarctica: Victoria Land, Richard Nunatak red sandstone | collected 2016-01-03 | reverse complement strand
TCACCCGTAGCGCGAGTTTCGTGGACGACCTCAACGCCGACTCGCTGGACCTGGTTGAAATGATCATGTCGCTCGAAGAGGAGTTCAAGATCGAGATCCCCGATGATGATGTCGAGAAGATCAGCACTGTCGGAGACGCCATCGACTACATCCAGGAGCACACCGAATAACCTCTCCCCGCACGGATACCTTCCCCGATACGCGGGACACCCCCGTCTTGGTGGCGTGCCGTGATCTCATGTTCCGTAGCACGATCGAAACGACGCTGCGGCATATGCGGCTGCGGTCGCTCATCCTGCGTCCTTCCGACGATCCCGCCACCGTCCTCGCGGCGGGATATCCCCTCCTCATCATCGTCGACCTCAGTCTGGCGACAGAGCGCTGGCGCGCGATCGTCGCCGCGGCCCACGCCGCCCCTTCGCCCGTGCCGGTCCTCGCGTTTGGTCCCCATGTCGACCACGACACGCATGACGCGGCGCGCGGCGCCGGCTGCGCCCTCGTCGTCGCCAATTCCCGCCTTGCCCGCGCGTTACCGGAGTTGGTGGAGCGCCTGGCGCCACGAGTAGCTGGTGATTAGCCAGCCGGCCTTCAGGTGACGATCCACATCCCTACCTTGGATGGTTATGTAGGACGATCCACATCCCTACCTTGATGGTTAAATGTAGGAGGAACATACAGCCCAATGCGCCACTCCTATCCACGATTACTTGCGGCCTGCGCGCTTCTGGCCTGCGCCGGTCTGTCCGCCGTTTCTGCCAATCCCGCTCACGCAGCCGCGCGGCCTGGCCGCTACCCAGGCGCCACTCCAGCCGTGACCGCCCAACTCGTCGACGAGATGCTCCGACTCCTCAACGTAGACCGGGAATCAGCGGGGCGCGTGTCGCTGACGCTGGACCGGCGCCTGATGACCCTCGCGACCGACCACAGTCGCGATATGGCCGCGCGACACTACGTCGGCCACGCCGCGCCGGGGGACCGCGATGCCTTCGCCCGTTTCGCCCGCTCCGGTATACAGTTCGATGACGCCGCCGAGAATATCGGCCACATGGCCGGCCGGCCGCCAAAGGCGGAAGTCGCCGCGCTAAACGCGGCCATGATGGCCGAACCGCTCGACGGAGCCTCCCACCACGACAACATCGTGGATACACAGTTGCATCGTGTCGGCATCGGCCTATATATTGGGCTGGACGGCTCGATGTATCTCACCGAGGACTTCACGAACTAGGCGAGAGGCGGGAGGCGGGAGGCGAGAGTAAAGCATGCGTTACGTTTTTGGCGTAGCATCCAGAGCGCTGCTGCCAGATTCTATGTCACCCTTGTTCGTCTCGCCGCCCGCCGCCCGCCGCCCGCCTCTCGCCTCGGGTAGCGCCCGGTACCGATCACGCAGCGCGCTTTCTGGCACGGGCAAGACGATGAACCCTTCGTTGGGGAGGCCAAGCGCGCTGCCGGCGCCGTGACGCCACGCCCAGCCCGTATACGCGGCGCAGAGCGCGGCGACGGCGTCGTGCGTGAGAGGGTCGGCCGGGACGCCTTGTAGGCCGGCCTGGAGCAGCGCCTGCCGCCACGCCGCTGCTCCCGCCGGCGTCGTCTTGCGCGGCGGACGCCCACCCAACAGCGTGACGAAGCCGCCGTAGGGGTAGATCTCCAGGAGTGTGGCGCGGTGATCGCCAGCGTCCGCGGGTAGCCGCAGGCGATGTCGTTCGCGCAGGCGTACGAATGTCTCGAAGCCCAAGACCATCCAGTCGGGCGCCTCCTGACCAGGCTCCGGCAGCAGATAGAGCCCGATGTTGCGTCGCGCCAACTCGTAGTCACACACACGGTAGCGCGTGAAACGTCCGTCCGGCGGCGGGACCGGCAGGAGCGCGCGGACCTCCGGCCGCCGCATTGGGAAGTCGCTGGGCTGTTGTGGGGCGTCGACCGCCGCGACGAAGTCCTCCGTGTACGAGGCCAGACGCTCACCCAAGAGGTCGAGCGTCGCGGCGCGCCATATCTCGACGACGCGCCGTTCGTCGTCGAGCATCGCGACATCGAAGCCCCGGCGCGCCGAGAGGTCGATTCCGATGTAAAGCATGTTACCGCTGCGTAATATTCACGCCGTCGGTCGGGCGCACCCCTTGCAACGTCCAGCCGCGCAACTCATTCCAGGCGTAGGTCAGTTGCGATGGGGTGAAATAGCAGTGCGCCGGTCCGCTGTTCGCGATGTCGGCAAGGTTGATGGGCTTGGGATCGACGACCTGCTGGACGAGATTGGCGCTGTTCCCGGCCGCGGCCACGCGCGCTTTGAGCAAGGGCTCCTGCTGATAGGGCACGAGCGGGTCGATCAGGTTGTGGAGCGAGAGAACTTTTGTGGTGAAGCGGCCGGTCGGCGTGTAGTTGGCGTTGAGGTAGGCCGTCGCGGCCGGCGTCGCGGCGACACGCTCCACGCCCCCGTTGAGCGCCGCGTCGTTCGACGAGCCCTGATAGGTCTTACCGATATTGCTGTAGCCGTTCCCACCCGTCGTCACCAGGTAGTCGCTCTGGCCGTAGGTATTCCCCGCCAGCGCCGTGAGGAAGGAGATGGGGTCGGGGTTGGCGCCGGTCACGCGGGCGATGTTGGCGATAATGGCCGCGTAGGCCGGCTTCGAGGCCGCCTGCCCGAACAGCGCGCCGACCGAGCCGATCACCGCGTTCAGGGTGAGGTTAGGGTCGGGCGTCTCGGCATGGCCGGCGCCGGGAAGCGCGAGCGGCGCGCCCAGCGGTTTGGTGTAGTAGTCGTAGACGACACGCACATCGGTCAGGTAGCGGATCTCCTGGTACCAACCCGCCACGACTCCGCAGTAGGGTAACGCGCCGGCGTACTCGCCGGGGTATTGCTCGACGAGGCCTATCACGACATTACCGCCCATCGACTCACCGACGACCCAGGCGCGCGACACGGAGTCAGCGTAGTTGACCAGCCGCTTCAGCAGTTCGGTGTCGGCGATGCCGGAGTGGACGGCGTACCCCTCCTTGATGTAGGACGAGTAACCATAGGCGTAGCGTTGCGCGAAGGCGGTAGCGAGAACGCCCTGTGTCGCTTTGTCGAATTGATTGGGATAGAACACGTCGAGGGCGTGAGGCGTGCCAGGAGTGACGTACCCGTGGGCGAAGAGGACCAACTCATGGTTCCAGGCGGCGGGGAAGCGCAGCAGAAAACTGGCCCCGTTGAGCATGCCGGTGACGGTCGTCGACGCGTCCGGCGCCCGCACGACACTCAAGTTAGTCAGGCTCACGCCGCCCGGCGCGAGCAGGCGCGCGGCGGACGTAAAGGCGGCGGCGGTGAGAACGCCCGCCCCGCCTCCGCCTTGAGGCTGTGTCGCGGGTTTCGCCGCGACGAGCAGCGCGAGGCTCGCGCACAGCAGGAGGCTACTGGATAGTCGTCGAACGCTGTGCATGGACAATAGCATGGCACGCTCCTCATGTAGTCGCGGTGGGGCAAAAAATACCTGGACGTCACGGATATAGCGCCACTCCCGGCGCATCTATTGTGCCGCGCCGGAAGGGCGCGTGTCAAGCTTTTGTGCCGGAAGGGGTACGCGCCTGGTCTACCGCTGGATGCTCGACGGGCGGCGTGTCGCTGCCGTGGGCCGCGGCGCGCGAAGTGACGCGCCGCCCCCGCGCCTCCAATGCCACGGCGCCGGAAGCGGCTAATACGGCTACGACGGCGAAGGCGATGACCTTATCGCCCCTATATAGCTTCAGATCGATCAGCCCGAGCACGATGCACAGGCCGTAGAACAGCAACACGACGGCGCGGCGCGAGAGGCCGAGATCGAGCATGCGGTGGTAGATGTGGTGCTTGTCGCCGCTGGCAAAGGAGCGCCGGCCCAGCAGGCGCCGCACGATGGCCCAGGCCACGTCGATGATCGGCACAATCAGGATGAGCAGGGCTGTACCGATACGTGGAGCGGTGCCGAATAATGAGAGCGCCCCAAGGGTGAAGCCGATGAACATGGCGCCGGAATCACCCATGAAGATGCGGGCGGGCGCCCAATTGTACACCAGGAAGCCCAGGATAGCGCCGCACAGCATCAGGGGCAGGATGACGTTCTGGTCCTGGTGCGACGGCGAGAAGGTATTTGGCACGACAAGTTCCCACAATCCGAGGAAGAGCGCGGCGATAGCCGTGACGCCCCCGGCGAGCCCGTCGAGCCCGTCTAGGAAATTGACGGTGTTCATCATGCCGACGATCCAGAAGATCGTGAACAGTATGCCAACTATTGGCAGCACCAGTAAACTAGTATGCCCCGCGCCGATCTTCCCCAACGGATTACTCACGCTGCTGATAATCGGAAAATTGAGGCAGAGGGTCACGACCACGACGCCTATCTGCCCAAGGAAGTGCACACGGGGTGGCAGCGTACGCAGTTCGTCCCAGACGCCGAGCGCCGCCGCCAGCGCGCAGCCGATCAGCAGCCCGGTCAGCGCCGTATTGGGCGCCGTAGGCTTAACCGGATGGAGGTCGGTCCAGACGTGCCATACGCCCGCCGTAACGAGAAAAGCGACGGCAATAGCCGTCCCGCCCATCAACGGCGTCGGGCGCAGGTGGATCTTGTCGCCGACAGGGCGATCGATCACGCCGAGGCGCCGCGCCAAGCGCATACTGACCGGCACGAATAGGACGGAGAGCGCGAACGCGACGCCCAACCCGATGAGCCCCCGATGCAGCCCCCGGTCCGGTGACCCCTGCGTCGCCCCAGGCGTTACTAACAGCTGATAGCTGATAGCTGATAGCTGATAGCTCATCTACCCCGCGCCGACCTCATGGTAGCGCACGCCGTCGGGGAAGTGGCGGTCGCGCCAAGCGCCGAAGTTGTCGACGATCACGGCGTCGGGGGCCACATGGCGCTCGATGTCATCCTGCAGGTAGGGCGTGTGCGCGGTGACGAGCACGATGGCGTCGTAGTCTTTCAGCTCGTCGGGGAAGGTCAGCGGCTCGACCCCGGCGAGGTCGCGGATCTCCGCGGCGCTGTAGTAGGGGTCGTGCAGGCGCACCTCGCGGCCGTCGTGGCGCAGGGTACGCAGCACGCTGAAGGCCGGCGAGAGCTTCTCCATGCGCGCGTCGGGCGTGTAGGCCAGGCCCAGCACGGCGACGCGCCGGCGCCCCTCGAGCAGCCGCGCCAGCGTCGTGGTGTACAGCCGCTCAAAGTAGCCCGCGTTGAAGTCGACCGTCTGCTCGATCAGCGGCATGGCGCCGGGTCCGGCCTCGGTCACGAGGTATTGCGGGGCCAGCGGGATGCAGTGGCCGCCGATGCCGAGCGAGGGGTGGTAGTAGGGGATGTTCCACTTGGAGGACGCCAGCGCCAGCACATGCGCGGTGTCGTAGCGCGGCAGGCCCACGGCGAGGGCATTGGCGAACGAGATGCCGTGGTAGCGCAGCGCGTTCTCCACCACCTTGGTCAGCGCGGCGTGGTGGGCGTCCTTGGCCGGCTTGATCGTCTGGCACACCAGCGAGTAGAACGCGGCCATCAGCGCGGTCGCCTCCGGCGAGGTCCCGCCGACGACGCGCGGCAGCGTGCGCAGGGTATGCTCCTCGCCCGAGAACCAGTCGCGGCGCGGCGCGGCCCCGACGTAGACGTCGCGGTTAAGCTCCAGCTCGTGTTGGGCGATAGTCGGCAACACGAACTCATCGAGCCACGAGGGCACGATGGTGCTCTCGATGATGATCAGGCGCGGCCAGCGGCTGGGTGCGCTCGCGCGGATAGTCTCGCAAATAGACGGCAGCACGTTCTCCAACGCGGTCGAGGAGGGGTCGCGCCCGTGGTCGGTCGGCACGCAGACCAGATGGATGCCGATAGTCTGGTCGATCATGTCATGCCAGTCCGTCGAGGCGCGGATGCGTAGGGGCGCCATCGCGGTGTCGGGGGTCGTCGCGGCCGGGGCCGGGTGCGTCACGGCCGTGGAGAGAAACCGCCCGGCCTCGATATCGCGCACGCGCGCCGCCGAGAGATCGTACCCGGCGCAGCGCACGCCGGCCACGGCGAGGTGGAAGAGCGCGCTGGCCCCGATATGGCCGCAGCCCCACACCCCCACGCCGACCTCTCCGCTCCGTACCGCCGCCAGAAACTCACGCGTCGCGCTCGCCACCCACACCTCCAAGAAAGCTATCAGCCATCAGCTATCAGCAGTCAGCCACTCCTGGGCTAACATCTCTACACTGCATGGTACTGCACGGCAGGGTATACCGCACCGGCATTGGCCTGACGATTCGGCCTGCGACTGAAGTCGCATGGCAAACTACGGCGACTGAAGTCGCTCCAAGGGCCGGCCGCGACGGCCAAGAGCTACCTCAACATCCCCAATATCGTGACGGCCGCCCTCGTCACGGGGGCCGACGCCATCCATCCGGGCTACGGCTTCCTCTCCGAGAACATCTACTCAGGTGGAGACACTCGATCACGAGTTGGGACGGGCCGGCGTGGAGCATGAGGTCGTGGCGTACCCCGGCGCCCCGCATAGCTTCTTCGATCGGCGCGCCGCCAGCTTCACCGCGGCGTCCGCCGACGCGTGGACCCGCGTCCTCGGCTTCATCGCCGTGCTGCGTGAAGTGACACGTATATGCCCCGATCGGTAGCCTGGGCTCAGACCGTCTTGGTGACTAGGGCGGCGCCAGTAAACCGCCATCGCAACCAATATGTAGACTCCACATCCCAAAATCCAGGCGCGGTCGGTCCATGTGGCGTTAGAAATCTGATGCCTTGAGTCACGATAACCGCGGGAAAGGTCAACCGGACCCCATCATACCGCGAAGCGATTCCCAACCAATCTGGATATACCCAACCGTCGTCAACCCGTGGGAAGGACGACACCAAGCGAGTCCAACCTCGCGCATCGTCTACAGTCAGGACCCTTGCTGCCACGGGAGACTTAAGTTGCCATATGTACCAAGGAAGCGGAAAGAGATCGGAGCCGTAGTACGGGTCCAGATACAAGCGCCACATGCCGTAACCCGTCGTCATGGGCGTGGATGTGTGTTGTCTTCCTTCGTGCCGCCTGCCCGCTCGTTGACTGCGGCCGTCAGTCATCGTCTGGGCATACCGCAATAGTACACCCGATACTGTCAACAATGGAATAGGGTAAACCGCAGATATCGGCGCGGAAATCCGCGAACTTTGGCGCGGGTTCCCGCATCATAAATTGCGGGAACCCGCGTCCCGTAACCCAGCTACCGCAGGAATCCGAAGCGTTCCGCCTTCATCCCTAACACGAACGACGTCGGCGCCTCCAGCTTGTCCTTCAGGATGGCGACGTGCTCCTCGACCGTGCGCAGTCCCACCCCTGCCGCCTCAGCAATCTGCTGCTGGGTCATCTCCTCAGCCAAACCTTTGAGGATGGCCTGGTCCAGGGGCTTGAGCCCGATGCTGCTTTTCTGCGCCCCGTGTCGGCGATCCGTCGCGCCACGCCGTTCTACTGCCGCCGTGCTCTCTACATACACGTCGTGCTGCACGGTCTCCAGGAAAGGCCCCAGCGTCTCCTCGGTCACGTCCTTCCACAACAAGAACCCACGGACGCCCAGATCCGCGAGCTGGATGTGGCACAGGCTGGCCAGCAGCTTGCCCACCACGACAATCCGGCTCGTCGGACTGGCCGCGCGTAGTTCCTGGATGAGCGCGATGATGGGGGCGCCGGGGATATCCGAGCCGGCAATGATGACGTCGGGCTGCTCGGCGGCGACGCGCCCGGCCTCGTCGTGCCGATGGACCTCTCCGATGACCTGCGCGTAACGTTGCTTGACGAGCAGTGTCCGCAGTCGTTCCCAATTGAGATGTGGCGAGCTGATTAGCACTATCGTCGTCGTGGGCTGCGTGTGCATGGGTCCCGTCTTTCTCGCAACGGATGGGGCGACGCATGCCGCGTCGAGGGCTCCGCTGCATTGCCCTATCTATTAAGACGTACGACCCCTCCTAAAAGAAACAACGACTTGCACTCGCGTTAAAGTCGTACTGAATATCGCCTTAGGAGCGCCACGCGGGAGAGAGACTGGGAACGTGCAGATTCCAGGCGCGTACCAGTTTTCCGCGCTGGCGTCGCGTCTTCACTGGGAGCGCTGGCTTCTAGCCGGCAAACGTGTGAAGGCACGCACATCGCTGATGGCGGACATGATGGCCGCGACCGCCTGCCGGCTAGACGGTCAGCGGACCAGCGCCAGCGCTCCCAGCAGATTAAGATGCGCCGCGTGAAAAAGTGGCGCGCGCCTGATACCATGCAAGTGTGTTCAAGAAAGTACTGATCGCCAACCGCGGCGAGATCGCCCTACGTATTATGCGCGCCTGTCACGAGTTGGGCGTGCGCGCCGTCGTAGCGCACTCCGAGGAGGACCGCGACTCGCTGCCCGTGCGCCTGGCCGACGAGAGCTTCTGCATCGGGCCGGCCGCGACGGCTAAGAGCTACCTCAACATCCCCAATATCGTGACGGCCGCCCTCGTCACGGGGGCCGACGCCATCCACCCAGGCTACGGCTTCCTTTCCGAGAACATCTACTTCGCCGAGATCTGCGAGAAGTGCCATGTGCGCTTCATCGGACCGCGCCCCGAAGTCATCGCCGCGATGAGTGACAAGTCGGTCGCCCGCGAGCGCATGGCCGAGGCCGGTCTCCCCGTCCTGCCGGGCACAAACCGGCCGCTGCGCTCGCTCGAGGAGGCGCAGGACCTGGCGCAAGACATCGGCTATCCGGTCATCCTCAAGGCGTCGGCCGGCGGGGGCGGGCGCGGCATGCGCGTGGTGGCGAGCGAGACCGAACTGGCGCAGGCGTTCCCTACCGCGCAGGCCGAAGCGCAGAGCGCCTTCGGCAGCAACCAGCTCTACCTGGAGAAGTATCTCGAGCGCTGCCGCCACATCGAAGTGCAGGTCATGGGCGACGCGCACGGCAACGTGATCCACCTGGGCGAGCGCGACTGCTCCTTGCAGCGCCGCCACCAGAAAATCGTCGAGGAAGCGCCCTCACCCGCCCTGGGACCCGAGGAGCGCGCGCGTCTCGGCGCGCTGGCGGTGCAAGGCACGCGCTCCATCGGCTACTCCAATGCCGGGACGCTCGAGTTCCTGCGTGACGAGTCCGGCGCCCTCTACTTCCTGGAGATGAACACACGCATCCAGGTCGAGCACGGCGTCACCGAGACCATCACCGGCGTCGACCTCGTCAAAGAGCAGCTGCGTGTCGCCGCGGGCGAGCCGCTCGGCGTCCGGCAGGAGGACATCGTGTCGCGCGGGCACGCCATCGAGTGCCGCGTCAACGCCGAGGACCCCGCCGCCGGCTTCTCGCCGCGCTTCGGCGTGATCGACGCCTACGTCCCGCCGGGGGGACCGGGCATCCGCGTCGACTCGCACCTCTTTACCGGCTATCGCGTGCCCATCCACTACGATTCCCTCCTGGCCAAGGTGATCGCCTGGGGCCGGGACCGCGACGAAGCGGTGGCGCGCATGGCCCGCGCGCTCGGCGAGTTCATCATCGTCGGTGTCCCCACGACCATCCCTTTCCTGCAGGATGTCATGGCCGACCCGGTGTTCAAGGCGGGCGAGGTGTACACGGACTACATCGAACGAGTCGCGAGTCGAAAGTCGAAAGTCGAAAGAGGGTAACGTGGAGCAAAGAAACGCGTGTTGGGCGCCGCCGATGATCGCGCCCAAACCTCCGGCGCATGTGGCGCGCCGCCCAATCGACGACCACTTTCGACTTTCGACTTTCGACTTTCGACTCGCGACCGGAGGGAGCGCGTCATGGCCGATGTAATCGGCTCGGTGCGCATCGCGCCGGAAGTGCTGGCGACGATCGTCAACCTGACGGCGGTCGGCGTGCCCGGTGTCGTGGCGATGGGCGTGGTGCCGGGGCACGGCCTCTTCGCGTGGCGTCATGACACCACGCGCGGCGTGCGCTTGACCGTGCGCCAGAACACGGTGAGCGTCGAGCTCTACGTCGTCGTGGCCCAGGGCATCAACATGGTCGGCGCCGGGACCGCCATCCAGGACGCTATCACCGCCGCCGTGCAGGACATGGTCGGCATGGAGGTGAAAGATGTCAACATTTATATCCAGAACATTGAGTGATTTGTAGCGCCAATGTGCAGGACATCGCGTGATACGTGTCGCCACGACTGAGGCGGCCAGTGGCCAGGAATAGAAAGGAACCGTTTTATGTGCTATGACTCCAATGCGCGCCCGCCGGTCCCGGCGGGAGACGCCGGCCCCACGCGGGTCGAAGACCTCGTGCTGACCGCGGCCGACGGCGCCCGTTTCGCCGCCTACGTGGCGATGCCGGATGGCCCGGCGCCGCGCGCGCAAGTGGTGATCCTACCCGACGTGCGCGGCCTGCACCACTTCTACAAAGAGCTGGCCGTGCGCTTCGCCGAGCAGGGTATCTCCGCGCTGGCGATCGATTACTTCGGCCGCAGCGCCGGCCTCACCCCGCGCGACGACTCCTTCGAGTTCATGCCCCACGTCCAGCAGATCCGCTTCACGACATTCATGTCCGATGTGAACGCTGCGCTAGCCCGCCTGCGGTCGGGGACGTCGGGGCCGGGTCCTGCCACCTTCACCGTCGGCTTTTGCATGGGCGGCACGCTGTCTTTCCTGACCGGTGCGGAGGAGAGCGGCACGACCGGGCTCGCGGGCGTCATCGGCTTCTACGCCGGCCTGGCGCGTGACTTCGGCGGCGCCGGCACGGTGCTCGACCGTGCCATGAGCATCCAGTACCCGCTGCTTGGGCTCTTCGGGGGAGCCGACCAGGGTATCCCGACCGACCAGGTGGAAACGCTCGACCAAGAGCTGGGACGGGCCGGCGTCGCGCACGAGATCGTGACGTACCCCGGCGCCCCGCATAGCTTCTTCGACCGGCGCGCCGCCGACTTCGCCGCGGCGTCCGCCGACGCGTGGACCCGCGTCCTGGGCTTCATCGCCGCGCATTCCTAAAGAGAGTTCCTGCGCACCCATTCGGCAGCGTCGTAGCCCAGCGTCGTCGTCGCCCCGTCCACCGTCTGGCTCGTCGTCCAGTCGGCCGCGTTGTAGGTAGCCGTCTCCGTGGCGGTCGTCACTGGCCCCGACCCGCTCTGCGTCTGAGTGGTGGTCTGGAGTGTGTTGCCGTCGGGGTCGTCCTGGCTGGTCGTGGTGATGGTGGTCGTGCCTATGATGTCCACGCTCTGCGTCACGCGGTTGTCCGTGTCGTAGCTCGTCGTGGTGTCGCGCCCGTCGGGGTCCACCGTCTCGACCTGATTGCCCGCCGCGTCGTGGAGTTGAGGGTCTGGTTCCCCGTGGCGTCGGTGCGGCTGGTCACGTCATGGTCGGCGTCATAGGCGCGGCTGCTCCGGCGCCCCAGGGCGTCCGTCGCCACCGCCTCGCCCTGCGCGTCCAGCGTGTAGGTCGTGGTCAGCGCCCCGCTCGTCCCGGCGCCCACCACGACCTGCGTCTGCCCCGGACTGTAGGTGAACTGCGTGGTGTAGGCCGGGGTGTAGCCCGGCTGCCCCGCCGTCCCCGACACCGGGCTGGTCAGGCTCGCCACGCGCCCCTGCCCGTCATAGCCCAGCGTCCATACCCGGTTAGCCGGCGTGGTGACGCGGGTCAACTGCGTCCCGCTGTAGCCAAACGTCGCCATGACCGCGTCGGGTGTGCCCGCGCCTTGCGTCAGCGCGGTCAACTGGAGCTCGTTGTAGCCGTAGGTGACGTGCTGGCTCCCGGCGGCGCTCGCCCCGCCCTGGCCCCACAACGGGCTGGTCGTTTCGCTGAGCAGGCCGCTGGGATAGGTCGTGGTGTAGGTGAAGGCGAGCGTCCGCCCTCCGCTGTTCACCGCGCTCGTCGGGCCAAAGGGGCCGGCCGTCATGGTGTTGCTGTTGCCGTAGGCGTCGGCGGCGGCGCGTAGGGCGCCCTGGCCGTCGAACCGCTGGGTCGCGCCGGTCAGGATGTTGGTCAGCGTGTAGCCGGCCGTCGACGCCACGAGTTGCCAGGGCAGCCCAGGCGGTGTGGTGTAGCCATAGACGCCGCCCTGGCTCCCCGTCGTGGTGAAGGGCCAGGTGGCGCCGCTGGCGTCCAGGTACGTCACCGTCCCCGTGATCGCCCCGTCCAGACGCGGGGTCAGGTTCGTCTGCCAGCCCTGGCCCGCGACGGTGCTGACGCCGGCCGCGGCGCGGGCGCTATCCCACACATGCGCGAGGGCCAGGGCGGGGCCGCGCGCCGGCAGCGCGAGGTCACGCGCCCGCACGTCCGCGTGCCCGTCGGCCAGGTCGACCTGCGCGTCCACGCCCGCGCTGAAGCGGGCGGTGTACCGGGCCTGCCAGGGGATGCCGCCGCCCGGGCCGTTGTAGGGTGGCGGCAGGACGGTGAAGGTCGTGCTATCCGCGGTGGAGCAGGTCGTGCGCGGCGTGGTGATGCACATCAAGAGGTAGACGGTGTGCGTACCGGGGACCGCGGAGGGGATGACGCCGCTACACGTCAGCGGGGTGGCCTGCCCGGCCATGCTGCAGAGGGTAGGGCCCGCCGGGGTGTGGGGAAATGAACTGGCTACAGCGTCCCACATGACGTAATAGACCGGACAGGGGTTAAGGTCGCAGCCATTGCCATTGTCGAAGCTGAACGTCGCCGACGTTCCTGATAAGCCCGCGGTCGGCGCTATCGTGAAGCCCGCGCTGGCATAGGCGCGTGTCGGAGATGAGGTGAGCAACGGGCCTTGCGCGGACAGCAGGGCGCTCAGGAGAACGACGCAGGTGAGCAGCGTGAACAGCGGTCGCAGGCGTATTGTCATAGTCATGGGTTTATCCTCTTCGTTCCAGTCGACCCCTCGGGCGTGGCGTCGCCCATGCCTCCGCTGATACAGCCAGCGGCAACACAGACTCTCCTCGCACCGCCTGCCCACTCGCTGGCTGCGATCGTCAGTCACCGGCTGGGCATATTCCTACTGTAAGCCCGAGGGCGCCCCGCCGTCCCAGAAATTACCCTTGACTTTGGCGAAGTTTTCCCTTGACTTTGTGAGGGAAATCCATCAGACCTGTGATAGCTTCCCCTCACGACATCTACGGCATGAGATGGGGCGCGGCGCCTACGCGACTACTCGACAAACCCCCAATGCCCCGCGCGGGCGCACAGGGCGCAGGTCGAGGACACACAGAATTTGCCCCACAGGACGGCGATGGTCCGCTCGACCGTCGCGACGCTCACATGCGCGGCATCCGCGATCGCCGCGTGCCTCATCCCCGCAGCCACGCCCCTGAGCACCACGCGCTCCAGGGGCGTGAGCACGAGCGCGGGATCGCGTGGCTGTAGACGGCGCTCGGGCGCCATGAACGCGTCCACCGTCGCCCCACTCACGATATAGAGGTCGGCGCCCCCGACCAGCGCGATGATGTGCCGCACCCGCTCCGCGTTCACCACGTCCCATTGGACGTAGCAGGCCAGCTTCAACGCGTTCAGCGTGCGTAGTTCCCCCACTGTACGCGCCGGCCCGATCACGATCATCTTGCTCACCGGCGCGCAGGCGCGTAACTCGGTGACGAGCGCGACGAGCAGGGTATCCGCCATATCGGCGGCGACGAACATGACGGTAGGCTGAGGATCTGATCGCCGCCATCCTCGCCGGCTCTCCCGGCGCGGCCGACGAGCTGGCCCAGCGCCACTACCCGGCCGTCCTGGCCGACCTCGCCCGCCAGCTCGGCGATCCCGAAGAGGCGCGCGACCTCACCCAGGATGCCTTCCTCGACGCCTTTCGCGCCCTGTCCGGCCTGCGCACGCCGCGCGCCTTCCCCGCCTGGCTGCGCCGCATCGCCCGTAACCACGCGCGCCAGCTGTTCCGGCGGCGCGCTCAAGCCCCACCGCAGGTGTCCCTGGAGGAGACGCCGGAACTGGCGAGCCCGCCGCCCACGGCGGAGCAACGGCGGGTGCGGCGCACGCTGGCCACCCTCTCGCCCGACGACCGCGCCATCCTCATCATGGATGGCGTGCTCAACATGCCGGGTGCGGAGATCGCGGCGTCCTGGGCCTCTCGCGCGCGGCGGCCTACGCGCGGATCAA
>JAABUX010006449.1_pt1 | contig 14006 bp, 26 predicted proteins | sample 5561851 | NCBI WGS metagenome assembly JAABUX01 (sample SAMN10711883, study PRJNA513361) | rock metagenome | isolation source: Antarctica rocks | place: Antarctica: Victoria Land, Richard Nunatak red sandstone | collected 2016-01-03 | reverse complement strand
CTTGCTGCCCAGCATGCCCCGGATCGCCTGCGCATGGCGCAGCAGCGTCAGGCCTGCAATAATTCGCCTGAGACCCCGGCTCATTGGGTCACGTTAGCCAGATGTGTACCACAATTTGAGCGTCGCTCCCGACAACAACCATCTCATCCTGGCTGGAGTCGGCTCAGCACGACAGCCTTAGAACTCGTGCCTACGGTGGCAAAAGAACGTCCATCAGCGAGATAGATCTGCGTTGGGATAGGGATCAGGGTCAGGGTCAGGATTAGGGACTACGTCTCCCCACCTGGAGCTCCGGCAGGTCGGTGATGCGCTGCGCCGCGTACACGAGGCTGCTGATCGCCTCGATCATGTCGCCCGGTATCTCCTTCTGCTTGTCGATCAGCTGGATGCGCACCGTCAGGAGCTCCACAAACAGCTCGATCACTGCGCGGCAGGCAGCAACATGTGGTCCCTTCAATGCGACTGAGAGAAAGTTTCCACAGAGGCTGAGTGTGTGTCACGGAGTTGAGTTTGTGGACCTCCGGAGGTGATGATAAGACTCGGCGGTTGAGTCACAAATCTGACCACACATGAAAGCTTCGTGACACCATTGTGGGTCCCTTAAAAGCGCACTCTACACAGTCATTGGCAGCTTGGCAGCGGCCCACTTCTGATGGTATGCCAGGCCATGAGAGCATGCTTAAACCGCTGCCCGAGTTATTGTTGTTCCTATTGGAGGACTAGGTCCCGATCCCGTGCACACAGCACATCAGGGCTGAAGCGCCATATCGGATGGACTGGTGACGAGGGTGTGGGTTCGAGGGCGAATGTGACTACCTTCGTAGGCCTGCAGCATCTGCTCCTCCCGCATGACCGACTCCACGCGGATGCGCGCGTTCTCCGCCTTGCCATTGCGCAGCAGGTCCGCCACTTGCCGCCGCGAGTTCTTCAGCTGCAACAGTGGAGGGAAGGGGTGAGTGGATAGCTGCTGGGGGTGCCCAGTCCCACACTGTGGCGTACTGTTGTTGCGAACTCATGCAATTGCCAGACCGATCATGCAGCTATTGCTGTGTCTGCAGCTAGGGAGTGCACGGGCCGCCTGCTGTCCGTCTGTGCTGCGGACCACAACATGCAGTCCTGCCCCCACCTGAACCTGGCGCTTATTTCGCATCAGCCGGATCCGGCCCGCGAGCAGCTGGCACTGCGTCTTGCTGCGGGCAGCGGTGTCTCTGGTCAGAGAAGCTAGCCATGCATGGGCAGTCCGCGGGGGTGGTGGATCGCCGTGTAGGGGCTGGTGCGTGAGCACATGCAGATGGATGTCAAGGGAAAGAGACACACCATTTGCTCTGAGAGAATCCTGAGAACATGCTGTGCTGCCGGAGCTCTTCCTGAGGCCCTACTGCGTCCCGCTGCAGTCGCAGTCTGAAGATGCACCCAGACAGCAGCGAATCGGGAGCGAGTGGCCTTTCTCGAGGGTATATGACAGCTCGCGATGAACGCCTTCAGCAAATTCAAAGTGAATGCACAGCTCTGCAGGGACATGCGTGTGAGGGAGAAGCCCAGACCTTTACTCGATGGGTTCAGCTTGCTCACGCTCTGGCGCCAAGTCAGCAGCGGTGGCGCCTGCAGAGGTGAGCTTGCTGCGTGATCGAAGTGTGTCCACTGTCACTTGCCGATATCCCAGCAATTTACACATACTCGCTGTACGGGTTCAGGGAGCACCTGCATCGAGCCTGCTCAAGCCTCACAAGGTGCGTGAGCCGCACGCATCGCTGAGCCTCGCTCTCTGGCCAGCTGCGCTCCCCAGAACCCCCTGTCCCCGGACAGCCTGGCATGCCACTGAGCAACGGTCGGCATTGGCCTGTACTGCCCCGAATACAGCATGGTTCGGCAAAACATCACAACGATCCGTCGGTGTTCCTGCAGGCGAAGAAGGCTGTCGTCCCTGAGTTTCCAGGGCAGCTGCCGCCGCAGACATGCGTCATATTCGTCCTCGGCGGCCCTGGCAGCGGGAAAGGGACCCAGTGCCAGAAGATAGTGAAGGGCTACGGCTTCGAGCACCTGTCCGCCGGTGCGGGCCGTCAGTCGAACATCTGCCCATGACCCTGCACAGCACGCGTCATTGTGCTGGCTGGATGACCCTCACAGCACAGCTTCTGACACGAATCCGGCACGGCAGGGTTCGCCTCAGTCGGGCGCCTGCGGCACCGCCCTTGCGCGATTGTTGCGGAGCTGCGATGCGCGAGAGTCATGCGGCGAGCTGCCGCCACCGTCTGTTTTGCTACTGCGTAGGCGATCTGCTGAGGGCGGAGGTGGAGAGGGGCGGCCCTGAGGCAGAGCAGCTGCAGCGCATCATGAAGGAGGGCCAGCTGGTGCCGGACTCGACCATGATTACCCTCCTGAAGGTGCGCGACAGCCCAGCGCGACCTGCACCAACGTGTTCATCCTTTGCACCAACGGCAGGGCGATTGTCCGATTTGTGGGTCAGCAACAAGCACCCTGACCCTTGCTGCCTCTTTCTGTTCGTATTGCAGCTTGCAGATAGACAGCGAAGACAACGCAGGGTCCTGGGAATGCGGTGAGCTGAAACCGTGACCGCTGTGCAGAACGCGATGCTGGAGCACGCGAATGACACGTTCCTCGTAGATGGCTTCCCTCGCTCTGCGGAGCAGGCAGAGGTGCCGCCTCCGACACATACCCTGTCTTACGCGAGAGGGCCTGGCCCCACAGAGTTCTGGACATACGTACCGGAACTGCGTGACGCGCCGCCGTTTCACGGTATTACCACGACCCATGCAGCGTCCAAAGACGCGAGATTATTTGCGCGCAGGAATTTGAGAGGCGCATTAAGACGCCCACAGCGGTGCTGTTTTACGACTGCCCAGAGGACGTCATGATGGTGAGCTGGCGACCATTCGGACAGTCCGACTGTTTCGACGTTAGTCACGTTGTCGTGGGCGAGACAGCTGCGAGTATGCAGGTCTCTGATTAACCTTGCTTGGGTTCCATGCAGGAGCGGGTGCTCGACCGTGGCAAGTCAGGCGGCAGGGCCGATGACAACGAGGAGACGGTCGTCAAACGCATCAAGACGTGCGCTTCTTTCCGCGATGGGACCAAGCAGTTCCTTGTCCAGAGAACTCCCAAGCGATTTGCTTTCGCACAATACCAGAAAGGATTCGATGCAGCATGTGTGAGGTATGCTCGCGGGTCACCTGACAAGTTCTGAGGAGACCTCACGCAGGTTCAAGGAGCAGACGGTGCCCGTGAAGCAGTTCTACCAGCGCAAGGGCCTGTGCGCGATCATCTCGGCGGTGCCGGAGGTCCAGGAGGTGTTCCACAACACGACGCAGGTGCGCGACCAGGCAAGCCAGGGCTAGATCACGCGTCGCACTGCCAGACAGGCAGGCATCCGGGTAGGGACACATCTGCGCCATCAAGACGCGCTGGAGGGCGAGCGAAGCGGGTTGAGACCGGCGAAAACTGCAATCTTTCATGGTTTAGGACGCAATGGGACGTGCGAGAGAGTTTTATTGCGTCCCCAGGACATCAAGAGTCAAAACGTTATCCTGATTTTGGACTGCAAGGAATAACACAGCGAAGCACCGACGACGCCGTCCGCCTCGCGCCATGCGCAGGGCCCTGCTGCAGCAGCCGTGAAACATCCAGCAGCCCTCGACGCCGGTTTCCTCGCATCGGTGTGCACATTTGTGCTGCGCCCGTGCAGGCGCTGTCGCACTTTGTGCCGGACAAGCCGTCGAAGGCCGAGCGCCGACGGAGCCTGGCCCTGGCCGCACAGGAGCAGCTCGCGCAGCGGCGGTCACAGGTGAATTCGATGTAGGTCACCGTATCTCGTCGCTTGCGGCTCGGGAGAAGCTTTTGCGGAGCAGCATTGAGTCATGCGCGCTTTGGCTCTGTGTTCCGTCTGGGCGCACATACTTGTCCCGTCCTTCGTGTTGCTCTTGCTGCGCGCTGAGCAAGTCAAATGCGTGACATTACAGGAACCTCTGCCGCCAGCGTTGGCTACGAGCAACTATGGCGTGACGCAGCATGGGCAAGATATTGCGCCCTTGGCGCCTTCAGCTCAGCTCAGCTCAGCTCAGCAGGCTGAGCATGCTGTCCGTCCGTAAGGTGACCAGAGAGCGCCACCAGCTCGGCACGACACAGACATGCACCGACATTCGCTCACCTTCAGAGCTGTGAAGTTCATCTTTCTGAGACTCTTTCTTCCGTAAATCTTTCTGTGATGCTGTGCAAGGTCAGCCCCTCAATGCTGAGCTGAGCTGAAGCTCGGTTCTTGCAATGATCTTTATTATTCTGACCAGTGCAAATGTGTGACTTGCCTGGCCGGGAGCGAGCTCGCGACAGACTGCGGCACAGTCAATGACGACCCATAGGTGGGTCGTCTTGCTTTTGCTCGCTTGGTGTGAGTTTGAGTGCGTCAAGTCAGCATGGGTGTTTGATGAGGGTTTGCATGAACAAGCAGCGCAGCTGGCAGCACAAGCAATACCAGCGAGCAGTGTGCTGAAGCAGACAGTCACATGTAACGCAATGGCCCACGGTCGAGTCATCACCTGCATAAAGCGTGCAGCAGGAAGTCACAATGGCGACGCACTGCTGCTGCTTCCTTGCCCAGCAGCCCGCGCAGTCTGCTGTTCCAGATGCGGAGTCATGGCCCGAGAATTGCCGTCAATTCAGCGAAAAATGCGTTATTGTGCAGCCTGGACGTCGACTTTGCGTTCGAGTTGCCCTGTATGCCCTCAGAACCCCTTTGGTTTGGTCGGAACTCTTTGGTACACGCGGAGCTCATCATCTCGCCAGTGACTAATTTGTTGCTCGCACAGGCTGCCAAAGCAATCGCGTCAGTAAGTGAGAGCGTGCTGCCCAATCGAGGCAGGTGTCAGCAAATTTAAAGGCCGAGACTGTCGTCCCCCCCCTCCCCCGGTTTTCCCCCGCCCTCCACTGTGAGGTCAGCAAGCAAGGAAGACATTGCTCACGGGCTGCGCTCTGAGCCAGCGGCCGGCGCATGGCCGACTATGGCCGCATCCAGGCCATCGTCATCGCCACCGTGTCCGGCAATGTCGTCTACGAGCGCTTCTATGACGCACTCACCGACCTCGACAAAGCGGACCTGCGAGCTTCGCTGCAGGAGGTGCATCTCCTGTATCACCACGGTCAAGCATTACTGCAGCAGCGCTTCTGCCTGAGCAGTTCATGCTGACCCTGCACATACATCTGTCAAGGCGCCGCTGCTGAAACCGAAAAGGCAGTGTCTCAGGATTACAGTCCCAAACCTGAACCCATTAATTGCCCTGCACCGCAGGCGACAGAGCCGCTGCTGGACAAGGCCGTCGATGAGCTGGACTACGTGTCGCGCTATAAGTGCGCCGCCCGAGGATGCTCCATTTACCCGAATGCAATGTTGCAGAGGGAACAGCAGGCCACGATTGGCTTCCAAACATGCAGCCTTCGCTACACCGGGGTGCCGCCCATGCACCGGCCGTCAAGCTAGGCGTGCGGCGTCACCATGGGCACACAAAGAGCTGCACGGAGGCTCTGGACTCACATGAGATGTGACACGTGCGCAGGTCAGCCTCGGTTGTGTTCATGAAGGTCAACGACCTGATGCTCTACCTGGTCGGGACCGGCGAGTACGACGAGCTCATGCGTGCGTCCCCGCTCGACTCGCTGCCGGCGCTAATTGATTACACCAATGGTGCTGCGTGCACAGCCGCCAAGGCCGTGTCCAGCACGCAAGACTGTCTTGACGCATGTGGCATCATGAACTGTGCTGGCGTCCACCTGTCGTGCGACCTGCATTGAGCCGTCCTCGACTTGTACTGCTGCATTCATGTGGGCGGCGGCATCAGCATGCCATGCGTACGGCTGAAATCACGAGCTGGCTGTTGTGAGACGCTGAGCGTGTGGCCAACATGTAAGTGACGTGTCCAGTGGCGGAGACCCTGCGGGCCATCATCGCGGCGCTGAAGGAGGAGCTGCCGAAGTTGTCGGAGGCCGGCTGCTTCCGGGACTACGGCCGCCTGGTGCTGACCCTGGACGAGATGATCTACGAGGTGAGCGGCCTGAGCTCAGGCATCTGCTTTGCGGCGTGGTGCCCAGCGAGTGAGCTTGTCAGGTTGCCTGGTGGCCATGCGTCAAGGCATTCCGTATGGTGGGGCGCCTCAACACGTCCGAACGATCCTCGAAATATGTCGCACCGCAAGCAGCCTGTACAGACGGTCTGAGTACCTAGTCGGACTATGCTGCTTGCAATGAGCAGAGATGTGCGCAGGGCGCATTGGCGTGGCGACGTGGTTTCCTCTTGATGCGTGCTGACCTGCAGTGATGTTTCACACGCAGGGCATCCTGCACAAGACGGACAAAGAGCAGGTCCGGCGTGGCCTGGCCATGGTGCGTACAGGCTATCTCTGGTCGGTGCATCAGGGTGACAGCATGGCACAGCGCACAGCATGTGGATGCCAGTGTGACTCATGTGCAGCGCTGCTGGCCGCAGGAGGTGTAAGCCGCGGCGGCGTTGTCGATGTACCTCCGCCGCACGACTGCGCCGCGACACGCGAGGCGGGATGCAGGGCCTGGGGCACAGTTTGAATTTGTCGGGTTACTGATGCTTATCCAGCGCGCACATATATTTGTCAGGACGCTGTGCAGGATCAATCTGTACAGCACTGAGCCGGCAAACCACCGTCGACCCCTGCGGAGCAGCTCACATCTCCCGCGCTGCTGGTTTTCGGTGCTGCATCAGCACGCGGAGCAGCGAGTCGACCGGTGCTCAGTGCTGGGCTGGCCGCGAGGTGGCAGCCATGGCAACGGACACTCTGCGGAACGCTCGGGTGGCCTTCGAGGACGGGCTCATCAATGCCGCGGACTTCGAAGCCGTGAAGGTGGCGTTCTTGAAGGCGCAGCAGTACAAAGCGGGGCTCGACGCAGGCTTCATCACGCCCACGGATTATGCGGAGGTGAAGGCCAGGTTTCTCGACGACGTCGCGGCCCTCAGCGTGAGCGGATCAAACAGCGCTGCAGGCGGAGGCCCTGCCCCGTCCGGGCGCAGCACTGGCGAAGTTTCAGCAGGTGCGTGAGTTTTGGTACTCGGACGATCGCCTCCCTCCTCCGCAGCCCGCGTGCAGGCCCGCTCCCCCCACTGTCCGGCTGACATTCTTGGTTGATCACCGCGGCAATGCGCTGGCACGCTCAGTCCATCAGTACGAAAGACCTGTCTGGCCGCAGCGAACGGCGCCACCCACAGCGGACCCCCCTCCCCGTCGAGGGGCCCCTCCGCCGATGGGTACACGCCCCCGCCGTCGCCGCCCCCAGCCATGGCGGCCGACGGCACGGCGGCGGTGCCCACCAACATTCCGCGGATGGGCGGCACCCTGCGGAAGAACAACGGCCCCTCGGTGCGCAGGCCAATTGACACCCGGCTTGCGTCAAAACGCAGTGCTCGATTGCAGGCCGTCGCAGGCTATTCATGGCACGGATTGTTGTTGCACTTGCGCGCAACAATGTAGCCCTGCAACGGGCCGCGCGCCGACAGCATGGCCGTGCCACCCCCTTGAACGTGCAGATTGCACACGAAACTGGCTGCACTGAGCTCCTGGTGCCTTATGCTGCGTCGCTCACGCAGGCTCACATATCATGCAACACTGGCGTCTGTGCAGGTGTCCATGAGCGGGATCTCGGTGTCGGAGGACGCAGTCAACCTGTTCTACTACATGAAGGCCAAATCCACAGTGCGTCCGGCGTCCTGTGCTCGGGTTGCCTCCCACCATCACCTATCCGACGCCCTCTTGGACGTTGCCATGGTTTGCGTACTTGGGATGCTGCTGGTGGCAGCGTACTCGGCAGATGGTCTGCACTGACCCACACTGAGCTTTCGCCCTGTGGGCGCAGTATCGATGGGCGATGTGGAGGATCAACGATGCTGGCACGGAGGTGCGTACGAAGCCCCACACCCTTTTCGACAATGAGGTCAATAAGGCGATTCCTTGCCCCGGATAGAATATAAGGATACGATACGAGGCATGCTGCGCGGGCAGCACAGCGCACAATAATGCATGTCCACCAGCCGTCGCTCTGCCATTTGTATTATGGAACACCGAAGGCGAGAAAGCAAATTGTGCTGGTGTGGCTGCAGATCATCATCACGGCGGTGGGTCCCAAGGACTCGACCTATGAGCAGTTCCTCGCGGCGCTGCCCGAAAATGAGCCGCGATTCGCCGGTGCGTGCCACTACCCGGCCCCTGCCATGCGCCACCGCCCCTTGCTGAGCAATGTGCCTCACGGCATTGACGCTGTACTGCACCTTAATCCTCTGGCACACTGTCGCTCTGGCCTGGATGAAGAGTTGGTGTCGCTGCAGTGTATGACTACCAGGTGACCAACAGCGAGGGCCGCCTTTTCAACAAACTGGTTTTCTTCAGCTGGTGCGCGTCTCTGTTTTTGTACTGATGTCACAGGCTGCTTCCATGCTCTGTCTGTCAACCCAGCAGCAGCATCGCCACAGCAGCTGCAAGCGCAACCGTAAACGAGCTGCGTTGATGCACTCTGACATGTCCACAAGCCGTGCAGACCAATCATTTAGACGTTGCCCAGTTGCTACGTACCTCGTGCAGATGTGCTGCTGGATGAAATCATAACCTCGTGTGAACGATGCACAGGTCGCCGGACACGTCCCGGGTTAAGGCCAAGATGATGTATGCGTCGACGAAGGACTTCTTCAAGAGCTACCTGGAGGGCTTGGCGGTCGAGCTACAGGTGACGTGCTGGCTATCCTTGTGGGCCTCTAGGTAGCGCACACAGGGACTGGGTGATGGGTTTTCTCAGCACGCTGTTTCGAGCCTGTTGCTGTTACTGCCTGGCTCGTGCTGCGAACTGTATGCTGTTACTGAGGCTTGGTGTGATCGCAACTGCGCAGGCGTCTGAGATGGAAGACATCACGGAGAAAGACATCAATGATGCCGTCATATCGGTCCTGACAAGGAAATGAATAGCTTCCACCAGCACCCTTGGGCCAGCCTCGTGCGGCTGCATCTGAACTTGTAATACAGAGAACGACGGAACAGTAGCACGATGACATGTCGCGAATATGGAGAGGACTGCTAGTCGCTGTGTGTGGTTTTTGTCACCAGATGTGTGTGCTTTGGTGTGCGGGTTCTCCCCAGATGGGCTTGACATGTTCCGTATCGATTTATACGTGTCGCTGTCAGGCAAGCCCCGCAATATGGCCAGCCTGCCTGTGCGATTGCTGCTATGCTTGTCTCCTGTTACTTGCGCAGCAGCGCAAAAGCTTGGTAGGCTCGGACAGCGAGCCCTCTAGCAATATGTGCAGGGCGCAACTGGGCTTTACAAGCAGTGCAGACAAGCTGCAATGGCAACCTGCCGCACTGACACCACTTGCAACAGCAGATGTTATCGAGTTGCAAATGCAATTGAGTTGTCACCTGCTATGCAGCCTACCACTGGACGACGATTCCATGCCTAGGACGGGCTCGGCTGCCAAACCACGGTGCTGTCACCTACCAGAGCTATGCCTGCGCCTCGCCTATGCAACGGTGAACCTTCGAGGGGCGCGTACACCGCGCTGTAACCAATTGAGCAATGCTGCCGAAACGGACCGCTGCTGTGTCTACGCACCCCAACGTCCCGCACACTACGGCACACAAGCTAGGCTCACAACACTGCTAGGCACTCTGTGCTGTCAGCCATCAGCGCCGCGTGAGGCACATGCACCGCCGTTGGCTGCCGCAGATGCTGCAAAATTGCTGTCCTCATTGCGTGGCCACTGCCTCCTTGGCCGCCGGCTTCTTCTTCGGTGCTGGGCCGAGCCTGCCAGGCAGCAATTCGAGGGTCACAGCACGGTCTGGGCTTCTCTAGACAAAAAGCTGGTGTGTGACCCGTTCAAAGCCTCTTCACAGCATCGAAAGCATTGCCATCAATGTGCTGATGACTAGCATCAGACAGCTCGAGGAAGTCTGGCCGGCTGAGACAAAATGAAGTCAGTCCAGAGACATTCAAGAATTCGAATGCAGCCGTACGTCCTACGCAATGTGCACACTGCTTGCAATTGGCTCACGAATAGGTCGGGCCAAGAACTAAGTGCGTGCTTTCACGGAACAATGATGGTGTCATGAAACTTTATGTGTGGTCAGACATGTGACAACCATGGAAAGATGTTGAGCACCTCCGACAGCCCACAAACTCGACTTTCGTAACATACTTCAAGCCTTGCGGAAGCATGCTCGAAGTCAAGAGTAACAACTCACGATGGCAGGCCCAGGACGTCCTTCTCCGACTGGGTCGCGACGCCGTTGGTCCTCGGCGCCGCATCGGCGGCCGCCGGCGTCGGCGGCGCGGCGTCGTCAGCCTTCGGATCCTCGCCCAGGTCCAGCTCGCCGCCCTTATAGTGCGACTTCAGCGCCCCTGCCGCGACGCCAACATGTCGCATGAGCTCGTGAACCCAATGAGTGGGTTTGCCCGCCAGGAGGGAACCCATGCAGAGAAATCAGGGGCGCTACGCATGTGCGACGTGCGCAAGCAGTGCGAGGATGCGCAGCAGACGACAGCAGCACACTACTGTGTACACGCAACCGGAAGTGCTATACACAGATTGCCGTGCTGGAACCAGCCCGCTGATCACGACGACAGGGGTCAGTCAGTACCAAGCGCATTCCCTTCTTTCCTAATGAATCCAACAGGCGAACATGCGCGCCAAACGCCTTGTGGCCGCACGCGGCCGCAACAACTTGTTGTAACCTCGATACACATGTTGCTTTGAGTGATGTTGCTAAAACAATGTGTTTCTAGGATTGTTGCTTTCCAATGTTTCGTGAAATATTGTTCTTCCAACGGTAAATTTTGCGAGTTTCTAGAGCTTTGAATCACCTCGGATGTCGGCCTCGTTGCAGCCCGCCTCCCGGAAGTGGGCCGTCGCCTCGTCCAGGACGGCCCGCCAGTCGCCGCCGGCGACCGCCACCTGTGTGTGGAAATCAGCAGGTAAATATCCAGTTCCCGACATACATACGCACAACAGTGTAAGTCAGTGAAGCTCTCTAAGTATTAAGAATAGTGTACATTGCAAGCAGTCTGACCAATGGACAGATTGTTTCAATATACTTTTTGTAAGTCAATCTTCAAATACGCACCATCTGGCTCTCCTCGTACTGCAGGTTCCCCCATGACAGCAGCGCCTGCTGATACATGCTGATCGGCTCCTCCGGCGTCGCCGTCTCGCCCTCCTGTCGCGGTGCGAACAGGCAGGGTGAGGGTGTGAAACGACAGCGTTAGAGTGCCTGGTCAGGGTGTGAGCTAAATCGGCTCGAACCCCGCGAGGCTCACAAAGATGTTCGGAGCCTCAAACCTCATGGCGATGACCATGGCAACCCAAGTAAGATCCGGGGAGCATACGGGGCAAAGGTGAGGCTGTAGCCGCAAGAAGGCTGAGCATAAGCCATATTGTCATGGTTAGGTCCGGAGTAGCGACCGAATGACACCCAGACATCATTTCAATCTGGCCTGCGCCAACTGTATGTTGGTCACAAAATGCCAGTGCAAACACCCCGTAACCAGACAACATTGCACACCAAGCACGAAGGCATCCGATGCCCGGGGCCGTGCCTACCTTGGGCGGCTCCGGCATCTTCTTGACCGTGCGGTCGGCCTCGGGGATGGTGTCGATGCCCTGCCGGATGAGGTCGTAGGCCTTCTGAAACAGCTTTGAGCCCTTGCCGGCATCCTCGGGCGCCAGCGCGTCCAGGGCCGCGTGCGCCGCCGCTGACGCCGCCTTGTTCTGCGGCAGAGGGTTGAGATATAGGGTTTAGAAAGAGTCAAGGCCAATTGGAATATGGGCGACAAAGCAGTCAGGGCCGCGTGCACCGCCGCTGTCGCCGCCTTGTTCTGCAACAGAGGGTTGGGTTTTTTGGGTTTTAGAGGGACGAGCCGGGTCAAAATTAGCATGGCGTATGCGCAGGGGACCGCAATTAAAAACAGCTCGGGGCCACATCGGCTTATGGCTGGGACAGTCAATATCAACCTGGACCCGCGGCCTGCAACTGCCCTGACATCTGCGATGTTTTGTCACAGCGCAAAAGCACCTGCTCAGCTGCGATCTCCTGGTCGCTGCGCTTGTCGCCGGCGGCCTTGACGGCCTCCGCCTCCGCGCGCGTTGGTCCCCTGAGACATGGTGTCAGCATGCTTCAGAGAAGGTCGGGCAACCATCGACTAGCGCGGGCAACACATATGAATCCAAGTGTGCTTCATTTGCATCAACCACTGCGGCGAGCTCCGTGTTCTGCATGATTGCAGCAGTAGCCTGTTGAAAGCTGCTGCTCAGCATGGAGTGCTCACGTTTCGCATTTGACACAGCTGTGTGTAACCCCCAGCCCTCATCTCCAATTGACCTTGAGACCGAACCCCAATCTTCATCCCAGAGACGCTCACCGGGGCAGCGGGGCGTGGAAGCGGGCGGCGAGCTTGGCGCGCTGCATGGACAGGTCCGCCAGCATCTGGAAGGCGTCCACGTAGTCCGGCTTGACGCCCAGCGACTCACGGAACTTGGCCTCCGCCTTCGCCAGCTCGCCCTCAATCTGCGGCGCCAGGATTATTGGCATTGCAGCGGATGTCATATAACAACCAAATCATCTGGAGACTCCAGCTGTCAGCAGCTTAGTTTGCAGCCTGCTCATACATCCAGACGCTCGATATTCACGACACTGTAAATGTTTGTGGACTGATATTCGAATCGCCATGCGCAGCATGCACAGAGACAAGGTGGCCATTCAGGCGCCTCGACGGACCACACACCTGTTCGAGGACGCTGTCGATGGGGTTGCCGGCCAGCACGGCGGCATCCAAGAACTTTCGCGCGCGGAGCATGGACACGTGGCCCCACTGTAGGAGCCCTGTTCGCTCGCACAACTTGTGTGAGAATGGTACCACGTCAATGCCTCTGTTGGGTTTTATAGGCGTGATTGGAAAAGGCTTCACCCAGCCTTGGGGAACCTATGTGGGTTGGCTTGAAGAAAAAGGCATGTCAGGCGCCCGGTAAGTGTGCAGCGCAGGTCAGGGATTGCGCACAACCAGCTAGGGCGCCTGTGGCGGCGATCTGAGCGCAGCTAAATACCGGCGGCTCACGGCCGTGAGGCTAGCCGCCAGGGAGTGTGTGCGCTGTCATCGTATTCAATCAGAGTAGTGGTACCAAAGACTGAGGTACTATTATGTCACCCATGAGAAGAGTAGGTGCGCGATCTCTAAGGATGATAGCAACGGCACGTTTTATCTATGTAGAGGACGACACTGCAGAGGATCCACGGCTCACCTCCAAGGAACGTCACCAGACAGGACACAGCAACGAGGAGGAGTTTGGCGGACGAAATCCGTACGCACCGTGCGCGGCTGTCTCCTGGAACTTCTTTTCTGCCTCCTCGAACAGCGGCAGCGACCGGTCATCGTCGACCACCGCCTCCAGGGCGTCCTGCACGCCGGGTTGATAGACGCGGTGAGCAGAGAGTGCGTTGGGCTCCAACAGTGTATACACTCAATGGAGCATCCACGATGGGACACGATCATGATCCGAGCGCTACCTGCTGGCAACATTCCCATCATCCGCGCCACAGCAACTGCACGACAGCCTCTTCTCGGAACGGAGCTCCTTCCCAGAAATGTGCAACTGCTGAACGTCACCCACCGTGCACGCATCGGCAACATAATCTGTGCGAGGTGATACCAATCGTGCGCCTGACCCGCATGCGGTCCCAGCCAACAGCGCTGAGGCGCAGGTGGCGCTCTGAATCCCGTCCTACCCTTGCAGCTGACCTGCGTCTGACCCTAAACCTAAATCCTGCGCCCCACACCTGGATGCGGTCCCAGCCGACGGCGTCGAGGTCCAGATGGCGCTCTGAGTCCTGTCCTACCTTTGCAGCTGCCCTGAATTTGACCCTAAACCCTGCGCCTGACCTGGATGCGGTCCCAGCTGACGGCGTTGAGGCCCAGGTGGCGCTTCACATCCTGTTCCCAGC
>JAABUX010006448.1_pt1 | contig 14006 bp, 18 predicted proteins | sample 5561851 | NCBI WGS metagenome assembly JAABUX01 (sample SAMN10711883, study PRJNA513361) | rock metagenome | isolation source: Antarctica rocks | place: Antarctica: Victoria Land, Richard Nunatak red sandstone | collected 2016-01-03 | reverse complement strand
CAATAGACGGGTTGGATATCATATGCAGAGAGACCTCCTTCTGAAAGAATAGTATGTTCCTTCTTATTAGAGGTCTTTTTCTTCTCATTCTGCTAATGACTTGTCATCTCGTTGCGCATCTCGTGGGCTCTTGTCCACTTTTGGAGCTTATAGGTCGCTTGCTTGATACATTGAGCAGGAAATTTCTCTTGATGAGATGCTCTTTGTGCAGAGTAAGGAAGCAGTAAGCCCCAAGATTGGTCAAGAGCCAAGTTGTCAAGTCACACAGAAGCGGTTTCCTACTACCTGCTTCTACCTCTGTACTACCCGCATCACCAAGAGCGAGCAGGAGCCACGGAATTCCTAAATGGACATGAAGTTGACCAACCTTCTCGAGGTCCTGTAGGTGCTCCTTCTCTGGATCAGTAGTATCAGGTCGAGCGCGGTTGGAAAAGAGGTAGGCCCAGGATAGATGCTGTTGGCGAATTGATCCACCTCGATTTTTGAGAGGAGTCCTACGCGAGGCGCAGAGCCGCAAAAGGTGAACGCCTCGTTTTCGCGAACGGCATCTCTTCCAGCCAAGCACCAACTCGTAGCAGATTGATCGCTGTTGCGGTCAGAACATGCTGTAAGTGCGTTTTGGCGAGTCCAATGGAACGGGAACGCCGCATATCCAGAGCACATACTGTCTGAGAAATCGTGCCTTCTATCCCTGCTCGTTTGTCATAACACGCTTTGAAATCTGGCGTTTCTTGCCGAACTCGTGCTGATTGAATGGCAAGGTGGGCCTCTCGCGGATGGAGCGTACGCTCACGCCGTCCTTGAGTACTGCGCGTGCATCGTGCATGAACCGGACAAGCCAGACAATCGGCTTTAGAAAATTGGACCTGAATGGTTGGCTTGTCGCGCGGCCCATGTTCTGGCTTCCAGTGACGACTCAGCTTTCCTTGGGGACAGGTGACCGTCTGTGCTTGCCAATCAATGAAGAAGTCATCCAACCCAAATGCTCCCTGCTCCTGTGCTTGCCAACTCTGATCAGGACGCACTGGACAGATCAGCTCGACTCCATATTCCTTTTGACTGGCCGCAAGTAAGTCGCCGGAACCGTAGGTCGTATCAACCAAGTGCTCACTCGGCAACAACTCCTGCTTTGCGAGTGCCTCGTGAATGCGGGGAAGAGCCGTGCTATCTCCTTCGGTTGCCGAAGCCGTTTCCACGTGAGTAATGAGATGAGGCGCATTGATCCTGCCCCGGTTTGATAGAGTCTGCAAAGCTGAGATATACTCTATCAAATCAGGAAAGGGATCAGCATGGCAAAAGTTCAAAAAGTCTACACCCGAGAATTCAAAGAGGAAGCGGTGCGACTGGCCCAAACGAGCGGGAAGCCGATCACACAGATAGCCCGCGAGCTAGGAATCTCTGACACCTCAATTCATCAGTGGCGCAAAGAAATGGCCCAACATCGTCAAGAAGCCTTTCCAGGCAGTGGACATCAATCCCCGCTTGAAGAAGAAAACCGCCGTCTCAAACGTGAATTAGAGCGTGTGCAGCAGGAGCGTGATATCCTAAAAAAACCTCGTATAGAATCTCTTCACTGATGAGCTAAGGAGAAGGAAGTTGGATGATGGGGGTTTTTGCATAACCCCCCGAAACAGTGCACTCGGCTTCAACCAGGCATCTCCTTCATCCACATCGGGGTTACTAGATTGGCAGGGGCAGAACATACTCTAAGCAATAGATGCTCTCTACAGGCGGCTTTAGCTCAATGGGTGAAAAGGTTCTGCTGACCTGAAGAGCTTTCAAGGTTCCGTTTTTCTCTTTTTTTGCAGTAAAAACAGTTACATTAAGCCAATTCTGTCGCTTTAGAGTATGTTCTGCCCCTGCCAATCTAGTGACCCCCTTCTGTTGAAATCATCAAACCATTCCTGTCTTCTGCGTTGGAAGGCGGGTGTTTGGGAATGCGTGCCTCAGTTGCCAAGTTCATCCTTCGCGCGCGGAACCCAGTCGAGTACTTCGTCTGGGATGCCGTGCTGCCCAAGAAAGAGGCTCAGTTGGGCCGCATGTTCCTGCACATGGCGCATGTTGTACAACTGGAGCTCGAAAAAGCTCATGAGCATTCCTCCGAGCCAGGGGAAAGTGACCTGTTGGTGCGCTTTCCCGTCTGATAGCTCAGCAATCGTTGTCTGGCACTTCTTGCGCAGATGCGCCAGATAGGCGTGGAGCTCATCTTTGGTATAGGGCTGTTCGGGAAAGACACTTGCCGGGTCAAGTTCATTCATGAAGGGCTCAGGGGGAGCAAAGCCTTCGTGTGAGCCAGTGAGATACAAATCGAGCCAGAAGAGAATATGATAGGTGAGAGACCAGAATGCTGCGTCTTCCGGCGACTGAGGGTGGTCGGAGTGGTCGCTCCAGAGGTGCTCTCTCCACAGCGAGGTGGGGCAGGCCACCAGGGCGTTTTCAAGCATATCGATGGTCGCACCGAACTGCAGCCACAGAGCAGCGTGCCACAAGGTCTCCATCGGTTGTTCAGTCATAATGTGTGCTCCTTTCTACTTCTTTTCGAATATCCTACCACCAAAGCGGTCAGGAACGACCCTAATATCGACGGTTTCATCTTCCAGAGTGACGTTTTTTGCCCAATCCGAGTGCCGCCTTACACGCATCATAGGACGAGGTGTCACCCATAGCGTGATCCTTTCATCGCTTTCTGCTCAAATGGCTTGCGAGAGTATTTTACATGCCTTCGCCTACCTCAATTCCACCACTTTTTTGCTCACTTTGGACTGACCACCCTTTTCAAGCATCATACGGCGAGGTGTCCGTTCCCAAATCTCGCTCGTATGGTCTGCTCTCGTTTCCTGAAAGCGTGCGCCTCATCCTCGCGGGGAGCGTTCGGCGTCCTGCAAAGAGACGACTGCTCGTGTTGCTGAAGCCGTGGAATGAGCCAGAAAGGGGTCGAGTCCTCGTCATACGGAAACCCCAACGAGAGGACCAAAGGGAGTCACCGACAGCGTTTTTCAGGGCGTTTGAGAGGAGAAGCAGACAGAAACAAGGCCCTCTCGACTCACCTTCCCTTTGTGCAGCAGACATGGGCAGTTCGCTGGCGACAAAGCAGCAGGTCTCGACTTCGCCTCTCTGCTTCACCAGCAGGTCATCACGATGTCTCCTCATGTCAGTCAGGCCAGAGAAGTAGTTTGCGTGCGAGGAACGATGCAGAGACGGCCTGTCAAGCAGACGTTGCCACGATGGGTCAAGGAGAAAACCGCCCACGCTACCATCCAGTGATGGACATCTCAATGGTGTCTACGACGTCGTGTGTGCAACATGCCGTTTGCTCTCATTGGTCTCCCTGTTCTTGCTTGTTGTGATGTCTTCGTTCGAACAAGATGGTGTTCGTCGTCATCCTCAGTCTCCTATTTGCCTCCTCCAACTCAAGGGCAGCTTGAACAAAGCGGCTATATTCTCGTTTGAACAGCACAAGCATCATCACCAGGGTCGCAATCCACCAGATCGCTTCGATCCCCATCATCAGTACAAAGGGGATCGTGCGGCCAAGTGGAGAAAAGGAGAAGGCTGATTGCACAAGTATCCACCCAACCAGAGCAATCATTTGAACCATCACAAAGCGTGTGATTCTCTGTGCGCGTTGTTGCATAGTCAGCAGTGCCATTGATGAAAACCCTCCTCTTGAACTGAAGACCTCTCTTGACACACGTCACCAAGGTTCTCTCTCCAAACAGAAAGAACCCACTCGAACACAACACATAAGGGCCACATCTTTTCGAGGGGGAGAGAGCATGGTTCTGCTGCTTCCCCAAGACACAGAATAGCAGAAGGAGGTTACAGAGTCATGATGAACAGGTTGTACTTTCGTTGTGAATCGCAAGACAGGGTGACTCTCTTGCTCCCTTCATGGGCTTGTGCAACGACAAAGTGATGGAGCAATGCTTCATACCGACTCAAGACATCCTCTCAACCTCACCAACGTGTTTTTCTGCGCTGACTCGACGGTGCAAGAAGCGGGCAGGACATTCTGATGAATGTCCTCCTCTTACACCTGGAACCCTCTCTCGTTCGCCGAGAGGAGAGGCGCACGCCAGTACCGTCGTCCATCCATGGTATCTCCTGGAAGATGGGACGAACTCGAGACCAGCCCGGCATGTTGAAGATGCTGAAGCGCCTCCAGGAGCGTACTCGGTCGCAGCATGTCTTGGGCTGCGTACAAACAACGCAAGCGTTCAAGGAGTTCCACCCATGTCAGCCCCCCGGTCGTAGGAAGGGCTTGGAGGACCAGAGCAGCAAGCTGCTGGTGACGCTCTCGAAGGGCTTTCTGCTGCGCGGTCTCCTGAGGAAGCGAGGGCGTCGGCGAGGCCGAAGAAAAGTGGATCTCGAAGCTGCACACGGACGCTCCCTGCCTCATACAGGTTTGTTCGAGAATGAAGACCTGTTCGTCATAGCGCTGAGCCGCACCCTCTATCGCGCCCTTGAGGAGCGGACAGAGCTGTCGCGTGCTATCATACAGAAGCCGCAACGCCCCGTTCCCCTCCCCCGGCAGGGCCTCATACGCAAAGAGGGGTGGCGTGAGTGCATCGGGAGTCAGTCTCATCTGCGCGTGTGCCTGCCGCATGCACAGCAAGAGGTCGCGCCCGCTGTGTACCTGTGCCAACAGATAGGTACACAGGTGCCTGGTCAACCCATTCTGGATGAAATACCGCCCGTATTCCAACAACAGCGTGTCTCGTGGAAAACCCGTCAGTCGGTGTGCTTCCCCTACTCCTGCCAGGAGCATTGCGTCGTCATACACCCGGCTCGCAAGTGGAGCATTCGCTAGTGTTTCCCCTCTCGAGGTGCGATACCGTTGAAGGAGCGAAGGGCCAAAGCGTTCAGACAAGTATTTTTCCCAGGTCACAAAAATTAACCCATGCATACAGGCATATTCCTCTCTTGCTACAAGTCACCCTCATCATCTTTCGCTGAGCGAGAATCATCCCACTCCTTCCAGGGAATATCTTGGTACCAGAAATTCGGCGTGAGTGTGTCATTGTGATAGGAACGGTGAAAAATCGGCGTGAGTGACCCTGAGAGAGGGGGCACGAGCCAGCCCCAATCGCCATAGGTGACTCTCCCCGCTTGCTCTTCCCGTTCTTGATGACAAAGAAATTGGCGGCATGCCGTGTGATGATCAACAATAGTCACCCCCTGCTCGTCGTAGGAAGAGAGCACGGCTTTATTCAGTTCGACCAGGGCCTGATCGCGCCACAATGAGTGCTCTTTCTTCGTGTTCAACCCCATCTTCTGTGCAATGGTTGGGAGCAGATGATAGCGGTCTTCATCACCAAGGTTGCGCCCAATCTCAGTTCCCATATACCAGCCGTTAAAGGGGGCTGCCGGATACGAAATTCCGCCAATATCGAGGCGCATGTTGGCGATGACCGGCACCGCATGCCATCGCACTCCCAACTCCGCAAACCAGGAGAAATCAGGGTGACGCAGTGGAACCTCCAGCAGGGCATCATCAGGGAGATCGAAGATCTTTGGGGATTGGCCCGGCATGTGAATGACGAGTGGAAGCACGTCAAATGGGCCTCCAGACCCACCACTCCAGCCCAGGCGACGAAGGACGTTCGTAAAGGCGACTTGCTGTGGATCACCGACAATCGTGCCATCCGCGTGCTGATAGCCTGCATAGCGGATGAGTTGAGAATTCCAAAGACGTATTCCTTCCTGGCCCGGCACGAGTGGGGCGAAGACCGTGATCGTCGGCTGTATCTTCCCGCCGTGCGTTGCCACGCGCAGGTGATCGACCAGTGCCTGAAACAGGTCTTCCGCAGTGAAGAGGTGTCGCAGATCGCGAACGATGAGTGACTTCCAATGGAGCCTGCCGATACATCGCGTGGAGTTGCGCCAGGCCACTCTTGCACCATACGTCACTTCGTGAAATGTTTGCCAATAGGTTCCCGTTTGCTGTATCTCCTCTCGAACGTGTGGGAGCCGATTCTGATCCTCTTTCGCAGGTGGGCATTCCCGTTGGAGGAGTGCTAGATAGAACTCAGCATCAGCCAAGGTGCCTGCATGAGGCGGGATGTTCTGTGGGAAAACAGGAGGTCCCGCGGGACACACCGTCTGTGATTCTGTCTCATTGAACGTCATATGCACTCCCCTTTCAAATAATGGTACAAGGTGGAAACGTCTGGATATCTCGTAGAGATAGGTATCTCTGGAACAAACAGAACATTTCTGTTCTTAACAGAGCATAGGATACAACATTCTACAGCAGAATATATAAAGAACACATAAAATTAGCGAGAGAAGATGTGAAAATGCTGTGAAAGAGGGACGACAAGAAGAAGAGACGGCGTTTTCCTAGGAGATGAGGGGCATGTTATCAAGCCGTCACGCTCAAACCGCTGACGTCGGGCTGGCAACCACCGACAGAGAGTCCAACGCAAGACGGCCCATCTGCTCTGGCGCATATTCACGATCTGTGTGTGCCGATTTGCCCACGACCAGCGAATTCTTTGCTCTCGCCTTGAGCGGCCACGCCTCGCCCTACCTCTGTTACTGAGCTAATTGCTTGCGTTGTATGATCAGCATGGTTACGAAAAAAGATTTGCCGCCACTAAAGACGCAGGATATAGCCAAGTTGTTCCGCTCTACTGTCCAGCAGGCGGCTCCCACAGCTCGACCTTGTTGCCTTCTGGGTCAATGACCCAGCCGAACTTCCCGTATTCCGAGTCGTCGAACTTGTCCAATACGTTGCAGCCCTCTTCCCTGAGGGCCTTGAGCAGCGCGCGGACATCGGCTACTCGGTAGTTCACCATAAAGGAAGCCGTGCTTGGAGCAAAAGAGTCACTCTCGGCAGGCTCGATGGACCAGGCCGTTGTTCCGCCCACAGGCTTGCCATCTGCGTCAACCCAGCGGAAGGCGGCGCCTCCCCAGTCTTGTACGTCGATGCCGAGGTGTCGCTTGTACCAAGCCTGCATTGCCTTCGGGTCTTTGGCTTTGAAGAAGATGCCACCTATACCAGTAACGCGTTTCATGTGTACCTCCCGCGGAAAAATGAGTATTCCGACATCGTAAGTTTTGTTAATTCTCAGATAGAGGGTGATCAATGTCACTAGGCCCCACGGATACATCCTGGGGCTTGTACCTCGCCTCACCCTTGCCGGTGGAACAGGGACGGATACATTGCCCTCCAGGCGAACCTGAAAGACGTTAGGACGGGTGACACGGCGAACAACCATCGCCCTGCTCCCAGAGGAGCTGCCCCACATGGAAAGGAGTGTACAGGTTGTGCTAGCACACAGGCGAATGCCGCCTCATGCCGATCCATGCATGGGATGCATCGTCTGAGCCAGGGTATTCGATTTCCAACAAACCGTTGCTCTCCGAAGAGAGTGCCTTCAGAACTCGCTGCATCCAATTTCATGGACCTATTCTCCCAGAAAACGACAAAAACGGAAAGGAGGAGGAAGACCCCGCCACCCATGCGCCAGACAAGGACTCGCCATTCCTCCCCAGCGCTAGAAGCGCGGGGTCTCCTGGCTCGATTTGATAAGCACCCTTATGAGAGATTTTTGCAGTGATCCTAGCCCTACCTCAGCTTGTTGGGCACGAAGAAACAAGTCATGACGATCTGTAGGCGTGCAAAGGCGATAGCCGAACAGTTTCAAAATGCGTTGCCGCTGTTTGAGGATCGTGCGTTTATTGAGCATTCGCAGTTCTGGCAGTGGCGTATCGGGAAAGTAACGCTCAAGCAGGTAGGTGGCATCCTCGACCACGTCTTCAAAGGTAAAGGTGAAGAACAGCTGTTTGGCTTTGAAATAGCCTAGTTGAAGGAGAAAATAGAGCTGAATAGGGATGTGTGGAAAGGATGCGAGGAGGTCTTTCTCTGGCTGGGTCAGTGTAAACACATCAGTGCGCTCGTCTCCGGTCAAGCAAGGTCTGCCATAGAGAGCTTCGATTTCCTCATCGTCGAGAATATGCAGTCGCTTCGGTGGTGTCGTGACATCTGGCCTGGTCATACATCCTCCTCCTCAGGATAACAGCAGGGTGTCAGAATGTATACTTTTTGAGACCGAAGGTGTTGGAAGGTTTTGAGCAGCACCAAAAAGGCGACCAGCGCTGGTTTACCTGTGGTGTGTTGTTGGGCCAGGAGACGCTCATCAAGGGTCGGCGTAGACAACTCACGCTCCGTCGGTGTGCGCTTCCGCTGCCGATAGGCGATCTCGTCGATTCGTGGCACGATGGTTCCTTTCTAACCCTGACGACGTTCCCAGGCGCGCGCTTTGCGTTTGGCAGCTTCACGGTTATCGGCAATATAGCGCTCCAGGCTGCGTAAAGAGGTATGCCCACTAAAGCGCTTGAGATCCACTTCGGTGTAATCGTGGGCCGCTCGCACGCTAATCGCAGTATGGCGCAGTTGGTGCAGATCCCAGCCGGGCGTATACTGTTTCCAGAGGGTGTCAGCCTGGCGGTACGAGAGGCGCGCATAGCCATCAGGCGTCAGGTCAGCACGCCGAGGAAGCCGGGCCTTGCGCTGGGTCACGAAGAGCGGCCCTTTGGTCGGGCCGCCGCGCGTGCTCAGATATTTGTCCAACATCGTGCCGACGGCGCGCGAGAAAAACATCTCGCGAGGACGGTCGCCTTTGCCATGAATGAGAATGGAGCGATTTGACCAGGAGATATCCTCAATGTCAATGGCCAGCGCCTCCTGACAGCGCAGACCGCCATCATAGATCAGCCAGAAAAGCGCGCGGTCACGCGGGTTGGTGATCTGACGCAACACCGCCTCGACGCGCTAGGCATCTAATGCACGCGGGGTTCGTGCCCCCTCCGGTTTCCGCGCCACCTGTGCCAGGACATCCTCAATTTGCCATCCTTGAACACGGAGCCAGCGGATGAAGCTCCGCAACGCGGCCAGGCGTCGATTGTACGTGGCAGGCGCAAGCGCTTCCTGGCGCGCCAGAAAGGTGTAGACAACCTCAGCCGTCAGCGCGGAAAGAGGCGTCTGACCGCTGACGGCCCACAGTGGCGCCAGATCCTCGGCATAACTTTCGCGGGTGCGTCGGGCGAAAGAAGAGCCTTCAAGGAATTGCTCGAAGGCTTCTTTTAGGGTCAAGTTCTTCACAGAATCACCTCGTATCAGTGCTATGGCACCTAATGCGGAATTTTTACTCCTGGGAGATGGCGTTCAGTGTACTGTTTGCGTGGGAATCTGGCAAGGTATCGCACCTAATGGGCTATTAGCTGCGATACCCTCTCAAGGAGAAACGGGCAGATGACACATGCTGTCCGATAGCTCCATTTTCTAGATCTCCCTCACATTTGAGGATAAGCTCTTCTATAATGTAGAGTAAACCATGTGTTTGAGCGTAAAAAAGGGAACCTGTTAGAGTCATAAGCTCAACATCCCCCAAATCTGAGGATGATCCCTGTCGTCACCAAAATGTTAATCAAAGATATATATTCATGATGGTATTCCTATCAGTTCCTGAAGGCGGCGGTGTATTCGGCTGCCCATTCGGCGAAGGTAAGTGCAGGGCGACCCAGAATCTGCTCGACGGTGTCCGAAGATGGTCCCGGCTGCTGAACGTAGTCGGACCAGTAGCCGATCATCCTGTCGGGGACATCCTCGGGCAGGCCCTGGGCAAGCATGGCCCGGCGGAACTGCTCAGGGGCTACCTCCACCCAGGACACATCGCGGCCAATGGCCTCGCCGATCAAGCGGACCTTCGCGCGTTGGGTGAGCGACTGCGGGCCGGTGAGCACGTAGGTGTGCCCGGTATGCCTGGCGTCCACCAGCACCCGGGTGCTGGCGGCAGCAACGTCCCGCTCGTGGATCGTCGCGGTCGCTCCATCACCGTAGACACCTCGCACGACACCAGCCAAGCGGATTTGCGGTGCCCAGGCCAGGGCATTTACCGCAAAGTCAGCGCAGCGCAGGATGGTCCACTGCAAGCCAGAAGCTTTGGCGGCATTCTCGACCGCCCTGAAGGCGTCGGCGAAGCGCTGGTATCCGCTCCTATCCTGCACAGTTATAGCCGACAGCACGACCACCCGCCGCGCGCCCTGCGAAGCCGCAAGCTGCAATAACTCGGCGGTGGCGGCTCCAGCAGTGGCATCCCCGAGGGCGCGTGGGCTGACGAAAACCGCCTTGACGCCGCGCAGCGCCGACGTCAGCGTCTGCGGGCGAGAAGGGTCGCCGCCCACCACATGAGCGCCGTCAGGCAGCGCGGCAGTGGCTGGATTGCGGGTGACCGCCACAACCTTCTCGCCGCACTCCAGCAGGCGGTTTACGACCTCACGCCCGACGTTTCCCGTCGCTCCGGTAACCAAAATCATAGGAAGCTCCTTTCATTTGCTCTGATAGAAACATGCTCTTCGCCCTCAGCCTCCAGCGAGATTTCGTACACTGCCGTTTTCTCGCCAGGATTTCTCCAATCGAAGATGAAACCCCAGAAATGGCCCAGCACTCCCAAGCGCAACAGGTCTCGTGCCCGTTGGAGTTCCTCGTTGTACAGGCGGCGTGCAGTGCCCTCAATCGCCGGGCCGAGCACTTTCCCGTTGTAGGTACCGGGAGCAATGGTCACGCGCGGATTGTGGGCGATGCGCTTCGCTTTCCAGGTATCCGCCGCAGTCATAAAGTAGAGTTTGTCGTTGAAGGCCACTGTGCCAACCGGGGAGCTGACCCCCTGGCCGTTGCGACGGAAGCTGGTCAACACAGTCGTATGGCCTTTCCTGGGTGTGGTCAAGAGTTGTCGTGTGGTTGTGGCCGTTTTTTCGCTCATGAGAAATCTCCTTTTTTTCTCCTGATCTGCTCACATCTCCCTGCTCGTTTCCAGAGAGCTGTGAGCGAACGCGTCTCTATACCAGGGTTTGTCGCCAGGTCGCAATCGCGATGCCGATCTCGTCTGGCGAATCTTCTTGCAAGTAGTGGCTGCCTTTGACAGTGACTTCTGTCTGCGCCCGAAAAGATCGACAGAACTCCCGTACCGCCTGCGTAGCCGTTCCCGGATCATTGTCGATATACAACTTCGGGACATCGCTCTGGGCCAGCCATGTGCCATATGCCGTGACCAGCTCGCTCATGTCAGCCCGCTCATCATCAATGGGGAACTGACGTGTCCAGCTCAGCATGGGGCGACGCCCTTCGCCCTCTTCCACAAAGGGGCGGCGATATTCCGCTAGCTCCCCCTCACTCAAGCCCCGTAACACCACGAGCGGCAGCAGACGTTCGAGAAACAGGTTTTCTTCCAGCACCAGGTGCTCCCCCGCGGTGGAACGGAAAGCTCGCCAGATGTCCCGGGTCGCACTGGGCCAGGTCGACCAACTGAGCGGTTTTACAATCGGTTCCATATACGCGATGCCCTTGATCGCCTGACGGTGGCGATTGGCCCAGTCAAAGCCGAGGGCCGTTCCCCAATCATGGACGACAAACGTGACGCGTTCGCGCACTTCTAGTATCTCTAGCAGCCTATCCAGGTAGCTGCGGTGCTCAAAGAACCCATAGGAACCGGGGCCGCTGTTGTGCAACTTGTCGGAATCGCCCATCCCGATCAGATCTGGGGCAATGCAGCGCCCGAACCCTTGCAGGTGCGGAATGATATTGCGCCAGACGTAGGAGGAGGCGGGATTGCCATGCAAGAAGACAATCGGATCACCCGAACCCACCTCTACATAGGCCATCTGGTATCCAAGAATCGATTGATACTTTTTCTCATACGGACATGTGGCGCTTATCATCATCAGTTGTCCTTTCTGTCAACGTCTGCGGTTTCCAAACCAGGGATGGTGGATAACTCAATCATTCTCGCGAGAGCGGCGGGGTTGGTTTGCGTACAGGGCAACACCACGAGCTGCGGCATGCGCAACTGGGTTTCGTCGTGAAAAAAGCGCGTGACCAGTGTCCCCAACGCTTCTCCTTGCGTCTTTCGCAGCACGCACCAGAAGCGGCGTTCGCGTGCTTCCTCCGCTCCCCAGTGCTCTTGTGAGAGGGGGAACGTTCCTGGCAACCGAGGATCACAGATCAGACCTGCCGCTCGTAACTCCTCCGCTAGCGGTCGAAAAAGCGTCTGGCTGTACAAACCATACGCTTGATTGCCAGCGTGCTGATACCGCTGTTCGATCTCCGTCAGATGTTGCTGCCAGATCTCTTGTCCATGTGCATCGATATAGTTCCGTACGTAAGTGGTCACTGTCTCCAGTGTTATTCCCTTGCGTGAAAAGGTTTCAGCTAAGGCGGTCATCAATTCATCTCCTTGTTTCCAAGCGTTATGCGAGAGCGCTCGTCGCTCTCGCGAAAGTACATACTACCGTCCGTTCGTCCTGTTGACGAACCGTAATCTCTCCTCACAAGATGCAGAGAGCTTTTTCTCTCCTCCTGGTCAGGAAGAAAGTATCCCGGCCAGCACTCCTTGCACCAGTTCCTCAGCAAACTGCTGCTCCGTTTTGTGGAACGGATCGAAGCCCAGGAATTGCCGGTTAAACACCCACTGAAAACAGGGTCCCAGTAACAGGATCGCAATGGTCAAAGAGGGAAGATGCTGCCCGATGCGTCCCAGGTGTTGCTCCTCCTCAAGATACACCGCAACCGATTCAAAGAGGTTGTGTGGACCCAGGCCCAGCGGCTGAGTCGTGGCACGAAATTGGGTGAGGAGCTCCTTGTCAGCCAGGAAGGAAACGCCCATAGGGAGAAGCTGTTCATAGTAGTGAATGACTGCCAGCGCGAGAGCAGCAAGATTCTCACTGACTGTTGCGGTGCCTGCCTGATGCGTTTGGAATACGTCGTACAAGGCTGGCAGCTGCTCAACCATAAGAGCAAAGAAAATGTCCTGCTTATGGTTGAAATGCCTGTAAAGCGCGCTTTCGGAGAGGCCGACCTCACGCGCAATCTCCTTGGTGGTCATATGTGCCGACCCTTTCAAGAGCAGGAGCTTTTCAGCGGCATCCAGGATTTTTTGTCGTGTTTCTCCCATGTGTCTCCTCTTTCCATGTTAGTGAATATTCACTAACATGATTATATGCAAAAGTGAAGCTCTTGTCAAGAGCTATTACTGACATCCCATCATAAATCCTGGGGGCGTGCTAGAATCAAGAGAGAAGAATGGTAGCACAGAAAGGAGGCTAAGCATGGAATGGCAAAGCAATTGGACGGACCCGTTCCAGCAGTATCTGAAGCCTTTCGCCACCTTGATTGGGGATCGCAAAACGTGGCAAGCCATGTTGGGGTAGAGCTACGTAAGCTGGCCCGGTACCTTGCGGCCCATGCCAGCTTACGTAGCTCTACCCCAAGACATAGCGCACATCGCCCACATCGCCCCGGTGGCCTGGCAACATATGAATTTCTATGGTCGGTATGAGTTTACAAAAGCGTCAGAGTTCATCAATATGGAGGAAATCGTCGAAGCCTTAGCACATCACCCCATCATCTCGATGTGGATGAAGGAGATGCCTGGTTGAAGCCGAGTGCACCGTTTCAGGGGGTTATGCAAAAACCCCCAGAGTGCTCTCTTGCTCAACGTCACAACAGTAATGTCCAGGATAACAGCTATTATCTCGGACAAATATGTGCTAGAGTATACCATCCCACAGAAAGAGCGAGGCAACTTCAGTACTTTTAGAGTATGTTTGGATGCCAAGAGGTGAGGTGAAGCATTGATTATACAATACATTTCTGGAGGTCGATGATGTCCTTTGACACGATTGTAAGCTTCTTACGCGCCGTTGCTGATGTGGAGTTGCGTTTTCCAACATCCAAGAAAGAGTCACTGCCGAATAGACTCAGTCGAACCCTAGTAGATAGTATGAGCGAATTGCCAAATAGTGCCCAAATTGAGCAGGAATATATGCACATCGTGACCCTGGAAAACTCACTCGTTACCACTATCAGTAAGGAATAGACTTGACATTTTTACATACAAATGGTATGTATGTAGTAGGAGAAAGTACTGATGCGCCGGACAAAAAAAGATGCAGCCATTACACGAGAACACCTGTTAGATGCTGCCTTACGGTGTTTCAGCACG
>JAABUX010006447.1_pt1 | contig 14009 bp, 14 predicted proteins | sample 5561851 | NCBI WGS metagenome assembly JAABUX01 (sample SAMN10711883, study PRJNA513361) | rock metagenome | isolation source: Antarctica rocks | place: Antarctica: Victoria Land, Richard Nunatak red sandstone | collected 2016-01-03 | reverse complement strand
CCCATAAATATAGCGAGTGCCGTGCCTCGCGTTGTCATACTCAGTTCCCTGCCCAATATCCGCGTTTTTCCCGACTCTGTAAGTAAACACAGGGATGGTATCGAGTGGGGACAACCTGTACTGCTCGCCGGCGTAATAAAGCTCATTTTGAGAATGTGCGTCGGACTGCGCGTATTCCAGCGTTACCTGGCTCGCTCCAAACGTCAAAACAGCATCGCCCTCATAATTTGTGGTGGTGGCGACGCCTGCTCGCGTGTTATCGGCTGACGAGGCGAAGTGAGCCAAAGTCACGCCTAATGTTGTGCTTTTGCTCAGCCCGTAGGTTCCGCGCAGGGCGTACAAGCCGTTGCGTGTGTCTTTAGTTTGGTACTGATCTTCCGAAAATGCATACGCTTGAATCGTGCCGGACTTGAGCCGCTGAATGAGAGCCACGCCGTCGAGAAATGTATGCAGGCCGACTTTATAAGTCTGGTTATAGAGTGTGCCGCTGGCGTCAAGCCCCTCATCCTGACGACCGATGTTGATCGTCAGTCCCTGCCGGGCATTGTGGTATACGAAGCCGTAGCGGTCAAAGTTTGCGGCACCCCGAAACCCCGTGGTGCCACGGTAGTAGTTCGTATTATAATCCCGGCCTCCGGTACGCGGCGACTGCAGCTCAAAGCCGAAGCGTACATAAGCGCTCAAGGTATGTGTCGGATTATAAGTAATGCTTGTATTACCGTAAGTCACAAAGCCGCGCAAACTTCGGGCTGAGGTGTCGCGGCTTGTGTCTTCCCGGTAGCGTTCAAACACAGTCCCATGAATCTCAACTACGGACCCCGCCGCTTCGCTTGCCGGGTCTATCAACCGGCCGGGAGGGTTGACATCACGCTCAGGAACAGCTTCCGAAGGAGCAGTCGTGGGCCGGGACGATGCCGGGCCTTCAGCCGCCGTCTGAGCATGAACCGGCGTTAGAATGCTGAAAGAGAAGAGCGTCCCCGCCAAGGCGACTCTCGCGGGGGAAAAACAAGCGCGAATGCAGAAGATCGAATACGTCATTGATGATCTTCTGCAAAGCCTTCGCGCTTTCATAGAACCTCCGAGATTTTCCTAAAGTTGGCCCACTGCTAAACACGCATAGGCAAGAAACACGCATGGACGGGCTGGACTGCATCAGTCAAGAAACTTGGGAAAAGCCGGCAGCGCGGCGAAGTCAGCGGGAGAGTGCTGAATGATGACCCGTGCGTGTGTGTTGTCTCGGACTCGCGCAAAACGGGCGAAAGAGGCTAGGGTGTCTGCCCGGCTGACGTTCTCGTTCGGGATCAACCCCTTCTCATAGTTTTCGCGAGTGTGGTACAAATCGCCTGAAATGAGCAGGTAGCCGGAGGCGAGCTTGACCAGCAGCATCCGGTGGCCGGGGGTATGGCCTGGTGCCTTCAAAATCTGAACGGTTCCATCGCCAAAAACATCTTTGTCTTCGTCGGAAGCGCTGACATGAGCATCAGCAAGAGGAGCAATCAAGGCCGGCTCGACCCCGCCGGGGGTGGGGACGCCCCGCGCCCAAGTCAGCTCAACCGCTGCCACTAAGAATGTCGCCTGGGGGAACAGGACAATGTTGCCGCTATGGTCGGAATGCAGATGAGACAGGGCGACAGAATGAACGTCGTCCGGCTTGAGGCCGATTTGCGCGAGTTGAGACGCGAGTGTCCGCCGCACAGTGAAGTGCCCGCCGAATTTGTACTCGCCGTTCGGCTCGGCGGCGATTTTGTCGCCCAGCCCGGTATCCCAAAGCAGCCAGTCTTTGCCGTGATGGATCAAGTAGCAGGGAACCGCTATTGATCCCGGCTCGCCTTCATGCTCGCCGGTATCGGAAAAAGCGCCCATGTTCTTGAAGTCGAGATGCCCGCCGTCGAGCGTGTAGAACTGCATCGCGACTGCCGGAGCTGTTCGCGCTGTGGTCTGTGCCGACACTGCGGTGACGCCGAGAGCTGCAAAGAAAAGAGCGAGGCCGGCAAATAGTTTCCGCATTGTGTCTCCTGTTTTTGTAGCACAAGACTATGCCCAAGCCGTCCCCTGCACAAACCTCCGCACGAAACCATGCTGGCCTTGCGAAACCATGCTGGCTTTGCCGCTACATTGCGCCGCCGGCGGGAGGGGCACCGCCGGCGGGCTTTTTGAGCAGGAACAGGGCGGGGAACACGAACACGAAGACGACGCCGATCATCAGGAAAGCATTGTTGTACGCGAGTGTCTGGGCCTGAGTCTGGACCGCCTGGTCAATCAGGCCCAGGGCGGCGGGCTTGGCCTGGGCCAGGGCGTAGCCGCCGGAACCGCCGGTCAGCGTTTGGGCCAGGCCATTCTGGCGGTCGGCCAGCGCCGCGCTGCCGTTGTACAAATCGCCGACCAGATTGGCCCGGTGGAACTGAGTCATGTTCACGACATAAGTGTTCAAAGCGGCGATGCCGAACGAGCCGCCAAGCTGAAGCGACAGGTTCCAAAGCGCCGTGCCCTGCGCGATGGCCTGGCCTTTGAGCGTGGAGTAGGCCGTTACGGTGACGGGAATAAACAGAAAGCCGATCCCGAGGCCGCGCAGGACCTGGCCGGGAATGGTGTTCGGGCCACTGCTCAGACTCGACAGGTGCGACAGGTCCCAGTTGGCGTAAATAAAGATCAGGATGCCGATGGCTATAAGCAGGCGCGGGTCAGCGCCTTTCTGCAGCGTCAGGCCGCAGATGACGATGGCGACTTCAATCGCGATGCCTGCCGGCAGCAGCACCAGCCCGGTCTCGGTCGGCGTAAAGTGCAGAATGCCCTGCACGAACAAGGGGAAAATAAAGAGGCCGCCGGTCAGCCCAAAGCCCATGGCGAAGCCGATCAGGGACCCGCCCGTCAGGCTGCGGTCCTTCAGGACACGCAGGTTCACCGCCGGGGCCGGGTTACGCGGCGACAGCTCCCAGGCAACAAACGCCGCGAGTGACACGGCGGCCAAAATCGCCAGACGCACGATCAAAACGCTGCCGAACCAATCGTCCTGCTCCCCTTCTTCCAGCACATACTGCATTGAAGCCAGTCCGGTAATCAGCAGGCCGATCCCGGCAATATCGACTTTCCCGGCACCGTCGCCGAACGCCGAGTTCTTGAGGTACGTGGCGACAATAAACGTCGCGATTATGCCGACGGGAATATTGACGAAGAAGACCCAGGGCCAGGCATAGTTGTCAGTCAGCCAGCCCCCCAGCATCGGGGCCAGCGCCGGAGCGACCACAACGCCCAAACCCAAAATAGACTGCACCAATCCCTGCTAGCTTGCCGGGAAAATCTCCAAAAGTGTTGCCTGCGCCGTAGACAGCAGCGCCGCGCCGCCCATGCCCTGCAAAACGCGCCAAAAAATCAGCTGACCCAGCGAGTGCGAGATGCCGCAGAAGAACGAAGACGCCGTAAACAGCAGCACCGACGCCACCAGGTAGCGCTTGCGTCCAAACCGCGCGGCAAGCCAGGCGGTAATCGGGAGCAGGCTGACGACCGCCAGAATGTAGCCGGTGGAAACCCAAGCGATTTCGTTTGGGGTCGCCCCAAAATTGCCGCCCATCTGGGGCAGGGCGACATTGATAATCGTCGTGTCCAGCGCCTCCATGATGACCGACATCACCAGGCCCACCAAAATAATCCACCGGTTCGGGTCTGGGACCTCCGCCGGATGCGAGGCACCTTGCTCCGGCGGCGGGCTGTCCGGCTGACTCTGCTGGCGGCGGTTCGCCGGACGCTCAAAGGCGGAATTAGGCATAAAGCTTGCAACGCGGTTCAGCCGGGTGGAGTTCCCAAATCCCGCTTGCTTGGCAGCGATTGCTTCCTAATGCCGGTTTTCTTGACAAAGACCGGGGCGCTGTCCATAATAAGTGTATGATGAGTAGTATCTGGCTCCTGCTGGCGACCGGGGCGGCGATGGGACTGGCGGCGCTCGGGGCGTTCTTATGGGCTATCAAAAACGGCATCTTTGAGAACAGCGAAGACGTCAAGTACACGGTATTTCGGGACGAAGACGATGACTAAGCGACGCCTCCCTGCTGGTGCCGGACAGCAGCAAAGTCGGCACGAGAAAACACCACGGAAGCTTGATAAAGCAAAAGCCTGTCTTACTCTGAGCGGAGGCTGAAAAGAATGAACGATAGATGTGATAAACACAAAAGTCCCGTGGGCTGGTATGTTGCCACCGAGCTGCTTCGCTTTGTTCCTGATGGGATTGATCCCGAAGACGCAACAAAGCGTTTCCTGGTTTGGGAAAACCTCATACTCATCCACGCAGACGATGCAGAAATAGCCTACCAAAAAGCATTGGGACGACGTGAACTCCACGACTGGAAATCTGTGTCGGGGCAATGGCACTTTGAAGGACTAACAAGTCTACTGGCAATTTACGAAGACTTTGAGGATAGGTCAGAAATTATGTGGATTGAACACAAGCAAAAATCCGTCAACGTCATTAAGAGGATGGTCAAAACGAAAGAGCAGCTAGAGGTTTTCGTTAAGGAATAAGATCCAGAAGTCCAGATACCTCAAGTCCAAGTACGTCAACGCCAGGATGAAGGAACACAATTTGGAGTTTGATTGGGATAACAGCAAAGCGGAAACTAATCTGACGAAGCATGGTGTTTCTTTTCAGGAAGCTGCTTCCGTGTTTGATGATGCGTTATCCATCACCTTCCCTGATCCAGATCATTCCGTGAGCGAAGAACGCTTGATCATCATTGGTTACTCGCACCGAGGACGTTTATTGTTTGTTTCTCATACAGACCAAGACGACCATCTGAGAATTATCAGTGCGCGTGAAACAACACGCCCGGAAAGAAAGGTATACGAAAGTGTCAGATGAAATGAAGACTGATGAAATGAAGACTGATGAAATGAAGACTGGAGCAGCGAACGAGCTGCGCTCGGAATACGGGGATGCCGAGCTGAAGCAATTGCTGACCAGCGGCGTTCGCGGCAAATATGTGGAGCGTTTTCGTCAGGGGACAAACTTGGTCAAGTTAGCGCCTGATATTGCTGCCGCCTTTCCGACCGAGGATGCCGTGAATGAAGCTCTACGGAAATTGCTCGCCGTTGGCTATGCCGTCGAAGCCCTTTAGAAGTCGAACGTAATCATGGCAGTTGCCGTTCAAAGTCAAGTACTATGTGACCTCTGCGGGCTGCCGGCGCGGGCACCGGTTGAGGCGGAGATCGGAACGCGGGCGCTGACGTTCTGCTGCGCGGGGTGCCGTCAGGTCTACCAGATACTTGCGGAAAGCGACCAGATCGGCGGCGGGCAGGACCCGACGCAGACGACGCTGTACCAGCAGTGCCTTCAGATGGGCCTGATTGCCCGGCCTGACAGCGGGCTGACCGAAGAGGCAGCGCGGCAAAACGCAAAGGAAGTGGCTCCGACGCTGGCGGCGAAAGGCGACGGGCTGGACGTGACGCGGGAAGCGGCATTCCAGATTGGCGGCATGTGGTGCGCGTCGTGCGCGTGGCTGATTGAACACGCACTCGGCCAGATGAAAGGCGTCGAGCGCAGCCGGGTCTACTTCGCGTCGGATATCGTCAAGATCGTTTACAAGCCCGCGAAAGTCGCGCCGGAAGCGTTTGTGGCGGCGATCCACCGGCTCGGGTACAGTGCGGAACCGTACACCGGCGAGGGTGGCAGCGCGGAGACGCCCCAGAGGCGCGGGCGGCGGGCGCTGATGGTGCGGGCGGTCGTGGCGGTCTTTTTTGCGTTCAGCGCGGGCACGTTCCAGTTCCCGTTTTACGCCGAAGTTCTTGCCAAGCAGCCGGTCGCGGCGGACTTCATACAGTGGGGGCCGCGGGCCGAGATGGTCCTGTCCCTGCCGGTGCTGTGGGCGGGCTGGCTGCTGTTTGCCAAAGCGTGGGGGGCGCTGCGGCGCGGCGCGGCGATCATGGAGACGCTGATTACTGTGGGTGTTGCCGTGTCGTTTGCGTACAGCGTTTGGGTTGTCGCTAAAGGCGGCGTCCATGTCTACTTTGATACTGCCGATATGCTGGTAGCGCTGGTGCTGGTCGGGAAGTTTATCGAAGCCGGGGCGCGTCAAGAGGCCACCGGCGCAATTGCTCTCTTGTATGGCCTGTTGCCGGGCAAGGCGCTGGTCAAATCTACCGATGGCCGGGAGGTCTTGGTCGCGCTGAGCAAGCTGGGAGTCGGTGACAGCGTCGTGGTTCGGCCCGGCGAGCGTATTCCATGCGACGGGCGGGTCACCGAAGGCGCGGCTTTAGTAGACGAGAGCCTGCTGTCCGGCGAGGCCCGGCCGGTCGCGAAGAAGGCGGGCGACGAAGTGGTCGGCGGCACAGTCGCGACGGATGCGCCGCTTTTAGTCGAAGTCACCCGCACCGGCTCCGAAACGACCCTGGCCCAGATGATCGCTTTAGTGGAAGACGCGCTTGCGGCCAAGTCGCCCGTAGAGTTGTGGGCGGATGCGATCTCGCGCCGCTTTGTCCCAGCGATGATCGCGCTGGCGGTGGGAACCGCTGCCGTGCTGGCGTTGTCGGGCCACTCTGCCGCCGACTGCCTGGTCCGGGCCGTGACCGTGCTGGTCATCGCCTGCCCCTGTGCGCTGGGGCTGGCGACGCCGCTTGCGGTCACGACCGGCGTTGGCGCGGCGGCGGCACGAGGCATACTCATCGGCAACACGGATGTCCTGCAAGTGCTGCCGCGCGTCACGCATCTGCTGCTGGACAAGACCGGCACGCTGACCGAAGGCCGCTTTGCCGTCCGCACATTTACCGGCACGCAAAGCGACCTGGCCGCGCTGGCCGCGCTGGAAGAAGCGTCGGAGCATCCGCTGGCCCGTGCGCTGGTAGCCCATGCCCGAAGTCTCGGCCTCGCCGCGCTCCCTGCGTCGGAGTTTGCCCGCCACGAAGGGCAGGGCGTGACAGGCAGTGTCAACGGCGAGTCTTGGTTCATTGGCAACCGCGCTTTATGCGCCGCTCAGAACGCGCCCATCCCAAGCCCTTTGAAGCAGTCGGCGCAGGATGCCGAAACACAGGCGCAGACGGCGCTCTTTTACGGCAAGAGGACCCCCACCCCCGCTGCAAGCAGCGACCCCTCCCCCATAGGAATGGGAGAGGGGTTCAGAACAGAAAGGCAAGCTTCTAACTTCTTACCCCTCTCTCACGAAGTGGGGGAGGGGTCGGCGCACGCGCCGGGGGTGGGGGCAGTCCTCGGCCTCCTGACGCTGGGCGACGCCCTGCGGCCCGGCGCGGCCCGCGCGGTGGCGGCGCTTCGCCGGGCCGGGCTGTCGCTGGAAGTCATCAGCGGCGACGCCCGCGCGACGACTGACGCCATCGCCCGCTCGGTCGGCATTGCCGAGGCTTTAGCCCAGATGCACCCTGCCGACAAAGTCGCCCGCGTCCGTCTGGCCCAAAAGTCTCAGATTGCCGCCATGGCCGGAGACGGCATCAACGACGCGCCCGCGCTGGCCCAGGCGAATGTCGGGATTGCGTTCGGCTCCGGCACCGAGATCGCCCGCCGCGCCGCCGACATCACGCTCATCGGCGACGACTTGCAGCGCCTGGCGGACCTCTTCACGCTGGCCCGGCGCACGGCAAGCATTATCCGCCAAAACCTCTTTTGGGCGTGTTTGTACAACGCTGTTTGCATTCCGCTGGCGGTCGTCGGCCTCATCAAGAACCCCATCTTCGCCGCCGCCGCCATGCTTGTCAGCTCGCTCAGCGTCGTGCTGAACACCCGCCGCCTGAGCCGGCAGCTCGCGCGGACAGAGTAGACAAACACGATGGACGACCAGCCTCAGCAGTTTCAGCGCGGCGCGTATACTGTCAGCACTAACCGGCAGCAGATTGACTTTCCTGCTGCGCTTGCACTGCTACGCCGCACCAGTTGGGGCGGCGGCATGACACTTGCCGTGCTGGAACGGGCGGGAGAAAACTCCGTCTGCTTCGGCCTGTATGAAGACGCCGCGCTGGTTGGCTTTGCCCGCGCCGTCACCGACCTTGCGACTTATGCCTATTTAACCGATGTTGTCATTGACGAAGCCAGTCGCGGGTTGGGCCTCGGGCGCTGGCTGGTGGAGTGCGTTCTCGCTCATCCCGACCTTCAAAGCCTGCGCCGCATTTCCCTTTTGACCTCCGACGCCCAGGCGCTCTACCTGCCGTTTGGGTTTGAAGTCGGCTCCGGCACGAAAACCTATATGGAACTGCAAAATACTCCTCAAAATATTCCTTGATCTCGGCGCTTGGGATCGGGTAGGATCGGATCGCCTTCATTCGATACGAAGTAATCGCTTTGGCGATAGAGGAAATTCGACCCTTGCCCGATCTGCCTGCGCCTGCACTTGACCCCACTACGCTTGACCTCTTCGACCGTCCCGATGCCGCGGGTCCCTCTCCACGCGCCGCCGCGCTGATGGCTCCTGTTCCCGGTCTTGACGCAGGCTTGGTCCACGAAGCCCGGCCCGGCTACGGCGACCCGCCCACGCCGTTCTATGCCAGTCCCGATGACTCCCTGCGCCTGTACCAAGCCGACGCGCTGGACCTGCTGCGCCGGATGCGTGATGAGTCCGTGGACATGATCTTCGCCGATCCGCCCTACTTCCTGTCCAACGGCGGCATCACCTGCGTTGGGGGCCGCATGGTTAAAGTGGACAAAGGCGGTTGGGATAAGTCGGCTGGCATCACCGGCGACCACAACTTCAACCTCTTGTGGCTGGACCAGTGCCGCCGCATTCTCAGGCCGAACGGCACACTCTGGGTCACGGGAACGTCCCACAACATCCACAGCGTCGGCTACGGCCTGCAAGTTTTAGACTACAAAATCTTAAACGACATCGCCTGGTACAAAATCAACCCGCCGCCGAACTTGGCCTGCCGCTACTTCACCCACGCCACCGAGACCATTGTGTGGGCCGCCAAAAGCGCCAAAAGCCGCCACACGTTCAACTACCCGCTGATGAAGGAGCAGAACGGCGGCAAGCAGATGCAGTCGCTGTGGAGCATTACCCCGCCCGGCAAATCCGAAAAACGGTTCGGCAAGCACCCCACCCAAAAGCCCGAAGCCTTGCTCCGGCGCATCGTCGAAGCCTCTACCCACTTCGGCGAGTTAGTCTTGGACCCCTTCTGCGGCTCCGCCACAACAGGAGTCGCCTGCGCCCGCCTGGGCCGCCGCTTTGTCGGGATTGATAAGGAGCAAGAGTATCTCAGTTTGGCTGTGAAGCGTTTAGCTGATGAAGTGAAGCAAGTTACGCTTGTGTTTGCATTTGCTGGAGCACCGACGAAAACTGGCGAGGAAACAGAGTGGAAGAAGCAAGAAGCTGGCGCTTTAACTTGGACAGAGATTGTCTCTTTCGCTTTAACGTCGTTAGGAGGCGAGGGCAACCTGAACGAAATAAATCAAATTGTGGAAAAGAACCCACGAACACTGTCAAACCCGACTTGGCCCTCTACCGTGCGCCGTGTTGTGAGACAGTCAGAGAAGATTTCAGCGGTTGGTCGTGGGCGGTATAAACTTCATTATGACTGAGTGGAAGCGTTGTCAATAAGTAGGTATCTGCCTTGACCCAAAAACTGCAAGAGGTTCAAATCACGAAGAACTTGTAACTGCTGACGTATCTTGTCGCGAACACGATGGTTGTCAGGATGTAGAGCCGAAAAATGTGATTCATAAGCGTACAATTCGCTCAACTCAAATGTGCGGTTCCTGAACTGACTAACCACATTCAGCACGTCTAGCGTCCATCCTCTACTTGACACGTCAATTTGGGACAACGGGCGTAGTTGTTGATACTGTTGCCGGACCGTCGTCGCAGGGGTCGGAGCGCCATCATGCACTAGGCGCAGCTTACCCTCCGGCGCAATAGCACTTAAAAGGATATTGCAGCCGACCCAACCTGCCCGCCGCGCATTTGGGCCAAGAGGATTACGCTTTTCTATAGATGAAGCTGAGAAGAAAAAGGAAGGAACTAACAGAAGATTGTTGACCTTCCAAGTTGCTGAGTATTGCATGACCAAAAGGTTCGGGTTCGCATCACCTTGTACAGCCTTCATCATCGCGTCATAGCCAGCATCCATGACCTTCTGCTCATTCCATTTTGCACTGCTTTTAAGTTGGTAAGTTTCCCGGCACTGAGGGCAAACAAAATCAACCGCAGGGGTGTTGTTTGGGCTTTGCGCGAGGCGGTTGCTATCACAGGCAGAGCAGTACAGATTGTCTTCGCCCCACTTTTCGGTGACTCGCCGTGCTACCTGTGATTTACTGTTGTAATCGGCTGCTATACTGGTGTCTAACGTCAGTAACAATTTAGTTTCCTTCGGTCAGCCGCAGGGGGTCTCGAACAGGCATAAGACTTAGGTGGAGCAGGAAAAAGAAGTCAGCTAGTCCTCGCCTGGCAAGTTCCAGTCTTCATGGGCCACGCCGATTTTGTCGAAGTGAGCGGTGTTGGAGGTGACGACGATGAAGCCATTGGCTTGGGCTACGGCAGCGAGGCGGCAGTCTTGGGAACCGGCACGTTTAAGCGCGGCGAGCCACGCCCGAAAGATTTGGTCTGCGTCATTGTCGTAGCGCAAGACGGTAAACCGGTTCAAGTCACGCACGAGGTCCATCAAGAAGTCATAAGCGATAGGCAGGCGAATTTCCTGACGGGCACGAGCCTGATTGATGGCGTCAAGACGACCGCGCAGCATTTCTTCCGGCGTGATGACGCTAAGGTAAACCGAACCGGGCGGCGTTTGGGAGACCCGCTTCACAACAACCGGACTGCGGCGCAGCAGGTTTGAGTAGGTGTCAGTGTCAAGAAGGGACACGCGCTATTGCGCCGTATCCCAGGTGGCATCCATCTCGCGGCGGTGGCGACGAATGGAGTCCATCATTTCGTCCCAGAAAGGATCATCCTCAAAGTGGCTGATCGGCTCGGCCAGCGGATTAAGCGTAGGCACCTCGGCAGTGGGATTTTGTAGCTCTGGCTTTGTCGGTTCGGTCGGCTTTTGTGTTTCCATATTGGGAGTATACCACAGGGGCAAGGGAAACGCTCGAAGCAGTCGGCGGCGCAGGGTCACGACAGTAACGCTTGACAATACTAACGCCAAAGAGTAATATAACGGTGTGATAGTCACATTCGCAGATGACGAAACGCGCAAGGTATTTCAGGGACAGCCTTCCCGGAAGCTGCCGCCAGATATTCAGCGTACCGCTCGCCGGAAACTGATCTACCTGGACAACGCTCGGGACCTGCGCGACCTGCGAGTACCTCCCGCAAATCAGTTGGAAGCCCTTAAAGGAGACAGGTTAGGTCAGCACAGTATCCGCATCAATGACCAGTGGCGCATCTGCTTTACATGGAGCGCCGCCGCCAGCAGCGGAAACGAAGCCAAGCAGCAGAACGCCGCCGGGAGCGGCGGGAATGCCTACGAGGTTGAAGTTGTAGACTATCACTAACGCGAAAGGGTGAATGCAAATGCAGGACTTCCAGCAAGAAGCACAAATTGACTTAGGGAACATCCATCCCGGCGAGATACTGCGTGAGGATTTTCTAGTGCCGATGAACCTGACCGCCTACCGGCTGTCCAAAAGCATCGGCGTTCCGCAAACGCGCGTCGCTGAAATTTTGAGAGGCGAGCGAAGCATCACGGCGGACACGGCGCACCGCCTGGCACGCTTCTTTGGAACATCCGCGCAGCTTTGGCTCGGCCTGCAAAATCATTATGATTTAGAGAAAGCCGAGGCCCAAAACCGCGCGGTATACGAACAAATCCCTGCTTATGCTTGAATAAAAGATTAGGAGTGGTATTGTCAATGACAACGGCAGCCAGGACATTCCTGGCTGCCGTTTTTGTGTCAGCCGCGCAGGGTCTCGAAGAGGGCCAGCGCCTGGGAGACGCGGCGGGGGAAAAGCCAGGAGGCAAGGGGGGCGTCGTGCCATAGTGTCGCGGCGTCTAAATCGTTCGGGAAGAGGGGATAGAGGCTGGCGGCGTAGAGGGCCTCGGCGAGGGGGTCGGTGTCGGCAACGCCGTCGGAGGACAGCAGCACCAAAGGGCCGAAGGGGCACACTTCGATCTGGATCTGGCCGCCGCCGGTCTCCATCAGCAGCGACGGCAGGGCATCGGGAACGTCCGGTGCATCCAGGCGGCTTATCGGGCCAAGCTCTGTCAGCGCGTCCAGCGGCAGCTCAGGCAGGTTTAGGAGGCCGTCGTAGACGGCGTCAGAGCTGGCGCGGCCTGCCTGGCGCTCAATATGAACCAGGACGCGCCCGACAGCTTCGGGCATGGTTTGGGTAGGCTTCGGCATACGACCATGTTACCCACGCACGCCGGCTTTGACCAGTGCCCCGAGCCGGACGGAATGGGCGTGGCAGATGGCGATTGCCAGGGCATCGGCAGCGTCGTCGGGCTTAGGGACTTCCGGCAGGGCCAAAAGGCGCGTGACCATGAACTGGACCTGCTTCTTTTCGGCCCGGCCCGTGCCGACCACCGCGCTTTTGACCTGGGTTGGCGTGTACTCGGTCCACGGCAGGCCGCGCTGGGCGAGCGTCAGCAGAATGACGCCCAGCGCCCGGCCCACGGGAATTCCGGTGGTGACGTTGTTGGTGAAAAACAGCCGCTCAGTCGCCACTTGATCAACATCGTAGCGGTCCAGAAGCGCGTTAAACTCGTCGTAAATAGTTTTCAGACGCGTGGGCGCATCGTCGCCGGGCGGGGTCGTGATGACGCCGCAGGTAAGATACGAAACTTTGTCGCCGCGTTTTTCGATCACCCCGTAGCCGGTTGTCGCCGTGCCGGGGTCAATGCCGACTAGGATCATAGACTCATATTTCACTGGGCTGCCGGGGTTGTAGAAAACCCCGGCAGGGAAATGTCCTTCGGACACAGATTAGCCTTTCCAGGCTTTTCTTCGTGCGAAGCACGCTCTTTTGCCGGGGTTTTCTACAACCCCGGCATCTTTCTGTCTTAAAGCCGCACTACCTCGCCTGTCCGCGCGGACTCGTAAACGGCAAGCACCAACTCCACGGCTTTGCGGCCTTCAACGCCGTCCACAATCGGGGTTTCGCCGGTGCGGCAGCAGCGGATAAAGTCGGCGATCTGGGCCTCGTGAGCGCCGCCCCAGATTGCCGCCGGGTCCGACGCCGTTGCCATGGCCGACGCTTCCGTGGCCGCTTTTGTCCCGCCCGTCGCCACTTGCAGAGCAGAAGCCCGCGCGTCTTCGCCGCCGCCGGACAGGCCGTTTTTCGTGGTCAGGGTGTGCAGCATGTCGCCTTCCATGATCGCGCTGCCTTCCGTGCCGTAGACGCCCATTCGCACGGCGAAGCCGGGATACAGCGCGGTGGATGCCGACAGCGCACCGATTGCGCCGTTGGCGAACGTCAGGGTCGCGGCCAGCACGTCCTCGGTCTCGACGCGCTCATGCGCCAGCGTCCGCGCCTGCGCGTAGACGGTCTCGACCGGGCCGCAGAGCCAGCGCAGCAAATCAGCGGTGTGGACGCCCTGGTTCATCAGCGCCCCGCCGCCGTCCAGCGCCCATGTCCCGCGCCAGTCACCGGAATCGTAATACTCCTGCGTCCGATACCATGGCACCCGCGCCTCGGCATACACCATCGGCCCGAGCAGGCCATTTTCTAAAGCCGCTTTAACCTCTACGCTCGCTTTATCAAACCGGTGCTGGGAGATGACCGCCAGGCGCTTTCCCGACTCGCGCTGGGCAGCGAGAAGCGCATCGCAAGCCGCGAGTGACACGTCCATCGGCTTTTCGACGACCACATGCTTGCCCGCCCGCAGCGCCCGAACGCCAAGCGCGGCATGGAGGCCGCTGGGAACGCAGACATGCACGGCGTCAATGGCCGGGTCTGCCAAGATCGCCTCAAACGTCCTGGCTTCCGCCCCGTATTTCGCCGCCAGCGCTTCGGCCCGCGCGGGGACTTCATCGGCAAAGGCGGCCAAATGGACGCCTTCGGAGTGAAGCGCTTTAAGCGCGTCGGCATGGGTCGGGCCAATGACGCCGCACCCGACAATGGCAGACTGTAGTATGGCTTCGGACATAG
>JAABUX010006446.1_pt1 | contig 14010 bp, 13 predicted proteins | sample 5561851 | NCBI WGS metagenome assembly JAABUX01 (sample SAMN10711883, study PRJNA513361) | rock metagenome | isolation source: Antarctica rocks | place: Antarctica: Victoria Land, Richard Nunatak red sandstone | collected 2016-01-03 | reverse complement strand
CCCAGCGCGCGCCAGGCATCGTCGTCTCCAAGGTCATGGGCGGCGTGGCGCTCGTGCAGCGCGATGACCGGCGCGCCGCCCGCGGACAGCAGACGCGCCACCGTCCCGCGGCCCGCCCGCTCCGCCGGCGCAATGTCGACGCCGACGCGGTAGCCGAGGTGGCGCAGCAGCGGCGCGACGAGCAGCCGCTCGACCTCGGCGGCCGTGAGAGTGGCCCCGAGGGCGCGGCGCTCCAGCCGCTCCAGCAGGGCGGCGGCGCGTTCGCCCGCGCGGACGACCGCGCGATCCCGGCGTACCGGCGCGTAGGAAGACGCGGGGCGCATCGGCGTGGGCTGCCCGGACGCGGCGCTGCCATCGGACAGCGGCAAGCGCAGCGGCGGCGCGGGCAAGGCGGTTGGCCGCCGCGCGTCGGTGGAGCGAGCGCCGCCGTGGTTGTGATGGTTGAGGCTGCCGGAACGCCTGGCGCGGCGAGCCCGCCGCGCCAGGTACGAGGACTGGCCGGCGGGCAGGGGCCTGGCGCGCAACCAGAGCCGGCCGCCGCGGCTGACCACCGGGGCATCGGGGTCGGCCGCCATGCGCCGGTACAACACCGAGGACATAGTGCGATCCGGGGTGCGCCCGCGCGGGCGCACCAGCCCCTCCGCCACGGCAACGGAGGTAATCTCCGGGACGGTTAGGGGACGGTCGGCATAAGAAAGGACCGTCAGGGCGGCTTGCATGTAGGTCATGGCGTGTCTCTACTTTCGCCCGCGCGGCGGCAGGTCGAACGGCGCGGAGAGGGTGAGGAAAATGTGGCCGGGCGGCACCGTCCGCCGCGCCCCGACGCTGCAGGCAACATTAACGATCTCTAATCTGTATACTCTTATTATCTCACGATATGACCGTCATAGCAAAGAAAATGCGGCGCTCAGACCGCGCAAAGAGGCGTTGCCCTCTTAGATGCCCCCTATCTCTCCAGGCCCTTCATCCGGCCGATGCATAGCCGACCAATCGGCCTTTCCCTCGTACACGTACGCGCACTGTGGCACCGGGACGCCGCTGCCACGGGGCCGCTTCCTGCCCGACCCCTGGCCGGTGGCTGTTTCCCCCACCCTCCGCCATGCCGTCTCCCGCATCGCGTGAGCGAGGTATCTCTTGTTGTGTGACCTGTGTGGCTCAAACCCACTCTTGAAAGGGGAGAAGGGCCGGGGGAGGCGTCGCCGGCCCCATGCCCCCGGTCCTCCTGGCCCCCGGTCGTCGCGCGCTAGCGCACGACGCCGGTCGCTTGCAGATGTTTGTAGACGCGGATGCCCATCAGGGCGTGCCCGAGCCTATTGGGATGGGGCCAGCCGATGGCGCCCGTGTAGAGCGCGGCGATGAACTGATTAATGCCGTTGACGGTCAGCGGCTGGATTCGCGCGAGGCGGACTTGCAGGGTGTTGAACAGGTCCGAGATGTCCAGGAATGTACCACCGCCGTTCAGGCCGGCCTGAACCGCCCGCCCCAAAACGTTGTTCCCTGCGACGATGGAGCCGTCGCACACTCGGGGAACGATGAGCTTGAAGACGTTGTTGCCCGTGCCGGCCATGCTGTAGTAGCCCGTCCAGATGATGGTCACCGACGGGTCGGCCGCGCGCAGGCGCCTCACCATGGTCCGCGCGTCGGCCGTAATGGCGGCCTGCACGGCGGGATTGAACCCGTTGAAGGTGAGCCTGATCGTCGCGCACAGTTGTAGCTGGCAGCGCAACTGTGCCTGTGGGAAAAGATTCAGGCAACGCAGGTTGCCAAGCACAACCCTCTTGATCACCGTGACCCAGTTCGTGTTGTTGATCCCCGCCGAGATGACCACGATATTGCGGTGTCCCTTATACATCGGGCTGGCGAGGAGTTGCGTCGCCTGCCTGAGTGGCCGTGCGGCGATGCGCTGCCCGCAGGCGTTGCGCTGCCCGCAGGCGTTGCGGCCGCCGTTGATCACCTCAAAGGTACCGAAGCCGGAATGGGCGAAGTTTTCGTAGCGCCAGCGCTCGGTGCGCGGGGCGGCCGCGACGATCCTGTTGTAGGCAACCCGGTTGTAGGGCGGGTAGTTCGGATCGTCGCAGGCGCCGGTGCGATGGCCGGACGCGACCGAGTCGCCCAGCGCGATGAGGATGCGCGGATAGGGCGTGGGCGTCGCGGTGGGGGGAACAGTGGTCGGCGTAGATGTGGGCGTCGCGGTGGGGGGAACGGTCGTCGGCGTGGACGTGCCCGTGCTGGTCGCGGTGACGGCGCCCGTGATCGTATTGGTTGCGGTCGGGGTTGCCGTGCCGGTCGTGGTGACCGTGCCTGTGGCCGTGTTGGTTGTGGTTGGGGTAGCCGTGCCCGTGGCCGTCTTGGTTGGGGCTGTGGTGGGCATAGTGGTCGCGGTCGACGTTGTGGAAGGCGTGGTAGTCACGCTCGGGGTTGTGGTGGGCGTGGCGGGCGTGGCGGGCGTGGCGGGCGCGGTCGACGTTGTGGTCGTAGTGGCTGACCGGGTCGCGGTTGACGTGGCTGACCGGGTCGCGGTTGACGTGGCTGATCGGGTCGCGGTCGTGGTGACCGTCGCCGGCGTGGTGGGCGTTGCGGTCACGGTCACTATTATCGTCGGGAGCGCGGTGGTCGTGGCGGCTGTCGTCGGGAGCACAGTGGACGTGCCCGTGCCCGTATTGGTCGCGATGGACGTGATGGTGGGCGCGGTCAACGTGCCGGTTGCTGTGGTGGGCGTAACGGAGGCGACGGTAGGCGTGTCGGTCGTGGTGGCGGGGACATCGGTCGTGGTGGCGGGGACATCGGTCGTGGTGATCGCTGGACAGGCGGTCGGCGTCTCATCCAACGGGGCAACGACGATGGGCACGCTCCGTCGCCCTTGCCGGCCGAGGTCCGAACTGTTGATGCAGGGTTGCGCCGTCGGCCCGAACGCATACGGCATCCGGGGCGCCAATATCCTCGCGGCGCGTAATGGCGGTAGGCCCGCGCGCTGAGCGTGGGCATCGCCCAGCGGAACAGGACCTACCGCCAGGAAGACGGCGCTAAGCAAGACGAGGGTGCGTGCAAGGGCACGCCAGGGTCGGCCATGGACATCCACGCGTATCGATCTCTCCTTTTGACCTGAAGCTGTCGGCGATCCGGGAGGCTGTGCCACGCATGGGCCAGCTCCTCCCTGCGATCCAGAATAGAATGGATGCCGCGGGTTGACCACGAGGAAACCACGGAAGGACACGAGGAAACGGCATCGACGGTAAGTTCCACGTCCACGCCAACCACTACATCGACGAGCCTGCCGACCGTCATCGCAACGAGCACCAGCACTGCGACCGCGACGACGACCATGACGGCGACTCTCACCGCCACGGCCAGCCCCATCGTGCCGGTGACCCCGGAGACAACGATTGTTCAGGCGAGCACAACTGTGACGGCGGGAGGCTAACCGTCGCTAGCGATCAACAACTCGCCGTCGTAGCAGGCGCCGAGCCAGCAGCGCGGTCGGGAGTAGAGGCGCACACGATACGCCGCGGGACGATAGACCTCTATCGACGCCGTCGCCACCGGCGCGACGCGCGCCAGGAAAGGTAGTCTCCGCAGCAACTGTGACAGGATGCTCGCGGCCTCGGGTTGCTGGACAACCTGGAGCGACAACGCGGGCGCATCGAACACCGTCGATGCGCCCGCGTGATCCGGGGCCAGAGAGACCGTGGCGGTCGAGCCGCGCAGCAGCACGGGGTCATTGGGATTACCCTCGACGAGGACCGGCTCTGAGAGGACCGGCCCCCGGCCGGGCAATGCGCCGGCCATGCCCCAGCCGTCGTCGTCGATCGTGCCACGGACCAGGAAGGTCCGCCCGGCCCACGCGGCGCGGCGCCTCCGCAAGCCGGCAGACACCCGCGCCACGTCGTACACGGGCGGCGCGCTCCCGCGGCCGGCCAGCATGGCAACGATGCCCGCGCCCACGCCGCTGCCCAGGACCAGCGCCATCAGCACCGCTGCGATGGCCCCGGCGGATCGCCTCGTCGTCACCGTGTCCGCTCCTTGCCCACCTCCTCGCACCCTCCACCATGGCACGCTCTTTGCGATATATCACGATAGATCGCGATACATCTTTACCGCGTTCGGAGGGGGGAGGCGCAGCGTCCGCTCAAAGATGCGGCGCGCCTTGTCTGTCGCGGTCGTGCGCCGACACGGACGGCCGGCGTCGGTGATTGCTTATGCTCCGACGTGACCCGGCGCCTGACGCAGCCCCCTCAGTATAGGATAGGGGTACGTGCCCCGTCTCATGTCAACCAATGGAGAAGACAATGTCACTACTTGGGAACCTGGTCGGACGACGCGTCCTTGCCCTCCGCTTTCTCTCGCCCCTTAGCCGTGCGCGTCTCGCGCTGCGCCTGCCCAGCATCGCGCGCCTCTCGCTACAACTCCTGCGCGACCCGCGCGTACCGCGCCCGGCCAAAGCCGCCACGCTCGGCGCGATCGCGCTGGTGGTCTCACCGATCAACCTCCCCGGCTGGATACCGGTGATCGGGCAAGCCGCCGACGTGCTGGTCATCGTCACGATTCTCGATATCTTTGTGCGCTCCGCCCCGCGTCACGTGGTGCGGGAGCACATCGTCGCGCTCGGGCTACAAAGCAAGTTCAACGTCTAATCTCATGGTCACGCCTCCCACGGGGCGCCTACGACTGCGTAGGCGCCCCGTCGATGGAACTGAAACGAAGGGCACACCACCGCCCACGGGTCGTTTAACGCGGTCGGACCAGGCGCACGACCAGGGTCCGTGAAAAGTCGTAGGCGCGCTCCCAGCCCGACAATTTACAGACAGCGGGCGCACGCTTGCTATGCTTGTGGTATCAAAGGACGATCCACGATGCGGAAAGAGCGGCTGATGGATGATCGAGCGGACGACGATCCGGGCCTGTCAGAGGACGCGCGACCGGAGTCGATGGCGGCGGACGAGGAGGAGCCGGACGGCGGCGAGGACCCGGGCTGGCGCTTCGGCGCGTCGCTGGCCTGCGCCGGGACAGCGATCGATGCGGCGCTGCTAGCGGTGGGCGCGCTGTCAGGCGCCCCTGGCGCGCTGGCGGGTTACGGCGGCGCCTGCGCCATGGCCGTGCTGTGCGCGCTGTTCTTGCGCGACGCCCGTGGCCGGTTGCGCGCCGGCCGCTGGGCGCGTAGCCGCACGGCCGAGTTTGCGCTGCCCGCTCTGCTGCTCCTGGCGGTCGCGGTCCTCCTGGCCCACGGCGTTGAGCTCGCCTACCTGGCGCCGGCCTTGATCCCGCTGCCGTTCTACGCCTGGGAGGTGATGCAACCGGACGCGCATCCCCCGGACGACCCCGAGTCCGCGTCGTCCGCGACGATGCTGCCCTTACAGATCGTCGTGGAGAGCGCCGATGAGGACGGGGCCGGGGACGATGCGCGGGACGGCGAGGACGACGCGCGGGACGACGGGGACGACGCGCCTCATACAATCAGCATGGAGCGCGTGATCGCGGAGACGGTGGACACCTTGCCGCCGGGCATCGCCGCGCGCCTGCTCGGGTGGTCGATCGCGGTGCGCGAGGAGGAATGGCCGCCCCAGCCCGGTCGCGTCGTCTTCGGCGTCTGCATCCGCGACGCGCGCCTGATCGTCATCTACCGTCGCCCGCTGACCGCGGCCTACCCCGACGCCTCGGAGCTGCGGCGTCAGGTCGCGTACACGGTGCTGCACGAAGTCGCCCATGCCCTGGGTCTCGACGAGCGCCAGGTGCGGGAACTGGGCTGGCTGGAGCCACCTTATAGTGAGGCCGCCGGCAAACCCGGCGTGGAGCGATACTGAGGGCATGACGACCCCGAGACCGCTGACGGCGCTGCCCGCCGCGCCGCTGACCGACGGCTACTGGCGCGAGCGCGGACCCTTCCTGGCCCGCCTGTATGCCGCGCATGGCCCAGTCGTGCGCGCGACCCTCGGCCGCGCCGAGGTCGTGTTCCTGCTCGGGCCGGCGGCCAACCGCGTCGTGTTGCAGACCCACCGGCGCTGCTTCGCGCAGCACGACGCGTGGGATTGGGTCTTCGGCCAGCCATCGTCGCCGCCCAACCTGCTGACCATGGACGACCCCGCGCACGCCTGGCATCGGCGCGTGCTGCACCCCGCGTTCGCGGTGCGCCGCATGGACGACTACCTCCCGCTGATCGTCCGCGCCATCGACCGCCGCCTCGCGACGTGGGCCGCGCGCGGCGTGGTGGACATCTACGAGGAGGCGCGCGTGATCACCGTCGACGTGGTCGCTGAAGCGATGCTCGGCCTGCGCGGCCCCGCGGACCTTGCCCTCTGCCGCGCCGTCTACCTGCACGGCGCCCACCGGCGCGCCGATGAACTCGCTGGCCTCTTGCGCCGCGCGGTTGCCGCGCGCCGCGCGTGCCCTGGAGGTGACGCGCTCGGGCTGCTAGCCAAGGCGAGAGATGAGCAAGGCTATCCCCTGGACGACGCGCAGATCCTGGCGCACGCCGACGTCCTGCTCATCGCGGGACACGAGACCTCGGCCAGCCTGGCCGCCTGGGCGCTGTACCTGCTCGTGGAACACCCCGCCTACGAGCGCCGCATCCTGGACGAACTCGACCGCTACGCGCCGGGTCAGGCGTTCACCGCGACGGCGCTGCGCGGCATACAGACGCTCGACCGGGCCTTGAGCGAGGCGGAGCGGCTGTACCCCCCGGTCCCCATCGCGCCGCGCGTGGTGGTCGAGGACACGGAGTTTGGCGGCTACGCGCTGCCGGCGGGGACGCGCGTGTTCTACTCCGCCGCCGCCACGCACGCCCTGCCCGGCGTCTGGTCGCACCCGACCCGCTTCGACCCGGACCGCTTCGCGCCTCCCCGCGAGGAGCACCGGCGCGTGCCATACGCTCTGGTCGGCTTCGGGGGCGGCCCGCGCGTCTGCATCGGCCGGTCCGTGGCGCGAGTCGAGCTGGCCCTGTTCGTGGCGCGCGCCCTGCGGCGGTACCGGCTCACGCTGGCGCCCGGCCAGACGGTCGCGCAGCGCGATGGAGTCACCAGCCGACCCCTCCACGGTATCCGCATGCGCGTCCAGCCGCGAGAGGTCCTCGGCGGATAGGCCCAGTCGCCGTGCGGTTCAGCCCCCCTCGCGCGCCTCGAGCAGGGTGACCACAAACAGCATGTCAGGGTTGCGCTTATTCTACCTTATGCAACTGCCCCGTCTTGACGTCATAGATATAGCCGCTGACGGGGATGTCTTTGAGCAATAGCGGCGACGTCCCGATCTCCCGCACGTCGTCGCGCACGCTCTGCTCCAGGTCGGTGAAGGAGTAGAACGGGATGTCCGTGCGGACGCCGAGGTCCTGCTCCACCTTCTGGCGCAGCGCGTCGTCGGTGAAGGTGAGCATGCCGCAATCGGTGTGGTGGATGACCACCACCTCGCGCGTGCCCAGGAGCTGCTGCGAGATGACGAGGGAGCGGATAGCGTCCGCCGCGCGGCCGCCCGCATTGCGGATCACATGGGCGTCGCCCTCGTGCAGGCCCAGGAACCTGGCGGGGTCGAGGCGCGCATCCATGCAGGTGACCACGGCGACGCGCCGCCCCGGCGGCATCGGGAGATCGCCCTTGGTGAACGTAGCGGCGTACTGCTGGTCGGCCTGAACGAACTCGTCGGCAACGGACATGGTGTTCTCCTCTCCTGGTTAGAGTTAGAGCCGGGCCATCCCCCGCCCAGCGCCATCCTCGCGGGACGCGCCACCTCCTATATAGCAGCTATTGTCTACTTTGCCAATCGCTTTAGTGCTTCGATACACTACTCGTCACTCGTCACTCGTCACTCGTCACTCGTCACTCGTCACTCGTCACTCGTCACTCGTCACTCGTCACTACCGGGCCGTCATCCCTCCGTCGACCACCAGCTCCGAGCCTGTAGCAAAGGAGGAGGCGTCGGAGGCCAGATAGAGCGCGGCGTAGGCCACCTCTTCGGGCCGGCCCAGGCGGCCCATCGGCTGCCGCGCGTTGAGGCTGGCCAGCGTCTCCTCGCGATTGTGCTTGTGGAAGCGGTCCAGGTAGCCCTCCACGAAGGGCGTATAGATGGTGCCGGGACAGATGCAGTTGACGCGCACCCCGCGCTCCACCAGGTCCATGGCCATGCTCTTGGTCATGGCGATGACCGCGCCCTTGGTCGCACCGTAGGCGAAGCGCCGGCTGACGCCGACCTGCCCGGCGACGGAGGCCATGTTGACGATGACACCGCCGCCGTGCTCGACCATGTGCGCCGCGGCCGCTTTGGAGCACAGGAACACGCCGCGCACGTTGACAGCCATCAGCCGCTCGTAGGCGTCCTCCTCGGTCTCCAGCACGTCGCCCACATAGCCGATGCCCGCGTTGTTGACCAGCGCGTGCAGCCCGCCGAAGCGCTCTATGCACGACCCCACCGCCGCCGTTACCGAACCGTTGTTAGTGACGTCAAGTGTTTGATAGAGCGCCGTCCCGCCGGCGGCGTTGATCGCGTCGGCGACGCGCGACCCGTTGCGCCCGTCCACGTCGCCGATGACCACGGCGGCGCCCTGCCGCGCAAACAGCAGGGCAATCTGCTCCCCGATCCCCGAGCCCGCACCCGTCACCAGGGCCACGCGCCCGTCCAGCCGAAACGCCGCGTCGCCCACGCCCGCACTATCTGTCTGTGCCATCGGTCTCCTCCGAATTACTTTCCAACCCCTACAGTTTCGCGTCGTGCATTGATTGCAATGACAGGGCCAGCCCGCTCACCGTTGCACGCCTACCGCGGCACACGGGACGCGGGCTCATCCGCACGACCCGTCAGGCATCGACCGCGTCGGGCTCGAACCAAGTCCCTCCTCCGATCTCGGGCGGCAAAGCCCGCCGGACTTGCAAGGCCGCCCAGAATAGCACATCCGCCGCGTGCTGTCCATTGGCCGTGAGCCGGTAGCGTCCTCGGCCCGGCTGATAAATGAGATTGGCGGCGTGCAACTCATTGAGGTGTTGGTAGAGGTTACCGCCGCTCGTACCACATGCCGCCGCCAGGTCGGCCGTCGAGCGTTCGCCATGGAGGACGAGCGCCTGCAACAGCTTCACCCGCAACCCGTTGCTAATGGCAGTACCTACCCGGACGAGCGACCGAGCGGTCTCGTCGTCGTCGGCCGTCCGTCGCACCGGGCTCGGTCCCCCGCTGCTCCCGGTCTGCGCGTCGGCCGAGGCAATGAAGAGGAGGCGGTCATCGGCCATTTTTGCCATGGATTGCAGAGCGTCGAGCACTCCCTGTAGGTGAGCCATAGCCGCCGACGCCTCCATCTTCTTCACGCGGCTGGTCGTCCCGACCCAGCCAGAAGCCGTGCCCGAGGGCGTGGCCGGCTGTCCCATACCAATCTGCTGCTCAACACGTTCCAGACGCCGCCGCAGGTCGGCGATTTCATCAACTGGATCACCCATAGTTCCTCCGTATCTTACAGTAACTTAAGAGTAATAATAGCATGGGGAGAAGTGTTTTGTCAACCGGCGCCGGATGTGGTGATGTGATGATGTGGTCTATGCGCACCGAGGCTGGAAAGGAAAGTCTTTCCAACGAAGAACGAAGGGTGCTTCGACCGCGCGGCAATGTCATGCATGATGGTTGCGCAATGCGGCCGCGACACCGTCGAGGGTTCGATCCAGGACGGCCCACTGCGCAAAGCCCCAGGTCTCCGTACCGTCGAGCGCGTCCCGATCCTGTTCCACGGTGGTATTCTCCTCCAGGATGCGCAGCAAACGCGCCGTCATATCGCCCAGGTAGCGGCGCAGCAGGTAGAAGGCAAAGTGGTCGAGGCGCAGGGGGTGCGACCCTCCCGCCTCCGCGTAGACCGCCAGGAAGCGCCCGACGTCCGCGCCGATGGCGCACTGCAGGTCGTGTTCGGGCGGCGCCGCGGTCGCGTCGTCCCAGTCAAGCACGCCAAACCGGCCATCCGCGTCGACGAGCAGATTGTCAGCGCCAATATCGGTGTGGCACAGCACGAAGGGGCCGGACAAGGGACGGACGGTGGCTTGCAGGCTCTGCAGGCGCGCGAGCTGGGCCAGGATGTCAGCCTGCCGTGGCAGCGCCATCTCTCGCAACGCGCGCAGCCCCGGCCGTTCGCGTGGCCCGATCCGCTCGATCACCTCCAGGCCGCGCCGCAGCTGGGCCTCGAACGGGATGTCGAAGGCCTCGCGCGCGGGCAACACATCGGCCAGGGCGGACGTGGCGCGGTGGATCGTGGCGAGCGACCGCGCCAGCTCATCCCGCAGCGCAAGGGGCCACTCGGTCAGATCAAAAGGCGGCGCCTGACCCGCGAGGAAGGGAAAGACGGCGAACGGGATTCCGGCGACGGACGCCCACAGGGCGCCGTCTCGGGTCGGGATAGGATAGGGGACGCGCGGGTAGAGCCCACGGTCGTAGAGCGCCCGCGTCAGGGCAAGAGAGGTGTCTCGCCGGGCGGCGCTGGCACGACCAGCGCGCGTGTCTGGCCACAACTTGAGGATGTAGTCCGCCTCTGTCTCGCCCGCGCAGTGCAGGGTATAGCAGACCGCCGCGTAGCCCACCGGCACGAACGCAAGCCTATCGACGGGGAGTCCGTACACGTCGCAGACCGTCTCGACAAGTCGTGCGCGGTCGATGGACGGCTCGTACCTCATGACCGCCTCTCTCGCAGGCTCACCTCACCTGCAATTGGCCGCGCTGGCCCTCCATAGCAACATGCCTGATCAACAGTCGTACTTTGCATCCTCATCGGGACCCAAACCTTCAGGTTCTCCCATCAGCCTCTGCACTCGGGCGTCGTCGAGGAAACCCGCCATCTTTTGTCGGTAGTCGTCGGTGCTGATCCTTAATGCTTGCCCGGCCTCCACGCGAGGCAATATCTCATCGAATGCGGCCATGAGCGCGTCGATGCGGAGTTGACCCGCCCGGATAAGCGCAAGTACGTCGATGATGTCCTGCTGCCTGCTCCGGGCAAGCTTGGCCAGAGCAGTCGAGATCGGATCAAAGGCAAACAGCTCCAATTGCCCCTGCCGCCCCAAGTAGCGATGCCGCCCTTCGACGCCAGCAGGCAAAGGAATGAAGTCCGCTGGCGACACCTCCTCGATGGCCATGTTGAGCGCACGACTCAATCGCTGCACAACACGGCCGAAACTATCGCGCTCTGGCGACGGAATCTGGATAGAGATATCCACGTCTTTGGTCAGGCCCTTGAGCCCCTGATAGAGCAGCCCCGTCCCTCCAACCAGGTAGACACGCCCTGATTGCCGGTACTCGCGTCCCAACCGGGTTAGGAACTCTCGCAATCGCTCAGGCGTGACAGGCGCATATTGTGACATGCGCTACCCACGGGCGACGACGCGCGTATACGAGCCGACACCCACCAGTTCGCGCACTGTATGCCGGGCCACGTCCTCCCATGCGTCGATGTAGTCGACCCAGGGATGCCGCCCGGCCACCAACCCCCGTGCGCCGAACAGTAACGCCCGCCCATCCTCGTCCTTTGGCGCTGGCATGCCGTAGGCGGTGACGAGGTCGTCAATATCGATAAGGCTATAGCCGGGCAGCTCTTTCGCGAATGTCGTACCATAGCGATGCTGCAATGCAACGGCGGCGAACAACCGGGCCGTGAGACTTGCCCGCGACGGATCGTCCAGCGGCAACGACTGCATCACGTCACGGACGGTCGTCTCGTTCTCAGGGTGGCGCAGCAGCAGCGCGATCAGCGCATCGCGCAAGCGCGGCTCCGGCGCGCGGGCGAGGTCACGCACCAAACGTTCCACGGGGACATCGGACGGCCCCTCGTAGGGCGAGGGACGGCCGGCGTCGGCGCTGCCGCCGCCAAGATGTGTCACGTCATGCGCGGCGAGGCGGTCGACCAAGTCGTCCCACACGAACGGGTCGAGCCGAATCCCCTGGCACGCCAACGTATCCGAGAGGTCGTCGTACAGCTCACCCGCGGCCACAGTCCCCTGCTGGGTTGTCATTGGCGTCTCCCCCTCTTGTAGCTCTCTTGTTGTGGCTCTCTTGGCTCTCTCTCCGTCTTGTAGTCCTCTCTCCATATTGTCCCACGTCCACGCCGCGCCGTGTGAGAGGGTTGGGCTGGATGCGGCGTGTCCCGGATGAGGGAGGCGGACGAGCACGGCGTCGGTTAGTGGGAGGGTAATGGGAACTCCGTTACTTGGCCCGCCGGGGTGATGCGGCCGATGCGGTCGACGATGTGCTCGGTGAACCACAGGTTGCCGTCCGCTCCGACCGCGATCGAGCCGGGACCGCTGCGCGTGGTCGGTAGCGGGAACTCCGTTACTCGGCCCGCCAGGGTGATGCGGCCGATGCGGTTTCCGTCGGCCTCGCTGAACCAGAGGGCCTTGTCCGGTCCGGCGATGATCCCGAACGGCCGGGCCGCGGGCGTTGGGACGGTAAACTCGGCGATGGCGCCGGACGGGGTGATGCGGCCGATGCGGTCGCGCCCGCTCTCGACGAACCACAGGTTGCCATCCGGGCCGGGCGTGATCTCCAGCGGCGTGCTGTGCTTGGGTAGCTCAAAGGTCGTGATCCCGGTCGTCCGCGAGACGCCGCGGGGACTGAGACGGCCGATGCGGTCGCCTTGATCCTCGGTGAACCACAGGTTGCCGTCGGGGCCGTGCGTGATGTCGAGGGAATGGCCGACCGTCGCGGCGACGGGTTGGATGGAGAAGATACCCCGCGCCGTGACGGAGCCGATCTGGCCGCCCACCTGAGCGGTAAACCAGATGTTGCCGTCGGGCGTGCGCGTGACCCCTTCGGGATAGTAGGCGGTCGCGGGCAGGCGGAACTCGGTGATGGCGCCGGCGGGCGTAATGCGGCCGATGCAGTCGCCGTAGATTTCGGCGAACCACAGGTTGCCGTCGAGGCCGCGCGTGATGCCGTAGGGCACGCTATTGCGCGTCGGGATCGCGAACTCGGAGATCGCGCCCGACAGGGTGATGCGTCCGATGCGGTTGCCGTTGTACTCGGTAAACCACACGTTGCCGTCCGGCCCGCGCGTGATACCCTCCGGGCCGCGACCGGTGGCGCTGCTGGAGACCGCGCTGCCGCGACACCCACCGGTCCGCGCGACGGACAGCCCGCTGCCGTCGGCGTCTCCTACCACGGAGGATGGCGATAGGCCGCGCGCGGCGGCATGCGTTGCCCGCATCGACGGACGCGCACCATTCCCACCCGTCCATGTCCGCGCGAGACGTGACACCGGTACGGGCGCGGGTACGGGCGCGGGCACGGGCAGTGCGGACACAGACGCAACGTTGACGCCGACGCTGACCAAGATCGCCACGAGCGCGAGATGACCCTTCCTCATTGTCCCCTCTTCTTCCAACCCGAATCCCAACATGGCCGGCCTGCGGCACTCCAAACACACAGTATCATACTCTCCGGTGGTCGCATAGCTGGGAGACTGGATTGGCCAATGGTAAGGAGAGAAACACGGATGGGAAACCGGCTGACCGGGACGACAGGGGTGCTGGTCTCGCTGCGTGAGGTCGGCGCGGCGACGCTGGAAGGCGTCTACGGCGCAGTTGCCAGTTGCCAGCAACCTCACTCGTCACTCGTCACTCGTCACTCGTCACTCGTCCACGCCGCGCCGTGGGGGAACGCATAGGTGTCTAACGAGTCCGCTTTCATGGTGATGCTGTAGCCGGGCGCCTCGGGCGGCATGTAGCGCCCGTCGCGGATGACCACGGGGTCCACGAAGTGCTCGTGCAGGTGGCCGACGTACTCGACGATGCGATCCTCCAGCGAGGCGCTCACGGCGATGTAGTCGAACATCGACATATGCTGCACGTACTCGCACAGGCCTACCCCGCCGGCGTGCGGGCAGACCGGGACGCCAAACCTGGCCGCCAGCAGCAGCACGGCCAGTACCTCGTTGACCCCGCCGAGCCGGCAGGCGTCGACCTGGCAGAAGCCGATGGCGTCCGCCTGCAGCAACTGCTTGAAGATGATGCGGTTCTGCACGTGTTCCCCCGTGGCCACGCGCACCGGCGCCACGGCGCGGGCGATGGCGGCGTGGCC
>JAABUX010006442.1_pt1 | contig 14020 bp, 17 predicted proteins | sample 5561851 | NCBI WGS metagenome assembly JAABUX01 (sample SAMN10711883, study PRJNA513361) | rock metagenome | isolation source: Antarctica rocks | place: Antarctica: Victoria Land, Richard Nunatak red sandstone | collected 2016-01-03 | reverse complement strand
GTACAGCGGTGTGCCGGCGGGCAGTGTTCCGGTGGGGAAGCCGGCCAGGTCCTGGGGCGGTTGCCCGCGGGGCGGGCCGGTCAGTGGCTCAGCCGGCCCGCGGTGAGCTTGGCCGCAACTGTGATCGCTGCTGCCGCGCCAGGCTCGGCGAGCAGGGACGCCGGGGTGGCAGCGTCCAGTTCCTCTTGTCCGGTGGCCAACCAGGTCGCCGTCGTGTAGGGGTCAACGCCGGCCGCGGCGAATGCTGCCAGGACCTCGGCGAGCACCGGGTAGGGACGCCCGGCGGCCGGGTCGAACTGGAATGCCGGGAACGCCATCGACCCGCCGCGGCGTGGCAGTCCGAGCATCTTGCGGCGGGTGACCAGGTCGTAGACCGCCTGGCGGGTGCCGACGCCGAGCAGTGCCATGACGGCCGGCACGTCGAGCAGCTCACCGAGGTGCTCACGCCAGCTGCTAGCGCTGCCGACCAGCAGGGCGGCTCGGCGTCCCAGCTCGCGGGCCTCGTCCTCGGCAGCCCCGGCCAGGGTGCCTCGCTCTGCGAGGGTGGCGCGGAACGCCTCCGCAGCGGTGTCCACGGCGATGGTCACGACCTCACCGTCCCCTGGCCACCCAGTCTTGTCAAGAACTGTCAAGGAGCGAGGTCACCCAACTCCTGGTGGGCCAGCCAACGCTGCGTGAGCCAACCTGATCCAAGCCTGGCCGCGGAGTCGTGCAGGTCAGGCAGGCACGGCCACCAGCTCGTTGGCAGACTGGGCCCCGACGCTTTCCTTCCCGGCGCGGATGAAGATCGCGACGACGACGAGAGCGGCTGCCAGCAGCGCGGCGCCCCAGGTGAACGCCACCGTGTACCCGTGCACCAGCCCCGCCCGCTGGACCGCGGGGGTGATGGCGTGCGACGCCAGGTACCCCGTCACCGCCGTCGTGTAGATGGTGTTGAGCAGCGCGGTCCCGAGCGAGCCGCCGATCTGCTGGGTGGTGTTGACCAGCGCCGAGGCGACGCCGGCGTCGTGCCCGCTGACCCCGATCAGTGCGGTGCTCGCCAGCGGGACGAACACCAGGCCCATTCCGAGGCTCATCAGCAGCTCCGCGGGCAGCACGTGGGACAGCCACGAGCTGCTGACGGTGAGTTGCGTCAGGTAGAGCAGGCCCAGGGTCGACATGGTGAGCCCGGTCAGCATCAGGCGGCGGGCGCCGAAGCGCGGCAGCAGCTGGCTGGTGATGATGGCCGACACGATGATGCCCCCGCTGAAAGGCAGGAAGGCGAGGCCGGCCTTGAGTGCGCTGTAGTGCAGCGTGACCTGGAAGTAGAAGGTCAGGAACAGGAACATCGCGAACAGGCCCGAAGCCACGAGCAGGTTGGCCAGGTAGGACCCGCCTCGGTTGCGATCGAGGGGTACGCGCAGCGGCAGCAGCGGTGCCTTGGACCTGTGCTCGACGAGCACGAACAGGGCGAGCAGGACAACAGCCCCGCCGATCAGGGCCAGGGTCGTCGGAGAGGTCCACCCGACGCCCTTCTCGGCAGCCTTGGTGAACCCGTAGACGAGCGAGACCAGACCGAGCGTGACGAGGACGGCGCCGGGGATGTCGTAGGACGCCTTGCCCTGTGCTCGCGACTCGCGCACCACGGGGATGGCGGCCGCGAAGGTGGCCAGCGCGATCGGCACGTTGACGAGCAGGCACCAGCGCCAGGAGGCGTACTCAGTCAGGACGCCACCGAGGATCAGGCCGATGGCCGCACCGCCGCCGGCGATGGCGCCGTACACCCCGAACGCTTTGGCCCGCTCCCGAGCTTCGGTGAACGTCACGGTGATCAGCGACAGTGCGGCGGGAGCGAGCAGCGCGCCAGCGGCGCCCTGCAGCGCCCGGGCAGCGAACAGCAGCCCGCCGTTGGGGGCAATGCCACCGAGCGCAGATGCCGCCGCAAAGGCGATGAGCCCGATGAGGAACACCTTCTTGCGGCCGACGTAATCAGCGACGCGGCCACCTAGCAGCAGCAACCCACCGAAGGCGAGCGTGTAGGCGGTGATGACCCACTGCCGGTTGGCGTCGGTGATGTGCAGGTCGGCCTGCGCATGCGGCAGGGCGATGTTCACGATGGACGCGTCGAGCACGACCATCAGCTGGGCGAGCGCCAGCACACCCAACGCGAGCCAGCGCTTGGGGTCGGGCGTCGCGGCGGAGGTGCCTCCGGTGGAGGTGTCGCCGGCGGAGGTGCCAGGCGGGCTGGCGACGGTCTGGTCGGTGGCTGTCACAGGTTGTCTCCTGGTCGGGGGCAAGCGTTGGTTGGTGTTGTCATGTCGGTCCGGGGGCGGTGCATCGGGTGAGCACCGGCAAAAACCACGTCATCAACGACGTGGTCGAGGAAGTCATCCGTGAGGGAGTCGTCGCTCATGAGCAACCGGTTGAGCAGCATGGGCGGGATGACTTCGTGGAAGACGTCGGGCTTTGCCGCACCACCGGCGGTAGGCGGTCGCCTTGCTGGTGCCGGCGCGGGCCGCGACGGCTTCCATGGTCATCCGATCGAAGCCGATCTCGCTCAGCTCGCTCAGCAGCTCGAGGGCCGCTTCGTGCAGGGCGGCCTGGCTGCGAGCCTCGTCGCGTGGCCCGGCCGCTGCGAGGCGAGTTGCTGGGCGCGACGGCGGGCACGCCTGGGCGCGTCAACTCTGGCATGGATCCCCGCCTCTGATACGGGGCGGTCTCGTATCGGAACTGACGCTATGCCCGCAGCACCAGGCTTGCGGCGGTTGCTCGCGGTGAGGTCGGGCACACCCTCAGGAGGAAGCGCCGGCTGGCGACGTCAACGCGTCAGGAGTCCATCGTGCACGTTGTCTGGGCGATCCTCGCTGGTCTGATCATCGGCACGCTCGCCAAACTGCTGGTCCGTGGCCGCCAGAACATCCCCATCTGGCTCACCATCATTCTCGGCATCATCGGCGGGCTCATCGGCGACTTCCTGGCCACCAAGCTCAACGTGCATCACACCAAGGGCATCGACTGGATCCGTCACCTGCTGCAGATCGCCGCGGCCGCCGTGCTCATTGGCATCATCGCGCCGATCTACGGCGGCCGGTCGCGGCGGGGAGTCGCGCGCTACTGACCTCTGCGCATCGGTCGGTGCCGCGAGCAGCCCTGCCGTGGGCTGGACCCCTCGTGTCCCTCACGTCCCTGGAGTGATACCGCAGAGTCTTACTCGCTATTGTCAGCTTGTGCGGGCGGTGGTGATGAGCACGGACGACACCATGCCGCCACCCACGGTGAAGCCTGAGCACATGTCGTACCAAACTTGTCGAGCGCGAGGGCTAGCCCTGAGACGCCGCGTTCCTCGCTGACTGATGCTTCCTGACCTACCGCCGGCGCGGAGGCAGCCCGCCGCTCCCCCGCTGCCGGACTTCTACATAGCCGCCCACGCCGCGGTGACCGACCGGGCTCTTCTTCCCGGGACCAGCCCCGCCATCTGGAACTCCTGCCATCCCTACGGGTGATCGCTCCAAGCAGACGCGTCGTGGTCGCACCGGCGGTAGCCGCCGAGGCGGAGCGACCGCACAGCAGTACAGTCCCCCACCTCCAATCCCCGTAGGACACTCGTCAACCCCGTCAACCTCGACTGTGCGGCCGTGCTTCAGCGAGTGCCGGGAAGCTGTGCATGAGGGCTCTGTTGAGGCTGTTGAGCGGGCCGCAGTTGTTGCTCTCGACAAATTGCATGACGCTTCGCGGCGTGCTGCCCGAATTGTCACTGTTGAGGCGCCTGTACGTCCCTCCTCGGGCGAAGCGTCATGCAATTTGCAGCAGCTGACTGCCGCAGAAGCACGCTTCCTCCCTCAGCGCCGCCGATCAGTCCTGGTTCGCACCGGTCCAGGTGTCGCTTCAGCAGGAGGAAGCGTGCTTGTCCGACAGGGTCAAGCCGTCAAAAGCCCGTCGCATGCAACTGACGGGGCCCGTCGGACCGTCCTAGCAGCTCCGCCGCCTCAGCCAGGACCTCGAGCCGGCCCGCGTACACCCCGGCCGGCCGCGGCCAGTGGACGACGACCTCGTCGAAACCCAGATCAACGGCCCGCCCCGCGCAGTCCCTGAGGTGCTCGACCGACCCAGCCCGAACGCCGGCCCGCTGTCCAGCGACAGGTAGCGCTCTACCGAGTCCCTGCTCTTACCTGCCTCCGAGAGGGCGTCGTCCAAGTGGTCGCTCAGCTCGGCCACCCCCGCCCACCACTCCTGCTCGTCGCCGGCCGTCGCGGGGCCGGTCGTGACCCAGCCCTGCCCGCGGCTCGCGACGAGTCGCATCGATCGCGGACCGTTGGCCGCCAGCACGAACGGGACCCTCGGCTGCTGTACGCACCCGGGCGCCGAGCGTGCCTCGACCGCGGTGTACCAGCTGCCCGACCACGTCGTGCGCTCCTGGGTGAGCAGCAGGTCGAGGAGCTCGACGAACTCGCCGTAGCGGTCGACGCGCTGCCGCGCGGTCAGGCCGGCGGCGCCCATGACTGCTGCGTCGTAGCCCTCACCGCCCGCGCCGATGCCCAGCGAGAGGCGGCCCTCGGACACGTCGTCGAGCGCCAGCACCTCCCGGGCGAACGGCACGGGATGGCGGACGTTCGGCGACGCGACAAACGTCCCGAGGCGGATCCGTGAGGTGACGGCGGCAGCCGCCGCGAGCGTGGTCAGCGGCCCGAACCACGGTCCGTCGACCAGGGATCGCCACCCGAGGTGGTCATAGGTCCAGGCGGAGTCGAACCCCCACGCCTCGGCCTGCTCGAAGCGCTCCCGCTGCTCGGTCCACCGCAGTTCCGGAAGCAGAACGATGCCGAGCCGCACCCCATCCAGTGGCATCTGCGCAGGGTAGGTGACGGCCCAGCCGGGGCGCCGCACCGCACCCACTGTGATCGACGGCTCAAGCCCCACCCGGATCCGACGACAACAGGTGGGACGAACAGACAAGGTGAGGGTGACTGCCGACCAGCCGAGTGCCAACCAGCCGAGTGCCGACGTGTCCCAGCTGCAACCTCAGCTGCTAGAGCGCCCCGCGAGCGGCCAGCCGGCGGCCGTCGTCCTGGTGCTGTACGGCGGCAAGGCAACCAGCCTGGAGCCCTCGCGGCCCTGGCACCTCAGCGCAGCGCGCATGGTCCCGTTCGCCCGGATGCTGCATGGCTGGGGGCGTGACCGCGGTGTTGCCGTCTGCACCGTCCGCTACCGCGTCCGCGGCTGGAACGGCCCGCAGCTCTCCCCCGTGCACGACGCCCGCTGGGCGCTCGACGAGATCCGCCGCAGGCACGGGGACGTCCCCGTCGTGCTCGTCGGCCACTCGATGGGCGGCCGCACCGCGATGCGCGTCGCCGACGCACCCATGGTCATCGCCACGATCGGGCTGGCGCCGTGGCTGCCGCGCGGGGAGCCCGTGGATGCCGTCCGCGGCCGACGAGTGCTCGTCGTGCACGGCACCGCCGACCGATGGAGCAGCCCGGCCGAATCGCTCCTCTGGTGCGAGCGTGCCCGGCCGCTGACCACCGGGATGCGCCGCCTCGAGGTGTTCGGCGTCGGCCACTTCATGCTGCGCCGGGTGCGGCTCTGGAACTCCGTCACCTGCCTGTTCGTGCAGGACGCGCTTGCCGACCGAACCGCACAGCTCGTTGGCACGAAGACGCACCAGACAGTAGCCGACCAACTACGCCTCAACGTGTAGCTGCACCGACGAGAGGGCGAGGCCGTGAACCAGCAGTTCAAGCGTGCACCAGCCGGCTCCCCCGTCGCGTGGCGGTCATCGGCAGCGGCGTCTCCGGTCTGACGGCCGCCTGGGTGCTGCAGCGGACCGCCGACGTCACCTTGTACTAGAGGCCGACTCCCGGCTCGGCGGGCACGCCGACACCCACGATGTCACCGGCCGCGGCGGCCCCGCGCTCGCCGTCGACACCGGCTTCATCGTGCACAACGAGCGCACCTACCCGACACTGCTGCGCCTGTTCGGCGAGCTCGGCGTCGCCACCCAGGACTCCGACATGAGCATGTCGTCCACTGCGCCGGTTGCGGCCTGGAGAATGCCGGTGCCCGCGGCATCGGCGGCCTGCTCGCCTCCCGCACCGCCGCGAGCCCGCGCTACCTGCGGATGCTGGGCGAGGTCGTCCGCTTCCACCGCTCGGCCCGCGCCCTACTGGCGAGCCCCGACGATGTCGACGCCGACACAACGCTCGACGAGTTCCTCGCCACGGGCCGCTTCTCGCGCTTCTTCATCGAGCACTTCAAGCATCCGATGGTCTCGGCGGTCTGGTCGAGCGTCCCGGCGACGTCCGGCCGCTACCCCGCCCGTTACCTGTTCGCCTTCCTCGCCAACCACGGGATGCTGTCGGTGACCGGTTCGCCGCGGTGGAAGACGGTGGTCGGCGGCTCCCGCAGCTACGTCGAGCGGGTCGGCAAGGAACTCCCGCGGTGCGCACCTCGACGCCTGTGCGTGTGCTGCGCCGCGTCGGCAGCGGGGTCGAAGTCGCGGACCAGTCGGGCGAGCTGGTCCGGTACGACGCGGCCGTCGTCGCCACCCACCCCGACCAGGCGCTGCGCCTGCTCGCCGACCCCATCGCCGCCGAGCGCGAGGTGCTCGGCGCCTTCGAGTACTCCCGCAACGAGACCCTCCTGCACACCGACAGCTCGTTGCTGCCGATAGCACCCCGTGCGCAGGCGTCGTGGAACTACCGGATCGGTGGCTGCCACGCGTCCGCCTCCGCCGGCCGGCCCGAGCAGCAGCCTCCGGCGACGGCGTCCTGGTCAGCTACGACATGACGCGGCTGCAGCGACTGCCGGCCGGCGACGAGCGCTTCTTCGTGACCCTGGGCGGCGCCGCGCACATCCCCCCGAGTCGGGCCGAGCGAGCGGGGACTGGTCAGCAGCAGGACGCGGCCGCCGGCAAGGTCGATACCGTTGCCGGCAAGGTAGTGCTCGATGTTCTGGCGCAGGCTGCGGCGGGGGTCGCCGAGGTGGTCACGGGCCTTGAATCTGGCGAGTGCGCGAAGCGGGCGGGCAAGGCTCGGAAGGTCGGTGTCATCAACGTCCACGAGCCACATCGAGCTGGCATAGCTGAAGGTGTTGCGGAACGGGGCGGTGCGGACGTGTCGCACGGTCACGCCTTCAACTCGCTGTCGGTCTGGTGGTGCCACCACGCCCGTTGCTGTCCGCATCCGCTGGCAGGGGGTCCGCCTCTGGGCGCGCCGCCTGCGTCATCAACCGTCCCCGCCGCTGTCCGCAAACAGGTGTGCAGTGACCGAACTCATCGAGCGTTGGCAGGCCAGCCCGGCCCCCACAGCCCCCGGACCGCCCCAAACGACCGCGGTGCCGTCCACGGCGCCATCCCCATCGACCCGCAGCACTGGCCCGACGTTGCGGCCCAGCCCGCCGCCGGGCTCCGGGCGCGCATGGCGAAGTCGCTGTTCCGCCGTATAGCGGGCCGGCTGGACGTCCGCGTCGAGCCCGCCGCCGGTCTCGCCACCCCGGCAGTGGTCTGGGGAGCGGGCGGCGCCGACGCCCCGGTGCTGCGCCTCGTCCGACCTGACGCGTTCTTCGCCCGAGTCGGGCAGGGCGGTCTGATCGGCTTCGGCGAGTCCTACATGGCCGGCGACTGGGCGGCCGACGACCTTGCCGGCGTCCTCACCGTCTTCGCCGCGCAGATGGCCAAGCTCGTCCCCCCGCGGCTGCAGCGGCTGCGCGACCTGTACGTGCAGCGCCACCCAGCAACGAGCGCTGCTCGGTCGACAACGCCCAGAGCAACATCTCGCGGCACTACGACCTGTCGAACGAGCTGTTCGAGTTGTTCCTCGACCCCACGATGACCTATTCCTCCGCGCTGTTCGAGGAGGTCGGCGGGATCCCGCTGGCCGCTGACGAGCTGCTGCTGGAGGCGCAGGAGCGCAAGATCGATGCGCTGCTCGACGCGCTCGGCGTCACCGCTGGCACCGACCTGCTCGAGATCGGCACCGGCTGGGGCGAGCTCACCACTCGGGCCGCCGGCCGCGGCGCGCGGGTCCACTCGGTCACCCTGTCGGAGGAGCAGCAGAAAGCTCGCGCAGCAACGCGTGGCCGACGCGGGCCTGTCCGAGCGGGTCAGCATCGAGCTCTGCGACTACCGCGCCGTTACCGGTACCTACGACGCCGTCGTCTCCGCGGAGATGATCGAGGCGGTCGGCTACGAGTTCTGGCCGGCCTACTTCCAGACGCTCGACCGGCTAGTCCACCCCGGCGGCCGGGTCGGCATCCAGGCGATCACCATGCCGCACGGCCGGATGCTCGCCTCACGCGACACCTACACCTGGATCCACAAGTACATCTTCCCCGGCGGGCTGCTGCCCTCGGTGCGCTCCGTCGAGGACGACGTGCGCGCCCACACCCGGCTGCACGTCGCGAACCGCCGATCGTTCGGACTGCACTACGCCGACACGTCGCTACTGGACCTCGGGCGCCCCCGGCTACACCCTCGAGGACGCCCAGCGCGACAAGCTCGACCTCGTCTGCCGCAAGATCGGGCTGGGGCCCGGCATGCGGTTCCTCGATGTCGGATGCGGCTGGGGCTCACTGTCAAACCACGCCGCGCTGCACTACGGCGTGCACGTCGTCGGCGTCACCCTGTCCCGCGAGCAACAGGCGTTCGTCCAGAAGCGGGTCCGCGAGCTCGGGCTCGAGGACCGGGTAGTGATCCGGCTGCAGGACTACCGCGACGTCGCCGACGGCCCGTACGACGCCATCGCCAGCCTTGAGATGGGCGAGCACGTCGGGGCCGAGAACTACCCGACGTACACCGCCGGGCTGCACCGCCTGGTCAAGCCGCACGGGCGGGTCCTCGTCCAGCAGATGTCGCGCGGCCTGACCAACCCCGGCGCGGGTCCGTTCATCGAGGCCTACATCGCTCCCGACATGCACCATGCGCCCGGTCGGCCGCACCATTGACATGATCGAGGCGGCCGGGCTCGAGGTCCGCGACGTCGAGGGGAGGCGCGAGCATTATGTGCGCACCGTCGACGCCTGGTACCGCACCTTCGAGCAGCGGTACGAGGAGGTGATGGCGATGGTCGGCGACGAGGTCGCACGGGTGTGGCGGCTGTACCTCGTCGGTGGCGCGCTGAGCTTCGAGGAGGGCCGGATGGGCGTTGACCAGATCCTCGCCGTCCGCCGCGCCGATGACGGCACCAGCGCGATGCCCGCCACCCGCGACGAGCTGCTCGCGAGCCGTTCGGGCGCCTGACCCACGACCATGACCAGCTTCTCCGCCGCCCGCTTCGCACTCGGCCTGCCGCTCACCGCCCTGATGGTGCTGGCGCTGCTGCTCGCCTGCTTCGGGCTGGCCGTGGCGCGAGGGATGCACCGCAGCGTGGATGTGGCGTGGGGGCTCGGCTTCGTCGTCGTCGCAGCTGTGTCATATGCCCTGTCCGCCGGGCATGGCAGCGGGACGACGCGCGGGCTGCTGCTCGTCCTCACCGCGGTGTGGGGACTGCGCCTGGCCGGGCACATCGCCTGGCGCGGGCACGGCCAGCCGGAGGACCGGCGGTACGCCGACCTCGTCGCCCGGGCGCCGGGCAACCCGCACACCTACGCGCTCCGCAAGGTCTACCTGACGCAGGCCGTGGTGCCGTGGTTCGTCTCGCTGCCGATCCAGGTAGGGATGTACCCCCGTGGCGCCGTCACCGTTGTGACGATGCTCGGCGTGCTGCTCGTCGTCGTCGGGCTGGTTTTCGAGGCCGGCGGTGACTGGCAGCTCGAGCGGTTCAAGCGCAACCCGGCCACCCGCGGCGCCGTGCTCGACACTGGCCTGTGGCACTACACGCGCCACCCCACCTCAGCTACTTCGGCGACGCCTGCACCTGGTGGGGCTTGTTTGCCGTCGCGGCCGCGCACTGGCCTGGCGTGCTGACGGTGCTGTCACCGCTGGCGATGACCCTGACCCTCGCGAAGGGGAGGGGCAAGCCGCTGACCGAGGCCAGGATGCAGGACACCCGCCCCGAGTATGCCGACTACGTCGCCCGCACCAGCGGCTTCATCCCGCTGCCGGCTCGGCGCGGGGCGGCGGTCGGATGAGCGGCACGCGGACCGGAAGCGTGACCGGCCTCGACGACCTGCCGTACGCGCTCGTCGTGCAGACCGGCAAATCGCTGTTCCGCAGCCTGCAGCTGCGCCGAAAGGTGGTCGGGATCGAGAACGTTCCGGCCGAGGGCGGCGCGGTCCTGGCCATCACCCACTTCGGCTACCTCGACTTCGCGCTCACCGAATGGGCGGTGTGGGACCTGCGCGGGCGCATCACCCGGTTCCTCGCCACGACGGCGGCGTTCCGGCATCCGGTCGGCGGGCCGCTGATGCGGGCGATGCGCCACATCCCCGTCGACCGCGGCGCGGGTGCCGACGCGTACCGGCAGGCCGTTGCGGCGCTGGCGGACGGCGAGCTCGTAGGCGTGTTCCCCGAGTCCTACGTCAGTCGCGACCGCACCCTGCTACCGCTGCGCACCGGCGCGGTGCGGATGGCGGCGCAGGCGGGCGTGCCGGTCGTGCCGACCGTGGTGTGGGGTGGGCACCGCGTGCTGACCGCCGGACACCGGCCGAGCCTGCGGGAGGCCTGGCGCGCCCCCATCTCCATCACCTTCGGCACGCCCCTGCAGGTGGGCGCGGACGAGGACCCGCGCGCCGCCACTGACCGGCTGCGAGACGCGCTCAGCGGCATCCTCGCCGACGTGCGCGACGACGACCCGGCAGAGTGTGCCGGGAACCTGTGTCAGTCGATCCCCCAAACGAAAGGTGGTACCAGCCGATGAAGGTTGGCGACCGTGCCCCCGACTTCGAGCTTCCCGACGAGAACGGCGCGCTCCTGCGGCTGAGCACACTGCTGCAGCAGGGCCCCGTCGTACTGTTCTTCTACCCGGCCGCCATGACGACCGGCTGCACCGCCGAGAGCTGCCACTTTCGCGACCTCAGCGCCGAGTTCGTCCAGGCCGGGGCGCGGCGGATCGGCATCAGCGTCGATTCCGTCGAGAAGCAGAAGCAGTTTTCCGACCAGCACAACTTCGACTACCCGCTGCTGTCGGACGTCGACGGCGACGTCGCTCGGGCCTACGGCGTCAAGCGGCGCTTCGGCCCGCTGCCGGTGAAGCGGTCGACGTTCGTCATCAACAGCGACGGCACCCTGCGCGAGATCATCTCCAGCGAGTTCAAGATGGCCGTACACGCCGACCGCGCGCTGCAGTCACTGGCCAGCTAGCGAAGCGACCGCCTGCTCAGCCGGTGTGGAGGCTAAGCAGGCACAGCACGCCCACCAGCGAGGCGAAAGCGATGGTCTTCTTGCGCGCGCCGGGGTCTGCCAGACCGATGCCGAACACCACGGCGTCACCAATGTCGCTCGCCGCGCGGATAACCGTTGCCGTCTTCAGGGGCGTGCCCTCGGGGACGAACAGCATGGCCAGCCTGCTGGCCGTGTCGCGGACGGCCAGGCCCCGGCAGAGCATGGCAACGGTGGGGTCGACCGAGCCGTCGATCCGGGTCAGCTTGAGCGGCTTGGCGAGCACCTTGGGCTGCGCCGCGAGCGCGATGCTGTAGCCGGCGGTGAGGGCCCCGAGGACACGGCTGGCAGTGGGCACGGTGGCTCTCCTTGGCTGGCAGGCTGGCAGGCTGGCCGGCTGGCAGCGGGTACCAGATCTGATGCCGACCTACCCATCGGCATCCGGCGCAGCCGCTGAGAGCCCGCAGGCCGCATCCAGCTACCGCCTGAGCACCTCCGCCGCCCACGACGGCTGCGGGTCGGCGAACACCTCGGGCACATCCGTGCTGACCCGCATCGGGAACTCGGCCGGTCGTTTGTCGAGGAACGCCTGCACCCCCTCGTACGCGTCCGGGCCGGCGCCCAGCGCCGACATCGCCCGCGAGTCGGCGATGTGTGCCCGCGCCGGGGAGTCGGCGCCGAGCATTCGCCACATCAGCTGCCGGGCCACCGCCACGGACACCGACGACGTGTTGTCGGCGATCTCGCGCGCGAGCCCGTATGCCGCGGGCAGCAGCCCGTCCGGCGCGTGGACGCTGCGCACCAACCCGCCCGCCTGCGCTTCGGCGGCGTCGAAGACCCGGCCGGTGTAGACCCACTCGGCTGCCTGGCTGATGCCGACCAGCCGCGGCAGGAACCAGCTCGACGCGGCCTCGGGGACGATCCCGCGGCGGGCGAAGACGAATCCGATCCGCGCGTCGGTGCTGGCGAGACGGACGTCCATCGGCAGCGTCATCGTCACACCGACTCCGACCGCCGGGCCGTTGATGGCAGCGATCACCGGCTTGGTGCTCGTGTAGATCCGCAGCGAGATGCGGCCGCCCTCGTCGCGCACCGCCTCGTCGATCTCGCCGCGGTCGAAGCGGTTGCCGCCGCCGGACAGGTCGGCGCCGGCGCAGAAGCCTCGGCCGGCTCCGGTGACGACGACCGCCCGTACGTCGTCGTCGGCATCGGCTGCGTCGAACGCGCCGATCAGCTCGGCGGCCATCTGATGGGTGAAGGCGTTGAGCCGGTCCGGGCGGTTGAGGGTGATGGTGGCGACGCGGTCGGCCACCTCGTACCGGATCTGCTCGAAGTCCATCCACGCACGCTAGCGCCAGGCCGGTGGCCTCTCTACAGGTGCACCCCGGGCACGATGAGCCGAGGGTCACCGGCAGCGTGTCCCGGCCGGCGCCGCGGTCCATCGTCAGCTGGTCGCGGCTCCCGCGCCGGTCAGCGTCGCCGCCCGGGCCGCGGGCATCGGCTCGTGCCGCAGGTAGCGACGCGAGAACGTGCCGGTGCCCGACGTCAGCGAGCGCAGGTCGATGGCGTACCGCACCACCTCCGACTCCGGCACCTCGGCGCGCACGACGGTGCGGCCGCCCCCGCCCAGCGGTTCGGTCCCGACCACCCGGCCGCGCCGCCCCGACAAGTCCGACAGCACCGCCCCGACGAGGCGGTCGGGCACCAGCACGGTGAGCGCGAGCACCGGCTCGAGCAGCGCCACCTCGGCCCCGCGAGCGGCTTCCTGAAGGGCGAGACCGGCGGCCTGCTGGAAGGCCATGTCGGAGCTGTCGACCGAGTGCGCCTTGCCGTCGACGAGCGTCACCCGGATGTCGACGAGCGGGTAGCCGGCCACGACGCCGCGTTCCATCTGCTAGCGGACCCCCTTCTCGACGGAGGGGATGAACTGGCGCGGCACCACGCCGCCGACGATGCGGTCGACGAACTCGAAGCCGCTGCCCGGCGGCAGCGGCTCCACCTCGAGCTGGCACACGCCGTACTGCCCGTGGCCGCCGCTCTGCTTGATGTTGCGGCCGAGCCCCGACGATGGACGGAGGAACGTCTCGCGCAGCGGAAGGCGCAGCTCGGCCTGGTCGACGGCGACGCCGAAGCGGTTGCGCAGCCGGTCGACCAGCACGTCGGCGTGGGCTTCGCCCATGCACCACAGGACGAGCTGACTGGTGCCGGCGTTGACTTCCAGGCGCATGCTCGGGTCCTCGGCGACGAGTCGGGCGAGCGCGGTCGACAGCTTGTCCTCATCGGCCTTGCTGTGCGCGACGATGGCGACGGGCAGCGTCGGGTCGGGCATCTGCCAGGCCCGCATCAGCAGCGGGTTGTCGCGGTCCGAGAGGGTGTCGCCGGTCTCCGCATGTGCCAGCTTGGTGAGCGCGCAGATGTCGCCGGCCCGGGCCTCGGGCTGGGGCCGAAGGGCGGCGCCGAGCGGGGATGCGACGGTGCCGACCCGCTCGTCGATGTCGTGGTCAGGATGCCCGCTGTCGGCCATGCCGTGCCCGCTGACGTGCACCGGCTGGTCGGCGCGGACGGTTCCCGAGAACACTCGGACGATGGAGACGCGGCCGAGGTAGGGGTCGGTCGTGGTCTTGACGACCTCGGCGAGCAGCGGCCCGTCGGCTTCGGCGCTTACGGCCGGGGCAGTGCCCCCGTCGGGCCGGGTGACCTCCGGCAGCGGGTGTTCCTGCGGTGAGGGAAAGGCGCTGACCAGCAGCGTCAGCAGCTCGGCGCAGCCGAGGCCGGACTGCGCGCAGGTGG
>JAABUX010006441.1_pt1 | contig 14022 bp, 16 predicted proteins | sample 5561851 | NCBI WGS metagenome assembly JAABUX01 (sample SAMN10711883, study PRJNA513361) | rock metagenome | isolation source: Antarctica rocks | place: Antarctica: Victoria Land, Richard Nunatak red sandstone | collected 2016-01-03 | reverse complement strand
CTCCGAGACACGACGACCGCTCGACAAGACGCACGGGAACAAGCTCCTTGAAGCTATGGGGTGGAACCGGCGAATAACTAACGAATTAGTTGTAGGCTAACACGGCGGGATTCGGCTTGTCAACGCCAATCTCGCTGAGAGGATCGGCGGATGCGTCGTCCCGCGTTGTACGTAGCGAGATGAGGTCCCGCGTGTTTCGCGAGGACTTGAGCGGCGTGCACGCGCAATCCGATCCCAACATTTATGCTGAAAATTTTTTTTCGTGCGCTCGTCGCCGTTTGCGCCGTCGCTGCAGCCACACTCGCCGCAGGTTGCGAGAAGCCGCCTGCCTCCGCGAACTCGCCGTCGGCTGCAACGTCGCCCTCGGCTGGGCCGACGGCATCCGCAGCCGCTTCCGCGTCTCCCACGCAATCCAACGCATCGAAGACGCCGCTCGAGCAATTCCTCGCAAGCGGCAAGCCGCTCTTTCCGCACAACCGGGTCGTCGCATACTACGGCGCCGCCGGAGTCCCGGCCATGGGCGTTCTCGGGAGCACCTCGCCCGCCGGCATCGCGCCGCGTCTCGAACGCCAAGCGCAAACATACGACAAGTTCGGCCGACCCGTGATTCCCGCGTTCGAACTGATCGCCGTCGTCGCCCAGGGTGCGCCGGGTCCCGGAGGCACGTATCACGGCGTCACCGATACGGCGACGGTACGAAAATACTTGACCGAAGCCCGCCGCATTTCAGCGCTCTTGATCATCGACATTCAGCCGGGGCGCACGACGTTCTTGCCGCTCGTTAAGCATTACGAATCGCTCTTGCGTGAACCCGACGTCGGCCTCGCACTCGATCCGGAGTGGGAAATGACCTCTTCGCAAGTTCCCGGCCGGACGATCGGCGGCACGACCGCAGCCGAAGTCAACGGCGTCGGCGATTACTTGGCGTCGCTTGTGAAAGCGCGTCACTTACCGCAGAAGCTGTTCGCGATCCATCAGTTCACCCTCGACATGATCTCCAGCCGCTCGGCGGTGCGCTATCATCCTGAACTTGCGACGACCTTTCACGTCGACGGGTTCGGCGGCCAATCGATCAAGCTGATCAAGTACCACGCGATTTCGACTCGCGATTCACACTTCCACAACGGGTTCAAGCTGTTCTACACGCAAGATACGGGCATGCTTTCGCCCACGGAAGCGATGAAGCTGCGCCCGCAGCCCGACTTGCTCACATATCAGTAACGCCGACACATGAGTAACGTCTACACGATGATGCGCGTGGGCAAGATCGTGCCGCCCAAGCGCCAGATACTCAAGGACATTTCGCTCGGGTTCTTACCCGGCGCGAAGATCGGCATTTTAGGCCTTAACGGCGCCGGCAAATCGACGCTCTTGCGCATCATGGCGGGCGTCGAGCGCGAATTCGAAGGCGATGCGGTGCCGATGCCCGGCATTTCGATCGGTTACCTGGAACAAGAACCAAAACTCGATCCCGCCAAAACGGTTCGCGAAACGGTTGAAGAGGGACTCGGCGAGGTGCTCGTCGCGCGCAAGCGGCTCGACGAGATCTATGCCGCCTACGGTGACGCCGATGCCGATTTCGACGCCCTCGCAAACGAGCAGGCTAAGCTCGAAGCCGTGCTGTTCTCGCAAGACGGTGACAACCTCGACCAGCAACTCGACGTTGCCGCCGATGCCTTGCGCTTGCCTCCGTGGGATGCGCCGATCGGACCGCTCTCGGGCGGCGAGAAGCGGCGCGTCGCGCTCTGCCGCCTGCTGCTTTCCAAACCCGACATGCTGCTGCTCGACGAACCGACCAATCACCTCGATGCCGAGAGCGTCGAGTGGCTCGAGGGTTTTTTGCAGCGCTTCGCAGGCACGGTCGTCGCCGTGACTCACGACCGGTATTTCCTCGATAATGCGGCCGGTTGGATCCTCGAACTCGACCGCGGGCGCGGCATCCCGTGGAAGGGCAACTATAGTTCATGGCTCGATCAGAAAACGGAGCGGCTCGCGCAAGAAGAAGCGACTGAATCAGCCCGGCAAAAAGCGCTACGCCGCGAGCTCGAATGGGTTCGTGCGGGCACGAAGGGACGCCAAACTAAGAGTAAGAGCCGCATCGCGCGCTTTGACGAACTATCCAGTTACGAGTATCAGCGCCGCAACGAAACGAGCGAAATCTTCATTCCGGTCGCTGAGCGGTTGGGCGATACGGTGATCGCATTTCGCAGCGTGCGCAAGGCCTACGGCGAGCGGCTCCTGATGGACGACGTCGACTTCACGATCCCCGCGGGCGCAATCGTCGGCGTCATCGGTCCCAACGGCGCCGGTAAGTCGACGATGTTCCGCATGATCGCCGGCACCGAGCGGCCCGATGCGGGCGAAATAACGATCGGCCCGACGGTCCGCCTCGCGGTCGTCGAACAGACCCGCGAATCGCTCGCGAACGACAAGACGGTCTTCGAGGACGTGAGCGGCGATCGCGACGTGTTGCAGGTCGGCCGCTTCGAGATGCCGTCGCGCGCGTATCTCGGGCGCTTCAACTTCAAGGGCGCCGATCAGCAGAAGCGCGTCGGCACGCTTTCGGGCGGTGAACGCGGGCGGCTGCACCTTGCAAAGACCCTGCTCGCCGGTGCCAACGTGCTGCTGCTCGACGAACCATCGAACGACCTGGACGTCGAGACGTTGCGCGCGCTCGAAGATGCGCTCGGCGAGTTCGCGGGGACGGTGCTCGTCATCAGCCACGACCGCTGGTTCCTGGACCGCATCGCAACGCACATCATCGCCTTCGAAGGCGACTCACGCGTCTATTTCTTCGAAGGCAACTACCAGGAGTACGAAGCCAACAAGAAAGCGCGCCTCGGAGAAGAAGCGGCACGTCCGCATCGGATCCGCTATCGTCCGCTCGCGCTGACATAATTCATGGCGGAGTCCGACTCACCGTACCCGCCGGCGCCCTGGCGGCTGCGCGGCTGGGGTGCTGCAACCGCCCACGCCGTCGATATTTCTCGTGTGGGGCGCGTAATGCCGAAAGGCGTTCACATCGTGCCCGTCTGGCCGGGAAAGACGTTAGGGGGCATCGCGTTTCTATCGTACGAACGCGGTTCGACGCTCGTTTATCATGAATTGTGTATCGTCGCAGCGCTCGTTCGGGTTGGGCGTAGATTCGGCTTTTGGCTTCCGCATCTCGATGTCGACAACGACGCACCGCTGGAAGGGGGTCGTACTATTTGGGGCTTGCCGAAAAGGATCGCTGCTTTCGAGCTTGACCAAACCGCGCGCCAACTAAAGGTGACGGTGCGCGAGGCGGAGCGGCTCCTGTGTCTGCTCGCCATACGCGATGCGAGAGTTTCCCGATGGTTCGGACTTCCATCGCTCGTGCCGCTGCCGGCCGTCAGTCTCTGCGGTGGCCGCGCTCGTTTTTTTACGGCTCGATTCGCCGGACGAATTGCGCCTGCACACGTCACCGTCGAAGCGCCGCCCGACGGCCCCATCGCGGCGCTTGGACTCCGAGGCCGCCCTTTGCTTACTGTCCGCTTCAACGACTTGCGGCTTACCGTACCGCCGCCTCACGCCGACATACCGTTGCCCGTGACGCAGACGCTGCACGAAACGTCGCGCGATCGGCACCGGTCAAGATATCGCGGTTGGGTTCGTGTCGTTCGCTCTGGAAAGAGAGCGCCGTGATCGAGCTACGCCGGCCATCGCAACGAGCGAGTCGCGCGATCTTTCTCATCGCCGGACTTATTGCTTGCGCTGTCCTTATGGGGGTCGTTTTGTTGGACCTGAGGCCATCCGAGCCCAGCCCATGCCAACGCAGACTCGTTCACGTTGATTACGTAAGACCCGCAGCAACACAAGCCGAGCGACTAGCCCGCGCGAAACCCCATTATATCGAAACGGGATTCGGTTGCTGACGCGCGCCATAGCCTACGGATACGGTCGTAAGCGAAAGACGACGGTGCGGCCGGCGCCCGTCCTAAGCACGATTCGCGTCCCCACGGCTCGGCGGAGCAAGGCCCGAAGACGGGCCTGACTGCGGCTGGTGACAAGCCGGCCGTCGACGGCGACGATCGTTGCGCCGGTGCGTAGACCTGCGGCGTAAGCCGCGGTCCCCGTGAGGACGAGTGCTGCATGCAGCGCGCGCCCTTCTGCCCGCAGCGTGATGATTCCCGAGCGGTCAGGAATCGACCCCGGCAACGGCGTCCCGTTGGGGGAAAGCGTTAGCCGTTGTCTTGCGTAATCGAAGTCAACGGTAAAGCGCCCCAATATCTCGTCGCCTACGTTTGCGATAATACTTGGATCTGCGAGCGCACCGCTCGGAACTTGCGTGCTGAGCGTGACGATTGGCTCCGGAACCTCGGCGCGACCGAGACGCACAATCTTCGCGTGAGCGAAGCACAAGTTTTCGGCACCTCCAATGCCATGGGCTAGCGGACCACACACGGTCGCGCGGTAGAGCGCGACGAGGCGATGCGTGCGGAACCGTCGGCGCGGTAACGACGAGCGTACTGGAGGCGCCGGTGTCAATGGTCATCGGTCCCCTCACGGCGTCAAGCGCTCCCGCAACTTCAGGTTGACGATCGTTAAACGCTGCACGATGTTCGCTCGCACAATCGCGGGCGCGGGCCCGGCGCCGGTAAGCACGTGCGACCAGAGCCGCACGACGCCGATTTGGTCACGATTGCCCTCAACGCGTGGAAAACCCGTTGCATCGGCGCGCCAGGCGATGCGGCCATCGAACCCTTCCTGTTCGGAAGCGGGCCCGACATTGAAACGACGGACGAACGCCCCCGTGCGCCGATCGACCACTATCGTTCCGCTACCCGGTACCCCGTAAGCGGCGACACGCAAGCGCAGCACGACATACCGTGGTGCGACGGCGTTGACGGAGGCAGGCCGTATGGCCGCGAGCGGACCCAGTGCAGCCGCCAGCCCAGCGATCACCATCACGCTGGCCGCACCTTGGCCGCTGCGGCTCGTTTGCCGCCCGCAACACTCCGCGAGCCTGTGTCTTCACGCTCGTTCGTGAAGAGTGCCACGGCAATTTCGGTATCGACACCGCGCTCGTCCGGTTCTCGTGTGAAGGCAGTAATCAGTTCGAGTAACTTCGCGCGCAACTCGGCATAACGGCTCGATGAAAGCTTCACGAAGCCGCGCGAAACAAGCACGCTCGTATCCTCAATTTCAACGGCTGGGTCTCCGGTACGAGCGCGCCCGGAGATCTTCGGCGCTTTGCTCGAGAATGGCAGCCTGTGCATCGGCGATCTGCGGCTCAGACGCTACCGCAGCCAATAAACCACGATCGACCTTAAAGCACTGCGCTGTCGCTCGATACGTTTTCTCGTTGATCCCGGACACGATCCGCTCATCGACAACATGCACGAACCCGTGTTCTTCGAGCAAGTTGAGATGGTAGTACAGGCGAGTACGCGCGAGCCCGAGTCTATCGGCAAGTTCGCCGGCCGTCAGCGGTGCCTCGATGAGGAGCGTCAAGATGCGATGCCGTTGGGTGTCTGAAACCGTCCGCAATGCTTCGATGTGGCCGATAGACCGAACGCGCAGCAGCCCATTCATGATCATATGAATGGTGGCGTTGGAGCGAGTAAATCGCTCAGGGAGCGTTGTTGCGCTGGTCGAGATGGTTCGTCACCACGTCATAACGCGCGCTGATCACACACTTGACCTGCTTCTGGTTCAGCTGCTGTACGAGGCCCGCTGCGATACGAACAATCAGAGGGCTAGGCATGAAGCGCACGCCGAAGGCGCTTAGGCGATTCGAGAACTTACCGGGGATGACGACCTTCTTACCTTTAGCAAACGCACGCAGTACCTCGCTCACGATCGCTGCCGGCTGATCCATTTGCTTCGGCTGGAGCTTCGGGTTCTTGTCCGCAAAGAAAGCCGTCGCGACGGGTCCAGGGCATACAACAGTGACCCGAACTTTGCTTTTCTCCAGCTCATAGGCGAGGCCTCGGCTAAAGAAGATGACGAACGCCTTGGAAGCCGCATATACGGCGGCACCGGGCAGCGGCTGGAAGCCGGCATTCGAGGCCAGGTTGATGACCCCGCCACGACCGGCAACGACCATGGCCGGCGCGAAAGCATGCGTGAGCGCTACCAGGGCGCGCACGTTGACGTCGATCTGTTCAAGTTGCCTCTCGAGCGACGTGTCGAGGAAGTTCTCAAAAACTCCGAGCCCGGCGTTGTTTACGAGAAGGTCTATCGTGACATCGCGGCTCTTGACGTCGGCGATAAGGCGATGGACTGCTTCGGCACGGGAGAGGTCGGTTGAGATAACGTTCACCTCGACATGGCACCGTTGCCGTAAGCTTTCGGCAAGCCGGTTCATTTTGTCGTTCGACCGGGCTACCAGAACCAGATTGCAGCCTTGACGGGCTAGTTGCTCGGCGAACTGCTCGCCCAAGCCTGATGAAGCGCCCGTGATAAGCGCATTCATACCTTGGTAGTTCATCGATTGCTCCTATCGATCGTGTCCCAGGTGCGCCGCGAACGGTTGCTGCGCATATATCAATAGCCTTGCCCTGCGCTGCCATGTCGGCACAAGAGTCACCACTTGCAGGCTTTCCATCATCCGTCGGCATCAAACAGTGGACACCAGTGCGCGCCGGGAAGCAAGCAGAACGAGAATCGCATCGATACGCGCGTCGTGGGCGCAATAAAGCGCGGCGTCATCCTCGTCAACGTCGCGCGAGGACCTGCTCGTCGTCGAACGCGCGCTGTATGACGCCGTTTGCAGTGAGGCGACGCACGCTGCAAAGTCGCTGACGCGCGCGGCTAGGGTGCGGCGTTGAGGCGCGGTAGTCGGCGGCGCAATTCGAGCGCGATCTCATCCGCATCGTAGCCGCGGCTGCCCAGTGCCGTCAGGAACGACGATACGGCGTCGCTCAAGGCGCGGCGACGTGATGTTTTCGCAAGCGCCGGCGTGCGCGGAGCGACTTGCGCACGCTTCCGTTCCTCGCCGACGATCCAGCCGTCGGTCCTCAAGTCGGCGTAGGCGCGAGCGACCGTATTGGGAGCGATCGCTAGATCGCCCGCGAGTTGGCGGATCGTCGGCAATGCCTGGCCAGGCGTGAGGACGCCGCGCTCGATCAGCGCCCGGATCTGCTCGAATATCTGCGCATATGGCGGGATGTCGAGCGCGGTGGATACTGAAACGAGCGCGTCAGGCATATGGTGAAGACGCCGCGATCCCAGCAGCCGATGGGCGTCGTCGTAAGAGCACGCATTGCAACGAAAGACTGAGGGCAAGAGCAACGAGTGCTAAAAGCATCGCCGCAACGCGTATGGCAGAATCGGTGAAGCCGGTCAGTGCTTCGAAGACCAAGCTCGGTCCGACGGCAGTAGCCAGCAGATTCACCGTGCGAATCGTGCGCAAGCGCTCGTCGATGAAGCGTTCGACCGCGACGTCTTCGCCCGTAAGCAGGGTGAACGTCGAAGCGACACGGTAGCCGAGCAACGCGATCGCTACTCCCGCACACGTGCTTAGCAGCGCCGCCACCGGGGCCTGCCGCAGCCAAAGAAGCGGCGCAAATGACGTCATGCCGACGAGGATCCAAACGAACAACGGCGCGACGGCGCGTGCATCCCGGACCTGCAGCGAGGCAACGCGTGGCGCCTCTACCCGCGGCAGCCGCGCGTAGGCGACCGTCAGTACGGCCGCGAGAACGAACGTCAAAGCGGCGTACAATACCACGACCGGCGCTTGCGTCGTCGCTGCGATGAGTGCGCCGCATAACGACGTGCCGCCCACGATGAGGCCCATTGCACGACTCGGCAGGTTTTCGTTGTGCTGTCGCCGCCGATACGCGTGGACGAGGCGATCTCCGAGTTCCCCTTCGCTGCGACGCGGCCCGCAAAACAGTCCGTCCAAGGCCGCAAATCCGTCACCTTGTCGCAGAATCGAAACGCCGAAGAGCGTGAAGAACGCGACCATATACCAATGAGTCCATTGCGGCTCATGCATCGTTGTTGATTTCTCTCTCGAAGCGTGTGTATAACACGGTATTACAAAGCGTCGCGCTGTGTCAAGCCGCTAATACAGGACGACCCCATCCGCCGTCTGTGGTTTTCGTACCGCCGTAAGAAATGGAGGAAGAACAGGGAACGCTCCGGGCATGGCCATCGGCTCGCTCTTTGGGATTCGCATCGTCGTCAATGCGACGTGGATATTCATCTTCGCGCTGGTGGCCTGGACGTTCGGCAACCCGGGCGGTCCGCTACGCATGGATCGGCTGACGACCGTTGACCGAGTGGCCCTCGGGGTATTCGCGTCGCTGCTGTTTTTCGCAAGCGTACTGGCGCACGAGCTAGCGCATTCGCTAGTCGCACGCGCACGCGGCATTCCGGTCCGCAGCATCACGCTTTTCATCTTCGGTGGCGTATCGGCGATCGAAGGTGAACCCGAAACCGCTCCAGCCGAGGCGTGGATCGCGGCGGTCGGGCCGCTGACGAGCCTCGTCATCGGCTTCGTCTGCATCGGACTCGCGGGGCCGCTCGGCCGCAACGTTCCCGCAGGCGAAATTGCGTTCTATCTCGGCGCCGTCAACGTGCTGCTCGCGATCTTCAATATCTTGCCCGCGTATCCACTCGACGGCGGCCGTGTGCTGCATGCGCTGGTCTGGCGAGTAAAGCACGACCGCGACGCTGCGACGCGCATTTCAGTCGGCGTCGGACGCGTCTTCGCCTGGGGGCTGATCGGTGTCGGTATTGCGCAAACGCTCTCGATGGGCTTCGGCGGCGGTCTCTGGACGACGTTCATTGGTTGGTATTTGCTGCAGGCCGGCAACACGGAGCAGTCGCGCGTCACGATCTCCCACGCGCTCGAAGGACATCTCGCGCGCGAACTTGCCGCCCCGCCGGACGTCCGCGTCCCCGCGAATGCATCGATCGCCGAAGCCGTGCACTATTTGCTGGCCCACGGGGTACGCACGGCGCCGGTCTTCGTGGGCGAAGCATTCGCCGGAGTCGTCTCGCTCGACGAAGCAGCAACGGTCATGCCGGACGAGCGCGAGCGCGCCTACGTAACGAGTATCATGCGCCGGCCGGCGAGCGTCCCAAGCGCGCGGGCCGGCTCGAGCGCCGCCGACGTCGCACGCGAGATGGCCATCGAACACGGGGACGCGGTCACGCTCCTCGACGATGCCGGAGAGTTCAGCGGCCTCTTCACCCGCGAGTCAGCCATGCGCTGGATCGCCAACGCCGCAAAGAGATAAACCACCTCTCGCCGTCGCGCAGTGATTTAGGGCGCACGGACGCAGAAGGAGAAGTTACGTTCTCACCGTCGCGAGCCTACGCAACCCCGCGATGATTGGCGAATAATCACACGGTATGCGACAACCTCACGCTGCCAAAGCGTTCGTTCTTCTCTCCCTCGCGTTGTCCGGCTGTGCGGGGCCCGAGGTAGCCTCTCGCTGCTCCGTTCGCAAGAACCCCGGCGATCATCTGATTGCAACCGTCACACTGACGAATCGCTCGCCGAAGACTATCGTCAAGACTCATGTGCTCATCGACACGAAGCGCGTACACCCGGCGAGCGGAAACCGGCTTTTCGAAGTAGTGGCTCAAATCGCTCCGGGCGAGACACGTACGGTCGATGGGCGCGTTATGGATGACGGCCACTATGATTTCAAGAATAGCATGGACGCGCACAGCGGTTGCGAGCTGGACCAGACAGTATTCAAAGACGGTACGACCTGGGAATCACCGTCACCACTGTGAGAACGTGCCGGTAGCACATAATCGCGGCCACTGTTCTTTGTGGTCGCCTGAAGCCCAAATCGGTGCTTCCCGATCACTCGCCCCAGCTACCTCGAAGGAGCCCGGTGGCGGAAGTTCCGCTTGCATCTGTATCGCTGTCGCCCGCAACTGGACCACACCAGCTAGCGCGACTGAACGACCGGACGTTTCCAAGCCCTTAAATGGTATCCCTATGCGAATGGTACGGTGCCGGTAAGGCACTCAGCAGCTTCGAACGTCCCGTTTTAAGGGACACCTTATTAGCCCGCGCTGATCTCAGAGGTTCTTGAACCGCGGAGCTTCACTGCCTGGGCGTGCCCTTCGCGGACGTGCGGCGCAGCCGAGGTCCTCAGCGATACGATGAGATCGCGCGCCGCCGACGTTACCTCATCGACGGCGCGCTCGAACGCCTCCTGGTTTGCGTGCGAAGGTTTGCTGAATCCGGAAATCTTACGCACGAACTGCAAGGAAGCATTGCGAATCTCGTCGTCCGTCGCGGGGGGTTCGAAGTTGAACAGCGGGCGAATGTTGCGGCACATGTGTACGCTTCCCCTTAGGCGCGGGTGCTGATGATGCTCAAAATGTTGCCGTCGGGGTCTTTGAACCAAACGGTTTTCAGCCGATCGAACACATGGATGTCTCCCTGCCGAATCGGGCCGTGGAAATCGTAATGCTCGAACGTCACGCCGCGCGTCCGCAACGCCTCGACAATCGGCTCCAAGTCACCGACCGACCACGTCGCGACCGTCGCCTGGTTCGTCCCGGCATACTGCGATTCGTAGACGAGCACTGCGGATCGCCCGCTCTCGTAGGTCACGACGCTCGGGTTGTACGCAGGCAGCTTCTCCTTGAATCCGAGTTTCTCGCCATAGAATGCTTTTGCGCGATCGATGTTCACCACTGCGATCGTCGCGATCGCATCGTTGTCACTCAGCATTTCGATTCTCCCGAAGGTGCGCCGTTCGCGGTCACCCTATCGCACCACTTCCGATCGCATACTTTCGGGTTCGATGCACGAACGGAGTCTTGGTGCGTTCTTACCTCGACCTCGCGCGCGGCTGGGCACAAACGAAGTAACGATGCTCGTCGCGGCGAGGTCCGTTGGATCGCATCGGGCGGCGCTAGACGCGAGGCTGACATTCCGGCAGCGGCCTCCAAGACGGCGCAGCCTGATCCTCAGAATGACGATCCATATACGTATCGCACGCTGCAACACGGTACCGTTGGCTTCATTGATTACCGCCGTTGCGAGGATCTGCCGCGCTTAAGCGCTTCCTCGACGTTACATTCCAAGTAGGAAAGCGGCGCCTGTACGTGTCCTCGTTATCGACATCCGCCCCGCTTTGTCGCGCCCGCTCGACGGCGGCGTGGCTATTTTCGATAGATCGAAAAATCACGCGGCAGGACCTTCGAGAACCGAGCGCCGGCGTTCCCACTGTTGGGTCGTTCGCTCGCTCAGCCCTGGTATTGACGAAAGCCGTAGGTTCGAGTGAGACGAGCGCAAACTAAGCCGCATGATCGCGAGGGTGCTCAGCGCCGTTCTCGGCAATCTTTCATCGTGTTCTTCCTCATCGCAGTCATCGTCGCTGCCGTGAAGGCACGAGGCAGATCTGCGCGAGGCTGCGAGCTAGCCGACATCTTATGGCGGGAACTCGTTTTTTACACGATCGGTCTGAACTTCGTTTGGTATGCTACCCTCCACGCGTATTTCGGGACGATGACTTCGAAGTTCATCGGGTGGCAACCGAGCCCGTATGAGTGGGAATTAGCCTGGGCCGAATACGGCATCGCCGCCGTCGCACTCCTATCGATGTGGAGCGGAGCGCAGATCCGCCTTGCGGCGACGGTTGCGACCGTCTTTTCCCTTGGGGCGGCGGCCCAGCATATTCATAAGATCCTCTGCTGCGCAAACACAATCCCGGAAATGCCGGACCGATTCTGTGGTTCGGCGACATCGCGCTGCCCCTACTCATCTTCGCACTCGCCGCCGTGAGCCGCTTGCAAGTCGCCTCGCGGCGTGTCGCCTAGCTCAGCGTTGCGTTTTCGCGTTGTTCTCCATGAGACTATCGACTGAAACGGCTAGACTTCCGATTTGCGCTTGGTGGGCGTTGACGAACGGGACATCGACGTAGATGAAGGTTACGATACCGGCGACGGCCTCGAGCGCAAAGGCAAACACTGCACGCCGCACGAGGTTGCGTCGGCGTCCGAACATCAGGAGCGCCAGGACCCCAAGCGAGAAGGCCGCCCGCAGCCACATTGCCGGGTCGCCGTGCGCCTCGGCCAAGCGCACGGCGAGCATGGCGGCGGTGATTCCGATTACCAGCAGGAGGGGCAGGTTCGCGGAACCGGCCGAAACTGTGCGCCGCGTCACACCTCTTATGATGCAGCATCGGCGCCCCGGAGAAACTCCCCGTTTCCGATGGAAACGAACTACTTAGGGGTGCCGGAGCGTTGCATAGGTGCGGCCACGCCCGCTCAACCGAAGGAGGACCACCAAAACCATGTCTCTACAATACGCAACGACCTCGCTTGCGAGACGACCGCTTCGGGCGGCCGGAGCACTCGGCGCCGTCGCCGCTTTCATGTTCGCGAGCTTTGCGCCCGCGCTCGCCAAGCTTTACGTGCCGACGGGTTCCGTCATCCATGCCAGTCTGTCTTCATCCGACATCAATACGAAAAACGCCCAAGCGGGGCAGCCCTTCACCATGCATGTCCTGCCGCCATACCCGGGCGGTCACAGCAGTTTAGCGAACGCGACGCTTTACGGCCACATCGTCTCGGCGCGCAGCGCGGGTCAAGGCCGCAAAGCCGTGCTGACGCTCGGCTTCGACCGCATCGTGCTACCGAGCGGTGAGTCCGCGGCGCTCAGCGGCAAAATTACGAGCGTCGCTTCGAAGTCCGACAACACGACCGCACGCAAGGCGCTCGGTGCCGGTGCCGGTGCGGCGGTCGGCAGCCAAACGATCGGCCGAATTCTGGGCGGCACGCTCGGGAGCGTCGTCGGTCTCGCCGGCGGGGCAGCGGGCGGCTATCTCTACGCCAACAACAACCGCGCGAACTTCAACATCGCACAGGGCGCGGCAGCGACGATCTACACGACCGCCCCGACCGAACTGCGCCAAGCGCGCTAGATATTCGGCTTCGTCGAGTCCGCTGCGTTCGGCTCCGGCCGGCCCGCGGCCGAACGGACTTCGAAAGAACGAGCGCCGTGCCACACGCACCGGCGCTCGCTCTTTCAAAACGACGGGCGCATGACGTGTAGCGGGAGGTTCGAATCGGGGGACTGACATGCGCGATCTTGGCCGCGGGCCGGTCATCGCGCATGGGCCGACCGAAGGTATCCCTCATCGTGCGCGGACGAACGCTGCTCGAGCGTGCACTCGACGCGGCGGCACATCATCCGACGGTCGTCGTCGTCGGCTCGTTGCCGACAAGCGCGCACGAATTGCTGGAAGAACGCGCGCGCACGAGCGACGTTCGCGTAATCGTCAACGACGCACCCGAACTCGGAATGAGCCGCTCGCTCGCGCTTGCCGATGCCGCCGTCCCGGACCGCTCGCATGCACTCGCCGTGCTGCTGGTCGACACGCCGTTCGTCGACGCGCACATCCTCGCGCGCGTCGCCGCAGCCCGCGGAGAGTCCGACGTCGCTTATCCGGTGCGCGACGGCGTCCCGGGTCATCCGGTGATCTTCGGTCCGCGCGCACGCGAGTTCATCGCTGCGCTCGCCGCCGGCGATACGCTACGCCGTTTGCGCGATGATCCGCGATTGCGCCGAGTTCGCGTCGCGCTTGAGGACGACGCGCCTTTCGTCGACGTCGACACGCCCGAGGACTTCACGGCGCTCGCCTAACTCGGACCATCGGGGGAGTGACCCGACGCGTCGGCCAATCGGCGCAGCGTGAACCCTCGCATTTTCGCCGCTGCGGTGGCTTCGTTTTTGCTTTTGATCGGCGCTACCCCAGCCCCGCGCAGCGACGCATCCGCGCAGCCCTATGAAGCCTTCGTTCAAGGGGCAACGGCGCAGCGCGGTCTCTTCACGCTGTGGCAGAAAAACGGCAAACTCTACGTCGAGCTGACCCCGGCGCAACTCGATCACGATTTCGTGCAGACGATCGTGCCCGCCTCAGGCGTCGGGGGCGACTTCATCGTGTGGGAAACACCGACCACCTCCCGGCCGAACTCGTGCGCTTCGAGCGCGCGGGAAACCAGATCGCGATCGTTTGGCCGACGCCGTACTTCGTCGCACCGGGCGATCCCGCCGCGGAACGCGCCATCGAC
>JAABUX010006440.1_pt1 | contig 14022 bp, 10 predicted proteins | sample 5561851 | NCBI WGS metagenome assembly JAABUX01 (sample SAMN10711883, study PRJNA513361) | rock metagenome | isolation source: Antarctica rocks | place: Antarctica: Victoria Land, Richard Nunatak red sandstone | collected 2016-01-03 | reverse complement strand
GCGCCGCCGCCGCCACGGCCAGGCGGCGCGGCACCAGGGCGGCCAGGTCGGTCTCCCCCACGATGGCCAGGGCGGCATGGCTGTCGGGCACCGTCAGCCCGATGCGCCGCGCCAGCCCCAGCTTCGCCAACGCGCTGCCGAGCGCCCCGCCGTCATCCTGCGACACCTGCCGCTCCAGCCCGTGCTCCACGACCATGCCGTTGGCGTCCAGCCCCTCCATCTCCGCCACGCCGCGCACCAGGTGCGGGATGGCGGCCAGGCGCTCCAGGGTCAGCGGCGCCTGCGCCATCGGGTGGTCGGCGCGCATCACCCAGACCAGGGTCTCCGACACCAGGACCTGCACCCCCAGCCGTTCCGGCGCCCGGCCGAACCCGGCAATCGCCAGGCTCAGCCGCCCGGCATTCAGCGCCGACGCCACGTCCAGGAAGCTGTGGCGGACCCGCACGGCAACGCCCGGCGCATCCCGGCGCACCCGCCCCAGCACGGCCGGCAGCAGGACCGCGCAGGCGTAGGGGTTGGCGGCAAGGGTGAAGGTGTCGTCCGCCGTGAGCGGGTCGAAGGTCTCGGCATTGAGGGCCGCCTGCAGTTGCAGCAGGCCGTCGCGCAGGCGCGGGGCTAGGCGGTGCGCCCGCGGCGTCGGCTCCATGCCGGCAGGGGTGCGCAGGAAAAGGTCGTCATCCAGCAGGTCGCGCAGCCGGGCCAGGGCATGGCTGATGGCCGACTGGGTCACGCCCAGTTGATCCCCGGCGCGGGTGGCGCTGCGATGCTCCATCAGGACGTCGAAGACCCGCAACAGGTTCAGGTCAAGGGTGGCGAAGTTGGACATGTTTCGTATCCGACTTGAATGAACGCGATGCATCGAGGCATGACGAGGTATCATTTCCAATGCGGCGCTGTCTGCCCAACGTCTGTGTGGCCCTGCCGAGGAGGCGGGTGCAACAAGCATGGAGACCCAGATGCGCAAGACCCTCTTGGCCGCAGCGGCCGCCACCCTTCTGTCCGGCACGGCCTTCGCCCAGACGACCACCTGGCAGTATGGGGCTGGCAACGGCGATCCCCTTCCGTACGCGGGGCCGAAGCCGACCTACAGCTACGCCTATGGGCCCGGGAACGGCGACCCGATGAAGCCCACCGGCACCCCGCAGTCCAGCTTCGCCTACGGTGGCGACAACGCGGACAAGGGCAGCATGATCCAGATGACCACGCCGGTGCCGCGGCAGCGCATGGCCTCGCCGACTCCAGCCAAATCCGCACGTCCAGGCAGCCACAGCTAGCATTCCCTCCCGCCCGCCGCCCTGCCAGCGGGGGCGGGGCCCCTCTAAGCGTCCAGTTCCAAGGGAGCATCCAGCGGCAGGTAGATCGTGATCGCGGTCCCCTCGCCCGGCGTGCTGTGCAACGTCACATGGCCGCCGGACTGCCGGGCAAAGCCGTACACCTGGCTCAGCCCAAGGCCGGTGCCCTGGCCGATGGGCTTTGTAGTGAAGAACGGCTCGAACGCCTTATCCACCACCTCGGCCGGCATCCCGACCCCGGTATCTGCGACGCAAATGGTGACGAAGCGGCCTGGTTGCGCCTCCGGGTTGCCGGCCAAGTCGGCGCAGTCCAGGTCGGCGACCCCTGTGCTGATGCGCAGCCGCCCGCCCTCCGGCATGGCGTCACGGGCGTTGATGGCGAGGTTGAGCACCGCTGCTTCCAACTGCGCCGGATCGGTACGGCAGGCGGGCAGGCTCGGCGAGGGGTCGAACGCGACGGCCACCGGTGCGCCGACGGCCTGGCGCACCAGTCCGGCGAAGTCGGCAAGCAGCGGGTTCACATCCAGCACCGAGGGCTGCAACGGCTGCCGCCGGGCAAAGGCGAGCAGGCTGCGCGTCAACTGTGCGCCGCGTTGCACTCCCTTCATGGCGGTGCCGGCCAGGCGCGTGATCTTCGCCACCGCCTGGGCCGCAGCCAGGGGTGTGGTGGGCAGGTGCGTCGTCGCGCGCTCGATCAGCTCCAGATTGCCAAGGATGACGGTCAGCAGGTTGTTAAAGTCGTGCGCGACGCCGCCGGTCAGTTGACCCACCGCGTCCATCCGCTGGACGTGACGGAGTTGGTCCTCGGCGGCCAGGCGCTGCGCCGACTCGCGCCGCAGGTCTTGCAGTGCCGCCTGCTCCGCCTTGGCGCCGCGCAGCGCCAGCCAGGACACTCCCAGCAGGGTGGCCGCGGCGGCGGCGGCGAACAGGCCGTACATCAGCACGTTGTCATGCCAGCGGCGGACCATCGCCTTGCGGTCCAGGCCGAACACTACATAGACAGGGTAAGCATCGACCTTGCGGTAGCTGTAGAGCCGGTCGATGCCATCCAGCATCAGGTGGCCCTGGAAGGTGCCGCCGGCCGGCTGCTCGACGATCCGCTGCATCAGGAAGCCGGCGGGTGTCAGGCGGCCCGGCACGATGCCGGGCTCCTGGGCCAGGATGGCGCCGTCGGTGCGGATCAGCAGGGCCAGGTGGGACAGCGGCGACGCAGCCTGCTGGTAGAACCGGGCGAAGTAGGCAGGGCTGGCGGCAACATGGATGGTGCCGGCGAACGCGCCGTCCGGCCCGCGCCGCCGGCGGCTGATGGCGAACGACGGCGTCCCAGTGGCTCTCCCGCTGAAGGCCTCGCTGATGTAGGTGCCACCCTCCTGGATGCTCGGGTCTGCGGCGCGCTGCTGCTGGAAGAAGCCGTGCGATGCGATGCCAGTTCCGCCCTTCCAGGGTTGGCTGCCGGCCTGGATGATGCCGTCCGCGTCGGCGATCCAGGCGGAGACGGCCTGGTCCAGCGGCGCCTTGACCCGGCGCAGGAAGTCGCTGGTCGCCGGGGCGGACACCGCGGCAGGCGGCATGTCGCTGATCCGCTCGTCCACCAGGGACAGCAGCAGCTCCTCGGTCTCGAACACCTTGCGGGCGTGCTCGTGCATGATAGCGGTGGTGCGTTGGACGATGGCGGTGCCCTCCCGCCAGACCGCGGCATAGTTCTCCCACGCGGCGGCGGCGAACAGCACGGCAGGCACCAGCATGGCGGCGCCGAGCAGCATCTGGTGCAGGCGGACCGAGGACGGCATTACCCCGCGTCTCCGCGCCGGTCCTCGCCTTGCCGGCCCTGCCGCGTAGGGTGTGTGCGCCTCGTTCGCATCGCCGCGGTATGCGCCGATGAGCCGAAATCGACAACTGGCGCCGGCGGCAGGGCACGACATTATGAGATTCTTCCCCCATGTGACGACAGGCCCTATGTGACGATGGGACGGTGCGGGCGCCGTGGCCGCCCGCCGTCGAGGGACTACAGGAATTGGTGGCCTTGCAGGCTCCAGGTCAGGCCCTGGCCGGGACCCTGGTTGGGCTCCTGATCCGACAGGGTAAACTTTTCTTAACAGAGTTTCGGCATGACCCGGCGTGCCGCGAAACGCTACATTGCGTTTCAGTAGGGATTGCAGGGGTAAGCAGGCATTACAAAGCTGGCAGAGAAGCGGGCGGCTGCGACACGGGGAGGACCTGCTCATGCAGGACTGGAGCGCAATCGTATGCCGCAACAGCTAGCGTCGTTGTCCACCGGCCGGGCAATCTTCCTGCTGGACCTGCTGGCGGTGGCGCTGCTGTGGCCGGTGGCGCTGCTGCAGATGCACATGGGCGGGGCCGAGGGGCTGCCGGCGGCGGCAGTCGTGTATCCCGTCGCCGACTTGGTGGCGCTCTATGCGCTGGGGCTGTACCGGCGGGACCTGGCGCTGGAGGTGCGGCGCAGCCTGGGGCGGGTGCCGGTGGCCGCCGCCGCCGGGGCGCTGGGGGCGGGGCTGCTGCTGGCGCTGCTGGGCTGGCGGGCCGGGCAGGTTCAGATGGCGTTGAAAAGCACGGCCTGCTTCCTGGTGACGGGGGTGGCGGCGCGCATCCTGTTCGACCTGCTGCGCCGCCGCGGCCTGTTCAGCCGGGCGCTGATGGTGGTGGGGGCCGGCCGCCGCGCATGGGACCTGGTCTGGATGCTGCGGAAAGAGGGGCTCTATCTCCACTACCGCATCCTGTTCGTGCAAAGCCCCGAGCTCGGGGAGGTGGACCCGCGGCTGGCCGATGGCAGCTTCGGCTCCGTGGAGGCGTTGCCGCCAGATGGTTTCCTGGGCGCGGCCCGGCGGTTCGGCGCGGACCAGATCGTCGTGGCGCCGGACGAGCGGCGGGGCCTACCGCTGGAGGGGCTGCTGGACTGCAAGATCGACGGCATCCCGGTGCTGCAATATCTCGGCTTCATCGAGAAGGAAATCCGCCGGGTCGATCTGAAGCGTATGGAGCTGGGCTGGCTGCTGTATTCCGACGGCTTCGTGTTCGGCACGGTGGACCGGGTGCTGAAGCGGACGCTGGACCTGGTGGTGAGCAGCGTGGCGCTGCTGCTGCTGTCGCCGTTCCTGCTGGCGGCAATGCTGGCGATCCGGATGGAGGATGGCGGCCCAGCGCTGTACCGCCAGACCCGGGTGACCCGCGGCGGCCGGCCATTCCAGATCAACAAGCTGCGGACGATGCGGGTGGATGCCGAGCGCGCCGGCGCGGTGTGGGCGGCGAAGGCGGACCCGCGCATCACCCGCATCGGCGCTTTCCTGCGCCGGACCCGGCTGGACGAGGTGCCGCAACTGCTGAACGTGCTGCGCGGGGAGATGAGCTTCGTCGGGCCGCGGCCGGAGCGTCCGGACTTCGTGGCGATGCTGACGGAGGCGATCCCGCTGTACAAGGAGCGGCATGTGGCGAAGGCGGGGCTAACCGGGTGGGCGCAGATCAACTATCCCTATGGCGCATCGATCGATGATGCGCGGAGCAAGCTGAGCTACGATCTTTATTACGTGAAGAACTTCTCTGTGCTGTTCGATTTGCTGATCATCTTGCAGACGATCCGGGTGGTTCTGTGGCCGGGCGGGGTTCGGTAGGGTCTGGTGGACCCTGCCGCTGCGCTCGGGGCGCTGCTGGGCCGCGATCCCCGGAGGTCGCGCATCGTGGCCATGGTGGCGTCATTAAGCTTGCCGGATTGCTGGATCGGCGCCGGATTCCTTCGCAATGCCGTATGGGACCACCTGCATGGTCGGGCGGTCTCCTCTCCTGTGGGGGACATCGATGTCATCTGGTTCGACCCGGCGCGTGCCGATGCCGCGGCGGACGCGTGGTTGGAGCGAAAGCTGGGAGAGCTGGACCCTTTGCTTGACTGGTCCGTCAAGAATCAGTGCCGGATGCACGTCCGCAATGGCGACGCGGCCTACACGTCAAGCGGTGACGCAATGCGGCACTGGCCGGACGCCACTGCTGTTGCGGTGCGGCAGTCAGAGGGCCTGGGCTGCCAATTTTGTGCGCCGTTTGGGTTCGACGACCTGTTCGGCTTAGTCATACGGCCGACTCCGGGGTTCCAAGGAGCGAAGCGGTCCATCGTCACCAGCCGGGTTGCCGCAAAAGGCTGGCTGCACACCTGGCCACTGCTTCGGGCTGTGGGCATGTAGGATGCCTTGTTCCGGGTCAGGCTTTCGATCCATTCGGCCGGCGGGCGATGCTGCATGCCGCCTGTCATGGCGGCCTCCAATGAGGTTATGCAACGGCTGCCAGCATGGTGGTACAGGCGCGGCAAAGAGTTGCCAGACCGTAACCCTCCAGCCGACACTAACGGCATGATCACGATCTACCACCTGGACACCTCCCGCTCCGAGCGCATCGTCTGGCTGATGGAGGAGTTGGGGCTACCCTACACCCTGGAGCGGTTTGACCGGATGCCGAACATCCTGGCGCCAGAGGAGCTGCAGCAGGTGCATCCGCTGGGCCGCGCGCCGGTGATCCGGGATGGCAGCACGGTGCTGGCGGAGTCCGGCGCCATTGTCGAATACATCGTGGCCCGGCACGGCGGCGGGCGGCTGGGCGTGGCGCCAGAGGACCCGGCGTTCGCGCAATACCTGTATTGGCTGCACTACGCGGAGGGCAGCCTGCTGCTGCAACTGCTGCGGGAGTGGACGCTGGAGCGGTTCCTGCCAGACGCGGACGCCGCGCCGTGCATGGCGCGGGTACGGGCGGCGACGCGGCAGCACCTGGCGTTCGTGGAGAGGCACCTGGCGGGATCGGATTATTTTGCCGGGCCGGAGTTCACGGCGGCGGATGTGATGATGGTGTTCCCGTTTACGACGCTTCTGCGGTTTCGCGGGTTGGATTTGGGGCCGTATGCGGCGTTGCAGGGGTATCTGGGACGGATTGAGGGACGGGCGGCGTACCGGCGGACGATGGAGGTGGCAGGGCCGGGGGTGAAGGGATGAATAGGCCCAGGAAGTGGTGTCGTTGGGCCTGTTTGCCCCTTTGCAGCATGGGATCGAGCAGCGTTCCGTAGGCTGGCCCTTGCCGTTGAAACCGCTCCGGAGCCTTCATCGCCTGACCCAGGCGGACCGCCTGAACGCCAAGAACAGGGTGCCTTCGGCTTACGGAGAAGCCGCCCAAAAATGTTCGCCGATCACGGTCAGACCGCCGCCCTGCTACAGCCGGCCGAGCAGCTCCGTTTTCTTCAATGCAAACTCGTCCTCAGTCAGGATGCCCTTTTGCCGCAGGCCAGCCAGCCGCTCGATGATCGCAAGCGGATCGTCCATGGCAGGACGGCCTGGCTTAGCCTCGCCTGCCAGATCGGGCTGGCTGGACTGGCCGGCGTCCCAGGCCGGTGCTGGCGCAGACGGTGCGGCCGCGGCCTGTGCTGGCGTAGCCGGGGCGGACGCAGCCAGCGGCCCGTCCGCCAACCCTTGCAGTTGGCCCGCAAGGGTTGCGCACAGTGCGCTTACACGCTCCTTCAATGCCTGGTTGAACATGTCGCCCACCTGGGTCATGCCGCCCTGCGACCACTGACCCATGCCGCCCAGGTCCGGATGGTTGAACTGTGCCATCCGGCCGCCTCCTGCCGCCAGGGCCTCGAGGACGGAGCGTGCGGCGTCAACGCTGACGCCGAATTGCTGGGCGGCCGCCGCCAGCGCCTGGCGCAGTTCGGGCGTGGGTTCGTACATGCCAATTTCCTGCTCTGGACGGGATCGGGCGTCAGCGATGCCCAACCCTCCTGCATCTGAACAGCAGCACGTCCAACTGCAACCCCGCCCGCCCTACAACAAAGCCCGACTGCAACCACGCCCCGCCTGCAACCACCCTCGCCGCTGCGGCGTTCACGGTGGGCAACACGGGAGGCCGGCATGGGCGACACGACGGTGATCAAGGTGGACAGCAGCCACTCGCCCAAAGGACCAGACGGGCAGGTCTATCTCGCTACCGGCACCCACATTGCCATGCGGATGTGGCGTGAGGTGCCGCCGGGCCACGACCAGGCGCCAGTCACGCGAGAGTACGACTGCGCCGGCTACGCCATCAGCGGCCGGGCGGAGCTGCACACCGAGGGCCAGGTGATCCTGCTCAACCCCGGCGACTCCTGGATCGTGCCGCGCGGCGCCGAGCACAGCTATCACATCCTGGAAGCGTTCACCGCCGTCGAGGCCACGACACCCCCGGCCGCCGTGCACGGGCGCGACGGGTCGGACTAAGGTTCAGGCAACCGCGCGGCCACCGCAAGGCGTCGCGCGACAGCCGGGCAGTAACGGCCGGTACGACGCCTTCTCCATCACTCACGGTCCCAATCACCGGACAACGGCCCCTGCCGCTGGCCCGGCGGCGATGGTATGGGTGCGGCAACGATGCCCACCGGAGGGGACCCTATGGCCGCACTTGATCGCCGCACGCTGCTCGCCGGCACGACCGCCGGCGTCTTCGCCATTGGCCGCGCCCGTGCCGCCAGCGCCTTCCGCTATAAGTTCGCCCACAACGTCCCGGCCACCCATCCGCTGAACCTGCGCGCCACCGAAGCCGCCGACCGTATCCGCGCCGAGACCAACGGCGCGCTGGACATCCAGGTGTTCCCCAACAACCAGTTGGGCTCGGACACCGACGTGCTGAGCCAGCTTCGCTCCGGCGGGGTCGAGTTTTTCACCATGTCCGGCCTGATCCTGTCCACCCTGGTCCCGGTGGCCAGCATCAGCGGCATCGGCTTCGCGTTCAACGACTACGACAGCGTGTGGCGCGCGATGGACGGGGACCTGGGCGCGCTGATCCGGGGAGACATCAGCAAGGCCGGCATCATCGCCATGGACCGCATCTGGGACAACGGCTTCCGCCACATGACCAGCAGCCCAAAGGCGATCCAGTCGCCCTCGGACCTAGATGGCTTCAAGATGCGCGTGCCAGTCAGCCCGCTGTGGACCAGCATGTTCAAGGCATTCGGCAGCAGCCCCATCAGCATCAACGTGGCCGAGATGTACTCGGCGCTGCAGACCCACATTGCCGACGGCGAGGAGAACCCTCTGGCGCTGATCTGGAGCAGCAAGCTGTACGAGGTGCAGAAGTACGTCGCCCTGACGGGCCACATGTGGGACGGCTACTGGCTGCTGGCCAACCGCCGTGCCTGGATGGCGCTGCCGGAGGACATGCGGACGGTCGCGGCCAAGCAGCTGAACCAGGGTGCGCTGGACGAGCGGGCGGACCTGGCCACCCTGAACAGCAGCACGCAGACGGACCTGCAGGGCAAGGGGATGCTGTTCAACGACGTGGACAAGGCGGCATTCCGGGCAAAGCTAGACGGCGCCGGGTTCTATCGGGACTGGCAGGCGAAGTATGGCGCAGCGAACTGGGCGGTACTGGCACGCGCATCGGGGCAGTTGGGGTAAATTATTATATCTGTCTTATAAAATAACACTTACCCTTTGATCCCGGACGTGTGATCATCGCCTCCAGTGGCCGTGTGGGCGGCGCTGGCGGTCGAGAGGGTTAAGTATGGCGTTCAACTACAGCGTGTCCCTGTTTGACCCTGCAGCAGCGTCGGACGGCGCCCAGGATGCGGTCCTGGTCCAGGCTCTGGACAACGCGCTGAATGTCTGGGGCCAGTACCTCGGCAAGGGGAGCAGCATCCTTAAGGTGCAGCTCAACGTCGAGAACCTTGGCTTCTCGAACTCCAGCGGCCTGACCACACTGGCCAGCGCAGGGCCAACTAGTCTCGCACCTGCCAACAGCAGCGGGCTGCGGTTGCCGGCCGCAGTGGCAGCCCTGCAGAGCGGCGCCCACATCGCCAGCAGCGACATCACCATCAATTTCAACTCCAGGCTGCTGCCAAGCCTTGCGACGCAAACGTCCTATAATCTCGTCACCTTGCTCGAACACGAGCTGATGCACGGATTTGGCTTATATGGCTTCGAGAATGCCTACTATCCGGTGTCTCCCATCGGCGGCGAAACCCCGTTCGACTCGTTGTCGGTCCGCACCATCTCGACCGACGTGTTCACCGGCGCGGCTGCCGAGTACGTCTATGGCGGCCCGGTCCCGCTGACGACTGGGCTGACGGCTGGATCGAATTACTACCATGTCGGCACCACTGGCACCGACGCCGACCCGGCCTCGCTGCGGGCCGACCTGATCTACCCGATCTCGACGCCGGGCCAGTCGATCACCGCACTGGACGTCGCCATGCTGGAGGACGTCGGCATCCCGCTGTCGGCCGCCGGTTACGCCCTGATCGACCCCTATCCCACCACCAGCATCGGGTCCCTGGCCGCCGCCCAGGGCGCCACCGTCACCGATCCGGTCGTTGGCGGCGTCACCCAGCCGGGCGAGCAGGTGACGATCCTGTCCGGCTCCACCGTGCTGGGCACCACCAATGCCAACGGCAGCGGCGCCTGGGCATTCCGGGCCACGAACCTGGCTGACGGCCCGGTGACGCTGACCGCCTCCCTGCCCGGCGCGAACGGCGCCGTGCTGGCCAGCTATGCCTTGACGGTTGACACCCTGAACCCGCTGAGCAAAGCGTTCCTGGACGTGGTGGGGCGCCCTGTGGACGCGGCCTCCCTGCCGGCGCTGCGGGCCAACCTGCTGGCGGGCGGCTCCGTCACCACCTTGCGCGACATCCTGGCCACCAGCGTGGAGGGCAGCAGGGCGCTTTACAACCTGTGGGTCGCGGTCGTCGGCCGTGCGATTGCGGTGCGTGAGCTGCCGGTGGCGCAGCAGGCGGTCGGCAATGGCGCCAGCCTCGCCAGCCTGCGCAGCGTGCTGGCCAGCAGTGCCGAGGCTGCGTCGGCGGTGGCCAATGTCTTCCAGGCGGTCGTCGGCCGCGGGCTGGCCCCCGGCGAGCAGCAGGGGGCGGCGGGTGCCCTAGCCGGCAGCGCCAGCCTGGCCAGCCTGCGGAGCATCCTGGCCACCAGCGCCGAGGCCGCGGGGAAGGCCGGCGCGCTGTTCAACGACACCGTCGGTCGCGCACCGACGGCAACGGAGCTTCCTGCGATCGAGCGTGCCCTGGCCGGCGCTGCCAGCCTGGTAGGCCTGCGCGCCGCGCTCAGCACCAGCGCGGAGGAGGCCACGGCCGTGACGGCGCTGTTCAACGCCGTCCTCGGCCGTACGCCGACCGCGGCGGAGCTGCCGGCGGTGCAGCAGGCCATCGGCAACGGCGCCAGCCTGGGCAGCCTGCGCGCCATGTTGAGCGCCAGCGCGGAGGAGGGCAACGCCGTCACCACCGCCTATGGGTCCGTGCTGGGCCGCGTCCCGTCACCGGCGGAACTGCAGGCGGCGGAGGCGGGCATCGCCGGCGGGGGCACCCTAGCCGCCGCCAAGGTCGCACTGGTGAACAGTGCCGAAGTGGCGAACGACGTGACCACCGCGTTCCAGTCCGCGCTGGGCCGCCCGGCCAACCCGGTCGAGATCGCGGCCGACCGGTCCGAGCTGCAGTCGGGCATCGGCTTCACGGTGGTGCAGACCCAGCTTGGCCAGTTGTCCGGCGGCCCGGCGCCGCGGCCTGCGGGCAACCCCCTTATCGCGATCACCCCTGCGACCCTGGGCGGCCCTGGGCCAGGCCTGATCTACGGCCTGCTGAACAACGACGCGCTGGTGGCTGGCACGGCGGAGACGGTGAACGCCACCTTCAGCGGCGTTTCGGGTGAGGCGATCATCACCGGGTTCAACCCGGCGGTGGATGTGTTCCAGATCGAGTCCAGGCAGGCCGCCAGCTTCGCACAGGTCAGCTTCTTCGCGCTGGACGCCACCGACACCGTCGTCAGCGTGCCCGGCGGCGCGAGCTTCGTGCTGAATGGCACGCCGCAGGCGGCGCTGACGGCAGCGAACTTCCACTTCGTATAACGGCGCCAGACTTTCCGGCGGCATCAGACCCCAGACGCACCTCCGGTCGCACCCTCTTTTCAAGTCCTGCCCCTGCTTCGCGGCATCGCCAGGCCTCCCGGGACGGTAGCGGCCGGGAGAGCGATAAAGATCAAACAAATTCAGACTCAACGTCTGCTTTCAGCCGTGTGATGTGCAGGGCCGCGCAACCACCGCGTGGATGGCGCTGCAGCCGAGGGGCCGACCATGGCATTCACATATATTACATCCATCGCCGACCCGAATGCCGCAAAGGACACCCAGGACAGCACCGTCAAGCAGGCGCTGAACGACGCGCTCACGACGTGGGGCCAATACATCGGCACGGGCGGCAACCTGCAGGTGCAGCTTAACATCAAGGACCTGGGCAAGCCCGGCGCGAATGGCCTGATCGAGCTGGCCGACGGCGCACCGACCCAGGAGACCAACGCCGGGCTGGCGCCGGATGGACATGTGCTGGCCCAGTCGGACGCCGTGGCCGCCCTCCGCAACGGCACCCACATCGCCAGCAGCGACATCACGATCGACTTTAACTCCGAGCTGCTGGCCAGCATCACCAGCGAGATCGCGCCCTACAACCTGGTTTCCCTGTTCGAGCACGAGCTGGCGCACGGGTTCGCGTTCGATGGCGCCCGGAACAGCAGCGGGGCGCTGAACGCCACGTACGAAAGCCCGTTCGACTCGCACACCAGCATCACCGCCGCGGGCGCGTTCTTCACCGGAGCAGCGGCGGAGTTCGTCTATGGCGGCCCGGTCCCGCTAACGACCGGGCTGGGGAACGGCTCGAATTATTACCATGTGGGCGCCAGCGGCGCAGCCAGCGACCCGGCCCGGCTGCGCGCCGACCTGCTGTATCCCATCGCTGCACCGGGCCAGGCGATCACCGCCCTGGACCTGGCGATCATGGAGGACAGCGGCGTCCCGATATCGGCCGCCGGCTATGCCCTGATCGACCCCAACCCCACCACGACCATCACCTCGCTGGCCAGCATCCCCGGCGGCGCCGTCACCGACCCGGTCATCAGCGGCCGGACCCAGCCGGGCGAGGTGGTGACCATCCGCTCCGGGTCCACGGTGCTGGGCAGCGTGACGGCCGATGGCTCCGGCGCATGGTCCTTCCTGCCCACCGGCCTGGCCGACGGGACGGTGACGCTGACCGCCGGACTCTTGGGGGCGAGCAGCGCGGTGCAGGCCACCATCACGCTGACGGTGGACTCCACGGCGGAGCTGCAGAAGGCGTTCCTGGACGTACTGGGGCACGGCACGGACGCCGGCACGCTGGCGTCGCTACGGGCGGGCCTGTTGACAGGCGGCTCCATCACCGGCCTGCGCAGCACGCTGGCGACCAGCGTGGAATGCAGCACGGACCTATACAACATCTGGCTGGCGGTCGTCGGCCGGCCGATCTCGTCCGGTGAGCTGGCGTCGAACCAGACGCTGCTCGTCAATGGGGCCAGCCTGGCCGGCTTGCGAAGCGCCCTGGCTGGCAGCGGGGAGGCCACGGCGGCCGTCACCGCGATTTTCCAGGCCGTCGTCGGCCGCGGGCTGGTTGCGGGCGAGCAGCAGGTTGAGATGAGCGCCCTGACCGCGGGCGCCAGCCTCGCCGGCCTGCGCGCAGCCCTCGCCAGCAGCGCGGAGGCGGCGGCGCGGATCACCGGCGTGTTCACGAACACCCTCGGACGGACACCGACCGCGTCGGAACTGCCCGCAGCCGGGCAGGCCCTGGCCAATGGCGCAACCCTGGCCGGGATGCGCGGCACGCTGGCGGCCAGCGCCGAGGCGGCGGCCGCGGTTGCCGGCATTTTCCAGGCCGTGGTCGGCCGCGGCCTTGCTGCCGGGGAGCAGCAGCTTGCGGCGAGCCTGCTGGCCGGAGGCGTCACGCTCGGCGGCCTGCGCGCCAGCCTGGCCACCAGCGCGGAGGCGGCTGGCAAGGTTGCCGCCCTGTTCATCGGCGCAGTCGGCCGGGCGCCGACCGCCGCGGAACTGCCCGCCGTGGCCCAGGCCCTGGCCAATGGCGCGAGCCTCACGAGCCTGCAGGGCGTGCTTGCCAACAGCGCGGAGGCGGCGGCGGCGGCCAATTCGGTCTTCCAGGCCGTCATCGGCCGCGGCCTGCTGGCGGCCGAGCAGCCAGTCGCGTTGAGCGGCCTGGCCGGAGGCGCAACCCTCGCCAGCCTTCGCACCATGCTGTCCACCAGCGCCGAAGCCGCGGCCAAGATCACCATGATGTTCAACGACACGGTGGGCCGTGCACCGCTGACGCCGGAGCTGCCAGCGGTCGAGCGTGCGCTGGCCGGCGCCGCCAGCCTGGCGAGCCTGCGGCTGGCGCTCGGCGCCAGCACGGAGGAAGCGACGGCGGCCACGGCGCTGTTCATCGCCGTGCTGGGCCGTGCGCCGACCGCGGCGGAGCTGCCGGCGGTGCAGCAGGCCATTGGCGACGGCGCCAGCCTGGGCAGCCTGCGCGCCGTGCTGAGCGCCGGCACGGAGGAGGCCAGCGCGGTCAATGCCACCTACCAGTCGGTGCTGGGCCGCGCGCCGGCACCATCGGAGCTGCAGGCGGCGGTGACCGGCATCGCCAATGGCGGCGCGTTGGCAGACGCCCGGACGGCCCTGGTCGGCAGCGCCGAGGTTGCGGCCGATGTGACCGCCGCGTTCCAGTCCGCGCTGGGCCGCCCGGCCAACTTGGTCGAGATCGCCGCCGACCGCTCCGAGCTGCAATCCGGGATGGCTCTTGTCGGGTTCCGGGGTGTTGGCTTGCAGGGAAGTGACTGGCGGCTCTGACAAACTTCTGATGCAATGAAAGCGGCGGGATGATCGACCGTGCGTTTTCCTTCGAGGAGCTCTGGCG
>JAABUX010006439.1_pt1 | contig 14022 bp, 17 predicted proteins | sample 5561851 | NCBI WGS metagenome assembly JAABUX01 (sample SAMN10711883, study PRJNA513361) | rock metagenome | isolation source: Antarctica rocks | place: Antarctica: Victoria Land, Richard Nunatak red sandstone | collected 2016-01-03 | reverse complement strand
CTCATCACCTCAAAACCGCCTCCCGAAATCGCAGACCAAATCGCAATGTGAGCCGTCAGCCATGGCTCAGTTAGAATCGCTGGCCCTACGCGTCGCCCGATGGCGGGCCGCCGCGCAGGCGTGCCAGGGCGGCGAAAGGGTGCGGCTCCCCGGCCGGCTCGTCGTCGGACGGCAGCCCGGCCGCCAGTCCCGCTGCCAGTCCCGGCGCCAGTCCTGGCGCTTCCGGGCCCCCGCCATCCTGCGGCAGCGCGATGCCGGGCATGCGCGGATAGGGATCGAGCGCCAGCGCGAGCTGCTCGGCGGCGGCCTCGCCGATGTCGATGCCGTCGCCTTCGTACGTCAGCTCGTCGGGCGATGCGGGATCGAGGTCGTCGTCCGCCACCACGTCCGGCGCCGCGTCGCCCGGCCCGCCGGGGACGAAGCGCAACGCGAAGCGCTCGCCGACGGTGGTCTCGAACGGCTCCAGCGACACCACGCAGACCTGGGTGACCTCCGCCCGAAGCTCCGCCTCGGCTGCGACCTGCCCGTGCAGCGGCGCCGCGAGCTGGAAGCGGCAGGTCAGCGAGGCGACCGCCGGCAGTTGCAGCCGCTCGGCCAGCGCGCGGCACTCGGCACTGGTGGCCTGGATGACCTGCTCCATGCCACCGGCGCCGATACGCCCGACCTGGATGCGCCGGGAAAACTCAGGTCGGACGTTCGTCATCGTGCTTCTCCTGCATCCGCCATCCCGATCGATGCCCCGCCGTCCGCCGCGCCGCCGTCCACTGCTCCGGCATCCGGCACCGCAGTGAAACGCACCGTGCCGGCGACCAGGGCGGCGTCGGGCTGTGCCGCGAGCGACGCCTCCTGTCGGATGGTCCAGCCGGCCAGCATGTCGGCCTGCCGGGAGGCATCGTCCCGGCCGCGCCATATGTTGCGCAGCAGCGCCATCGACAAGGCCGCCTCGTCCCCGCCGTCCAGAGCCCGGCCGTACGCCGTCGCGCGGCCGTTATAGCCTTCCCACATCGCCTTCACCCGGCGCGGCACGCCCAGGTCGCCGACGCCGCCCTCGCGCAGGCACCCGTCCATATCGGTGAACATGGCATCGAATACCGCCTGCGCCAGCGCCGGTTCGCGCGCCAGCCTGCGGGTGAGCAGGGCAACATGCAGGCAGATCATGTCGAAGTGCCCGTCGAGCGTGTCGGCGACGGCGAGTTCCGTGTAGAATGACGGATCGCGCGCCGCCGTCACCGCCCGCGCGTAGAGCGTGAAGCCGGTGCGCGTAAGCGCGTGCCGCCTGCCGAAGCCGAACCGCCTGACGATCTCCGCCTCCCGATCCCGATTGAGGACACCGATTATTGACAGCGCCGGATCGATCGGGCACCCGGACGCATGCGCTGCCCGGCAGCCTCTATCACAGGACGATGATCCCGCCATGCGGTCCTTCACGACATCGAGCCGCTCCAGGATGTCCCTCCCCGCCCGGACCGCCGCGCTGCGCGTGGCGGTGCTGACCGGCTGCCTGGCGAGCGGCCTGGCCGGCTGCTCGGTGTTCGCGCCGCTCCCGACCAATCGCGGCATCAGCATAGAGGCGACCGACTACGACAAGCTGGTGCCCGGAACCAGCACCCGGGCGGATGTCAGCAGCCTGATCGGCTCGCCGACGACGCACGCCACCTTCGACGACAACACCTGGATCTACATCGGCGAGATCACCGCGCCGGTGCCGACGATGCGGCCGAAGATCGAGAGCCAGAAGGTCTTGGTGCTCACCTTCGACCAGGGTGGCGTGCTGCGCAGCCGCCGGCTGCTGGACAAGGCGGACGCGCATGACATCTCGATGGCCGCCGGCGCCACGCCGTCGCCGGGGAGCGACACCTCGTTCATGCAGCAGCTCATCGGCAACGTGGGCCGCTACTCGCCGCTCGGCGGTCTCGGCTCCAACACGCTGGGCAACAGCAACTCCGGCCACGGCCATGGCGGCACCGGCAACACCGTCGGCGGCGCCCAGTAGACCAGCCCGCCCGCGCCCATGGCAGGCCGCTACAGCGGCAGCCGGATGCGGGCGCGCAGGCCGCCCATCGGGGAGCTTTCCAGGCTGAGCTCGCCGCCATGCGCGCGGACGATGTCGCGCGCGATGGTCAGGCCGAGGCCGGTCCCCCCGGTCAGGCTGCTCTCGAACGCGCGAAACACCGCCTCGCGCCGGGCTTCGGGGATGCCCGGCCCGTCATCGTCGACCACGACCTGGACCCAGCGTTGTTCGAGCATCGCCACCAGCGAGATGCGGCCGCCGTGCCGTCGCGCGTTGTCGAGCAGGTTGGCCAGCACCCGCCGGATCGCCCCCGGCCGCAGCATCAGCTCCGGCATCTGCCGCATGTCCCGGCCCCAGGACACGCGCACGAAGTCGGCGCCGGCCCGCTGCGCCGAAAGGGCGGCTTCCTCCAGCAGCAGCGGCAGGTCGACCAGCTGCGCCTGCTCGGTCCCTTCGCCGCGAGCGAACGCCAGGTAGCCCTCGATCATGCGCTCCATCTCCTCGACGTCGCCGATCATCTCGCCGATCTCGGGCGCCAGCTCCTCGCCGTCCAGGCTGCCATGCTGGGGCACCATTGCCAGCGACAGGCGAAGCCGGGTCAGCGGGGTGCGAAGGTCGTGCGACACGCCGGCCAGCATCGCGGTGCGCTGGCTCACGAAACGCAGGATGCGCTCCTGCATCCGGTTGAAAGCCGCGGCCGCCTTGCGCACCTCCTGGGCGCCCTCCGGCCGGATCGCGGCCTGCTCGTGGCCCATGCCGAACGCCTCTGCCGCCCGGGCCAGCCTGCGTATGGCGCGGACCTGGATGCGCATGAACAGGGCGGCGATGATGAACAGCAGCATGGCGCTTCCAGCCACCCAGCTGACGAACAGGTAGATCGGCCCGACATCGAGGCGCTTGCGCGGGGCATCGACGACCAGCAAGCCGTCCGCGAGCTGCACCTGGATCTTCACCTTGTGCGGGTCGGAGCGCCAGTCCACGCTGAATGGCCGGCGTATGCGCAGCAGCGCCTGCGCCAGGTCGTCGTCCATCGGGCCGAGCACGTAGGTGGAGCCGGTGCTGGTCAGCCTGGCGTGCGGGATGATCTGCATGCCGAGATCGAACTGCTCCGACGCCGTCGCGATGATCCATTCGCGGTCGCCGTTGTTGCGGTAGCGGTCGAGCAGCAGCAGCGTCTGCTCGATCTCCCCGACCACGGCCGCAGACAGCCGCCGCGAGACGATGTTCAGGTGACTGCCATAGAACAGCCCAAGCGAGATCGCCTGGGAGACCACCAGCGGGATCAGCAGGATCAGCAGCGAGCGTCCCAGCAGCGAGCGCGGCAGCAGGCGGCGCAGCGGCCGATCCAGGCGCAGCCGCCAGATGCCGCGCGCGGCGGATGCCCCCTCCCCGCCGCCGCCGCCATTCCGCCGTAAGCCAGGCAGTACCGTCGCGCGAGGCGGCACCAGGGGCTCCCGGCGTGCCGGCAGCGCGTCCATGGTCAGGGCCCCGGCTTGAGGACGTAGCCGCGGCCGCGGACCGTATGCAGGAAACGCGGCTCGCGCGGGTCCGGCTCGATGCGCCGGCGCAGGCGGGTGACCTGCACGTCGATGGCGCGCTCCCCGGCCTCGTCCATCTCCAGCGTGCGCGCGATCGCCTCCCGCGACAGCACGGTGCCGAGCCGGCGCGCCAGTACCGCGAGCAGCGCCGCCTCGCCGCCGGTCAAATGGAGCTGCCCGTCCGCGCCGCTGAGCAGGCCACGTATCGGATCGAACTCCAGGCTGCCGAGTTGCACCGGACGATGATTGTCGGTCGGGGCGGGAGGGCCGACGCGGCGCAGCAGCGCGCGCAGCCGCAGCAGCAGCTCGCGCGGCTCGAACGGCTTGCCGAGATAGTCGTCGGCACCGGTCTCCAGCCCGGCGATGCGATCCTCCGGACCGCCGCGCGCAGTGAGCAGCAGGATCGGCAGGTTCTGGCCGACCAGCCGCAGGGCGCGGGTAAGGTCGAGCCCGTCCTCCCCTGGCATGGTGACGTCGAGCACCATCGCGTCCGGCTGCATGAAGCCCAGGATCTGCCGGGCCTCGGCGGCGCTGCCGGCCACGCTGACCCTGAAGCCCTGCTCCGACAAGTATCGCTGTAGCAGCCGGCGCAGGCGGGCATCGTCGTCGACCACGAGCACGTGCGCGTCGGGCTGGCCGCCCCGGCCGGCGAGGGCGGCGTCGGCGGCACCCGGGTCCTGGCCGGTTCCGCCGGGATCCATCCGCCCACCCGCGGGACCGCTCACCGCGCCGGCTCGCGTGCGTCCAGCAGGGCACGGCTCCCGGGGTCCATGACCGCGCGCATCACCCGGCGGAAACCTTCCACCGCGGGTGCGCCGGCCTCGCGATAGGCGCCCGTGATCCGCTCCCGCTGGCGCTCGAACAGCTTGCGTTCCAGCGCGCGTCCGCTGTCTGTCAGGCTCAGCAGGCGCTGGCGGCGGTCGCGCACGCCGGTCTCCTGCAACACGTAGCCGCGTTCGACGAGCTCGCCGAGGACGCGCGCCAGGCTCTGCTTGGTGATGCGCAGCAGGGCCAGCAGTTCGCTGACGGTGATCGCCGGGCGGCGCGCGATGAAGTGCAGCGCGCGGTGATGCGCCCGGCCGAGGCCGAGTTCCTCCAGTACCACGTCGGCGGATGCGGTAAGGTCGCGATAGGCCAGGAAGAACAGGTCCTGCGCCATGCGCATCTGTTCCTCGCGCAGGAACAGCAGGCTGTTTCCGGCGCCGCCCGCCGGTTCGGACGGCATCCCGGGATCGCGTGACGGATCACGCGACAGCTCACGCGGAAGCAGCTTGGAGTCCATGCGCGCGGTCCCACCATCCGGCCGGTTCGACGGCCGGAGTTAAGACAGCTTCATTGACATAAAGGAAGAGCCCTTCTACTTGCTCGGCTGCCGATGGACGAGGTTCGCGAACCGGGTTTGGCGAGCCGGCGTCCGCACATCGGAGCTACGACGAGCCGGGGGATGATGCAGATGGCGCTGGTGCCGTTCGACGACAGGGATGGGCGGATCTGGTGGGACGGCGCGCTGATCCCGTGGCGCGACGCCAAGCTGCACGTGCTCTCGCACGGGCTGCACTACGCCAGCGCCGTATTCGAGGGCGAGCGCTCGTACAGCGGCCACGTGTTCAAGCTGCGCGAGCATACCGAGCGGCTGATCGAGTCCGCGCGCATCCTCGGCTTCGCCATCCCCTACTCGGCACAACAGATCGACGATGCCTGCATGGAGGTCCTGGCCGCCAACGGCCTGACCGACGGCTACGTCCGCCCGCTCGCCTGGCGCGGCGCCGAGCAGCTCTCGGTGTCCTCGCGGCACACCCGGATCCACCTGATGGTCGCGGCCTGGTCGTGGCCCAACCTGTTCGGTTTGGACCGCCTCAAGGGCGTGCGGCTCGCGATGGCCGAGTGGCGCCGTCCGCCCCCGGAAACGGCGCCGATCCGCGCCAAGGCGAGTGGCCTGTACATGATCGGCACGATGTCCAAGAACGCCGCCGAGGCGGCCGGTTTCGACGACGCGCTGATGCTGGACTGGCGCGGCCGCGTGTCGGAAGCGACCGGCGCCAACATCTTCTTCGCCATCGACGGGGCGCTGCACACGCCCGACCCCGACTGCTTCCTCGACGGCATCACCCGCCGCACGGTGATCGCGCTGGCCCGCAAGCACGGCATAGCCGTGATCGAGCGCACCATCATGCCGGAGGAGATGCGTCAGGCGACCGAGGTGTTCGTCACCGGCAGCGCGGCCGAGGTGACGCCGGTGCGCCAGATCGGCGAGCTGGAGTTCAGCACCGGACGTCTCACCGAGACCCTGCTGGCCGACTACGAGGCGTTGGTGCGCATGCCCCCGGACAAGGCAGCCGCGCGCCTCGCGGCGTAGGAGAGGCCGCGCCGCAGCGTTCCCGTCGCGCGGCCGAACCGCGCGACGTCGACCAGCCTGCGGTCGAGGAACGCCTCGGTGTCGCCTCCCCCGCTGGTATCGCGAAGCCAGAACAGCAGCGTTGTGGAATAGACCCCGGTCAGGATCGCGCGCTTGGTATACCAGCTCATGTCGGCGGACTGGTCGCCGGCGGCGTGCCAGATCGTGTCCACCGTGCGCGCCACGCTGCGCAGGCCGGCCGGCCGGTTGCGCGGCAGCGAGAGCACCGACAGGCCACGGCGGATCGCCTCGCGCTCGTCCGCCGACTGTTCCAGCCGGAGCAGGATCAGCGCCCGCACGCGCGCGGTCACCCGGGTCTCGGTCAGCGTGCCGGCGGCCTGCTCCATGCGCCGGTCGCCGAGGTCCGCATGCGCCTCGACCATCTCGGCCGCACCTCCGGGGAACAGCAGGTCCGCGTCGGGTCCGGCCGCCGCCCGCGCCGCCGCCGTGGTCCAGCCCAGCGTCGGGATCAGCGGCATCATCGCCAGCAGGGCCGCGTCGCGCGCGTCGCTGCGCTCGATCGGGCCGGGAAACTCCGACACCGCGGCGCGCTGGGCGGCCTCGATGATGCCGGGCAGCATGCCGGGTACGACCCGGACCGCCAGTATAGCAGCAGCCCTGGGCAGCATCCCGAGCAACCTCATGTGGGCATTCCGTAACGCATGACCTCGTCCTCGAAGCCGAACCTGGTCAGGTCGGTCATGCGCATCGGATAGAGTATCCCGTCGAGATGGTCGTTCTCGTGCTGCAGCACCATTGCCAGGAAGCCGACCGCCTCCCCGCTCACCGCGCGGCCGTCGCGATCGATGCCTTCGTAGCGCACCCGCGCGTGCCGCGGCACCGCGGCGCGCAGGCCGGGGATCGACAGGCAGCCTTCCAGCCGCAGCGTCATCTCGTCGCCGACCGGGATGATCTGCGGGTTGATCAGCGCCTGCACCGGCAGCGGCGGGTCATCCGCCCCGGTGCTGCGCTCCTCGGGCACCCGGTAGATGAAGATGCGCTGGCCGACATGCACCTGCGGTGCCGCCAGGCCCGCGCCGCGCGCGTCCTCCATGGTCTCGATCATGTCGTCGATGAGCTGGCGCACGCCTGGCGCGGCCGGATCCGGCACCGCCTCGGCGCGCGCGAGCAGGACGGGATTTCCCATGCGGGCGATCTTGAGCAGGGCCATGCAGGGCTCCGGTTGTCTCGGCGAATGGACACAGCAGATGAGGCCGGAGAAGGATTTGTGCAACCACAGGCCGCTGTGCTATGTCGCCTGCCTCTTTGGGGGCCTCGGGTGGCGCAAGCCGTCCCGGTTCGCAGGAACCGAACGATTCGAGGCCGGTCCGGCGATGGTGGGCGGTTCGATCAAGCAGGAGTTTACGGCGCAGTGCAGGTTCTTGTCCGTGACAACAATGTCGACCAGGCGCTCAAGGCGCTGAAGAAGAAGATGCAGCGCGAGGGCATCTTCCGTGAGATGAAGCTTCGCCGTCATTACGAGAAGCCCTCCGAGCGCAGGGCACGCGAGGCTGCCGAGGCAGTCCGCCGCGCACGCAAGATGGAGCGCAAGCGCCTGGAGCGCGAGGGCTTCTAGCTTCCGCCCCCACTCCCAGTTCGACCGCATGAGCCGATCGGGCCGGAGCCTGGGCAAGCGCCTGGCTCCGGCCTTTTGTCGTATGCAAGGCAGCACATGGGCGGCAGCATCCACGATCATCTGGTCGAACGCCTGAACCGGCAGGACGAGGCCGGCTTCGTGGCCGAGGTCGGACCGCTCTATGAGCATTCGCCCTGGATCGCCGCCCTCGCCTGTCGTTGCCGGCCGTTCCCAGACCGCGGCGCCCTGCACGAGACGATGCAGCGTCTCGTAGGCGAGGCGCCGCGTGCCCGGCAGCTGGACCTGATCCGGGCCCATCCGGATCTCGCCGGCCGGCTGGCACGGGCCGGCGGCCTCGGCGCGCACTCCACGGGCGAGCAGACCAGCCTCGGGCTCGATCGGCTCGGCGATCGCGAATATGAACGGTTCGACCGGCTCAACCGTGCCTACCGCGCGCGTTTCGAGTTCCCCTTCATCATCGCCGTGCGCGGCCACACCCGCGAGAGCGTGATCGATGCCTTCGAGGTCCGCCTGGGCCATGACGTGGAGACAGAGATCGCCATCGCCCTCGACGAGATCGGGAAGATCGCCGGCTTCCGCTTAGGCGACCTGGTCTAGGTGTTCGGTCCCGGCTTCCTGACAGTCCCTGCGTCCGGCGGCATCAAGCCGTCGGGGAGAAGTCACGCAGCTCCTCATGGTGCAGCAGGTAGACGCCGTTGGTCGCCGCCAGCTCGCGCGCCCGGCGCGTGAAGTCCGCGTTGGAGACGACGGCGGCGAAATCCGCCCGGTGATGCACCCGCGCGGCGGCGATCTGCTGCACCGCGCTGTTACCCACCGGCTTGCTGTACAGCTTGCATTGCAGCACCAGCGACCGCCTGCCGCGGCGGGCCAGCACGTCCGTGCCCTGGTCCCCGCTCGCGACCGTGACTTCGGCCTCCCAGCCGGCCCGGCGGAGCAGCAGGGCGCAGTGCCGCTCATAATCGACCGGATCCATGCGCGGGTCGAACCGCCCGGAACCCGCGTCGATGCGACGACCGGCCCGCTCGCGGCGTCCAGGACGGCGGACGAGCCCGCGCCACCAGCCGACGGCGGAGGGCGATGCGGCCCGCTCGATCCTGCGGTCCACCTCCCGCGCGATGCCCGGCCACTGCCCGGCAAGGCCCTGCGCCGCCAGCGACCGGATGATCCGGCTCCTGCAGAAATACGCCTTCTCCCGGGTCCACCTGCCCAGGTCGCGGCTGCCATACGGGTCCGGGATCACGAGCTGCAGCCTGCGCAGCCGCAACCTGGTCCGCTGCGCCTCGATCTCCGCGCCGGCGAGGGCGAGGGCACGGCGTCGCTCGGCGCTGCCCCCGGTGTCGCGACTGCCCCGAAGCCGGCGCCACAGCACGCGCAGCAGGCGGAACGACACCGCCAGCACGGCCAGCAGCATGACCGCCCACACCTTGTCGTCCACCCCGTAACAGCCGTGCGCCGCTTCCGCGACGGCGATGGCGGCCGGTGACGACGAAGCCGTCACCGTCAGGTCATCCGGGCGAAAGAACAGCGGCGGCTCACCCGGCGAGGCCGGGGTCCGCCGGGCCAGCAACAGGCCATCGTGCCGCGCTATCGCCTCCCAGGACTGGTCCGGCGCCACCAGGAAGCAGCCCCCGCGCTTCCTCGCCGCGGCGATCCGGGATGCCTCCGCACCGTTTGCCGGCATCCGGTCATGGATGGTCCGCGTCGCGCGCTGGTCGCTGCAGGCATAGATCGTCCCGCGCGCGTGCAGGGCGCCGCCGCCGCGGCACGGCATGGGCAACGCGACGACCGGAACCAGCGCGAGCAGAAGGGCCAGGCATGCTCTCGTGCTGCTCAAGGCGATCCTGCAGGCCAAGCCGAAGACGATCCCAGGGGACTACCGGATCATAGGGCGGCCGGACCGGCCGAGGCAAGCAGCGACCCGGCCCGGTAGTGTCTCAGTTTGAAATTTGCGGTTGATTCGATCGCAAGAGCTGCCTGTCTCCTGTAGACTTACAGTAAAGCATGGAGGCGAGAGTGATCCAGGAGATTGCTAAAGAGAGCTGACAACCACACCTTCGCGCTGGCGCTCTACTTCGCCTTTTACAATCTTGTGCGAAGGCATACGACATTTCGCTGCATCCCGGCGATGGCCGCAGGCCTGAGCGACATGCTATGGAGCATGGAGGATGTGGTGGCACTTATCAACGAGCAGTCCGCGCTGGCTAAGAAGCGTAGTGCCTACAAGCCGCGCCAAGTCTCGATGATCGCGAGCGCCTGATGACGCCATCTGAATTTGTCGCCAAGTGGCGCACCAACGTCCCTAACGAGCGGGCAGCCACCCAGGAGCACTTCCTAGACCTGCCCACGCTCCTAGGCGAAATTATGCCCAAATCGACGAAGCTGAAAAGGATGGGTAACCTCGCGATAATCCTCGGTAGGGTCAGCTAGTGCCACACATCACACAGGTTGCATTGTTCATAGGTGCGGCATTTCTGCTCGCCATCACCCCTGGCCCAGGCATCTTCTACGTCGCCGCCCGCTCTCTTGCTGGTGGTCGCGCGGAAGGCGTGGCATCGACGTTCGGTACCGGCCTCGGCGGCATGGTCCATGTGATTGCTGGCAGCTTGGGCATCTCTGCCATAGTGCTCGCCAGTGTTAAGCTGTTCACCGCGCTCAAGCTGATTGGCGCTCTCTATCTTGTCTGGATGGGCATCCGCACCTTCCTCTCCGCGCGCAGGGATGCCGCCATCGCCTTGGCTGGTGGCGAACCGCCCCCTCCCGTTGGTCCGCGCCGCGCGTTCCGCGAGGGTATTCTTGTCGAAGCGACAAACCCAAAGACTGCGGCCTTCTTTCTGGCGTTCGTCCCGCAGTTCGTTGTTATAACGCAAGGTCACGTAGCGCTGCAATTCCTGATGCTCGGTTTTGTATCGGTCATGCTCAACACGCTTGCCGATCTCGCGGTAGCGTTTGCAGCAAGCGGCATTCGGCAAGGCGCTGTAGCACGACCCGGGTTGGTTCGTCGCCTCAGGGAGGCATCTGGCGCCGGAATGGTTGCACTTGGCCTTGGGCTGGCGCTGACGAGACGCCCAGCTAACTGAGGCTTCGTAGGCGGGTCGGCGGCTGCCTATGGACGGCCGGCCGATCTCTCAGACGACGAAGTTCTGGCTCGGCTGCTGGCGCTCAACTTGGAGCGGTCGACGAAAAACTTAATTCAAACTGAGACACTACCCCCGGCCCTGGGGACGCCGGCAGCCCCTAGAGCAGCATCATGCTCTTTGCCAGAGCCGGAAGCTGGGTCAGCCGAGCCGGCGGCTGGTATAGCGCACGCGGATACGGGTCTGCAGTAACGGAAACTGCAACGTCGTCTCGATGGTGCGGCAGTTCAGCGGCGGGTCCGCCCAGCCGACGCGGGTGCTTCCGTCCGGGCCCCCCGCCCCGGCCACGGCCGGAAGCCGGGGTCGAGCAGGATGGTGCGCGAGGCCCGCCCGCCGGATCGCACGGCAGGCCGGTCGGATGCCGACGATGCCGCTGCGGCCGACCCTCGCGCGATACGCATGCCCCCTACCGAGGCAGCGGTGCCGAGCGATGCCGCCACCGTCCGGTGCAAGGTCGCATCCTGCTTTACCAGGGCGGCGATCTCCCGCCTGGCGCCGTCGTCCAGTGTGCTCCACCGGAAGAATTGTCTCGACACGTTGGCCCAGGGTGGGGCGGGCACGCTCCAGCGCTGCTCCCGCCACTGGTCGAGGCGCGTGCTTTCGATCACCTCGACGTTGGCGGCGGCAAGCAGGTCGAGCGTGCTCGCCGCCGTGCCGTCGCCGAGAAAGTGGCAGACCAGGTTTCTCGGCAGCAGCGCATCGTCGCGGATCATCCGCGACAACAACGCGCGCAGCATCGGGGGTTTCAAGGTGCCGGGCGGTGCCTTGAGCCTGAGCCGCTTCGCCCAGTTCCGGGCGTCCAGGCGGGACAGCCCCGGATCGGCCTCAAGCGTGGTCAGGATGTAGTTGACGTAAGAAAGCACGATGTCGCGCAAGTTCCGGAAGCTGGTCCAGACATGGTCGCCAAACCTGGCGAGGCGGCAGTCGATGATGGAACGCAGCGTGTAGTGCCCGCTGACATGTATGGCCTCGTGCATCGGGATGGTGCGGTAGATCGCGGCCACCTTGTCCAGCAACGTGCGGCCGACGCACCAATCCGATCCGACCGCGTCATGCGGGATCGTGCAGGCATGGGCCGCCATGGTCTGGCCGAGCGACGTGCCGCCGCTCCTGGGAACGTGGACGAAGAACCTGCGCGGCTTTTCCGGAAAGGCGTTCAGGAGGTTCGGGACGATCCCGGCCTGGAACTCAGGACATGGGAGGAGAGTCTTGAAAAGGTCCGCGGTTCGAACGCCATGCCCGACAGGCCGTTATAGTGCATGTCCTGCGGCAGCCGGCCGAGCATGGCGAAGCAGACCTGCTGCGGCGTGACACCACGCCAATCCACATCATCGAGAAGATGATCGAGGTCGAGCCCGCCATCCAGGCGAGCTAGCAGAGTGAAGGTATCCCGAAGCTCGCGAGGTGGCTGCGACACGCCGGTTCAACTGTTTCCCTAACGGCGACGAACGCCTTCGACCACGCGAGCCGTCGGCAGCTATCTGATCGATCAGCCTTTCACCATAGCCGATATGACACTTGGGTTACACTATCAAGTCATAAGGGCACGCGGGCAGGTCGTGAGGGCGGACCGGCGCCATCCGATGACCAGCTGCAGGAGCCTGCCTGAGGACAGGTCAAGGTCACCCACGAGCGTTCGCCGCTACCGGTGTTCCGTTGCGGTTGCCTGCGCTGGGATGCACCACTAAAAATGCATCATGATCACGCACCCGCCATATCCGACCGATGGAACCAAGCAACACACGACGTCCTACAGCGAACGTCTCGACGCTGAGCTTGACCGGTTCAATGCGCGGTCGCGCAAGGGTGTGTGGCGCAATGCGATCTATGCCGTGTTCGGAGCCATCATCATCGTCGGCATCGGCATCTGGGGCTTCGGGGTAGAGACCAACACCAGGAATGCACCGGTCAGACACCCGCCCACGCCATCGCCGGGTCCTGCGGTGATGGTCATCATCCAGCCGAACTGATCATAGCCGACCCTGTCGGCGACATCCGCTGATGGACCAGCGGCGGTGACGATGACGATCTCGCGGCCTCGCGCTTCGCATCGGACCGAGGTGCAGCCTTCGATCGATTGAAATGGCTGCCGTCGCCCGACCGCTTCAGCAGCCGGCATCAGCAGAAATCGTTACGGCAGCCTCGGAGCCCCGGCGGGGAAGCTGATGGCCCAGCCCTCGGTCGCATCGTCACGAATCGCGCGCATCTCGAAAAGCTCATCATCGTTTGGAGACCCGAAACAGGGACGCGAGTGCATATGCTTGTCGCCGGCCGGAAGCATGCCGCTCCGGCGGCCCCGAATGAGCGCTTGTTTCTTGGTTCTGATTCCTCCGGCTACGGTAGCCGGATCATTTTCAAGACAGTATCTTTCCTGCGGCTCCAGCTCTTTGTTTTCGCCGCATTACCCGGTTACTTCACGATTTCTTCTGACGGCAAGCCCGTCCCCGGACTGGATTCCTGATTTAGAGGCATTTTGAGCATCTTCATCCGGTTCCTTGGCTCAATCGAAACAACCTAATGTTGTTGATCAACTTCGCGTTATCATTGATAACGTTTTTGTGATGCATGAGGGACTGCCCCGATAGGCCGCCCATTCCGAGAAATCGGCGCAATTCATTACGAATAAACAACGAATTTGTATTGGACGCATACAGTGACCGACACATCCTTTGACGTCGACTTCACCAAGATAAGCTCGCTGTCCGCGTTGCAGGCGACCCCGATCAACAACATCTGGGGACCCAACGAGGACCGCTGGTTTTCCGGCGCCAACGGCTTGCTGCTCGAGGGCCAGGCCAGCAACGGCTACACCGCGACCGGCATCGAGCAGCCTTCGAATGCCAACAGTGACGGCGAGGGCTACGGCACCTTCAGCTTCACCGGCGCCGCCGCCCAGGCGGGTCAGGGCACCGGCATCTGCTTCGTGATGTGGCGCGCGGACAATGTCTGGCTCGACACCAGCAAGCCGGGCATGCTCACTGAACTCGATATCCTGGAGAGCTGGGACAAGACCACCAACATCCAGGCGACCGATCATTACTTCAATACTGCGTCGAACCAGAACGGCCAGATCTTCCATACCGTCAGCAGCATGGATATCACTGCCTTCCACACCTACAACATGGTGTGGGCGCCCGGCTCGCTGACCTACTCGATCGACGGCAAGCAGATCTACCAGATCACCGGCGCATCGGTTCCGAAAGACACAGCCCACGGCGGCAATAACTACGTGCTGGGCGCCGAGGTGGTCACCGAGACCGGCCCAGTCGGGCTCTACGTCAGGGACATGAGCTACACCGTGCTGGGTGGCGTCGTGCCCAAGGGTGGTAGCGTCAGCAATGGCGGCG
>JAABUX010006438.1_pt1 | contig 14023 bp, 9 predicted proteins | sample 5561851 | NCBI WGS metagenome assembly JAABUX01 (sample SAMN10711883, study PRJNA513361) | rock metagenome | isolation source: Antarctica rocks | place: Antarctica: Victoria Land, Richard Nunatak red sandstone | collected 2016-01-03 | reverse complement strand
GACGCCGTTGGGGATGGCGCGGATCTTGGCACTCGCGGTGGGGACGAGGGATTGGAAGAGGGCGGCTTCGTCGTTGGAGACGAAGGTGGACCAGTCGAAGTCTTGGGCGATGCGGGCTTCAAGGGCGGCGACGCGGTGCCATTCGCGGCGGTGGACGAGGCTCATGGGCGGTTTGCCGGTCTGGGCGTAGGCGCGCCATTTTTCGGAGTCGACGTCGACGAGGTCGCAGAGACGGACGCGTTCGGCGCCGGGCTGCAGGACGTAGGGGGCCATGTTGGAGGAGAGGACGACGATGGCGTCGGGGCGGATGTCGCGCCGGGTGCGGTCGACCCAGGCTTGGAGGGCGCGGTCGCGGTAGAAGGTGACGCTGAGGGCGTCGCCGGTGAGCAGGCCGGTCAGGCACGTCAGCTTGGCCCGGCGGCGGTCGATGCGGGCGACGTGCGACCCGGCGCAGAGGGCCTCGACGGTGGCGACGTGCTGCTCGTCGTCGGGGTCGTCGACGAGGCAGCCGAGATGGACGTCGAAGCTTTTGCGCAGGTGCATGAGCACGCGGTAGGAGCGGATCTTCTCGCCCTTGGTGGGCGGGTAGGGGATCCGCTGGGTGAGGAAGAGGGCGCTCGGCATGGGCTGTTCGTAGGATAGCGGTCGGCTTGGGGCTAGTGTTTCCGTTCAGTTCGGTGGCATGGGGCGGGATGGATTTCATCGACGCGTATCTCGAGGAGACGCTGGCGGCGTTCACGGCATTCCGCGACGGGGCGGGGTATCGCGGCGTGATGGAGCGGATGGCGGCGGCGATCACGGGCAGTCTGCGGGCGGGCGGAAAGCTGTTGATCTGCGGCAATGGCGGGAGTGCGGCGGACGCGCAGCATATCGCGGGGGAGTTCGTCGGGCGGCTGATGTACGACCGGGCGCCGCTGGCGGCGGTGGCGCTGGGGACGGATGGGGCGGTGTTGACGGCGGTGGCCAACGATTATGGGTTCGAGCATGTGTTCGAGCGCCAGGTGCTGGCGCTGGGGCGGGCGGGGGATGTGTTGTTGGGGATCTCGACGTCGGGCAATTCGCCGTCGGTGCTGCGGGCGCTGGAGGCGGCGGAGACGCGGGGGATGGTGCGGCTGGGGTTCACCGGGTCGGGCGAGGGGCGGATGAATGAGCTGTGCGCGGAGGTGCTGGCGGCGCCATCAGGGAAGACGGTGATGATCCAGCAGATCCATATCACGGCGGCGCATGTGGTTTGCGGGCTGGTCGAGCGGGCGATGTTTCCGCGGGCGTAGCGATCAGCGGTGGCGGGCGGGCAGGCGGGATGGGTGGGGCAGAATGGCGCCCGTCACGGGATGCGGCGGAACGTCGGTTCGGGGTCTTGGGGCGGGAGCGCGACGGGCGTGGGTTCGAATGGGGGCGCGTAGGTGACCGGCGGGGCGAGGGCGACCGGGATAGTGGCGTTGTCGTCGTAGAGGACGTGCAGGACGACGAACCAGGGATAGCGGCGGTCGACCGGGGTGCCGTCGGCGGTGGCGATGTTGCCGGATGGGGTGAGGGGGATGTGTTTCATGGTGACGCCGGCGGAGACGTTGCCGCCGATGACTGTGAGCTGGCCGGGGTCGGCGGCGACGATGAAGTCGCAATGGCCGTAGAAGCTGGGCGCGGGCAGGTCGGAGAGGCGCAGGCGCTCGGCGCCGCGGCGGCCGTAGCAGATGAGGTCGCCCTGGACAGGCGGGGTGGTTTCGGTCGGGAGCGCCTGGAGGATCGCGTTACCCTGGGCGGCGGCGTTGATGTAGGTCGCGTGCAGCGGGGAGTAGGGGAAGCGGTCGCCGGCGCCGGCGGTGCGCATGAGGTAGGAGATGAAGGCGGCCGACCAGGCGGCGGGGTCGCCGGTGTAGGGCGTGCCGAAATCGCCGTATTTACCGGTCCAGCCGCTGCCGGCGGTGAGCGCGTCCTGGCCGGCCCACCAGTAGTCGCCGACGCGCTGCCAGAGGCCGGGCTGGCGATCGGGGCGGATCGACACCGGCATGCCGGAGTCCGGCGGCGCGTCGTTGACGGCCATGCCCCACGCACGCCATTCGCGGAGTGCGACGGCGACGGCGTTGACGCGGGAGAACGGCTCGTAGGGCTTTTTGGCGTAGTCGGCGACCTGCTGGTCGGAAACGACGGGGTGGAGCTGGATGCCGCCGGCCGTGGTCGTGCCGGGCGAGGTGTTGGAGCAGGCGGCGAGGAGGCAGGGGAGTGCCGCCGCCTGCACCCAGCGGTGCCGCATGGCCGCCCCCCCTGCCCTGCCCGCTAGCGCCGCCACCATCCGCGCTTGGGCTCGGCCGGGGCGGATTCGCCGCCGATGACGATCGGCTGGATCAGCGGGGCGGATTGCGGAGTTTCGGCCTCCGGTTCGGGCTCGGGCTCGCGTTTTGGCTCTGGTTTTGGCTCTGGCTCGATGACCCGCGCGGCCGTCACGGCGGGCTCGGGTTGCGGCGCGGGTTGGGGGGCTGGTTGTGGGATCGGCGCCGGCTGCGGAGTTGGGGCGAGCTTGGGCGCGAGGGCGCGCTGCTCCTCGGCCTGCTCGATCGCGTCGAAGATGTCGAAGGCGCTGGCCCCGGCGAAGGGGTCGGCGGGGGTGGGACCGACGTAGCTGGGCGGCGGGGGAGCGAGGAACTCGTCCTCCTCTTCCGCGGCGTCGGCGTCGGCTTCGGCTTCGGCGGGCGGGGCGGCGCCGGCGGGCGGGGCTTCGCCGTCGACGAAGTCGCGGCGGCGGCGGCGGCCCCCTCGGCGGCTGCGGCGGCGGCTGCGCTCTTCGGTGTCGGCGGGGGATGGGGCGGCCGCGGAGGCGGCGTCGGCTTCGGCCGCGGAGGCGGCGTCGGCTTCGGCCGCGGTGGCGGGTTCGGCGTCGGTCTCGGCGGATGCGGCGTCGGCGATGGAGACGGTGTCACCGGTGGCAGTGGGGGTGGAAGTGGGGGTGGGGGCGGCTGCGGGTTCGGCGTCGGGGGTGGCGGTCGGGCTGTCGTCGCGGCGGCCGCGACGGCGACGGCGACGGCGACCGCGGCGCTGTTCGCGCTCCTCCTCGGTCTCCCCGGCGGCTTCGGCCTGCTTGTCGGCGGCCTTTTCGGCGGCCTTCTCCGCGACAAGATCGACCTCGTCCTCGGCCTCGTCCTCGGGTTCGGCCTCGAGCTCGTCGGGGTCGACGAAGGGCTCGGGGGGTGCGAGCTGCTGGACCGGGGCGGGCATGTCGGTGGCGGTCTGGGCGCGCAGGCGCTCGATGCGGTAGGCGGGCGGCAGGAGGCTGTCGTCGGCGACGAAGGCGACCAGCATGAAGTGGCGGGCCTCGATCTCGGACAGGCGCTGACGCTTGTGGTTGAGGATGTAGAGCGCCACCGACGAGTGGGTGTGGATGACGATCTCGGCGGCCTTGCGCTTGCCGCCCTCCTCCTCGATGGCGCGGAGCACGTGGAGCGCCGCGCTCTCGGTGGCACGGACGTGGCCGGTGCCGCCGCATTGCTGACAGATGACGTAGTTGGTCTCGGTGAGCGACGGGCGCAGGCGCTGGCGGCTCATTTCGAGCAGGCCGAAATGGCTGATCGGCCCGACCTGGATGCGGGCGCGGTCGTTCTTGAGCGCTTCCTTGAGGCGGCGCTCGACCGCCGCGACGTTGCGGCGGTTCTCCATGTCGATGAAGTCGATCACGATCAGCCCGGCGAGATCGCGCAGGCGGAGCTGGCGGGCGGCCTCCTCGGCGGCTTCGATGTTGGTGCGCAGCGCCGTCTCCTCGATGCCGCGCTCACGCGTGCTGCGGCCGGAGTTGACGTCGATGGCGACGAGGGCCTCGGTCTGGTTGATGACGAGGTAGCCGCCGGATTTTAGCTGGACGGTGGGGGCCAGGATGGCTTCGAGCTGGCTCTCGACCTGAGCCTTGCCGAAAAGGGGCTCCGGGTCCTTCCAGAGCTGGACCTTGCGGGCGTGGGTCGGCATCAGCATGCGCATGAATTCGCGGGCGGCGCGCCAGCCCTGCTCGCCGTCGACGAGGATGTCGTCGACGTCGCGGGAGTAGACGTCGCGGATGGCGCGCTTGATGAGGCTGGCCTCTTCGTAGATCAGCGCGGGGGCCATGCTCTTCATGGTCAGGTCGCGGATCTGGTCCCACTGGTTGAGCAGGTATTCGCAGTCGCGCAGGATCTCGGGCTTCGGGCGGTTGGCGCCGGCGGTGCGGACGATGAGGCCCATGCCGCGGGGAAGGTCGAGCTCGGAGGTGACTTCCTTGAGGCGGCGGCGGTCGGCGGCGGACGTGATCTTGCGGGAGATGCCGCCGCCACGGGGCGAGTTGGGCATCAGCACGGAGAAGCGGCCGGCGAGCGAGATGTAGGTGGTCAGGGCCGCGCCCTTGCTGCCGCGCTCTTCCTTGACGACTTGGACGAGGAGGATCTGGCGGCGGCGGATAACTTCCTGGATCTTGTAGTTGCGCAGGAACCGCGGGGTGGCGCGGCGGGCGGGGTGGTCCTCGATGTCGTGCTCGCCGCCGAGTTGCTCGGGCGCGGGCGCTTCGTCCTGCCCGTTGTCCTGCCCATTCTGGGCCGGGCCTTGGTATGGAGGCTCGGCCAGGTCGTCGAGATCGGCCTCGATCCGGTCGCGCGGGATGTCGAACGCGATGGCGGATCCGGCGGCTTCCGGGGCCATGTCGGCGCCCGTGTCATTGAAGAGGGCGTCGTTGAAGGGGGCGTCGGCGAAGAGGGCGGCGGCTTGGTCGGGTTCGACGACGATGGCGTCGGCGACCGGGTCCTGATGGTCGACGCGGTCTGGGTCGGGGAGCGAGGTGGGCTCGTCGGACGCGACTGCCGGGAGATGGTCCGGGTCGGCGGCGACGGGGACCGCTTCGGAATCGTCGTGGTCGTCCAGGTCGTCGTAGCCGGGGTCGCGGGGTTCCTGGCGGCCGGTCTGGGCTTCGTGGTCGGCGCGTTCCTCTTCTTCGCGCGCCTCTTCTTCTTGCGCCTCGATCAGGCGTTTCCGGTCGGCGACGGGGATCTGGTAGTAATCGGGGTGGATTTCGCCGAAGGCGAGGAAGCCGTGCCGATTGCCGCCGTATTCGACGAATGCGGCCTGGAGGCTCGGTTCGACGCGGACGACCTTGGCGAGGTAAATGTTGCCTTTGAGTTGGTGCTTGGTCGATGTCTCGATGTCGTATTCTTCGAGACGGTTACCTTCGAGAACGACGACGCGGGTTTCTTCCGCGTGTGTGCTGTCGATCAGCATGCGCTTGGTCATTAACGGGGAGACTCCGGTGAGCCGCATGCCCTTGCGAACGCGTTTGCCGGCGACCGACTTGCGATGGGCGCGCTGCTCGGCAGGAAGCAATGGGGCGGCTGGAAACAGGGATGGTGGGCGGGGTGCCACACCGAGACAGGAACGTGCATGCCGGGATCAGTCCAGATTGGAGCGGAACTGACGCGACGGTTGGCATGGACATCCCTGGCAGGCGAGAGGCGAACCCTGGATCGTCCAGCGCGCGCCGCCCATGGTGAGGCGACCTAACCCGGCGCGCGACCGCGCGGCGCGGGCGATGGCGATACGTCCAGGGCGCGAGTCCATCTCGCTGCTACCGTTAGTAAAACGCCATCGGATCATCTACCAGCATGGGGCAAAGCGGCGCTTCCTGCAAGGGTGCACGCAGGGAAGCTCATTGTCTCCGTCACCTTCCTGGTCGGGGCCGGCTTCAGGAGAGACTTGGCTTGACGGGAAGGTGGTCGGAGTGGTGTGCGTTTCAGGCCCAAGATGGCCGCCGCCATTGGGAGGAACGTGCATGCAGTCGGCCTATGTTCACGGCTATGCCGAGGCGGAAAGCCAGCGTTTGAAGGATCAGGCGGTGACGCTGGAGGCGCTGCTCCACCACGATACCGCCTATCCCGCGGGCAGCGCGGTGCTGGAAGCGGGCTGCGGGGTCGGCGCGCAAACGGTGCCGCTGGTCCGAGGCAGTCCGGACGCTCGGATCACCTGCCTCGATATTTCGGCCGCGTCGCTTGCCGAGGCCGAGGCCCGGGTCCGGGCGGCCGGTCTCCCGGTGCCTGGCTTCCGGCTGGGCGACCTGCAAGCCCTGCCGTTCGCCGATGCTGCCTTCGACCACGTCTTCCTCTGCTTCGTGCTGGAGCATCTGCGCGACCCGGCGGCAGCTCTGGTCGAACTGCAGCGGGTGCTCCGGCCTGGTGGAAGCCTGACCGTCATCGAGGGCGATCACGGCTCTACCCTGTTCCACCCCGACGACCCGGCGGCGCACCAGGCCATTGGCTGCCAAGTGGCGTTGCAGCGCGCGGCGGGCGGAGATGCCAATGTTGGCCGCCGGCTCTATCCGTTGCTGACAGCGGCCGGGCTGGGCACGGTCCGCGTCTCCCCGCGGCAGGTCTACGTGGATGCTGGCCGGCCGGACTGGGTGGAAGGCTTCATTCGGCGAACTTTCACCGCGATGGTGGCTGGCGTGCGCGACGAGGCGATCCGGGCGGGCTTGACCGACGCGGCGACGTTCGACGCGGGGATCAAGGCGCTGTCTCGCACGGCCGAGCCGGACGGGGTCTTCTGTTACACGTTTTTCAAGGCGGTCGGATTCAAGGCAAGGCTTTAAGGCGGGGATTTCAAGGCGGTGGGCACGAACCGGTAAGCGCAGGAAGTGCATCAGCACACCTCATGCTGTATATCAGCACCATGTCCGAGCCGCTTCCAATTACCCGTCGATCGCTCCTGGCGGCGGCCAGCCTGCCGGTGGCGTCGGAGTCGCGGCGGCATCCGGTCGAGACTGGCAGGCGAAGGGCGACGTTGCCGCTGGTGATGCTCGATCCGGGGCATGGCGGCAAGGATCCGGGGGCGATCGGGGTCAGCGGGACGTATGAGAAGCACATCGCGTTCGCGACGGCGCTGGAACTGCGGCGGCAGTTGCTGGCCGTCGGGCTGTGCCGGGTGGCGCTGACGCGGAGCCAGGACGCGTTCATCGCGCTGCGGCAGCGGGTGGAGATCGCGCAGGGGCATGGGGCGGCGCTGTTCGTCTCGATGCATGCCGATGCGGTGGGCGATCCGTCGGTGCGGGGGGCGAGCGTGTATACGCTGGCCGAGACGGCGTCGGACGCGCAGACGGCGGCGCTGGCGCGGCGGGAGAACAGTGCGGACCGGTTTGGCGGCCCGCGGTTCCGCGACGTCGCGCCGGCGGTGGCCGAGATCCTGTCGAGCCTGGTGCAGGAGGAGACGCGGGCGGGGTCGGCGCGGATGTCGCGGGCGGTGGTGGCCGCGTTGGCGCCGCAATCCGGATTTTCGGCTGAATTCCCGGCTGGGTCGTCGGCGGGGTTCTCGGTCGGGCTGCTGGCGAACCCGGCGCGGCATGCCCATTTCATGGTGCTGCGGGCGGCCGATGTGCCGAGCGTATTGGTCGAGATGGGGTTCATGTCGAACCCGCGCGACGAGGCGGCGCTGCGGCTCGAGGCGCATCGGGCGCGGATCGCGGCGGCCCTGCGGCGGGCGATCGAGGCGTATTTGACGTCGGCGGGGCGGATGGCGGGTGCAGCTGGTGGCGAATAGGCGGATGAGGGTGCGATGGGCAGCAGCGGCGGAGTGAACGGGCCGAAGCCGGGCGATCGTCTGGCGCGGGAGACGTCGCCCTGGCGTCCGACGGTGAAGCGGCGGCCGGTGTTGCGGTTCCTGAGCCGGGTGGTGGGGCTCGGGGTTGTGGTTGGGTTGGTGGGCGCGGTCGGGGCCGGGGCGTTCGCGTGGCACACGTACGAGCGGTATGCGTCGGAGCTGCCGTCGCTCGAAGGGCTGCAGCAGTATCAGCCCAAGGTGATGAGCCGGGTGTACGCGGGCGACAGCCGGTTGCTGGCGGAGTTCGCGACCGAGCGGCGGATCTTCGTGCCGGTCCGCGCGATCCCGGACATGGTCAAGCAGGCGTTCATCTCGGCCGAGGACCAGAATTTCTACACTCATCACGGCGTCGATCCGTTGGCGATCCTGCGCGCGGGCGTGTCGGACGTGCTGGCGTATGGCAGCGGGCGGCGGCCGATCGGGGCGTCGACGATCACGCAGCAGGTCGCCAAGAACATGGTGCTCGGCAACGAGGTCAGCGTGTCGCGCAAGATCAAGGAGTTGATCCTGGCGGTGCGGATCGACCAGACGATGAGCAAGGATCACGTGCTCGAGCTGTATCTGAACGAGATCTACCTGGGGCTGCAGTCGTATGGCGTAGCGGCGGCGGCGGCGTCCTATTTCAACAAGACGCTGGACGAGCTGAATTTGCCGGAGGCGGCGTTCCTGGCGGTATTGCCGAAGGCGCCGAACAACTACAATCCGTTCCGCTTCCCCGAGGCGGCCAAGGCTCGGCGGGATTGGGTGCTGGACCGGATGGCCGACGACCACGCGATCACGCCCGAGCAGGCGGGCAAGGCCAAGGCGACGCCGATCCAGCCGGCGCAATTCCGCAAGCAGGATCCGATCCCCGGCGGCGACTGGTTCGTCGAGGAGGTGCGGCGGCAGTTGGTGGACCGGTTCGGGGCGGACCTGACGACGGCTGGGGGCTACTCGATCCGCACCAGCCTCGACCCGGCGCTGCAGGCTACGGCCGACCGGGCGTTGCGGGCGGGGCTGATCGCCTACGACCGGTCGCATGGCGGCTGGCGCGGGGCGGTGACGCATCTGGAGGGCGATGCGGCGATGAGCCAGGGGTGGAGCAACCGGCTGGCGGGGGTAGCGCGACCGGTGGGGATGCAGCCGGAGTGGCGGCTCGCGGTGGCGTTGGCGGTGGATGGGCGGGAGGCGCGGATGGGATGGCTCGAGCGCTCGCCGGGTCAAGCGAGCGGGATGTCGCAGACGGGCGCGCTGGCTCTGGGGGACGTCGGCTGGGCGCGGCCGGTGCGCAACGGGGTGCGCGGGGCGGCGCCGCGGCGGATGGGCGACGTGCTGGCGGTGGGCGACGTGGTGATGGTCGAGCCGGACCGGGCTGGGGGGCGGCTGCAGTTGCGTCAGGTGCCGGTGGTGCAGGGGGCGATGGTGTCGATGGATCCGCTGACCGGGCGGGTGTTGGCGATGGTCGGCGGGTTCAGCTTGGAGACGAGCCAGTTCAACCGGGCGACGCAGGCCGAGCGGCAGCCGGGCAGTTCGTTCAAGCCGATGGTGTATCTGACGGCGCTGCAGTCGGGCTTGGCGCCGAGCCAGAGGGTGCTGGATGCGCCGTTCGAGCAGCGGACGTCGCAGGGGGTGTGGCGGCCGAACAATTACGGGATGACGTTCGCCGGGCCGATCCCGATGCGGATCGCGCTGGAGAGGTCGTTGAACACGGTGACGGTGCGGCTGGCGGACAAGGTGGGGATCGAGGCGGTGGCGCAGAACGCGATGGCGTTCCACGTGGTCGATTCGATGCCGCTTGTGTTGCCAGCGGCGCTGGGCGCGGTGGAGACGACGGTGCTGCGGCAGGCGTCGGCCTATTCGGGGCTGGCGATGGGCGGGCGCGAGGTGAAGCCGGTGCTGGTGGACGGGATCCAGGATCGGCAGGGCAAGCTGATCTGGAAGCCGAGCGGGCTCGAGTGCCGCGGTTGCGATGATCCGGCGCGTCCGCCGTCGATCGTGGATAATCGGCCGCAGATCGCCGACGCGCCGAGCGTGTTCCAGGTGGTGACGATGATGCAGGGGGTGGTGGCCAAAGGGACGGGGTATGCGGCGGGGGCCGGGTTGGGGCGGGCGATCGCGGGCAAGACGGGGACGAGCCAGGATTTCAAGGACGCGTGGTTCGTGGGGTTCACGCCGGATCTGGTGACGGCCGTGTGGGTCGGGTTCGACGACAATAGCGGGCTGGGCGAGAAGGAGACCGGTGGGGCGATCGCGGCGCCGATCTGGCACGATTATATGGCGATCGCGTTGAAGAACCGGCCGAACCTGACGTTCCGCAAGCCGGACGGGGTAACGCTGTCGAGCTGGGACAGCGGGTATGGCTCGCGGACGGACGCGTTCAAGCCGGACCAGGCGCCGGGCTCGAGCCAGGGCGTGGTCGGCGGCGAGGACGGGATCGCCGAGGTGAGCGGCAGCGGTGGCGTCGGATCGGGCGGCGGCGGCGGGGGCAGCACGGGCGTCGGCATTGATAGCGGCGTGGGGGGCTTATATTAGTCGGCGATGTCAACCGAATCCGAATCCCTGAACGAGCAACTGCAACAGACGTTCGCCCTTTTGCGGAGGCATCTTTGACTGGGATGTCGCCACGGCCCGTCTCGAGGAGCTGAACGCGCAGGCCGAGGACCCGGCGCTGTGGAACGATGCTGCGGCGGCGCAGACGCTGATGCGTGAGCGGAACCGGCTGGCGAGTTTGGTGGAGGCGCTGGTCTCGATGGAGCGCGAGGCGGCCGATTCGGTCGAGCTGATCGCGATGGCCGAGGCGGAGGGCGATGCCGCGATGTCGGCCGACGGGCGGGCGACGCTGGTGCGGCTGCTCGACGAAGCCAAGCGGCGCGAGATCGAGAGCCTGCTGTCGGGCGAGGCGGACGCGAACGACGCGTATCTCGAGATCAACTCCGGCGCGGGCGGGACCGAAGCGCAGGATTGGGCGGAGATGCTGGTCCGGATGTATGCGCGCTGGGCGGAACGGCGGGGCTACAAGGTCCAGCTGATGGAGCAGAGCGAGGGCGAGCAGGCGGGTATCAAGTCGGCGACGATGCAGGTGACCGGTCCGAACGCGTATGGCTGGTTGAAGACCGAGGCGGGGGTGCATCGGCTGGTGCGGATCAGCCCGTTCGATGCGAACGCGCGCCGGCAGACGAGCTTCGCCAGCGTGTGGGTGTATCCGGTGGTGGACGACAACATCGAGATCGAGGTCAACGAGGCGGACCTGAAGATCGACACGTATCGGGCGTCGGGCGCGGGCGGGCAGCACGTCAACAAGACGGAGAGCGCGATCCGGATCACGCACGTGCCGTCGGGCGTCATCGTGGCGTGCCAGACGGATCGGAGCCAGCATCGCAACCGGGCGTCGGCGATGACGATGCTGAAGGCCAAGCTCTACGAGCGGGAGCTGGAGAAGCGCGAGGCGGTGTCGGCCGCACAGGAGGATGCCAAGACCGATATCGGCTGGGGGCATCAGATTCGCAGCTACGTGCTGGCGCCGTATCAGTTGGTGAAGGATTTGCGCACCGGCGTGGAGACCGGCAACCCGGCGGCCGTGCTGGATGGCAGCCTCGACGATTTCATGAGCGCCGCGTTGGCCGCGCGGGTCGGGGCGACGCGCAGCGATGCGTCTGCGCAGGCGCAGTAGGGTCTTTTTTCGGATCCCGCGGACCGGCGCACCTGTTGTTTGCTTGCGGGATCGGTTAGACACCCGGGCGTTGCGAGTTGGGTTTGGAGGCTCGATCCCTTGTCCACCTGCCCACTTTGTGCCCGGCCGACCAGCGATGTGCTGACGCGGTTCGCGGTGGCCGAGATGGCCGAGTTCTTCTGTTCGGAAGCGCTCGACCGCGAGAAATATGCGCGCATGCAGGTCATCCTGCGCAGACTGTGGTCGGACGATCATGTCGAGGTGCTGCGGTGCGGGCATTGCGATTTCGGGTTCGCCGATCCGTTCGTGGCGGGGGACGCCGAGTTCTACAATTTGCAAGCGCCGGATACACCCTATCCGCAGGACAAATGGGAATATCGGCGGTCGTTGCAGGATTTCTTGACGGCGCGAGGCTCGATCGGGCGGGTGTTGGATGTGGGGGCGGGGAAGGGTTTCTTCCTGCGGCACCTGATCGCGAACGGGTGGGCGCCGGGCCAGCTGGAGGCGACGGAGTTCTCGGCGACGGGCACGCGGGCGATCGAGGCGCTCGGGGCGTCGTGTCATCAGGCGGACGTTCGCGAATTGCGCGATCGCGAGGGCGCGTTCGACGCGATCTGCCTTTTCCAGGTGCTCGAGCATTGCGCGGGCTACGATGGGTTGCTGGCCGCGCTGGGGTCGCTGGCGGCGCCGGCGGGGCATCTGTTCATTGCCGTGCCGAATGGCAGGCGGGTGGATTTCGACGAGCGATCAGGCGTGCTGTTCGATCGGCCGCCGAACCATATCTCGCGGTGGACGCCGGCGAGTTTCGAGGTGTTCGCGGCGAAGTACGGGTGGCGGATCGAGGCGATCGAGTTGGAGCCGGCGCCGTCGGTGACGAACGAGGCCGCCTATGGGGCGGTCCATACGTTCATTGGCAATTCGCATCGGCACGGCTCGTGGTCGCGGTGGAGCTATGGGGTGGCGGACCGGGTTTTCTCGCACCAGAGCAAGGCGAACAAGGTGGTCAAGGCGGCGGCGATGGCGCTGTCGCCGGGCTCGTGGCGGTCGGCGGTGGCGCTTGCGCTGGCGGCGCGGACGGGCGCGGTGCCGCATTCGCTGTGGGTGCATCTGCGCAAGGCTTAGCGGGTTGCCGGCGGCTTGCGGCTTGCGGTTCCACGCGGAGCGACGCGAGCCCAAGCGCAGTAGGCCCGCAGTAGGCTGGCCTGGGCGGGCGCTTCGGCTTCGGCTTCGGCTTCGGCTTCGGCTCTAGAGCACTTTCCGAGCCGCTTGGCTCGGAAGTAGTGCTCTACTTCATTGTTTTAGCGAGCATTACTTCCGCTCGGGTGATTCCACCCGATCGGAAAATGCTCTAGCCTCGCGGACCCGACAGCGACGCTCGCTCCAGATGTGTCTGGAACGCCTTGAACAGCTTGGTCATGGCCGGTTTCTTGTAGGGGTAGCGGTCCTCGGAATCGAGCAAATGGACGATCATGGCGACGTCCACTTCGAACACCAGGAGCCGCCCGTCCGGCAGTTCGGCACAGTCGATGCCGAAATAGTCCAGCCCGAGGCGGCGGTGCAGGTTCTCGAACGCCTCGCGGTGCCGTTCGGCGAAATCGGTATCGAACGACTCGAAGAAACGCCCCTCCTCCGCCCGCTTGGCGGCGTCTTCCTCCATGCCGGCGCTCAGATAGTGCACCATCCAGTGCTCCGAGATTGCCATGTGGCTGATGAACGGTTTGCCGCCGATGAAGGCGATGCGCTGCTTGCGGAACAGACCGTCGGGGCTACGGTAGTCGACGAACGGCGCGAGGTAGAACTCGTCGTGCGTGCACTCCTGCAGATAGGCATGCAGCGCCTCGGGCGCGTCCAGCTTTGCCATTCCGGCGCCGGCATGAGAGCCGATCGGACGGGCGATGATGGGAAAGGACACCCCTGGCAAGAGGCTTTTCAGGTCCGCTTCGCTGCGGGTCGTTTCGAGCGCATCGCGGCCGAGGCGGACCGTGTCGGCGACGACGACGCACGAGTCCGCCGCGAAGGTGGCGCAGACGCCGTCGCGCGTGAGTGCTACGATGCGGTCCGCGGCGCCGTTGACGACGGGGCGGGGCCAGATGGCGATGTGGTCGCCGAGCCGGGCCAGGAGCGGTGCGGCCTCATACGACTCGCCGATGGCGAGGAAGCAGACGTCGTGATCCGGCAGCGCGGCCGGCAGCGCACGGTTTGGATGCAGGTAGAGCAGGGTGAGTTCCACATCCGAACCCTGCAGCAGGAAGTCGAGCGGGGTGTTCGCCATGAAGTCGCCCTGGGTGACGAGGGCGAGCAGCTTGATACCCTTGCCGGTGCCGTGCGGGCGCCGATACTGCGCGCTCAGCCCGATCGCGACTTGCTGGAAGTGCAGGCCGCGCTCGCGCTGGCCGGTCAGCAGCAGAATGGTCGAGAGGTCCATCAGCGCCGCCGCGTCGGTCGGGTCCGCGTCGATCCGCGCCGCAAGCTGGGTCCAGATCGGCGTCATGTCCTGGCGCCGGTAGGCCATGCCCATCAGTTCAGCTAGGCCGATCGTGGTGCTCCGGTCGGAGGCTGGGCGCGCGCGCTGCTCTACCGTTGTCAGGCTCATCGCGTCAGGCCGCCTGTCGCAGTTGCGCAGCGCGGCCCAGCGCCAGCACGGATTCCACCAGTAGATCCACTTCTCTCTCCGTCGTTCGATGATTGACGATGGCCGCGCGGATCGCGCTGCGGCCGCCGATTTTGGTCAGCGAGGGGGCGACCTCGCCTGCCTCGTGCAGGTCGGTGACGATCTCGGCGTTG
>JAABUX010006435.1_pt1 | contig 14025 bp, 9 predicted proteins | sample 5561851 | NCBI WGS metagenome assembly JAABUX01 (sample SAMN10711883, study PRJNA513361) | rock metagenome | isolation source: Antarctica rocks | place: Antarctica: Victoria Land, Richard Nunatak red sandstone | collected 2016-01-03 | reverse complement strand
TACCACGGCTGATGCGCGTATCAAACTTCAGCGGCTCTACCCCTCTCTTGAGAAAAAGACACCCTCTCTTTCCAAGAAACTTGTTGCAAAAAAGGTTTGACAGAGCAATATAACATTGTACTAGGCTCTTGTCAAGACTTTAGCCTTTGGTGACAGGGCAATCGCATCTCATTTTGGGAACTTAGGTCGGAAACCTTGTTGCAATGAAGAGCTTATGATGAGCTCACCCTGTAAGACTGCTCTACAAGCAGCTTGAAAATTTAGATGCGATTGCCTTGCCTTTGGTGATTACCCATAAGTAAAAGAAGAGACAGGGAAGGGACGAACGAGAGCAAAAGAGAGGGTGGCAGCAGCAACATCAAGCGTTACAACGTGCACGGACGAGTGCCAAGACGGAGGAATTTAAAACGCTCTGGACTCGCCGCGCTGAGGCGGCTCGTCCACGTTTGGGAAACAGATCGCCAAAGTCGGCATCTTTATATCCTTAACCACTTGTCCTGACAAATTTCCCAGCAGAGTCTTTCATACGCCCGCCCAGGAAATTTTTGCATTGCAAAGTAGTGTTTCAATTTTGTGATATACTGTCTATCGTGATAGACCTGCCTAAAGAGGATACAAAGCACATAGCAAACATATCGGTTCATGTCTGAGGGCCGCTAGACAGGTAGGCAGAGCATGCTCCAGCAAGTAAGTCGGCTTGGCCAGCAAAGGCTATTTTGCCAAGCAACGCAACCGGTGCGGTCGCCATTGGGTTGCTTGCTGGCAAGCCGTTATGGGGAGGGCGTAGTAGATCGACTCTTTGATGACAGGACGCAACGGCGCAAAGCCTTGCAACCCTCGGTGCAAGCCATCGAGCAGACCTTGAAGTTGGACGAAGACAAACAAGCACCCACTCCGGTGCGCATGGATAACGGATATAGGTAGCGGTAGCCTAAACAAGGGGAATTGGCTGCTCGTGTCGGGCTATCAGGTGCACGACAAGGATTACCCTAGCAGTCGTGTTCACCACTTGCCCAGGAAAGATTATCATGGATATGCACGAATCTCGTAACTCCTCAGCCTCAGTCCGTCGGGCGCTCAGCATCCTGGACTATCTGAGCACTCATGCAGGCGAGCACGGACTGACACTGGCCAGCTTGGCCCGGGGAACACAGATCAATAAGAGCACGTTGCTCCGCCTACTGGATGCGTTGCGCGAATTTGGCCTGGTGGTGAAGGACCCAGAAATGGAGCGTTACCGGCTCGGCCTCAAGCCGCTCCAGTGGGCAAGTGCTTGTCTCGACAGCATGCAGTTGCGCTCGTTCGCAGTACCGTACTTGCGACACCTAATGGAAGCGAGTGGTGAGACAGCGCACTTGGTCATCTACGACGACTATCAGATCGTCTACGTTGACAAGGTCGAATGCCCGAGTAGCATTCGCCTGGTCTCCCGTATTGGTGGGCGCAACCCGCTCTATTGCACGGCAGCGGGGAAAGCCTTCCTGGCCTCTCTGCCAGAAGTGATCTTCGATGAGGTCGTGCGCCGCGGCCTCACCCGGCGTGCCTACAACACCATGACGACGCCTGAAGCACTTCGTGAGGACCTGATCCGTATTCGCTCCTGCGGCTATGCCATCGATAACGAAGAAAACGAGCTCGGAGTTCGCTGCGTGGGAGCGGTGATCTTCGACCATACAGGCTACCCCGTAGCCGCAATCAGCGTTTCGGGTCCCATCACACGCATCACACCAGATCGCTTTGACGACCTGGGGCAGGTCGTCAAGCATATGGCTGAAAACATCTCCAGGCAGCTAGGGCACCAGGTCACCGGTTCTCCTGCCACACACAGTACACTCCCCTCGGCCACGGGTTCACAGAAGGAGAGTGACGTCGCGTAATCCGTGCTGCCGCTCCCCTGTGCGCGAGGCGCCCCAACGGGTTGTGTTGCAAGAAATATGAAGAAAACAAATTGAGCGTGGAATGCCTCTCTTTGTTCAGCTTAGGCAGCGACTCCAAACAACGTGGCGACCCATGCAATCTGCCTTCCCACGTCTCCTTTTGCCACCCCTTGCAGTTGTCCCTTCCTGAGCATATTCATGATCTCAAATCCTTGGAGAGTTCGCCACGCCGTCTCCAACGAGAAAAAGCCCATCCCAGGCTTTGTCAGGCGTTGACGAAGTGTTGGATACAGCGATGGTCTTGTTCGATGAGATTGTTGAGGTATTTCACTTGCCGTAATTCACAGTGTTCAGAAGATGTCCTTCTGCTTTGAGCTCGTTGAAGGCTGTGGGGTACGCCGCATTTTTATCCACGTTGCTCACTCGTGGTTCGCTCATATGAGAGGCAGCGAGCGTTTTGAGAAAGAAGTGCTTGGCCGCGTGCGCATCTCTTGTCGGACTCAAGAAGAAATCAAGAGTGTTGCCCTGCGCATCAATGGCTCGATACAGGTACACCCACTGCTTTTTCACCTTGATGGACGTTTCGTCAACCCGCCAGGAATCGGTGGAGGCATTGAGGTGGGGTCGGCTGCGCTTCTCCAGGTCGGGCGCGTAACATTGAACTCAACGAGAGATCGTGGTAGTGGGGATGAGGATCGACGTGCAGGCCCCGTTCGAGCATCATCTCTTCGAGATCGCGGTAGCTGAGTAGTCCCCCACATTAGATTTGATGCGTGACTTCTCCTTGAGGTATGCTAAGGAAAAAGGAGAAAACTCATGGTTCTGCTTCACAAAGTCAACCTGACGGAGCAAGATCGAGAGCACCTGCATGATCTCCTCAAAGTGGGAGAGCACCCGGCGCGAACCATTGCCCGAGGATACATCTTGGTGCTTGCCCATCAGGGCAAATCGGACGACGAGATTGCCCAGACGCTAGAAATAGGACGAGCAACCGTCCAACGGGTCAGGAAACGAGATTGCCAAAAAGGGCTTGCTCACGCCCTCAACGAATTACCCCGCCCAGGCGCACTCCCCAAATGGGATGGCAAACCAGAGGCCTATCTCGTCGCGCTTGCTTGTAGCGATGCTCCTGAAGGACGAACCAACTGGACGCTTCAATTGTTGGCAAAGAAGTTGGACCAACTTCACATCGTCGAGGACATTTCTGATGAAACGGTCCGACGCATGCTCAAAAAAACGAACTCAAACCCTGGCTCAAAGAAGAGTGGTGCATTCCCAAGGTAGGGGCAGAGTTTATCTGGCGCATGGAAGATCTTCTCGACCTGTACATGCAGCCCTACGACAAGGAGGATCCTGTGGTATGCATTGATGAACGCCCCTGTCAGTTGGTCGGACACATTCAACCAGCAGAACTCGTCCAACCTGCTCGACCTGCTCGCCAAGATACGCAGTTCTCGCGCAATGGGGCGTGTCGTACCTTCTTGATGTTTGAGCCACAAGCCGGATGGCGTCATGCTCTCGTGAAAGAAACCCGCACGAAACGGGATTTCGCCGACAGCCTCAAAGACCTGCTGGATGAGAAATATGCCTCTGTGCCTAAAGTGCGGCTGGTGCTCGATCATCTGAATACCCATACTCCCGCTGCTCTCTATGAAACATTTCCTTTTGCAGAAGCGCTCCGCTGAGCCAAAAGGATTGAATGGCATGACACCCCCTTGCATGGAAGTTGGCTGAATATGGTTGAAATTGAGTTGTCAGTTCTGGTCAAGCAATGTCTCAAGCGGCGTCTTGGCGATATCGAGCACTGACGTGGGGAAATCGCTGCCTGGGAGCACGCACGAAATGCTCAAAGAGCCACAGTGCAGTGGCGTTTCACTCCTTCTGATGCACGCATCAAACTGAAGCATTTGTATCCAAAGCACGAAAGTCTTCCCTCTGAAACGGAAAGAGGATGAAGCATCAAATCTCGTGTGGGGGACTACTCAGTTACCGTGATGTCGAAGAGCTGATGACCCAGCGCGGAATCGTCGTGAGCTAGGAAACGGTGCGGCAATGGTGCCTCATATTCGGCCAAATGTACGCTACGCCAATGAAATGCGCCGTCGTCGCCCTCGTTGTGGAGACACATGGCATCTACACGACCGTGCTTTCCATGCCCACATGAGTACATCCTTCTTGCAATAACCACGCCCGCAATGCCAACAGATCCGCCGTTTCATTGCGGAAGGTGCGGATCGCTTTGCGTCGCTGTCCCGCGTCGAGAATGATCAGTCAGACAACGAGAAAGCGCAGATGTACATCCATGCCCGCACATCGGTGGTACATCACTTGCATCTTTCTACTCCTTTCTTTTGAAATTGCATTTCCCTTTTTATCGCCTGGGAACCTCGAAGGCGGGTGTCTGTTATTCTTCAGTATCTTCTTCATGTTCTCACATGCGGCTTTCGCCGCAGAGGCCACATGCAGTGGTTCGTCCAGACACTCCAGTACAGTTTCTTAGGCACGTTCTCACACCGTATATTGTTGGTCGTCTTCTCGCCGAGAGGTTCCCATTTTGAGTATACTCTTTTTCATGGGCTGTGGTGCACCTACGGCGCATGAGGTTTCTTAAAGGAGTCCTACCAGGTATGTCTCAATCCAAGAGAAATTCTAATATGCTGCAGTCCTGTCAAGCTTTACTCCCTCAACACTGACGTTTTGATATAAGGAATAAGCGCTTCATTTAAAGCCTAAAAAGGCGAGTTATACATAGTTTCTTTGCGAACAATGCTTCCTTGCGCATCTCTTTCACCGAGTTCGCAGACGTAGAAGATGCATTTGCGGTACACACGTTTCGCGTTGCAACTCCTTCGTTTGCTTTTGTTCTATGAAAACAGCGTTTTGATGCCATTTTGGCCTTTTTTGACGCTCATATGGATGTGTTTTCCCTTATATCAAAATATCAGCACCTGTTTGTAAAACTTGCACAATCGCTTGGTTTAGAGTAATATTATGGGATGTTCTTTGTAATGGGAATACTCCTGCCATAGCAGTGCTATGATACCAGTTTCTTTGCTAAGCATCTCTCATACAAGAGAGTTTAATAGCCATTGATTGCTGCCGTTTTATTCTTAACACCTTAAAAATTCAGGAATTTTAGGAGGTGTTCCCAATGATGACCTCAACTTCAAGAGTCCCTTCCGAAGTTCAACCCTTTTCTAGACCAGCTGGGCATCAAGTTCGTAAGAAGAATGGGCTTACTCCTCCGTCTCTTTCTCCTGCCAATTGGTTGGAGCAAATTGCGATTGATTCATTAGTGCAATTAGTTCGATCATTACCTAACTTTGAGCAGATGGTGGCTAGTGTCCTTCAGACTGTTACAGCTTTGTTTGACGCAGAAAAAGCTGGTGTCATGTTGTGGGATGCGGAGGCGCAAGAGCTCATACTTCAGAAACCGGCTTTCGGGATCAACAACTCGGAGATTATCGACCAGTATCGTGTTCGACTTGATCATGGCGGCAACGCTATCGGTGTGTTTACTACTGGTAAACCCTACTTATGCAATGACTGCTTAAGGGACTCGCACATGATCCAGAAATATGTGGACTTATTTGGTTCGAAAAAGGTCATGACCGTACCTCTGAAAGTAGACGGTCAGATAATCGGAGTACTTCACGTCACGAACAAAAGGCGGGGAGATTTCATAGAGCAGGAGTTACGTTTGCTGGAAGAGGTTGCTGAACACCTGGCGACATTGATTGATAATGCACGGTTGTTTCGTGTCGTTCGACGAAGCGAGCAAGAGGCAGATACACTGTACCATTTATCCTTACAGCTTACTTCTTTGCAGGATTCGAAAGATATGTTATCTTTAGCTCTTCCAGCAGCAGTTACTTTACTTGATGCTGACGTTGCAGGGGCTTATCTAAATACAGATATCAGCTATCTCTATGACCGTGAAACTGGGCAGGATGTGTCTGGCGGTACACGGCTGATGAGTTTCTGGAATGAGATGCTTAACAGACAACAAGCGATAAATCTCAGCCTTGAGGAAAATGCTCCTCTCCTCGATCCGAAGAGTTCCTGGCAAGATGCCCTATGTACAACTGGCTTCCTGGAGATGCAGATGGTTCCATTAGTTGCAGATGAGGTCATGGGCTCCCTCTTGGTTGCTCGACGACACAAGCTGCCTTTTACCAAAGCCGATGAGAATCGCCTTACCCGGTTGGCACTCGTGGTTGGCTCTGCCATTCAGAATGCTGAACTACAGGGCAGAACGAAACGTGCTCTCGAGGAACTTCGTCGCTCCCTTGATGGTATAGCACGCCTGAGGGACATACAGGAAAGGTTGACGGAGTTAGTATTAAGGGGGGAGAAACTTCCAGCGTTGATGGCGGCTATCGCAACTCTTGTAGATAATCAAGTTCTCCTAGAAGATCGGTATGGTACCATTTTGAGTTCAGCTGCCCCAGAGGGTTGGTCCGGCCCTGAAACTATGACATTTGCTCAATTAGCTCAGAAAAATCGCGATTTTGGACGATTGATCGGTGAATTCTTTCAACGTGACCATCAAACATGCATGCTCATAGTGCCAGGAGAGGAAAGATTGCGTTTAGTTGCGCCAGTGATTGTAGGAAATGAGACGTTGGCGATACTTTCTGTGAGGCAGGAATCTCATGTTCTTGGCGACCTAGACATCCTTGCAGTACAAGGTGCCGCTACTGTGGTTGCATTGGTATTGATGCGTGAGCGGGCTATTCTTGAAACAGAGCGCCGACTGCAAGGTGATTTATTGGGAGATATTTTAACAGGAAAATTCGAGAGCGAGGAAGATCTGGCTCGCAGAGCTAGGTTTTTAGAGTATGATCTGCTCCATCCCCATGTACTCATCGTCATCAGTATTGAAGAACTTGAATTTCCTGCCCAGTGTGGGGAGAAAGAAGAAGTACGACAGCGCAGTAAGCAGAGTATGTACGATCTCGTGTGGGCTACTCTCACACCACGGACTCCGCGACGGCTGATCTGGGCGAGTGGTTCGCAGGTAGTGGCATTAGTGGCTGTAAACTCAGATGACAAGAATCCGATTGTCGAAGTTGCTCAGCGCTTACATAGTAAGGCTAAGCGCGAGTTAGGCGTTACTACGGTCTACGTTGGTGTGAGCCAGGTCTGTCTGAGTATGCGCGCAGTGCCAGTTGCGTATGCTGAGGTCAAACGATTTCTCAAGTTTGCTCGGGCTATGCAATGGCAGAGTGGTATTATCTTTGTAGAGCGGCTCGGTCTGTATCGCGTCCTCTTACAAAACGAAGAAATCGGGCCAGAACTGATCCAATTTGCCTCTGCTCGATTGGACCGATTGCAGGCATATGATCAGGAACATGATGGCGACCTGATAGCTTGTTTAAGGGCTTACTTAGCAGTCGGAAGCGAAATCAAGAAGACTGCCGAGGTACTCCATTTACATCGCAATAGTGTACGCTATAAGCTACAACACATCGAGGAAATTACTCAGGTCGATCTCACCGATGCCGAGACGCGCTTTCAACTTCAACTTGCGCTAAAAATTATAGATTTACAGTTGGCAATAAAACGATCAGTATCTGGCTCAGATGCTGTTTCATGGTTGACATGAAAAGGGTTCCATTTGCCAACCATGAGCTATAAACCCGACAGAGAGTCAGAGCGTGCAGGGGAATATACGTACCATTACCGCCTAGTTGTTGTGCATCATGCACAGATATGGAACGTTATTTGTGTACCACATCCATTGATTAACGCCCACTTATCAGGCAAAATTAGCTGTATAAAGACGGAGCCGCATACAGTCAAGCGGTAAAGTAGATTGACTAACGAGGAGATACAGCTATGGTTAGCGTTGTTCGAAGGCCACTCGTTCTCGGCATTGATGCCGGAGGAACAATGACTGATACCTTCATTGTCGATGAAGAAGGCAATTTTGAGGTAGGGAAAGCCCCGACAACTCCACAGGATGAGTCCCTAGGCTTCCTGGAGTCGACGCAGGACGCGATCAGCTACTGGGGAGATATGAAGCTGGAAGAGCTATTCCCAAAGTTATCTGTCGTCTTGTACTCCGGTACTACTATGCTGAATACTCTGCTCTCACGGCGTGGACAGAAAGTAGGTTTACTTGTTACCAGCGGCTTCGAGGATATGTTACTGATGAATCGCGGACTGAGTTGGGCGGGCTATGGATATTCAGATACGTTACATGCGGCAACTCATCTCCATCCCGAACCGCTCACCCCACGACACTGGATTCACGGCATCACCGAGCGGATTGACATGTTTGGTGAGTCGGTTATTCCTCTTTATGAAGCAGAAGTGCAAAAGGCTGCACAGGAATTGCTGACGTCAGGCGTGGACGCAGTTGCCATTTGTTTCCTTTTTTCCTACCTCAATTCGCTGCATGAGCGGCGAGCCAGAGAAATTTTCGAGAACGTTGGTAAAGCTACTGGTCAGCAGATACCAGTTTTCCTTTCTTCTGAGATTCGTCCCGTCATGCGGGAGCAATCGCGGCTCAACAGCTTGCTGATAGAGGCATATGCAGCAGCCCCGGTTCGACAACAACTGCTGAAAGTTGAGCAGCGCATTCATGATTATGGTTTCCCCAATCCATTGCAAACGGTACTTTCCTACGGTGGCCTGTCCAATATACGTTATCCCCGTCTCCACGAGACGCTCGTCTCGGGACCGATAGGTGGCATTCTGGGAGCACAGTATATTGCGCGATTGATAGGTGTGAACAATGTGATGGTGACTGATATGGGAGGAACCAGCTTTGATATCGGTGCCATTACTTCTGGTAATGTTCCCGTTGACTCAGAGCCCACGTTAGCTCGTATGAAACTAAATCTACCGACCATTGCATTAGAGAGTATCGGGGCTGGGAGTGGTACGATCATCAAAGTAGATCCATCCTCGCGCAAGGTAGAACTTGGTCCTGAAAGCGCGGGCGGCAGTCCAGGGCCTGTCTGCTTCGATCGAGGAGGGAAGCTCGCCACCGTCTGTGATTGCGCCGCTGTCCTTGGATACCTGAATGCGAATTATTTCCTAGGAGGTAGGGTCAAGCTGAACGTTGCGGTTGCTCAGCACGCACTGAAAGAGCAGGTGACCGATCCAATCGGAGTCGATCTCTACCAGGGAGCCGAGGGAATTGTAAAGATGCTTGAACTCCGTGCCCAGGATTCGCTTAAGACAGTGGCTTCGGCACGAGGACTCGACACATCTGACTATGTCCTCATGGCTTATGGTGGTGCGGGTCCGCTTCACGTCGCTGGCTATACCGAGGGTTTGACGTTTAAAGGCATCATGACTTTCCCCTTTGCAGCAGCATTCTCTGCATTTGGGTGTTCAATAGCAGATTATCTGCACCGTTATACGAAGTCGATGCATCTGTCTCTTGGCCCGACGGCGTCAGCGGAAGTCAAGTTGGAAGTCGGACGAGCCATCAATGGAGCCTGGGAGGAGATGGAGCAGACGGCACTGGAGGAGATGAAAGGCGAAGGCCGCGAACTGAATAAGATAGAGTTCCAACGCCTGGCTATGATCCGCTATGCGGCTCAATTGACCGATCTTGAGGTGCAATCACCGCTGAGTCGTATCAACACACCAGAAGACCTGGATCTGTTCATCGAGTCCTGGGAAGCACTCTACGAGAAGATCAACTCCCGCGTTTCCAAATATAGCGAGATTGGCTATCAGATATTAGAACTTGGCTTGATTGCTCGCATTGAAAAGGTGAAGGCGCGCTTTCAGGAGCGAGAAATGGGTGCTGAAACTCCAGACGTGGCGGCGTTTAAAGGCACACGTTCAGTGTATCGAGACGGTCGCTGGCAAGAGGCGCAACTATGGGAAATGGACTCACTTAAGCCTGGAAACGTTATCAAGGGCTTCGCAATTATCGAACATCCCGCAACGACATTTGTGATACCGCCAGAGCGCCGAGTTGAGGTGGACGTACGAAACTTTTTCTGGCTACGTTAAGACGTTAAAGAACCTCAGAAGGGCAAAGCACTACTATCGATCCGTACAAGATACGAGGAGGTATGCACATGACGCAACTACAGTCAAAGCCTACAGCCAAGGATAGAACACCTATCACATTTCGTGAAATGCTCGAGCAGAGCGAGGCTCGCCTGACTGAAACGGGCTACTATAACGGTATTACCGAACTGGCACTCAAAGCAGAAGATCCACTGAAGTACGAGAGTTTACATACACGACTGCGATCGTCCGTTGTTTCCGCACGGGAAACCTCGAAACGCATCTCCGCCTCGCCGGGAATACGTGAGGTTGGAGAGTGTGTCGTTGGCCTCTACACACCTGAAGGCGATAGCGTCGTCTTCTCCTTTGGGATTATGGTCCATGTACACACGATGAGTCGCTTTATCAAGTGGATGGTTCGCAACGATTACCAGGATGATCCCGGTATCCGGCACGGCGATATTTTTGCCAACAACGACGCTTTTATCGGGAACGTCCAAGTTCCCGATGTGATGGACGTAACTCCTATCTTTCACAATGGTGAACTGATCGCGTGGGCAGGAGCAGTTTGTCACGAACTCGAGGTGGGTGGGGTGACGCCTGGTGGAGATGTCTACCTGGCGCATGAGCGTTTCACTGAAGGCCTTTTCGTCTGCGCCGAGAAAATTGGTGAGAACGATAAGATTCGCCGCGATTACCTAATCAGGGTTGAGCGTAACCTACGAAGCCCGCTCTACTGGATTCTTGATGAGAAGGCAAAAGTGAGTGCGTGCCTGGAAGTGCGCGACAAGGTGCTCGAACTGGTGGGAGAAATGGGGATCGATTACTTCAAACACGCGATCAAGGAATACGTCGAGGAGGGACGCCGTTCCCACTTAGAGCGTATGAAGGTGCAAACCATACCCGGCAGGTACCGGGGTGCCACCTTCTTTGGACAATTGTATAAGGACAAACCTGGTGTGCTTCCGATGGCGAACAAGGATCAGTTAGTACCAATTCCGGTTGACCTCACCATTGATCAGACCGGCTTCATGTCCCTGGACTTTGAAGGTACTGGTCCCTGGGGGTGGAATGCCAATAACTGTAGCGAAGCGGCGATGGAGGGTGGCCTCTTCGTCAGCCTCACACAACTCATGGACTTTGATGGCAAAGTGAATGATGGTGCCTGGCTAGCCACGAAGATGAATTTGCCACTGGGGACATGGACGAATCCAGATAATATCATGGTGGCGACCGCTTGCTCCTGGGCACTCCTACTTCCGGCATTCGGCGTGTTCCATCGTCTGATGTCGAGAGCTTTTCTGGCTCGTGGCTTTAAAGAAGAGATTTTTGTTGGGCAGGTAAACACGCCCTTCTTCGAAGGTGGAGGCATCAGCCAGTATGGCACACGATTTGGAGGAAGTAACTTCGAGCTGGCCGCTGGTGGAAGTGGCGCTCGCGGGATTATGGATGGCATTGATACTGGTTATGCGGGATGGAATCCGGAGTCTGACATGGGTAATGCTGAGATCTGGGAACTTTCTCTTCCCATCCTCTATCTTGGCCGTAAGATTTGGCCTGACTCGGCAGGAGGAGGCAAATTCCGGGGTGGAACTGGTTTCACCTCGCTCTATAAGATTCACCATACTCCCATGTTTACCCTAACAACAGCGATTCACTCTGGCAAAGTTTTCGACAACGCTGGTATGTGTGGCGGGTATCCTGCGCCGACTGCACTTTATCACTACGCCGTTCGTGACAATAACCTTGTGGACCTGATTGCTGAGCAGAAGCCACTACCACATTTCGAGGGCGATCCACTCGACCCAGATCCGAAACGGCTTGTCCAAGGCGATTTCGAATTCAGCGAGGGCGGCTATATTGGTCGTCCATTCAAAGACGGAGACCTGTTCGAGCACTTCTATAATGCTGGCGGTGGTTACGGTGATCCACTCGAACGCAATCCCGAATTGGTCAGAAAGGATCTGGATAACGGCATTGTGACTCCGAAAGCTGCCAGGCAAGTCTATCACGTGGACATACACAGCGACGATGGTCGAACGTACAAAGTCGATTTAGCGAAGACAGACCAGTTGCGTTCTGAGGAACGGAGTACACGTCTTGCAGAGGGGAGACTGGTGAGCGAGTGGATGCAGCAGCAGCGTGACCGCATTCTCAACCATACATTTGTCCAGGAGGTCCTTGAGATGTATCGTGATAGTATGCAACTCTCTCCTAAATGGAAGGGTGAGTTCGCAGCTTTCTGGCAATTACCGGAGGGCTTCTCTCTCTAACTTCCCTGGCAACGACCAACCAGCTTCTCACGAAAGGGGATAGAAAATGGCACGACCAAGTTATCCGAGCAGCGTTGTCAATGATTTGATTGCAGGTCGGCTTCCCTGGGATCAGACGAAGCGCATCATGAGCGATTACAAGGATGCAGACCGATTTGATAAATACATTGAGGTGTTGCAGGCTTCAGTTTCATGGAAGGAGCAAATACTGCTCCCCATAGGTGAGCACCTATATATCGTGCAGAAAGGACCTGATCGAGTAGTCAAATGCGACTGTGGTCAGGATTTTGGTGACTACCACCAGAATTGGAAGCTCTCGGCCTTCATTCGCGTGCGTGATACGGCGGAAAGCCTTGAGCCGATCTACTCTGGGCCGCGCAAGCCAGACTCAAACTGGATGGAAATCAGGGAGTATATCTGCCCCACCTGCGCAACGTTACTGGAAGTTGAAGCCGCCCCACCGGGCTGGCCCGTGATTTTTGACTTTCTCCCAGATCTCGAAGGCTTTTATGAAGGATGGCTTGGTCGTCCTCTGCCTGCGGTCTGACACTGATTGGAATAATCTAGCGAACTACCTGCGGGAAATGAGTGTGTGACTCCAGCACATGAGCAGAAGTCTCGAATTTCCCGTAGGAGCTATGCTCTTTTATTTCCCTTTGCCCAGAGAAGAGACCGTTTAACATCTGCAAGTCAACCACGAAAGAGTGTGAAGCATAGCGAGGCGTTGAATAGTTATGGTTGAACGTCCTTTTCCTCTTTGGTTCGAACCTGATCGTTGGGTTCCTCCACCAGGCACTATTGAAGCGCGTCGGGTAGCTCGTTTCATGCGTAGACACAGTCTACCTGATTACCAGAGCTTCCTGGCTCGAAGTGCAGCTGATCCCGCATGGTTTTATCAGGCCGCTTTCGAAGACCTAGGACTCGAATGGCCAATGCCTTTCGATACACTCTACGATAACCATGAAGGCGCAGCCTCGACGCACTGGTTTGTTGGGGGTCGTACAAACCTTGCTTACTTAGCGGTCGAGCGTTGGCGTACCGGCCAGCACAAGCATCGTGTAGCGCTGGTATGGGAAGGCGATGATGGTATTTCCTCTCAATTGACCTACGAGCAGCTGGGTCAATTGGTGGAACGAGCGGCGGCTGGCTTGCGAGCACTGAGCGTCAAAGAAGGTGATGTGGTAGCCATATATGTGCCAATGATCCCTGAGGCCGCTGTGGCTTTATTGGCAATTGCACGCATCGGGGCAATCGCGGCTCCAGCTTTCTCGGGTTATGCTGCCGATGCACTCGCGGAGAGGCTGAATATCGCGGGAGCAAAGGTGCTCATCACTGCTGACGGGGCATTACGACACGGAGTGAAGATTGATCTGAAAGCGGTTGCCGATGAAGCAGTCAAGTCGTCTCCCAGTATCGAACGAGTTGTCGTAATCGCACGGCTGAGACAGAGGGTTCTCATGGACCCATCACGCGATCTCTCGTGGGATGGATTGCTTGATCATGGAAGAGATCAGCCCTGTGAACTCTTCGAAACCGATACTCCGTGGTTGCTAGCCTTCACTTCGGGATCATCTGGTCGGCCGAAGGGGGCTGTCCATACGCACGGAGGGCTTCCCTATCGAGTAGCTATTGAATTAGCGTACAACTTCGACCTGGGTGCAGATGATCGTCTTTTGTGGATAACTGATATGGGATGGATCATGGGTCCGCTCACGATAGCGGGGGTCTTGAGTCTTGGCGCCTCGTTAGTAATGTTTGAAGGCTCGCCAGATTTCCCAATTCCTGATCGGCTGTGGCAGGTGGTAGATCGATATCAGATTACACATCTTGGGTTCTCACCGACGTTAGTTCGAGTGCTTGCTGGTTACGGACTGGAGTGGATAGACAAGCATAAG
>JAABUX010006434.1_pt1 | contig 14027 bp, 11 predicted proteins | sample 5561851 | NCBI WGS metagenome assembly JAABUX01 (sample SAMN10711883, study PRJNA513361) | rock metagenome | isolation source: Antarctica rocks | place: Antarctica: Victoria Land, Richard Nunatak red sandstone | collected 2016-01-03 | reverse complement strand
GATTGCGCTGACGTTTGACGACGGCCCGCATCCCGTGTATACGCTTCAGCTTCTGAACATTCTGCGGCGGCTGCACACGCCTGCGACGTTCTTTGTGGTCGGCGAGCAAGTCGAAAAGAACCCCGGTTTGGTCCGGCTGGAAGTCGCCGAAGGAAACGAAGTGGGCGATCACACTTACGACCACGTCAACCTGACGCTTATTCCGCCGGAACTTGTTGCGTATGAAGTCGGTCGGTGCAACGCCGCCATTACAAAAGCTACCGGAGCGCCCGTGCGCTTTTTCCGTCCGCCCGGCGGGGAGTACAACGGCGAGGTGCTGCGGGAAGTCGCCGGGCATGGCTACATCACGACGCTCTGGACAAACGATCCCGGCGATTTTTCTAAGCCGTCGTCAGGCGTCATTTTGAAGCGGACGCTGGCGCATCTGGAAAACGGGGGAATTATTCTGCTCCACGATGGTATCCCGGAAACGCTGGAAGCGCTGCCGGGAATTATCGCTGCCGCGCGTCAGCGAGGGTATCAATTTGTCACCGTCAGTCAGCTTGCACACCCATTGAAAACAAAATGAACTTCGCGGAGCCTCCAGCGTCATTGTGCTGGAAGCAGAGATGAGAGACAAAGCCATTTGTTCTTCAGCGCTTTCATATGATTTTCATACCTTCGTGCTATAATCCATTCGCGCCATGTCTACAATGTCCAATACACATAACAAGGAGATTCTTATGAAACCAAATCAAACCCGCCGCGGTTTTACACTGATCGAACTGCTCGTTGTGATCGCCATTATCGCGATTCTCGCGGCGATTTTGTTCCCGGTGTTCCAGAAAGTCCGTGAGAACGCCCGCCGCGCTTCCTGCGAGTCTAACATGAAGCAACTTGGCCTGGCGATTATCCAGTATACGCAGGACACCGATGAGCAAATGCCCAGCGGACGTTACATCTCCGGCTTCGACAATACCACCAGCAACGCCCCCGACGGCGCTGGGTGGGCCGGCCAGATTTACCAGTATGTCAAGTCAACCGGCGTCTACAAATGTCCTGACGACAGTACCGGCGTCGGCACTGCGAACGGCGGCTACGTCCCGCAGCCGATCTCGTATGCCATCAACCGCAACCTGCACGGCGGCGGTTCGACCGGATCGCTTTCGTCACAGCAGGCCCCGGCCAGTACGGTTATGCTGTGCGAAGTTCAGAATGTCACTTCCTTGTTCTCCGCAAGCTCCGATGAAGGCTACAGCGTTGTCGGCAACACGGCCAGAACTTTATCGCCTTCCGTGAATGGCCGGGACGTGTACACTGTTCCTAACGCCGTCGGCCCGGCTGACTTCATCGCGTATTATGACGGCTCGCCGAACAGCCTCAAGTACGCGACGGGTGATCTGGGTGGCACAACAGCTACAAACCAGACCTCCGACTTCACCGGCCTCACCGGCATCCACACAGACGGCTCCAATTATCTGGCAGCAGACGGCCATGTCAAATGGTTCCGCAGCGTCGCTATCTCTCCCGGTGACACGGCGGCGACCTCGTCGGATGTCCAGGGATTAAACAACAGCGGCCACAGCGCAGCCGGCACCGGCAACTTGGGCAATGCAGCGCTGACGTTTAGCCCGACATAAGCAGCAGAGACCTCACCTGACGGCAAGCCGCCGGGTGAGGTCTTTTCTTGACTCCTCACATCGCCCGTGCCGCACCCGCTTGACTGCGACGTTTAATCCATGCCCGCTTGTTGGGAAATTCCCCCGAAATGCTTTTGCTTTAACTGCGTTCGCGCACAAAGGATACCAATATGGCACAACGATTAACTTTAGACGATGTGGACAACCTCTCGGTCGGCAAAAAAGTCCGCCTGCACCGGCTGATGCACGAGCATGGCCCCGGCAACGGTACGCTGCTTCTGCTGCCGATTGACCAGGGCCTCGAACACGGCCCGCGCGACTTTTTTACGAACCCTGACTCAGCCGACCCGAATTTCCAGTTCAAGCTGGCGATTGAAGGCAACTATTCAGGCATCGCGCTCCAGTACGGCCTGGCGCAGAAATACGGCATGCCCTATGCCGGGCGGCTGCCTCTGGTAGTTAAGCTGAACGGCAAAACTGAAATTCCGTCTGATGCCGAGTCGTTCTCGTCGTGCAATGCGTCCGTGGAAGACGCCGTCGCACTCGGCGCGGACGCCGTCGGCTATACGCTCTATGTCGGCTCCCCGGCCCAGGACCGGGACTTTGCTCAGTGGGAAACAGTGCGGCGCGATGCCGAGCGGTTCGGCATGCCGACGATTATCTGGGCCTACCCGCGCGGCGAGGCCGTGGAAGCCAAAGGCGGCAAGGAAAGTGTCTGGGCGATTGACTACGCCGCCCGAGTCGCCACGGAGATGGGCGCGGACGTCGTGAAGATCAACTTTCCGACCCACAGCCCAACCCCGGCGTCCCCCAAGCCCTATGACACGCAGGCTTTTACGCCCGAGGAAGGCATTGCCAAAGTCATCAAGAGCGCTGGCAAAACTCTTGTCTTAATCTCCGGCGGCGAAAAAGAACCCGACGACCAGCTTCTTGAAAAAGCGCGGCAGTCGTTCGCCGCTGGCGCGACGGGTCTGATCTTTGGCCGCAACACCTGGCAGCGGCCCTACGCCGACGCTTTGACGCTGATGCGTAATCTCAGCAAGATTGCCGAAGAAGCCTAGCGCAAAACTTGTAGGGGCAGACCTCCGTGTCTGCCCTTCTTATTTCTATCTTATTTCTATCTACCCTCTTGTTTCTATCTACTCTTATTTCTATCTACCCTCTTATTTGCGTCTGCCTTTCTGTTAAGGAGGGGCAGGCACGGAGACCTGCCCCTACGCAATAATTTCACGGCTTTTTCGTTTGACAATCCCTCTGATGTGCGATATAATCAGGCAGCCGGCATCTTTGCTGTCTTGATTACAAAATCGGAGATCACCCACAAACATGACCCAGACCCCGCGCCGGCCAGCCCCGCCCCGGCGGCCTGTGAGCCGCCGTCCGGCACCCCGCAAATCACCTGCTCAAAAACTCGGCCGCCTGTTCGGTGGTCTCGCACTTATTTCTCTTGCTTCCGCCTCCGTTTATGGCGGCTATTTATATCGCACCTCCGGGGCAATCCAGCGCTTTTTGCCCTCGATTCTTCAGCATCAAACTGTGGCGGATGTGTTCCCCAATCAGCCTGCCCTAAATCTAATGATCATCGGGCGGGACCGGGATTATGATGACCGTACTGACCAGGTCTTAAAGAGCCGTGCCCGCTCGGACATGCTGATGGTCGCGCATGTGGACTTCGCCAAAAACTCCATTTCTCTGCTGTCCATTCCGCGTGATACCCGCGCTCACGTCCCCGGCCACGGCACGACGAAAATCAATGCCGCGCACCAGTTCGGCGGGCCGGCGCTGTCCGAGAAAGTGGTGCAGGATACGTTCGGCATCTCGTCCGATAAGTATCTTGCGCTCGACTTTGAGGGCTTTGAAGAGGCCATTGATCAGCTTGGCGGCGTAGACCTTGTCGTAGACAAGAAAATGGACTACGACGACAACTGGGGCCATCTGCATATCCATCTGAAGCCGGGCTTCCAGCATCTGAACGGCCAGCAGGCAATGGGTTTTGTCCGGTTTCGGCACTCCGACAGCGATCTGGTCCGCACCCGGCGTCAGCAGACACTGATTGCTGCGCTGAAAACAAAGCTGCGCTCCCCGCTGGCGCTGGCCCAGATTGGCCCGATGCTGGACAAAATTGACCGGCATGTGGACACGGACCTGTCGCCGGCCCAGGAAGTCGCGCTGGCCCGGTTCGCCCACGACACGCCGCGCCAGCAGGTCCGCATGGACACGCTGCCAAGCCGGCCAATCGGGAATGATGTCGCGACAAACTGGCCGGAAGCGCGTCCGATGATCCAAAGCATCTTCGGGGCCACGCCGCCGGACAAGGCGCTCGTCGCCGATGACGACCATCATCGCCGCCATCACCGTCACCATCCGGTGCGGGTCGCGTCGCTGCCGTGACCATGCCTTCTCAAAAACCCGTGCGCGTCCTGCATGTCGTCCGCCCAGCGACAGGCGGCATCCGGCAGCATCTCCGGAGCCTGCTGAACGGTCTGGACCCGGCTAAGGTCGTCAACTCCGTTGCCGCGCCACGAAAGCTGCTTGCGGCCGTCTCCGACTGCTCCAACCTGGTTGCGTCAGTTCGGGTAAACATCTCCGCCCGGCTGTCGCCCTCGGACTTGCAGGTGGCGCAAGTTCTCGCCTCGGTTCAGCCCCAGTTCTCGGACATCGTTCATGCTCACGGGGTTCGGGCCGCCTGGGTTGCCGCGCTTGCCTCTCGCCGCCATTCCTTCCCGCTGATCTTCACCGCGCACAACCAGATCGAGCGCGGCCTGCTCGCACGCCTCGCCGTTTCCTGGATCAGCCGCCGCTGCACTCAAATCCTGGCCGTCTCCGAGGCTGTCGCGGGCAGCCTTGCCGCCTGCGGAGCGCCGCGCTCCAAAATCAAAGTTGTCCCCAACGGCATAGATGCCGCTGCTTTTAAAGCTGCCGATGCTTTTGCCGCTACGTCTGCGCGTGCTGAAGCCCGCACTGCGTTCTCCCTGCCGGAGACGGCATTTGTCGTCGCGGCGGCAGCGCGGTTCTCTCCCGAAAAAGGCTTGGATGTGCTTCTGCAAGCGGCCCGGCAGCGCAAAGCCATGACGTTCTTGATTGCCGGTAATGGCCCGCAGTTTGCAGCGCTCTCGCGGAACCTGCCGCCGAATGTCAAATTGCTGGGGCGCGTGGATGACGTGCGGCTCCTGCTTTCGGCTGCCGACGTGTTTGCCGCGCCGTCGCGTCGGGAAGGGCAGGGGATCGCCGCCCTGGAAGCGATGGCGGCGGGCGTGCCGGTCGTTGCGTCGCGGGTCGGCGGCCTAGCCGAGATGCTTTCCGACGGCGAAACGGCCCTGCTGGTCCCGCCGGATGACCCGGAAGCACTGGCCGCCGCCCTGAGCCGGCTTCAGGGTGCCGGCCGCCTGCGCCAAAACCTCGCGGAAAGTGCGCTGGCGCTGGTTAAGGAATGTTATAGCCTCCAAGCCATGCTGGACACGCTGACGGAGATTTATCAAGCCGCAGGGCGCTCATAAAACAAAACGGATGTGCGCTTGATTTTAGGCCGGAATTCCTCTATAATGAATCACTGCCCATTTTTGCCTGCAAAGTGAACCACTACCCATGTATGAAGAGTTTTACGGCCTGCGCGAGACTCCGTTCTCGGTTCAGCCCGATCCCCGCTACGCTTTCCCAAGCGTCGAGCATAAAGTTTCCATTGCAAAAATGCGTTATGCGGTGGACCAGAAGCGGGGGCTGGCCGTGCTGACCGGGCCGGTGGGCTCAGGCAAAACGACGATTGCGAACTCGCTTCAAATGACCTGGGAAGACGACGACACCAAAACAGTCGCGTTTCTGCCGGGCGCACCGGTGCGGACGCCGGGCCAGTTTCTGCGTCTGATCTTGGAAGCCTACGGGATCACCGCGCTTCGGACCGAGGCCCAGAACCGGCAGGCGTTAGAGCAGTTTCTGCTGGATGAATACATGGCAGGCCGCCACCCGGTCCTGCTGCTCGACGAAGGCCAGAACCTGGTGTCCCGCGTCATTGACGCCATCTCCGATTTGACCAATTTCCAGACTGCCCAGACAAAGCTGATTACCGTGGTCATGCTGGCCCAGGACAACTTGCCGAAGAAGCTGGAACGCCATGATGCGTTCCGCTCGCGCATCGCCGTTGTGGGTCGCCTAGACCCGCTTTCCCTGGAAGAGATGACAGACATGATCGCGTTTCGGATCAAAACGGCTGGCGGCGGCGAAGTGGACACCTATTTTGAGCAGCAAGCTCTCGCCGATGTCCATACGATCACCAAAGGCGTTCCCCGCGATGTCTGCGTGCTGTGCGATGCGCTCTTCGTCAACGGCTATGTCCGCGACCAGCGCCTCATGACGACAGCTCTGGTCCAGCGCACCCTGTCCGAGATGAGCCGTGAGAAGAAATGGCCGGTGACACTGAAAAATGCCGGCAAGTAACAACCCCAGCGAGCGTGGAACTGAAGTTCTACGCTAAGGCTTTATTGGGGTGTGGGGCGCAGACGCCGAGTGTCCGCCTTCGCGGACAAGGAGCAGAGCCTCCACGCAAGTTGTCTTACTCTTTCTCCACGCAGGTGGAGACCAGGCGCTTCGCCCCACACCCCAATAAAGCCTTAGCGTAGAACTTCAGTTCCACGCACGTTTAGCTTTATGCAAAATCAGTAAAACACGCTGAACTAGGAGATTGCCCCAATGACCACGCTTGCCGAGCTGCGGCTTGCCAACCTGCGCGAACAAAAAAAGTCCGCCGAACCTGCTCCTGAGCCAGCCCCGCCCGAAGCGACTGCGGAAGTAGTTTCTGTTCCAGTCATGGCTGCGCCTGTGCCTCTCCCGCGCGAAGACGATCTGGTGCTGTCCCAGTTCATTTCCGATCCTGTTGTCTCCGAACCGGCCTCGGAGCCGTTCGCCGCCGTGCCGGCGGCTGACCCAGAGGCGGTGCGTAGCGCGGCGCTAATAGCCCGTGTCCAGGCGATGCTGGCCCAAAAAGCCCTGCACCCCAACGGAGCCAAAGCCACGGTAGACATGTCGCCCGCGCTGTTCCACCGGGCTAAACGCTACTGTTTGGATCACGGCAACGTCACCCTGCGCCAGCTTTTCTTAGATTTGATGACAGCGTTCTTAGACGAGGAAGGATACTAAACCCCAATGCGCCCGCGTGTTCTGCCGCTCCTTTTCCTGCCGGTCGTCCTGCTGATGGGCGGCAAGGTCCATGCCAACGCGCCGACACTCGCGTCTGCCGACGCTGCGTTTGCGGCAGGCAAGTTTGACCAGGCCCGAAAAAGCTATGCGTCTCTGGTCAAAGCCGACCCCAAATCGGCTCCCGCATACACGGGCCTGATCCTGTCTCAACTGCGGCAGGACCAGTGGCGTGATGCTTTGCAGTCCGCGCAGTCCGCCGCCGCTGCCGATCCCAAAGGGTCTGACGCACATGGCCTGCTGGCGCTGGCGGAAATTCGGGGCGGCGAACCGGAAGCCGCCGGCCAAGACGCGAAGCTGTCCCTGGCCCAAGACAAAGACAACTACTGGGGTTTAGTCGCCGCCGCCCGCATTGCCAACTGGGACGGCCACGACAAAGAAGGCTACGCCCTCTTTCAGCGGGCGACCACGCTGCACCCAGAGCGGCCCGATGCCTGGCTGGGGCTGATCCAGACCCAGAACGACAGCACCACCAGCGAAGAAGACCTGGCGGTTGATAACCATTATCTCGCGCTGAAGCCGTCCGGCCAGCCGTTTGATTTCACGACGCCGTATGTGCAGAACACGGTGACGAACGAAACCGGCTACTGGCGCAGTTTCCACGAGGACAAAGCATTCCACCTCAGCAAAGACGACGAGAAGCAAACAGCATACACGGCGATTTTTCCGATCCAGCGTGAAGGCAACTATATTTTGGTTTCGGTTTCCATTAACAGCAAGCCGTTCCATCTGCTGTTTGATTCCGGGGCCGGCCAGATGCTGCTTTCCAAAAACGCTGCCAAGCGCCTCAAGTTGCCTGAGCTTGCCAAGTCTTACGTTTCCGGAGTGCAGGGCCGGGCGTCTGCCTCCTTGCAGCGGGCTGATATGCTTTCGCTGGGGTCTATCACCCTTAACTCAATTCCCCTGCATGTCACGGACAGCTACAGCGGTCCGGGAGACGGTTTGTTCGGCGGCGCGATTCTCGACGACTACGCGGTGACGATTGACTTTGACAACAGCACCATGACCATTGCCCGTGGGCCGGGCGCGAAACATCTGGCCCTGCCGCATACGTCGGTTGCGTCCATGCCGCTGCACTACTACGATCACCACTTGTTTGTGTCAACCCATACCGGCAAGCGCCGGGTCTGGGCGCTGGTAGACACGGGCGCAGAGACGGACTTCTTCTCGCTGGATTTGACCCGCGCTTTGTCCGCCGACACGCCGAAGGCCGACTGGCAGGAGGGCAGTTTTGACAGTCGATCGGGCATCGGCGACTCGGCAATGGAAGTAGATTACTGTCTCACCCCGCAGAAAGTCACGGTCAACTTTGATAACTCCTCGCCGCCGGCAACGCTGACTCAAAACGGCCTCATTGGTCAGTCCGACATTGACCATCAAGTCAGTCCGAGCTTTGACTTTGAGATCGGCTTCCTGCTCGGCATCCCCGTTTTGTCCCAACATAGCCGCGTGACCATTGATTACCCCAATCACCTGTTGTCATTTGAAGACCCCTTGCCTTGACGCCGACCTTGCTTTTTTTGTATAATCACCCAAAGAAGCGAACCCTTTTGGGGGCGCGTCCCATTATACTACAGACAGCAGAGGATGAGAAGCGATGTCAGGACATAGCAAATGGCACTCCATTAAACACCAGAAGGGCAAGACCGATGCCCAGCGCGGCAAGCTGTTCACAAAGCTCGCCCGCGAAATCATTGTCGCGGCGAAAACCGGCGGCGGCAGCCCCGACTCCAATATCACGCTCCGGGCGGCGATCACGCGGGCGCGGGCCATCTCCATGCCGCAGGACAATATCAAGCGGGCTATCGCACGCGGGGTCGGCGGCGGGGACGGCGCAAACTACGAAGACTTGACCTACGAAGGCTACGGCCCCGGCGGCGTTGCCGTGCTGGTCTCATGCCTGACCGACAACAAGCAGCGCACTGTCTCGGATGTCCGCTCGGTCTTTACCAAGACCGGCGGGCGGCTGGCAGAATCGGGCAGCGTTTCGTACTTGTTTGAGCAGAAGGGGGTCATCATCGTTGACCCCGGCGTTTCCAACGAAGAAGCGGTCACGGAAGCGGCCATTGAAGGCGGGGCGGAAGACATTCAGCCCACTGACGACGGCGGATTCGAAGTCACGACGGCGCTGGAAGATTTCCAAAGCGTGCAAAAGGCGCTGGAAGCCGCGAAGATCGCCGTGGCGTCGGCAGAGCTGACCATGCTGCCGCAGACGACGGTGGACCTTGCCGGCAAAGAAGCGGGCCAGGTGCTGCGCCTGATTGACCTGCTGGAAGACAACGATGATGTCCAGAAGGTCTACGCGAATTTTGATATTGCCGACGATGAACTGGAAGCTGCTGAAAGATAATCGGACGAGTGACTAAAGTCACTCGCTGGAAGGTACTCAGAAGTACCACCTGTCCAGGGGACAGCAAGATGAGGACGTTAAGATGAGGACGTTAAGATAGCTTTGTCTTCTGTCCCCTGGACAGGCGGCAATTCTGAGTACCTTCCAGCGAGTGACTTTAGTCACTCGTCATCCGGCTTTTGACGATTATTGAGGTTCAACCCATGCTCCGGCCTGCCGCGCGTTTCTGTCTACTTCTTGTCAGTGCCGCGCTGCTGGCCGGTATTGTTGTGCCGGCAGCCCGCGCCGACGGTCCGGCGCTCACCGCAAAGTTCGGCGTCGCCGGGCGCTACCGGCCGGGCGGCTGGTGCCTGGTCACGGTCGGCGTTCAGAACCCTGGCCCCGACACGCTCTCCGGTCAGATTCAAGTCGTCGCGACAAGCCAGACCGCACGTTCTCCCTATGGACGCGGCGGGCGGCAGGACACGTCTACCGCCGTCTTTGCCTGCCCGGTTTCCGTTCCCGGCGGCAGCGCCGGGCCACACTTCTATCCACTGTACCTGCGCGGCATTGATCCGGGGCAGGCGGACCTGACCGTGCAGCTTGTCGAAGGCCGCGAGCGCGGCGACGGGCACGTACTGGCCTCCATCAACAACCAGAACCAGAACACAAGCCAGGCTTTCACCGGCAATCCGCTTGCGCCAAACGATTCGCTGCTGGTCGGCTTCGGCGGTGACCCCGGCGCGTTTACGTTTCTCGGCGGGCGCAGCCTGCCGTCATCCGCTGCTCCCCCGATCAACCGGGGCAATCCCAATGGCTTGAACTCGGCAGCGCCGGCGACAGCCCAGGTGGCGGAAGCGGCAACGGCGGCTGACCTGCCGGATAAAGCGGCGGGGTACGACGGCGTCAGCGCGTTTCTGCTGCGAAGCGACGCGCCGATTGAGGCCATGACGGAAGCGCAGAGTGACGCGCTCCGGGGATGGGTGGCAGGCGGCGGGCACCTGATTGTCTGCGGCGGGCCGGACGCCACGCGCTTCGGGTCGGTGTTCTTTACCGGCCTGCTGCCGGCGACAGTCAGCGCGGCAAGCGCCTCGGGAGCGCTGACACTTGCTGCAAAGCCCCTGCCGGGCGTCCGCGTCTTGCAGGCCGCGCCGGGCGGCGGGGCGCAGATCGTGTCCGGGCCTTATGGGGCAGGCACGGTGACAGTGACGGCGTTTGACCCAACCGGCCCGGCGTTTCAAGCGGCAATGACCCTGCCGCCGGTCTGGCAGACTTTGCTGTTTAGCCAAACTCCTGCCGCATCCTCGGTGCTGGGCATCACGGCCGCCCGTGAGGAGAACTTAGGCGGCGGGGCATACTACGGCAGCTCGCCGCCGCTTCTTTCCGAAGCCGTCATGCGCGGGCCGTCACTGGATGCGCCCGGAACCTCGGTGATTGCGATCTTTCTGCTGGTCTATTTGATCATTTTAGTTCCCGTCAACTACTTTGTTTTGAAGAAGTACGACCGCAAAGAACTGGCCTGGGTGACGATCCCCACTTTAGTCTTCGTGTTCGCTGCCGGGACATTCGGGGTGGGGTATGCCGCAAAAGGCGGCAGCGTTTTCGTCAACCGGGCCGCCCTCATTGAGACCAACGCGGGGCAGACGCAGGCCGGAGTGTATTCCGAAGTCGGCCTGTTTTCGCCGCACCGGACAACCTACGACATCGGCCTTGCGGGAAACAATCTTCTTGCCGCCGTGCCTAATCCCGGCGTGAACTACGGCGGCGGGAGCGGCGGCGAGTCGCAAGGCTCCGGCCCAGCCCAGTTTGTAGAAACGCAGTCTGGGGTGTCGCTGCCAAGCACACCGGTCAACATGTGGGCGATGCGGGCGTTCGACGCCCAGTCTACGACAGATTTAGGTGGTGCGATTGACGGCGCTCTGTCCGATAATAGCGCTTCCGTCAAGGGCGCTCTGGTCAACCATACTTCCTATGCGCTGACAGACTGCGCCGTGCTGTACGCCGGACGCTGGCATTTCATCGGGACACTTGCGTCCGGCGCGACTGTCACCCTCCCTGCGAATAGCGTTGCGGTTCTACAACCCATGTTTCCCGGAACCACCCCGATTGATGCTAAAGCCAGCATTCATGAACGTATGTACGCCGCGCTCGGCGACTACTTCCGATCCCTCAGCCAGAGCAGCCCCAATTACAACGGCGGCACCGTGGCCCCGGTTTACTCGCCCGCGCCCGGCGAGGCCCTGCTGGCGGGATGGAGCAGCGACCCAAATCTTGCCGGACCCGCGCCACGTATAGACGGCCGCCCCGTGACCGAAAACGACGTGAGCCTCGTCATCGTGCATCTGCCGGTCTCCGGCGCACCGCAGCCCATCCCAGCCGCAGCCTTGCCTGGCACGAATTCAGGCGGCTTCGGGATCGTGAGGCGGGCAGCGCGTTCCTACCGGCAGGCGCGGGACACGCGCACTCTCAGCGCCGCGCAGGCGGCCGCGCTGGTAGGTCATGTCGTGCGCCTGCGCGGCACTGTTTTTGTCTTCTCTCAAATGGGCGGCAGCGCGACACTTGGCTTTGCACCAAACGCGACGCCGTCGAGAATCCATGTGGCGTTGCCGTTCTCCAGTTGGCGTAACCCTGCACAATCCCTGATTGGGCGGGAAGTGATCTTGACCGGAACCCTGACCCACTCAGGCAGCGGCATTCTGCTTGTGGTCAGTCACCCGAACTGGGTTCAGGTGGTCCAGTAACTACCTCATGGGCATTTTCACCGACAACCCGGTCTTGGAGCGCGAAGTGCGCGGGCGGCTGCGGCTTAAGCGCAAGAACGGCGTTGCGGCGAACCTGTGGATTGCCCGGCTGATTGGAGCCATCGCTGCGTACTATTACGTCCGGGGCATGATCGGGGTCTGGCGCGGAACACTTCAGGATGCCCGCGACCTCTGGCCGCTGCTGGTCTACGGCGCGTTAGTGTTGATTGTCCTGCTGTCTCCGGCGCTGTCGTCCACGGCGATCACGCAGGAGCGGGAGCAGCAGACCTGGGAAATACTCGCGACGACCCAGCTTTCGGCGTGGGAAGTGCTGGGGGGCAAATGGCTGGGCCGGCAGATGATCCCCTGGCTGCTGCTGGTCATCCTGCTGCCGTTTATGGTGGTGGCTGCGGCCCGCGCGGAGCTTGGCTTTCTTGAACTGCCAATAGTACTGCTGTTCCTGCTCCTGACAATCGCCTGTTACAGTGCGCTTGGCCTGGTATGTTCGTTTCAAGCCAAGCGCACGATGACCGCGACGGCGTCCGCGCTCACGGCGTCCGCTTTTCTGTGCGTCGGCACGGTCGTTATCAACCAGGTCTGGCTTTTGCTGGCAAATCGCAGCGGCCCCGGACAAGACACGCCAGTCATGTGGGCGAACCCCTTTTACATAGTCAACACGTTGATGATGCAGCTTTCGCCGAACACTTTTGGCTCGGATGGCAGCAGCGACCCGACTTCTACTTTATGGTACTTTCTGCTGACTACCGCTGCCACAGTCGCGGCGCTGGCGTTTATGGTGCGGCGTTACCATCGCTCGGTGCGGGGGCGCGGATGAGGGAAGAACCCCTCCCGCTCGTTCCTCGCTCCCTCCCCTGTTAGTGAAGGGCAATTAGGAGCAAGGCCGGAAATGGGCGTCCTTGCGTTCTGTATTTTTCTGGCCCTTCCCTAACAGGGGAGGGAGCGAGGAACGAGCGGGAGGGGTTCTTCTCATTGTTGAGCCAGAGGATTCTGAATTAAACTACTATGATCCAAATTGAACATCTTGTCAAAGAATACAAAGGGCTAACGGCGGTGAAAGACCTGAGCCTGAATTTAGAAGCCGGGGACATCTTCGGCTTTATCGGGCCGAACGGCGCGGGTAAGACAACCACCATCAAGATGCTGGCGACGCTGCTCAAGCCGACATCCGGGCGGGCTACGATTGACGGCATTGACGTGGTCGAGCATCCTGAAGCCGTGCGCGGCCGCATCGGCTACATGCCGGCGTTCTTCGGCATCTACGACGACATGCGGGTCTGGGAATACTTGGACTTCTTCGCGGGCGCGTACCGGCTGCCGAAAAATCAAAGGCCGCGCATCATAGATGATGTATTGAGCCTTACAGATTTAGGAGGAAAAAAGGACAGCTATGTGGAAGAATTGTCTACCGGCATGAAGCAGCGCCTCTGTCTGGCGAAGACGCTGATCCATGACCCGAAAGTGCTGCTCTTGGATGAGCCGGCCTCGGGACTGGACCCCCGCGCCCGGATTGAAATCAAAGAACTGTTCAAAGAGCTGAAGGCGATGGGCAAGACGATTATTATTTCGTCGCACATCCTGCCGGAGCTTGCGGACTTCTGCAACAAAGTCGGTATTATCGAGCGCGGCGAGATGCTGGTCTCCGGCGACGTGCAGGACATCATGGATCAGGTCACCGGCGGGCGCACATTAGAGATACGTCTTTTAGACAAGCTGGAAGAAGCCACGGCGCTGTTGTCTGATGCGCCGGGTGTCCGGGCCGTCCGGCCCGTCAATGCCCATCTCGCGGTAGACTTCACCGGCAGCCCGGAAGACCAAGCGGGGCTGAACACGCTGCTGATTTCGCACGGCCACCGGGTTCTCGGCTTCACCGAGCAGGCGATGGACCTGGAAGACATTTTTATGAAGGTAACCAAAGGGCTGGTCCAATGACGGATCAGCCCAGCAGAGGATTGGTGCAGCGAAGTGATACGAGTCGGAATTCTGGGTTTTTCGAGGCGCGACACCACCTTTGGAGAAGTCGGCCTGCGGTCCTGGGAAGAAGCCGGCTGCGCGGCGGTGGAATACGCGCTGATGCGGGGCAACGAGCTTGTGTATACCGTGCATCGCCCGTTGGTGCTTCGGATTACGCGC
>JAABUX010006430.1_pt1 | contig 14029 bp, 13 predicted proteins | sample 5561851 | NCBI WGS metagenome assembly JAABUX01 (sample SAMN10711883, study PRJNA513361) | rock metagenome | isolation source: Antarctica rocks | place: Antarctica: Victoria Land, Richard Nunatak red sandstone | collected 2016-01-03 | reverse complement strand
CGCGCAGCTGCGGCGAGCGGCACATCCTGGTGGCCTGCATGAGCCATGCGGGCATGGACGGCACCAGTGGCTACCGCGTCATGGCCGCGCTGCTCGCGCACCTGGGCGCCCTTGCCGCAGGTGCCTGCGCAGGCCCCCTGCGCGGCTGTCTGCTGCTCGAGGCTGGTGCACGCGGCGTGCAAGCACTTCTGGCTGAAGCGGGGCTGCAGCGCCGCATAGTAGGGCGTTCCACCCCAACGGCCTCGGCAAAGCTGCCAGAGCAGGGCATGTGGGACAACTCGCACAGGTGCAAAGGGTTCATGGGCGCGCGTATGCAGCGGGTGCCCGGGCTGCGTGCGGAGGGCCCAGGAGGCTGCCTGTTCATCCAGCAGGGAGCCGAGGCGCGCTGATCAGGGTTTGGGCGGGAGCACGGGCAGAACCATTAGGAAAGGGCGAGCCTCATGCCGCGAGCGTGCACGCGTGCACGTCCATCCGTGAGCGCATGCAGCGCGTCAGGCCAGGAGCTGGCCGACGCGCCGCATGAGCCGCGCGGCGACGTCCTGTCCGGGCTGCCGGCCGGGCCGCCGGGGCCGCCGCCCGCGGTGCCCCGCAACTGCATGCCGCGGCTCGCGCCGCTGGCGGGCCTGGCGCGCGGCGCGGCGGCCAGCACGCACGCGGCGTTCTCCGAGCTGTCGCCCGCCGACACGGCCGCGCTGCGCTCCCGGTAGCGCCCGTCACGCCTCGAGCATGCCGCGTGTTGGGGTCAGAGGCGGGCCGGCGGCGGCAAACCCCCCCGCAGGGCGGCACTGTTGCGCCGCACGGCCGCCGGTCAACAGGCACCCGACATGCTGACCATACAGCCTGCCGCGGAGCGTGGCCCACTCCAGCTGCTCACTTGACAGTACCTGGGTTGGCCGCGGCACCGACGGCGCGCGCTGCAGTCTTGCCGGGCCAGCAAGGGCCACGCCCGGCGCCTGGCAGTGCAGGTCGTGTGGATGTGTTGCCAAGAGCGCGCACGCGACCCTCCTTCCACACAGTAAGCAAGCACGGCTCGCGTCGGCGCTGCGTGGCTCAGCCGGCGCGGCCGCTGCATGCCGAGATGGTGAGACATCACAGCGTGTGCGGCGGCGTCGCCTCCCAGACACAGGCGCTGCGCGCGCGGGGGCAGGTGCCGCGCGGCCGGCGCGAGCCTGCAGGGCGCCGTTATGGCCGCATGCATGGTGGCGACAGCCGCCGTGCAGGCGCCCGCGCACCCGCTGCCGCGGACGCTGCTTGTGCAGTGCCCTGCGGACGTGCGCCAGCAGGCGCGTGTGGGCGGCTTCAGGCCGTGCACGACCTGGTGTGCGTGCCGCATGCGCCGCCTGTGCCTGCGCCTGCCAGCGGGCGCGCCTGAGCGAGGCCTGTTGGGCGTAATGCCTGAACGGGCCGGGTCGCGAGCGCGCGAGCGCAACACCTGGAGCGGCGCCGAGCGCCGAGCGGCCGGCAGGTGCACCCACCCGTTGCCGAGCACACGGGCGGGCAGGGCACTGGGCTGCTGTGGTGGCCGCAGCGCCTGGCGCCCGAGGAACCCGTCGCGCGCGTCGCCGCCGCGGCCACGGCTGCGCTGCAGAGGGAGCATGCGGCGGGCGCCGCAGTGGCCTTCCTGCGCAGGCTGCACGCGGGCGCCGTGGCCGCCGACGTCGGCCAGCTGCCCACGCCGCCCTATGTGCCACCCTTCACGGCGCGCCGACGCGCGGCTGGCCGGCCCCCCACCCGCCGCACGCCGGCTCCGGCCTGGGCCATGAATGAGGCGGACGCCGGCTGGCCTGGTGGCAGGAGCGGGCTTGCAGCCTGCGAGAGGCGGCCACCGGGCGCGCGCATGGCCGCCCAGGGGGCCGCGGCCTGCCGCAGGTGTCCGCAACCTTCCTGGGGAGGACGCCGATCGACGCCGCGTACGGGCCGCTGCGCGTGCTGCAGACGCACGCGATGGTGTCCGCGCCGGGCTCGGCCGCGCCTGAGGCCGCCGGCTCGTACTGCATCGCGCACGTCGTGCAGGGCAGGCGCGGCCCACGTGGCCCGCGGTGGCGTGCCTGGCACGTAGTAGGGACGCACGCGCGCACGCCTCAGGCTGTGTCCCTCGAGCATGCCAGTTCTACGTCCCCAAGCTCGAGTCCTCAGCATGTCCGCAGATGCACCCGTGTATGTACATCAAGGCCTTGCCGCTGTCTTGGGCATGTCCATGGTGGCACCCACGCATGCGCATCAAGGCCTCGCCGCTGTCTCGGGCGTGGAAGGGCGAGTGCCATGCATGCCTGGCGGGTCTGATACACGGCTACATTTCAGCTCCCATTCTTTCTGCGCAGGCTCCTGTCCACGCTGACGTACTCGGTGCCGGGCATCGGCCACGCGCGCGGCCGCGCGCTGGACGCCGTGTACCGCGCCGTGCTGCAGGCCCGCCCGCCTGCGCGTCTCGCATGGGCAGCCCTGTGCACGGCCTGGGCATGCATGGCGGGCCGGCCTGCTGGGATGGCCCTCGCCGGCCTGCTGCATGACACGCTGCGCGCGGCCTGTGCGCGTCCAAGCCGCTCGCTGAGAACCTTCTTGCAGCTGTGCCTCCTGGCAGAGAAACAGGGCATGGGCAGATGTTTGAAGCATGCAGGCAGCCCAACCGTGTGCGCGTGTGGTGCCTGGGAGTGCTGCATCATGGACCGGCGAGGGAGGCGTGAGGGGTGGCGCGATGCATGGTCACCCGCCTGCAGCCCCTATAGGGTGCCGACAAAGGACTGTACGCGATAACCGCAGACGCTTGCGTCGGAGGAGGCGAGCAAGGCTGTGGTTGCAGACTTCCTGCCGCTGGGCGCATGGGCCGCGCCGCCCGCCCTGGCAAGGCTCTGAGCAGGAGCGCGTGCTTATCAGCGCACCAGCGCAGCTGCCCGTGAATATCAGTGAGTGATGGAGAGGCCGTGTATGAGTGTGATAGAAGGAGGACACAGTGTGTGTTGAAGCAGAAGAAGCGATGTCAGAAGCCATGCAAGCATGTGCATTCAAGAGATGTGCATTCAAGAGGGCAGCCAAATTTGGCCGCCCTCTTGAACCGAACCCGTGCCTGTTTTTGGTGGACACCGGAAACCAGGTGAGGCAGCGCATCGCTGTCATCGCTGTGCAGTGGGATAGCTGCAGCACAGCACGCCACCCACCACTGCGCTGCGACGCCTGCAGCTCATGCACTTTTAATCCGGCACCTGCCGGCCTGGGGCGGCCCTATGCCAGGCTTTGCCTCGCCGCCGTCGACGCACAGGCGGCCTGCAACATGCCAGCGGTGCAGTGTGCCCTGTGCAGCTTGGGTGGAGTTCGCCCCGCCCGCCGGAGGCCGGGGCCGGCAGCGGAAGCGCCGCGTAGGGCGGGCCGGGGCCCTGCGCCTCGCTGCCGTGTGCCTGACGCATGAGGCGGGCCGGCCGCCTGCGGGCGGCCGCGACGGGGGCGGGGGCGGGCGCAAGCGCTGGGACGTCATCGCGCTCGGCAACCTGTGCGTCGACATCGTCGTGCCGATGGACCCGGTGCGCTGCTCGATGCGGAGCTGATGGGGCGGCCCGAGGTGTGCAGGCGCTGGTCGCAGGGTGCGCAGGAAGCCTGCTCTGCCAGTGGCGCCCTGGCTCAGTGCTCTGGGGCCCTCCTCCCTGCGCTGCAGCCCCACTCAACGTGTGCGTGCGAGCGCTGCTGCACGGCGGCCTCGTGAGCGCCGCCGCCTGCACAGGGGAAGCGTCTGCCGCACCCGCTGCGGTCGTTTGCGCTCCTCGACGCCGCCAGCCTGCTTGGCATGGGTGGGTCGCCGCTGATGTCGCAGCTATCAGGCATGCAACAAGTAATGCGTTCTGTTTTCGTGTAGAAATGCTCTCGCCGCGCGCGCAGCTGCCGCCGCCCGCGGAGGTGAAGAGCGAGGCGCTGCTGCGGCGCCTGATGCGCCGCGCGCCGGCCGCGGACGCGTGGGAGGTCGGGGGCAGCTGCAATCTCCTGTTAGCGGCCGCGCGGCTGGGCCTGCGGGCCGCGCCCGTGGGCAACCTGGGCGACGACGTGTACGGGCGCTTTCTGATGCACGTGCTGCAGGCGCGGCGCGGCCCAGCGGCGTGTTGCGCCTGCTGGCACACGGGGGTCGATGCCTGTCCGGCGCACGCATGCTGCACAGGGCCTGAAACCCCAGCCTCTGACGAAACAGGCGCTGTGCGTGGGCGTCGGGCTCTGTACGCACGCAGCATGCATGTCGCTTGCGCTTTTGCTCAGCCAATGCTTTTGCTCAGACGATGCTCACATGATACGATGCGGGCCTGCGGCGCAGGAGGAGGGCGTGGGGCGCGTCGAGCCGCTGACGCCGGGCGCGGCCTCCGCCGCGCTGCGCGACACGCTGCTCTGCTTCGTGCTGGTGGGCGCGTCCGCGCACGCGTTCTGCAGCCGCTACGACTTTGGCCCCTGGCCGCTGCTGCCCGGCGTGGCCTCTCTGCCGCCCGCCGTGCTGCAGGCGCGCATCCCAGCGTCCTTCCGTGCAGGCCAACCCCTCCTCCTGCGCACGCCGCCCCCTTTCTGAGCGCTGAGCCTGCGCATGCTGGCAGGGCGCAGTCCCCTGGTCGTGGCGCGCCGCCGCTGCCCAGCAGCGCGCCTGCGTCAGACCTGCCGTGCGCGTCGGCGGCAGGCGCGCGGGACGTGGCTGATCACGAGGCCCAGCCCATGGCGTTCTTGCCTTGCGATTGGCGCTCGAGCCGCGCGTGTCACGGTGTGCAGGCGCTGCGGAGCACGCGCGCGCTGGTCATCAACGGCTTCCTGTTCGACGAGCTGGCGCCGGACGTGATCATGGCCGCTGTGGCCACGGCGCGCAACGCCGGCGCGGCAGTCTTCTTTGACCCGGGGCCGCGCTCGTGGACGCTGCGGCACGGCGCGCGGCGCGCCGCGTTGGACGCGCTTCTGGATGCGACCGACGTGGTGCTCATGACGCAGGCGCGGCCCTGGGGCGCTCGCCTTGCGGCGCGCGCCAGGCGCGCCGCTCGGTTCGGCCGCCGCGGCGCGTCGCAGGCGCGTCCCCTTGCGTGCGCGCCGTGTCACCGTGCCGGGCTGTGGGCTGGACGACCGTGCGACGTGCGCCCGTTGTGCCAGCGCCCGCTGTGTTGTCCCGATGGACTTTTTGGAAATGGCTGTTACTGTGCTGCAGCTCTCGAAGCGTCTGGCAGCTGGGCAATACGTACATCCACCATGCATGCAGTACACTTTGCAGCAGCGTTTGCGCCGATGGCCGGGCGCCGCCGCGCGCGGCGCGCGCGCGGAGACTGAGTCGCCATCTGTTGTCCCTAGTTACCTGAATGTCGTCATTAAAACCAAATAACCTTTGGCGCAGGAGGAGGCCGAGGCGATCACGGGCGTGGCCGACCCGGAGGCGGCCTGCCGCGCGGTGCTGGCGCGGCGCGGCGCGGCGACGCGCTGGTGCTGCGTCAAGCTGGGCAGCCGCGGCGCCGTGCTCTGCACGCGCGGCCCCGGGGTCGCCTTCCGGCAGCACGCGCTGCTGGCGCGCGCCCTCGGGACGTGGGGGGACGTGTCGAGCGTGCGCTGTGCGATTTGAAGTGGGACGGAGCCGGTCGGTACCATGTCTTGTGTGCACGCGCGGCCTGGCCGCGCGGCGCCATGCTGGGGCGCGGTCGCGCTCTGTGAGCCTGCTCAGGAGCGTTGCAGAGCGCGAGGCAGCTTAGGCGGTGTACGTGTTGAGGGTACGTGTTGAGGTGGCGGCGTGCGTGGTCGCGTCCTGGGCACAGACGGCTCGTGGTTGGTGCACCTACTGAAGGTGCGGGCTCTGCGACGCGTGGTGAGGGGCCGTGGCTGTGACCGACGCCGGTGTGGCGGCCCCCGCCAGGTCGACGTGAAGGACACCGTCGGCTGCGGCGACAGCTTCGCCGCGGCGGTCGTGCTGGGCTACATCCGCGGCCACGCGGTCCCGCCCACGCTCGCGCTGGCCAACGCGGTGCGCCCCGCGCGCGCGCCGGGCGCGCCCGCGAAGCCAGGGTTAGGGTCGATGCTTGCGTATTTGTTTCGGGTGCGCGCGGAGCGGAGGCCTGCTGGGCCTGCTGGCAGGCGCGGCGTCAGCCACGGCACCGCGGCGCTGCAGCGGTGCACGGTGCGCACGCGGCGGGCGCCGCTGGCCGCTCTGCGCCTGCCGTGCGGGGCCGCGGCGGAGCCTGCGCGGGCGGACGGTCGGCGGCTGGGCGCGGGCGAGGGGCGCGAGCGGGCCCTAGTGGGCCGTGATGCGTGCGCGCCAAGCAGTGCGTGGCTGTCCTTGCCGCGACGACCTCTGCTGCCGCTGCCGCCAAACTGTGCGGCGCCCGCTGCGCAGGTGGGCGCCATGACAATCCTACCCTAACCTGCACTGCTACGCAGGTGGGCGCCGCGACCGCGATGGGCAAGGGCGCCGGGCGCAGCGTGGCCAGCGCGCCCGCCGTGCTCGCCCTGCTGGCGCGCGAGGCCGCCGGCGCGCCCGCCCTCGCCTGGGTCTCCTGGGACGACCTGGACGCGCCGCCGGCCGCCGCGCGCGCTACCCTATACCCTGACCCTGGCCCCAGCGCCGTGTCCGAGCCTGCGGCCGCCGCGCCGCGGGCGGACGGAGCCTTCCTGGACGGCCTGGGCGCAGCTCCGCGCTCGTGCTTCGAGGCCGGCTCCGAGCCTGCGCCGCCGCCCAGAGTCGCGGCAGCGCACGGGGGCGAGTCTGATGCGGCACGGGCGCCGGAAACCGGCCGCGCTGAGGGCGGGGCCGGTTCACAGGGCTGCGGCTTCGACGGCCGGGAGGAGGCTGTGCGGCTGCATAGCGAGCGCCATGCAGCACAGGGTCACGACAGGGGCGCTGCTGCGAGCGAAGCCATTGCATTGCTGCATGCGTCCCTGCTGGAGAGCGGCCGGACACTGTAGCTGACGCAGGGTCGCTTCCCTGCCTCCGCAGCAGCTTTAGCTGGCAGGCACAGGCTGTAGCATGCGCGTCCAACATTTGGTGTCTGGTTCCGTCTGACACGTGGTTGGTTGTACTTGTTACTAGCGTGCTACATGACAACTCGCTTGAGTCATTAGACTACACTTCATCCAGCTGCTCTGATGAGCTCCAGGTGACGGACTAGCTCGGTGCTATGTTTGCGCTACACAGTCTGAGTCTCAGACCATTGCATACTTTGATCTTGAGGATCGGGGTACTTGTTACTAGCGTGCTACATGACAACTCGCTTGGATCATTAAAACCACTTCATCCAGCTGCTCATCAGAGCTCCAGGTGACGGACCAGCTCGGTGCTATGTTTGCGCTCCACAGTCTGAGTCTCAGACAGTTGCATGCTTTGATCTTGAGGATCGGGGTTTCAAGTGTAGATGTGTTACATCCATGATGGATAAACTACATCCGTGTGTCAGCCAACTGCGGTTCCAAACTGGCAGGGCTGCGCGCTGCTGAGTGCGCAGCATGTCAATAGGCGCAAATTAACAGCAGCTGGGCACGCAAGGCCAAAACCTCTGGTCAAAGTGTATTAGGTGCTTGTTACAGGCTGTAACTTACAGCCGTGAGCTTTGAAGTCTACCGCCTCAAGCAGGAGCGCGCCGCAACCGGCTCCCGAGCACGTTCCCGCGGGCCTGCGGGCGCCTCTCGTGTGGCGGTAGTCATTGTCCCGATGCAACAATGATTGCGCACAACGCAACGTTGTGGCAACCAGTCCCACCTGTCCCATGGTCGGCTTTCGGGTCCAAATCCCGGCATGACTAACTTATCCAATTTTCAAAATCGTCTTTCGCGCTTTCAGTCGTTTCGCTGCTTTCAGTCGTTGGCTCGGCCGTAGTTCAGCAGAGCATTGTTGACAACCAGAGAGAGAGGCCCTGCTGTGTCGCCCAAGCTGTATCATTGGGGAAGGAAGTGAAGCAAAGGTGGTCGTGACCGGAAAGGTAAGGGCGCAGTAACGGGCATTATCCTGAGGGATGTGCAGATGATGCTACCTTGTGCACGTTGGAACAGTGGCTGAAACACTGGCGACCTGTGCACGGCAGGAGCGACACCGAGCTGCTTATTCCTGGCCTGTTGTGACGCGCACGACTTCTAGTCGTCACTGCAGGAGAAACGGCCCAGCTGCGGGCTCACAGCGAGTGCGTTCTCAAGTGTTGCCGCTACGCCAGGGTGGCCGAGGAGAGCTGGTGCGGCGCCATCCGATGGAAGCAGCTAGTCCGCAAGCGCCACTGCCCTTCTGGTGCGTGCTCACCACAGGCGCAGCGTCCGGCTTGGGGCTGTGCCTTCCAAGGTTGCCTAGCAAGTGCCCAGCACTTCCTGGACACGTACATCAGTCGGTAGACCATAGCAGCCGGTAATTCTGCGTCCCTGAGCCTGCCCCTGGTGAGTGTGGAGACCGTGAACCGCAGGTTCCCCAAGCAAGGCAGCTCTGACGCGACGCTGTCGGCGGCCGCCCTCGTGGAGGCCGAGCACGCCAGGCGCTGCCAGGTTCGCGCGGACGACCTGGCAATCGGGCTGCTTGGTGCGTTTGCAGTGCCTCCCGTCCACAAGCAAGTCAGCCGTGCACTGCGTGCGATTGCCGGACTCTCAGCAGGCCCTGGCTGGCCCCTGCTGTGCGGACGACGCGCCACTGCGCGTGCTTGACAAGGCATGCTGAGCTGCAAGCACGCCGACCTGCCTATGCGTGACCTGCCGACCTGCCGACCGGTCATGGCGGGTCCGCCTTGACGCGAAAAGCCCCAAAGAGCGGCACATCCAGCAAGCCCGTGGCTGCTCTGCAACAGCCCCCCGCCAGCCTGCTATGCCTGCTAAGAGTCGCTGCACGGCTGCCCAGCACAGGCCTCAGGGCGCCTCTCGCTGCAGTGCAGCTGTGAACACAGGCCTCGCCGTCGCCAGGCAGCGTGTTTGGCGCCGGCGGGCGGAAACGTGCCGGCGAGCGCCTGCGCGTCCAGGGCGCCGTGGTCTGCCTGGTGGGCGAGACGTCCAGCGCGGCCGCCGCGGTGTTCCAGTGGGAGGCCAGCGGCTGGCTGATCCAGGCGCGCGTCCTGGGCGCCGCTGATCTCCCGGACTGCTTCGGCCGGGGCGCAGCAGACGCGCGCCTCGAGCGGTCGCTGGCCAAGCGCAGTGCGTGAGTGTTCTGCACGTTGTCACGGGCGGCGCGCCGCCGCGCTTTGAGCACGCGAGCGTGCGCATATCGCGTAGGGCGCAGTCGCCAGCGCGCTGGTGCGGCCGCGGCGTGCCGCCCCCGGGGCACGGCGGGGTCGTGCCGCTCAGCCGCACCCAGGCTTCGCCCACTGTGGCCGCGCGGTGCGCAGGTTGTGGTGCAGAACATGGCGACGGCCAAGGCCCTGGTCGCCTTTGGGCACCTGAGCGACAACTGCTTCCTGGTCCCGCGCAACAAGGCGCGCCCCGCTTCTGCGCTGGGGTTAGGTACCCTCCTATACCCTATACCATATACCCTGCCCAACCCATAAGTCACCGCAAGCGCATGGGCGGCCCCAGCCAGCTCAATGCCGCGCTCGAGGTGAGGGTGAAATGCCACGCTTGTGTGCTGGTCGTCGTGCACGTCGGCCCAGACGTCAGCGCCTGCCTACGTTGCGGTGATGGTGTGCACACGTTGCGAAGACGCTCCCCGCGCTCTGCCGGCCACCAGCGCCCCTCCAGCTCGGCTGCGCCAAGCCCCAGACCCGGCCGCCGGGGGCACAGCCTGGGCCGCCACGCGCGTAGCGCAGCTGGCGGCCGCGGCGTGGCGCGCTGCCAGCGAGCGCACGCCGAGCGCCGCTTGCCGTGCACCGCAGCGCATGCACTGCAGCGGTCGGGATGCGACCCCCTCGGCGCTGCCGACCGTTGCGCCGGCGGCGCAGGTGCCCAGGAAGCTCGCACAGGCGGCCCAGGTGGCGGCCGCCGCGCAGCTGGCGGCGAGCGAGGACGGCGCGGGCGCCGGCGCGCCGGTCATCGCCGGCGAGACGATCGGCTTTGACGCCGACCTCATCTTCCTCATGGCCTGCGTCTACCGCAACCTGGCATGCGAGGCGCGCGCCCGCGCCTGTGGCGTCTGCATGCGCAGCCCATACTGCCCCACGGGACCGCCCACGCCCCAGGGCCAGCGGAGGAGGGGTCACAGCAGGCAGGCGGTGCCTGGCTGCCCAGCGCCATGCCCTCTCGGCTTGCGGGTCAGGTCTGCGGTGATGCCCCTGCGTGTGAGCACTCCGGCAGCACCGGCGGCAGCGCGTCCCCGCCAGGGAGCCTTGGCCGTGCGGCGTCAGCCTGCGAGGCACGGGGTGCCTGCCTGCCGGCCATGCCATGGGGTCCTGTGCCGGGAGCGCACCCACACGGGCTCGCAAGCCCGGCCCTCGTCTGCTGCGCAGGACACCAGGGCCGCCAAGGCGCGGCAGCTCAGGAAGGAGATCAAGCCGCACTGCATGGCGCTGGGCGGCGGGAGCGCCGGCGCTCCAACCTGCGTGTTTGGTGCGCGCGTGCCTTTGTGCCTGCGCCAGCGCCGCTTGTCTTCCCTGCCGCGAGCAGGGTGCCCATCTTCGTCCCGCCGACACAAGGTGGGAGGCGGCGGAAGAGCTGCCGCCACGGCTCCTTGGTGAGGGCGCTCTGCATGCATCCAGCCCATGCCTCCCTCCGCTCTTGCAGCAGTGGGCACACGGCCCCACGAGCGCCGCGCCGATGCGCGGGTCTGCCGACACAGTTTGGGAGCCTGTCAGCAGAGCCCAACACCGCCAGCGCTGCACCACCCGGGCACGCAGGCCGTGCAGGCCCAGCCTGGCTGTCCGGTCCCCAGCCTGACACTTTGGGTCCCTGAGCGTGGGCGGCGGTTGCGCAGGCGAGATGCTGGGCAGAGCGGTGCTCGAGCGGCTGCGCGCGCTGGCGGAGGCGGAGAGCGCGCGCGCGGCGCACACGCTGCAGCGCCTGGGCGCGAAGGCCGCGCTGGCCGCGCGCGACCAGTGCCGCCGCGCGTCGGTCGAGTTCTGCCGCGCGTCGTTCGATGTCTGCTGCCCGGCTCGCGGCGCGGACGGCCTCGAAGACGAGCGGGCCTGCGCGCCGGCCGCGCGCGACGAGTGCCGCCGCCGTGCGTCCTTCGCGTTCTGCCGCCCGGCGAGCGGCGCGTACTGCCTCGGAGACGAGTGGGGCTGCACGCCGGCCGCGCGCGTCCCGTGCGACATGGCGCCATTCCAGGCGCGCCGCCCAGCCGACGTGTGGTCATGGCCTTGGTCTGCATTGCACGGCGAGTGCGCGCAGCACCTGCTCACTGTCAGGTACCGCTCTTTTCACGCTCTACCTAATATGTGCATTTTTCCAGCAGAATACAGTGCCTGCTGTCACCAAGCACTGCTCATCTTCAGTGAAGCTGGACTGTCAACGCTAGTGACAGAAGGAGTAGATTACAGCCGTGCATCAGCCGACATCGGCTGTTTGCTTGCTAGGTTAACGGCCGCTCCTAAGCGTTCTGCTGCTCAGTACTCGCGGTCTGTCTGCGGGCCGCGCCGCTCGCGCTCCAGCTGGACCGCCAGCACGGCGAGCAGCAAGTTCAGCCTGCACACCCAAGGGCCTGCCGGGGCCTGAGCACTTGCAGGCAGGGCTGGGGCAGGGAGGCTGGCGAGCAGGCCGCGCCTGTGGTGCTGCGCCAGGAGCAGCAGCCACTGGCGCTCCAGGCACTCCTGCTCCTCCCGCTCCTGCCGACGCTGGCGCGCACGGACCAGGAGCAGGCGGGTCGTCTCCCGCTTTCTCTCCGCCTGAATGTTCTCAAGCTCTGTCTCGCACTGCTCGTCTACCACCCACCACGCCGCCACAAGATCAGCAACCTGCCTCCGCGTTGCATCGTCCATGGGTTCACGGATGTAAAACGCGTAAACACCCTCCGTGCTTGGGCGCTCATTGAATGAAAGAGCGCCAGCTGTTGAGAACGAACTCAAAACAAGACGCTGTCAGGGCCAAACAAGGGCTGCACGTGCGCGTCCTTCTCTAGGCAAGTTCTTCGTTACACTTGCTCCCTTTCACGTCGTCACACCTGGACCTGTGAACACGCAGTAGTGCACCGCTGAGGAGTATGGCGAAGTGGAACCGTGCCTGACTGTACTCAGCACTCTACATTGCTGCACCTCGTCTTTCCTAACAGGTTGCTGGGCTACGCCTGCAGCCCATCAGCAGCCTCGCGCTGGGAATGAAGGTTGACAGGCATGGCGGGCATGCGAGGTCCGTTAGTAGACACTCACAGGGCGCAGCAGAGCGGGCTTGCGCTGGTACCTCCCTCCCCTTACTCAGTCGCGCCTGTGCTGCCGTTTGATAGTGCTTGGTGCGCTCGCAAACAGCTTTGCAATCAGGACTGTGTCATGGCTTTCGTCGTACATGCACTGCACTGCCACCCCAGCGCAATACACACCGCTTGACTCACCCTTGCGTCCACGCCTGGACAGCGTAAGTGCTTGTGTAGCATGAGTGCATGTGCCCAAGCCAAGCGGATGCCCCGTGGGGCCCAGCCGCAGCAGCGCCCCCGGCGCAGGCACGACATGTGCCGCTGGCATTCCCCGGCGCTTGCTCCACACAGTCAGAGCCAAGCACAGAGAGGTCATAGAGGTGCTGCAGCTGCACAGCCAGGCGCGCCGCGCAGGGGCCTGCGGCCGCGGCGCCGCCCGCGCCCGCGCAGCAGCCGGTGCCCGCGTACGTGGCGCAGCTGTTCGACGTGGTGGGCAAGATCGGCGAGGGCACCTACGGCGTCGTGTACCTGGCCAAGTCGCGCGAGCCGCGGCCCTGCCTGCTGGCGGTCAAGACGTTCAAGCCCGGCAAGGCGCGCCCGCCTCGCCCCGCGAGCGTCCCCCACAACTGCAGGAGCCAGCCTTTGCGCCCTGCCCGCTGGTGGTCAAGACGCCCGATCCAGCAACGCCTGCCTCGGCCCACACCGGAAGAGCCAGCTAGTGCGCCCTGCCTGCTGGACGACACAGATGTCCAAGCCCGGCTAGGCGCGCCCGCCCAAGGAGCAGGAGGCAGCCTGCGCGCCCTGCTTGCAGCTGTTTAACTCCCTGGAGTGCTGCGCTTGCCAACTTTGCTCTTCACGCGTGGGGAGCGGCCTGTGCAGCACTGGCATGAGAGGGCCGCAGCGTGGTGCGCGTGAGGTCGCGCCGATGCATACCTGACCAGCAGGACAGGGAGAGTCGGGGGAGGGTGTTGCAGCCGTGGCGCACACGCGGGAAGAGCCCGGCGTGCGGCCGGCAGCAACCTGGAGGACGGGGCGCGCCCAGCCTGGCGGGGGTCGGAGGTGTCACCAGAGGCGCGGCGGGCGTGCAGGAGGGCGATGGCGTGTCGCCGACGGCGATCCGGGAGATCATGCTGCTGCGCGAGCTGCGCCACGATAACATCGTGCGCCTGGACTCTGTCCACATCTGCCGCCAGGCGCGCGCTGGGGAGCGGGGCGTGCGCTTGCCGTGTAGCGAAGCTCCCGCGCGCCGATGGCGCACTTGAACGCCCTCCGCACTTGTTGCCATTCAGAGGAGACGGATCGTACGTGGCGTGGGGGCCGCCATGTCCGCTGCTCTGCTGCGGGGTCGCCTTGCGCAAGACAACACCCCCAGCCTGTGCCATCAGCAGAGCGAGCTGCCGTGGGTGGGTGTGCAGCGCGCGCGGCACATCACCGTGCCCCCCAGCCCTTCTTTCAATGACCGTCTCCAAGGTTGTCAACCCTGCGACGTCAGCAAAGCCTCTGAGCAGCGGGCGCAGCAGCCAGGCCTGCGCGCAAGGTTGTGCGATGCAGGGCCCGAGCTTGCTGCAGGCACCTGCACGCCGCGCCTGCACGGCCTGCGCGGCGGGCGGGGCGCCCGCGCGGCGGGGCGCGAGCCTGTGACCGCGCGCGGCGCGCAGGACCCCAGCCTGTCGCTGGCGTTTGACTACGCGGAGCACGACCTGTACGAGATGGTGCGCCACCACCGCACGGGGCCCACGCTGGAGGCGTACACGCTCAAGAGCCTGATGCGGCAGCTGCTGGCGGGCCTGGCGCACCTGCACGCCGGCTGGGTCATGCACCGCGACCTCAAGCCCAGCAACGTGCTCGTCATGGGCGACGGCC
>JAABUX010006429.1_pt1 | contig 14030 bp, 26 predicted proteins | sample 5561851 | NCBI WGS metagenome assembly JAABUX01 (sample SAMN10711883, study PRJNA513361) | rock metagenome | isolation source: Antarctica rocks | place: Antarctica: Victoria Land, Richard Nunatak red sandstone | collected 2016-01-03 | reverse complement strand
ACCTGAGGTTAGGCGATGGCTCCTGCGCTTGGGTGCCGAGCGCGAACAAGTCCGCCGCATCTCGCACGCCGAACTCGTCCACGCCGTCCCGCGACACCGCATCACGTGCAACGTCGCCGCGGCTCCTGCGGTAGGCCGGCGCCGCTCCGTATCCCGCCGCCCAGTCCGCACTGGCAGAGCGATTGCGACCGCTGCCATGATGGCTGTCTACGCCAATGTCCCATCCGCCGACGCTGCCAAGGCGTCCGCCATCGGGGAGCCTCAAGCCACCGCTGTGAGGCCAGCCGCCCGGGGCATGACCGCGGCGGCCATCGTTTGGCAGCGCACGTCCGTTCTGAGCGAAGCCTTGTGGCCGGTCTGCGAGCCCGCGCGGCTGCAGTCTGTGAGGGGGCATCATGGCCCCACAGTGGAGCGCACTGCCGTCAGGGAGGGGCGCGCCGCGCTGCATGTCACGCGGCCCATGGCCGCGCTGCAGCGCCAGGTCGGACGCCGGCAGCTCCCAGGATGCGCACCGTGTGGTCTGCTCCAGCCACGTGTCATCAGGAAGACATGCCTCCTCTTGCCGACCGGAGGGTGCCTGCTGCCACCATTGACCTGTGTCCGTGTATCCGCCGCCGTGGCCCATCCAATCGGTGCGTGGCAGCCGATACGCCGTGCCGTCGCTGCCGGTGTGCTGCCAGCCCCGACCATGCTCAAGGGGGTCGCCGCCCCACTGACCGCTTTCGTGCTGCATGCCAGCCCCTGGTGCGTATGGATCATCCCAGTCGCGCAGCGCTCCATCACGCGCGTGCGCAGCAGCTGCCCACCGCTGCTCCCTGTCGACCGCCGTCCCGCCGCGCTGTTGCCAGCGGAGCTGGCCGGACAGGTCACCAAGTGCAGTTCGCTCATCGGCAGCGTTGGGCCGCAGCCTGCCATTGTTGTGGCGCATGTGCGCGCCGGCCCGCGGATCATGGTCCGCCGGCTGCCACATGCCTTGCGCCGCATCCGCTCGAGCTGCAGGCGGGTCTATGCCAGCCGCGGAACGCTGTGCTGCCTCAGCCCGGTGCCCAGGTCCTGGCAAGGCGCCGCCACCATGCTCAAGCGAGTGGAGCTGCATGCGCGGGGTGTCGGCTGCCATCCCGGCCGCGGAACGCTCGGCAGCAAGATACTGCCGACCTCCATGATGCGCTGTAGGTTGCGCAGTCAGCTCATGCTGCGGTCTCGGTGCTTGAGCGTCCGTGTCAGCCCAGCAGTCGCCCGCGCCGCTGTTATGCTGGCGCTGTGGTTCCTGCACGGGACACAAGCCAAGGTCAAGGACTGGGCGCGGCCTCCTTCGCAACTGTATGTGCGACGCTGCATAGCACACTCGGTGCTGGTGGCCAGCCCACTACAACAGTGCTCGATGGTGCATGTCGACACAGCCAACAGGATATGCATGAAACGTTCAGCTCATGCTCTCCTGTACCTCCGGAGCGCCTTGGCCCGCCGGAACCAGCCGCCTGCCGTACTCCAGCTGCCGGTAGAACAGCTCCAGGCTGCCGCCGGGCATGTCTGGCACCGTCGCGGCCAGCGCGGCACGCTCAGCGACTGGCAGCGTCACCAGACGCCGCAGCGACTGCGCCGCGGCCAGCAGCGCGGCGGCTGAGAAGGGGTTCAGGGAGGGGAAGCCGGCGAGGAAGGTTTCGGCGGGGCCGGCCGGGTCGCGCAGCGGCGGCGGCGGGTCTCCACTGGCGAGCCGGTCGGCCACGTGCGCCGCCAGCAGCGAGCACAGCGTCTCCTGCACGCGCAAGCTCTGGGCAACACGCGAGAGCGAACCCCGCCACAGTAGACACGTTCGCTGGTCATAACACGTCGGTGGTCAGTCGAAACAGCGCTGCGAGTCCCATTCCTGTCTCAAACCCACAGGAGTACCTCACTGGGGTGCCTAGTTGCGGGCGGTGACCGCAGTGTGCCGACCGCAGACTGGCGATGTTGCAGGCCAAATTGCCTGGCAGCGTCGACGTGCTGGCGCTCGACTGCCACGCACCTGAGAGTGCTGCGCAGAGGACGTCGCCAGCAGCTGCACGCCGATGCCCACACGCCGGGACAGGCGCAGCAGCTCCGGCTGGCATGCGGCCAGGCCGCGCCGGAAGGCGGCGTCGCCGCCCTGGATGATCAGCACGGCGGCGCCGTAGGCGAAGCTCAGGCGGAACAGCTGCGGCCCGACGACCTCCGTGAGGCTCGCCCGCAGGTCCAATGTCTGCGCATCATGCTGCGGGGTCAGCTTTTGAACAAAGTGCAGGGCAGCAACAGCGTGATCGCAGTGTGAAAGCACCGCTGGAGGTGAATGTGTGTGCGCGGCAGCGACGGTGCTGACTGGTGCATGGCAGGCGCAACAAGAGCAGCGGTGTATTGAGCAACACATCAGTAGCAATGAAAGTCAGCAGTGGAGCTGCAAAGCTCTGCGGGCGCACCTGGAAGTCGGCCTCGTCATGCAGGACGATGCAGGTGCCGGCGCTGAGCACGACCGCCGCGTCGGCCAGCGGCCGCTCGATGACCGCTGCCCCGTCCCGCTCCAGACGGAGGATCGCCTCGTACAGGGGCTGTCGCCGCCGGCACAGGTCGGCGGCGACCACGAGCGGCCAATCACCCTGCTGCGTCGACGCGGGCATCCCTGCGCGCCTCGTAACCTTCCGTCAGTACTTCACAGCGTAGTTGTACTACTGATAGTATGGGCGAACACTGGGATCAAATGCCGGGCTTCTGCAAGCAGAGCATGCATGGCGTTGGGGTCCAGCACGAAGAAGGATTTGAATTGGGGAATGTGAAGGCATCATCACCTGCTGTTTTGCTGGCATGCCAGGCCGGGTGGTGGTCGGCGGCTTGGTCCTGCTGCGGAGCATCAACTGAGGGACGAGACGCCGCCGCAGCTTGCTGGCCGCATGCCTTGCCCTGCACAGCGGCAAGCGCAACTCGAACAGCTGCCTGGTAGATTGGTACATAGAGTAATTTGCACCCGTCGCCCAGCCTGATAGTGACGTTTCAATTGCACGCACCCCTGCAGACTTTCCGGACGCAATCGCCAGCGGCTCCGCAGACTCAGCAGCCCGCTGCGCGGTGCCAAGCGGTCGTTCCTCTCGTGCACTGCGCTCCTGTGCCCGAGGCGCGACCGTCTGTCGAGCTTCAGAACCTCTGTTTGCGAAGGACGCTGCCAGCCTGCTGACGTCGAGCTTGGTGACGAAGCGCAGTACGGGTATTGCTCCGCACGCAGGCAGCGCGCTGTCAGCGGCGGAGGATCCGAGCGGTGGCCGCACGAGCAGTCCCTGCACAGCGTCCATACAGTCACGTACTTGCCCGATGCGGTGTGGCGCAGGGTGTTGCGCAGCGAGCAGGCATGCCAGATGTCCATGCAGGCATACCGTCAGCTCGCAGAGCTCTGACGCACCTCCTGCACATACTCCAGCACACGGTGGAAGCAGTGGAACGGGAAGCCCTCGCAGCGCAGCTGAGCGTGCGTCGCCAGCACGCAGTCCGCGGAAGCAGCCGCTGCCTCCGCCGCCTGTCACGCGAGCACGTCAAACGTGGGTGCTGACCCTCAAATCTAAGATGGCACAGGAGACATCAACAAGATGCCAAGTCAACACCGACGGTGCCGTGGACCACGGCGAAGGGATCGACACTGGCACAGTCTGATTGGCAGCGCACCGCGTGTACAGCGTTTGCATCATCTGACTTGCCCTGCAGCCCGTCGCTCCGCTCGAGCTGGAAGGCGCGCATCCCGGCGGCGCTGACGGTGGCGTACATGCTCAGGAACGCCTTCTTGTCGCCGACGACCAGCACCTTGCAGTCCTGGCACGACACCACAGCTTCCACACGCTCGGCACACAGACATGCGGGTTGGGGAGTCAGGCACCAGCGGTGTGGGTGCGGCGCTCGCTTGATGCAGTTCCGCTTGAAGATGTCTGCAAGATGGAATGCGTGGGAGGGCTGCTTAAGGCAGCGATAGCCCCGCACCGCCTGCAGCGTCCTGGCGGCCACGAGCGCCCTGCGCAGCGCCGCGAGCTTGGGATGGTCGTCCTGCCTGCCGGCATCCACGTCAGCGCAGGCGCCGCGCAAGGCGCCGGCGGAGCTGCTGCACTGGCGGGCGACATCGAGGGGAAACTCCTCCAGCGCCTGCAGCAAGCACTCATTTCTGTCAGCACTGCACGTTGAGTTTTTCGCGTGGCCTGACGTAGTTTCCTCGGAGTAATTCCAGCATAGTCCGAAGTGCTGCGCACTGCCCAGTCATGAGGGTGCGCAAGCCAAACGGTGTCCAGACGGCTCCCTACAGACTGTACGCAACAATCAAATCATAAGCTCAAGTCTTGATTTCATCGAATCCAGATGTTTGGCAGCGATCTGTTGGCAGAGCATTGCAAGTGGAAAACCATGCATGAACGTCTGGTGCATTACCTGACACATGTATGCATGCGCGCAGTGGAAGCCGTAGTGCCCCAGACACAGCGCAGCCTGCCGTAGCACTGCGAGAGCCGCGTAGGCGCGCATCGCCGAACGCCAATCGTTCTTCACCGCGACCTGCACGCCAGAGTGCGGCGTCGGAGCTCTGATGATGTGACAGCAAGGTAGACAGGCTTGATATCCAGCAACAGCGGGCAGATTAGGTTGCGTGCTGTCACTGCTGCAAGCTTCATCAATGGCCGGATATCTTCCTGTGAGGCCACCATCTACAGATGCTGCAGCTGCATGCCTGACTGCGTCATTGGCAATGCTTCATGCAATTGCCGGTGACAGCTGAGCATTGAGTGCAGGACCCGGATCCATGTGGTTCGGAGATGGGAGTTTCAGATGCCTGACCTGCAGCGCAGCTGACACCGGGCCCACATCGTATAGTCCGGAGCCTGCGACAGCAGGGTCGAGGCCGCTGGATGCTGCCAGGATCCGGTCGTGGTCCCGCTGCATCAAGCTCAGGACAGTGGCGTGCAGTCCCTCGAGCCGCACCTCCTGCACGACCTCCTGCGGCAGCATCGCTCAAGGTGTGAGTCTTGCCAAGCTCAGCATCTATGGCGCGACAGTCTGCATGGCTTCACCCACTTGCATATTGCCAGACAGGTGCTGCTGTGGTCCAGAGTGGACCATCAAACCACTGGGTCACATTTGCAGTGCTGCAATGCCTCCGAGCAAGCGTGGTCATGCCAGCACATGGGTGGGCTACGATGGGGTGCCAATTGCGACGTCGTCGGACCTGCGGCTGGTTGCGAGCGTCGCTGTCGTCGCCCAAAGCCGAGCCCGCAGAGCTGTCTGTGCTGTCAACAGTGCCGGACTCCGCGGGAACAGGCTGCAACGTTGGCGCTGTGCCACCGCCGGTGCCAGGCTTGCGCAGCTGCATGAAAAAGGACAAGTCGCCGGCGCCGTCCGGCCCCACAGCCCTCTTAGCGCTGCGCTTGCTGTCGGCCTCAGCCTTCCGCTTCTCCCGCTTGGCGAACACGCCAGTAGTCTGTGGGGCGGCTGCCGGACCACCGCTGACCTTGTTTGAGGGCGCAGGCGCAGCCTGCTCGTGTGCAATTACCGCGGCAGGCAGTCTGTCTTCGGCCGCTGCCTTGCTATTCCGGCGGGCTGGGCTGTCGGCTGGAGGAGATTGCATGGGAGCCTGATCATCCAGCGCAGCCATGCAGGCTCCGATGTCGAGCTCGTCGCCGTTAATGGCAGCACACGGCAGCGGGACAGATGGGGCCTTCTGCTGGTGCTGCTGCTTGCCGCGGGCAGGCTGGGTTCCTCTCTGCAGTGCTTTGTACCGCAGCTGCCGCATCACCACCGCTGGCAGTGCCTCACGTGTTTCGGCCGCCGACATTGCGATTGCTGGCAAACTGAGTGCTGCGCTGAGCCAACCATGCTGCACACCGTCTGCATGTTCGCAGGCAGTAGGCTCTGTGCTGGGTACCAGCATCGGCTGCAGCTGCTGATGTAGCTCCGCCGAAGCCTGTGCTCAAGCTCACGGACCTCAGCATGCAGAGGCCTTGACTAATCATTGCGTTACCTGCGGCGAGGTCTGCAGCTTTGGTTCACGGTTTCATACACACGTGCACAGCCACATGTGTTGCGACCGGTAAGTGGCCATGGCGCACCCGTTGTGCAGCCGATCCGCCGGACGCCGTCGGTGTTGTGAGTGACCAGTCCATCTGCAGCTCCATCCGAGCGAGACTCACCGCAGCGATGCCGAGCTCGGCGCCAGACTGACGCCAGGCGTCACACGCCGACTCTGCGTGATCCGTCCCTACAATCAAGCGGGAGTGCAGTGGCTTACAAAAACGACATTGCTTTTTCCATGCATTAGTGCAGCAACGACGTCTCTCCTCCAGGCAGTGTCGGCCTTGGCGGCACATGCCAGTGAGCGTCACACTCTTATGGCTGTGATAAAATGCGGACCTGCGCTGTGCTGCGCCGCCTCCGCGCCGTCGTCATCCTCCGGCAGCGGCAGCGTCGGCGGCTGGGTGCGGTCCAGGCGGAGGTCCAAAGCTGCGAAGTGCTCGAAGGTAGAGCCGCCAGGTGGCACGATCAACGCGGGATCCACGGTGGAGCAGGGGGCTGTGGCCTCGTGCGAGAAGCCGAGGCCGGCCAGCAGAGTCGGCAGGTGAGGTGAGCCCTCTGCAAGAGCCGTGCTGATAGGAGGGAGCACCAGCTGTTCCATCGCCGGCTCAGTCATCAGCGGCCCTGTTACCGCCAGACTGGCATGCGGCCTGCCTTTGCCGACGGGATTGCGTGCTGGCTCTGCTGCCTGCAGGAGCTGCGCCACCGCGGCCTGCTGATGGCTGAGAAGAGCTGCAAGAGGGATAACGGCGGGATGTGCGCTCCATCGTGCCGCTGTCCCTGGCGGACATAACGCCGCAACTGGGGGCGGCTGGTCAGCGAGGCTCGCCTCTGCCAAGTCAGGAATGTGCATCTCCGCTGGTGTGAGGTCTGCGGCTGCGACGTCTGCAAACTCCATCGCCGTGCTGGGCATGAGCGGAACATCCAGCCGCGGAAGCCGTGTAGTGCTCCCTTGAGCGCTCTCGGTGCCGACTTGGAGTGCCGGGGCCGCACAAGCCGCCGAAACAGCTCTGACGAGATCAATTGCTGGAACGCAGCAGTCCTCAGCTGAGAACGCGTGCGGCTCGAACCCCAGGTGCTGCCGCGCCTGCTTGCAAGCATTAACAGGCGTGGTGGATAGATCCTTGAGGCTTGCAAAGTGTACAACCTCATGCATAAGGCAATGTGTTTCTGCTCAGCAGCTCATCTGTACGGACAGCACTCCAGCATGAGGCAGCGTGGGGTGCAATCCAGGAGTTCATACCTGTTGCAACTCATTGTCCGGTATTGGCACTGCTGGCGCAGCTGCACAGAGCTCATCCAGCTCGGTAAACCCCAAGCGGGCTCGCACTACCTGCATCACCGCCAAGAACACGCCGTTGAGGAGCCGAACGACGTGCTCAGAAAGGATCATGACAAGCGACCGTAGGCAGACAATGCAGTGGGGCCTCACCGGCTGCCGGATTGAAATGCACGATTCCGGCGCATGTCTGAGAGCTGCAAGGCTGATTGGCGGCGCCAGGCGCTCCGAGAGGTCGCACAGTGGCAGCTTGCGCAGTAGAGGGAGCGCGGATGGCTGCAGCTCGCCGTGCATGCGCTGTATGCGGGCCCTGTCTCGCCTGAGCTGCAGGAGACCAGCGCCTGGCTGGAAGGCTGGGAGCGAAGCGTGCCGCTCTCCGCCAAATGTCTCGAGCTCTTCAAAAAGGCTGCGTGGCGTTTCATGGCGTGATAAGCACGCAGCGTCGACCGGCAGCGGTAGCAGCAGGCGCTGAGACGCGGCCTGAACCGCTGCACTGCTGCGGCCATGGTAGTCCATCACCTTGAAGCCACCAGGGTGGCATGGAAAGATCACAACAGGAGCCAGTGCCGAGAGCGACATCACGTCGTGCTCATACGGCAGTGGCTTTCTTCTGTACTGAAGGTGAGAACATGCAAAGACGTTGAAGACATGCACAACATGCCATGATTTGAAGCTCAGCATGCACAGCATGCCTACCTGATCCGTCAGAAAACTCGCCACAACGCGATCGTGCCGTCTCTCGAGCATGATGCTAGCATATTACCGTCAGCTGCGAAGGTCACTCCCGTCACAGCTGCCGTGTGGTACTGCACAGCAGCAACAGACGCTGAGTCAGCGTAGGGGTTGACCATGGAGATTTGCCTAGTCGGGAGCGCGTTTGCTCGGGATTACGAGGCATTAACCGTCAGACACCGAGCTCGTGTGCCTCGACATGCACCTTGAGCACCGTCAGCGGCTTCGCTTTGCTGTAGTGGAACACGCGCACGCGGCCGTCCCAGCCGCCTGCGGCGAAGATGCGCTGGTCAGGGCGCAGCGCCAGCGCGTCGACGCCGGGCTTCTGTATGCTGAGCCGAGCGCGTTCCACGACCCGTGCTGGCTCCGTCTCGACGGCGAAGCAGACGATCTTGTCCTCCGCCGCTCCAGTGGCGCCGCCTGCATCGGCACACGAACAGTCCATAGCCTGAAGCGGGACCATGCATGGCAAAGAAGCAGTATGGGGTGACAAGGGATAACGGAGGGGCGTCCCGTCGTCGCAGAAGACGTGCTTGCTCAATTGCTGCTCGGCAGAAGACAATCACGTCTCGGACCTCGCCCTCTTGCCGTCGGCCGACGCAGCCCTCTGCGTTTAGCTACACTCACAAGCACCCCGGCCCCACCGCAGCGCTCATGGCTGTGGTTGATACATGACACCCCTGCTCGATAGTCAGTGCGCACCCCTGCTCGATAGTCAGTGCGCACCCTTGCCATCGCCGTCAATGAACAGCGACAGCACCGGCTCCTCATGCAGCCTCGTCACCGCCAGCGGGGCTCTCGGTGAGCCGGTGGTGTCCCAGACGGCGACGTGCCCGGCCTCATATCCGACGGCCAGCAGCGGCGCGGCGCCGTCGTGCTGTCCGTCCGGCGGTCCGGCCGGCCGGTCGAACAGCTGCAGCGACATGCACATGCCCAGCTTCGTGTCGCCTTCCGGTTGCTGGAGCCAGAGCACCGGCTGGCAGGCCTGCATGGCATCCAAAATGTGACATCCGCACATGTCCCACGGCTTGGCAAGGGCACACGACAACTCTGACGCTGCCGCAGGCAGGCGTGCATAATCAAGCGCCCAGAAAGCCCGCAAAGTACTGTTGCTAATCCGTGAACAGCCATTGGTGTGACCGCAACAATCCAGCGCGCACCGTGAGGTCCCAAAGTTCGGCAATGGCGGGGTCCTCGCCTGCCACGGCAATCAGCCTGCACGGTAGGAGGACGCGGCTTTCATGCGGCTCACAAACAACATCAGCATCTGAGAGTGCCTGAGTAGCGCTGTGTGTACCTCCGGTGTCCTCTGCGGCCTGTCAATGACAAAGCATGTCCTCCTGTTTCGGCGCTGCCATGCTGCGCAGCAGGGGCTGCCTGAGCCAGAGCTTGCCCTAGCAGCCCTTTCAGCGGCCTGACGTCGCCAGTGGTCTGCGGTCCGACGCTGCCTATCGCATCAGCCGCTGTGCGTGCTGTCACGTGACTTGCTGTGTCTGCTGAAGCTGGCAGCAACCCGATGGCAGGTGAGTGGCTGGCTTGCTGCTGGGTGTCTGCCCAGATCGAGAAGCGGCAGAAGTTGTAGGAGCCGGGGCAAAATTCTCGGGCTGGGCTCCTGCGTCCTGCCAAGGAGCTGTTCAGGGCACGCCGTCACTGCATTCTCAACGTCCAGGCACTGCTTAACACAGGGCAGGTTGCACATGGGCGGCCCATCGTGCCTGCTTTGCAGAGAGCCTGCGGCGTCGAGTAACCATACCCTGACCGTGCCGTCCCGGCCTTGACTGCACACAGTGTGCCCAATCGTCAGCTGGCGGGCGCAGTCTGCAGCAAGACATGCCGCTGCAGGCGTTTCTCGCCGCACCTGATGAGCTCGAAACTGACGTCGTCACCGATGCCTGCTGAGTCCGCGTGGACGACGGCAAGTGCGAGGATGCCCGCCGACGCCACATGCAACCTGCACACGCGCCACATGCTGCTTGGCTTTTGCATCATGTAATACTATGAGTGCACCGCAAGTGTGCATACCCACGTGAGCTGTGACACCGTCATGCGGATGCCGGCAAGCCTATGATGCGCTGCTGCGATGCTATGGCTGCAGCATGTCGCACTTGTGATCTGCGAGCTGCCGCACTGCATCCAGGCTCCACACTTTCAAGTCGCCAGCCGCATCCCTGCGCTCGGTGTGTTGTCACGCCTCTTGGTGGCGCCCACCACCGTGGATAGCAGACCCATTACCTATGTTCGCATGCTGAAGGCGCATGCGCATCGGCACGCACCCAGAGTAGAGGATTGGGAGAGACGGATGGAAGTGCAGAGCCTGCACATCCGTGCGGTGGCCCCTCAGCACCGCGACGGGATCGGAAGCCGGTTTGCTCATTGCCGTGATCAGTAAAACACGCAAGTTGCAGCCAATTGCTTCCCATCCAGACCGCAGGGCACAGCCCACTGGAGCTTACCTGCGTCAGTTGTTTTACAGCCTTGTCAGATTATAGCATTCTTCGTTGCGTTCTGAAGCGTCGCTTGAATCAGCTACCGGGCGTCACACGGGAAGTACCTCGCCTGTGCACAACGCCATAGCCGCGCACGACGCCACAGCTGATCTGCTTACGAACGCGCAGGCGTCGGGCTCTGGCAAGCCCGCACACACGGAGTCCGCCCAGCATGGGGCGGTCTCAAGAGTGAAAAGGTGCGTCATTGCATATGTTCGGCTCCTGAGGGCGGTAAGCATTGGCCCCCGGCATCGCTTTTTCCTTGGAACACAGGTCGCCAACGCTGTTAGCGGCTTGAGATGCACCGCATCACGTGTGACCATGCGTGTCTCCTTGCCCCTCTCGGGAGCACCGCACCCCCCCAGTGGCTGATGATGATCACTTTGACAAGCTTGATAGTAGATCCCGAGGGACACCGCTCCCGATGTAGTCACATATTACTTATCCGAAGCCACTGGAAAGTCGACGCCGCACTCAGGGGAGGACTCGCGGCTTGTCCCGCCCCCAACTGTCGCTCGAATGCAGACTGCGTCTTGCAATTCGCAGTTTCCTTCAGAGGACAACCAGCAGGCAACCTCTTGGTAACACTCGCGCGCCATATGTCGACCCGGCGCAATGATGACGGGGCGGGGCCGTCGTCGGCCGCGCCGCCGGCAGCGGAGCCCAGCGCGGCGGCAATGAGCGAGGACGAAGCAGAGGAGCCCGAGGCCAGCAGCGGCGGCGATGAGGAGGACGACGCGGAGGCAGGGTCCGGCGAGGAAGGGGTGCGAAAGCGAGTGTCGAGCGTGCCTTTTGGCTACTGTGGCAAGCACTTCCAGCCTGTGCGACGCATGTCATCCCTCGTGGCACGGGGCCACTACAGTGCAGCACATGATGCACCTAGTCATGCCGAACAGTCCACTGCTGCTGGGCGCATCTTTGGTGACCCGCAGCTTTCCCGCACCATCCAGCATATGGATGTGCTCCGGGGTCGGCCATTCAGCAGAGCCTCTGGAACATTGTTCACGCTGTCATGCTGTCCAAGTGCAGGATGAGGACGATGAAGAGGATGAGGAGGAGGAGAGCGAAGAAGAGGAGCTCGGGCCGCGGGAGATGCCCAACCGCACGACCCGCGGGAGACGTATGGGGCAGGTATTATCTCATGGCCTCTGGTCCGAGCTTCACGTGTATCGTGGGCTCGGACAAGCAATCAGTCGAAATGCTGCGCAGTTGCGCACCATCAGCTCAACGTGACTTCAGCTCACTCATCTGACCACCTACACGACTGACAGCCATCTGTTGGTGCATATTGCACTGTGTCGCACCAGATCCCGAGTCGCACACCTTTGCTTCCTTCGGACGCAAGCGTCCGAGGACACGACGCGTTGTAAGCTCACGGCACGGCTTCCTGCACAGAAGCGATGACATGCTTGCGCGCCGTTCATCCGCCCTACCCCCAACCCCAGAACCTGACCCTAAAACCTAACCTCAAACCTCAACCTGTCCCCAACCCTGCAGGCGCTGGAGGACGAGGAGGCGGACCAGGAGTTCTGGGGGCAGGACTTCTTCATGGAGGAGGAGCGGGAGGCGGACTGGGAGAAGTCCGGCTCCGAGGCCACCGACGTGCCGGACAGCGACTTCGACATATCGGTACGGCACTGAATCCACATTGCATGTTCACGCTTGCAAGATCACAGGCCCTGGGAACCCCGGTGTTGCCTTGACAGCATGGGAAACATGTGTTGGGGTGCATGCATTCAGGAGGAGGAGGAAGACGAGGCGGAAACCGAGGAGCCGAAGGAGCGGAAGTGCGGCCCGGCACCCCTAGAACTGTCTCAGCTGCCTACCTGCTGCAATGCCTGCTGGGACGTCCTGAGCACGCGCATATGCGTGCGTATGAATTTTGGACAGCAAGCTTTGTAACGCTTCTGACCGCCACAGATCTCCATTGCATGCGCCGCATCGGGGACTGCTCAGTGAGCCAGTTTATGCACCCCGGCGCAGGAAGAAGACTATCCGGCCGCCAGGGTACAAGGCGCCTCCGGGGCACAGAGGGCCGGGGCCAAAGGGTGCCAAGGCGGCGGCGCCAAAGAAGCCAACGCCGCCAAAGCCCCCGTCAGGCGGTGCCAAGGTGCCCGCTGCAGCGGGCATACCCTCGTCTTTGTACCCCTCCCTCGACCATCCCGGACTGCAATTGGAGGATTCGTTGTGGATCCACAGCAGCACAGCAAGTGCCATGGGTTTGTGACTGCACATGATAACAGCGCTGAAGGTCCTTCATCTAGCGTGTCAGGCATGTAACGGATGGCCTGATCACAGCCCGTGTGAAGGAGGATTTTACCAAATCTGACATGTTGGGGACGGTTGCACCGCAGGGCAAGGGCAAGGCTGTTGGGCCCGGGGAAGACGGCAAGTTCGAGAGCCCCAAGCTGCGGGCGTCCACGAGAGCGCGGGTCGACGAGGCGGCGGAGTTTAGAGAGTTCCGTGATCAGGCACGCCGCCAATATCAATGCGAGCACTTGGAAGCTTTTGTGGCTGGCATCGCCATATGATGTGCATGCCTGAAGCGTAGAGGCTAGCGCTTGCACGACTCAGTCATCGCCGTGTTCTACGGTCACACAATGCGGCAATCATGATGAGCGCCGCTGGCCATATCGGGGCAGGATTGGCAATGGCGGTTCTGTGTGAGCATGGTGGCGTGTCTCTGCCACTCGTTTCTGACAGAGATCACCGGTGTGCACCACAGGTGAAGCCGAAGAAGAAGAAGAAGCCCAGCAAGGCGAGCGTGGAGAAGCCGCTGACGCAGGACGAGATGCTCATGCAGGCCGCCTTCACTGAAATCCACAACGGACGGTGAGGGCTACCCTGATGCTGGTCTTCAACCCTAAAACCCACCTCATTCCAGACAAATCCTTCATGTCACCCCAACATGTTACCCTACGAGATACAAAGGAGCCTGAAGACAATTGCCTGGGTCAAAAGATCTTGCGTCCTTTAGGTGCCCGCTGCCTCCTTTTCCGTGAGCAGCTGTACTTTCCCAGTTGCTTTCTAATTCCGTGCTGGACGCTTGCAAAGGATTTCGAAAGTTGCCATCGTGGACGACAGGTCCTTGACGAAGCTGCTGGCGCGGGAGGAGGCTGCCAAGGCGAGGACCGCCCAGAAGGAGGGTCCGTACGAGGGGCCCGCGGTCCGGATGCGGTCCAAGCGTGACGGGGAGTTCGCGCAGGTCTGTGCACGGCAGCTTGTACCCTGGTTGCACTGTCTGATGCTGATCTCGCGACATTATACCGAGTCCCCTGCTCTACAGCAATATAGACTTAGCTGTCAATGCGATTCTCAGAGGAGAGAGCATTGCTGCCAGGGGTAATCCAGGCAGATTCGGATCTTGCACCTGTGGGTTTCGTTGGGGAGGGCTCTGCTTGGACCTATGTGAGCCTGCGTTATGGGAACCCTGTCACATTTTGGTCTGGGTGTGGACGTAGGTTGGTGTGCTGCCCAGCCATGCACGATGT
>JAABUX010006428.1_pt1 | contig 14032 bp, 15 predicted proteins | sample 5561851 | NCBI WGS metagenome assembly JAABUX01 (sample SAMN10711883, study PRJNA513361) | rock metagenome | isolation source: Antarctica rocks | place: Antarctica: Victoria Land, Richard Nunatak red sandstone | collected 2016-01-03 | reverse complement strand
AGCCCGTCGCGCCGATACTGCGCGCGGGTGGTTTCGGTCCAAGGCATGGTGGCTCCGTCGTGGCTCGCAATCCGACAGAATCACAACCTGCTGAAATCACCCAATTCTTTTTGGGCCGGGCTCTTAGGGAATAGCCTGCGACGGACAGAACCGGGAGACATCAATGCCGCGGACCATACGCGTGGCGGCGGCACAGATGGGGCCAACGCAGCTCGGCGATCCCCGGCCGAATACGCTCGCGCGCATGATCGTTCTGCTGGAGCAGGCCGCCGCCGCCGGCGCTACGCTGGTGGTATTTCCGGAACTCGCCTTCACGACGTTCTTTCCGCGCTGGGTACTCGACGGAGCGGCGCTGGACGCCTTCTTCGAGCGCGCGATGCCGAATCCGGACGTGCAGCCCCTGTTCGATCGCGCCCGCGCGTTGGGCGTCGGCTTCTACGTCGGCTACGCGGAGCTGACGCCCGGCGGCCAACGATTCAACAGCGCGGTGCTGGTCGCCCCCGACGGCGCGGTGCTCGGCCGCTACCGCAAGATCCACCTGCCGGGCTCGACCGAGCCGCGGCCCGGCGAACGCTTCCAGCAATTGGAGAAACGCTACTTCGCCTATGGCGATCTCGGCTTTCCCGTGTTCCGCGCGTCGGCAGCTTGGCACGGCGGCCTGCTCGGCATGCTGATCTGCAACGACCGCCGCTGGCCGGAGGCGTGGCGCGTGCTGGCGCTGCAGGGCATGGAGCTGCTGTGCTGCGGCTACAACTCGGCCGCCTACGACCCGAACGGGGGCGGAACCGAGGACGCGGCGCTGCGCAGCTTCCACTCGCGGCTGGCCGTGCAAGCCAACGCCTACATGAACGCGTGCTGGGCCGTGGCCGTCGCCAAGGCCGGCGAGGAGGACGGCGCCGGGCTGATCGGCGGCTCGTGCATCGTCGATCCGAACGGCCAGGTGGTGGCGGAAGCAGGCGGCTTGGCCGACGAGGTGGTGGTCGCCGACTGCAACCTGGATGCCTGCCGGCAGGGCCGTGACAAGATGTTCAATTTCGCCGCCCATCGCCGCCCGATGTGGTACGGCCCGATCACCGGGCAGGCCGGGGTGGTGGAGCCGGCTTAACGACCGGCGATCGCCCGGTTCTCCAGCCGGCTCAGCAGGCGCACGCCGGGCCAAAGCAGCAGGAAATACAGCGCCGCCGCGACCAGGATCGGCGTTGGGTTGTAGGTCACGCTCTGCGCCTGCCGGGCCTGGAACAGCAGTTCGGGCAGCGCCACCACGCTCGCGATCGAGGTCAGCTTCACCACCTCCAGCGTATTCGACACCAGGTCGGGCAGCACGTTGCGCAGGGCAGGGGGCAGCACGACGAAGCGCAGCGTCTGCACCGGACCAAGGCCTGTGCTGCGGGCGGCTTCGCTCAAGCCCGGCGGAACGCTGTCGAGGCCGGCGCGGAGCACCTCGGCGTAGTAGGCCCCCGTATTGAGGAAGAAGCCGATCGCCACGCAGCCGAACGCGCCCAGCTCGATCCCGGCGAACGGCAGCCCGGCGTACAGGAACACGAGCAGCACCAGCGGCGGGAAGGCGCGGAACAGGTCGACCCACGCCACCAGCGCCCAGCGCAGCGGCCGGTTGGGCACGGTGGACAGCAGCGCCAGCCCCAGCCCGCACGAAAAGCCGAGCGGCACGACCAGCAGCGACAGCGCCACCGTCATCAGCAGGCCACGCCACAGGATCGGCCAGGCAGCGATGGCGATGTCGGCGTTGAAGAAGGTTTCGATCACCTGAAGCGCCGCTCCACCCAGCGCCCGAACGCCACGACCGGCAGGAACAGCACCAGGTACGCCGCAGCCCCGAGCGTCAGCGGCGACGGGTTGCCGCTGAACGACATGCCGGACGACGCCTGCGAGAGGATTTCCTCCACTGCCACCACCGAGCCGAGTGCGGTGCCCTTGGTGATCGCGATGGTGCGGTTGGTGAGCGGCGGGATCGTGATCCGCAGCGCTTGGGGCAGCACGACGAACGCCATCGCCGGGGCGAAGCCGAGCCCGGTGGAGCGCGCCGCCTCCCACTGGCCCCGCGGCACGGCGTTCAGGCCGGCCCAGATGATCTCCTCGGCGAAGGCCATCAGCACCAGGGACAGGCTGGCCCAGGTGCAGGCGAAGCCCGACGGCGTGGCGCCCATCGCCGGCGCGCCGAAATACAGCAGCACGATGATCACCAGCGGCGGCAGCGCGCGGAACAGGTCGACCACGAACACGATCAGCCAATTCAACGGGCGCACGCCCAAGCTTCGTACCAGCGCCAGCGCCAATCCGGCCAGCAATCCCGTGGCCACGATCAGCACGGCCAACTCCACCGTGAGCCCGAAGCCCTCGATGATCTTGGGCAGGGCCTGCGCCATGACGGCGCCGTCCAGGAAGGTGTCGGCGAACGTCATTCAGTGATTGCGAAGGTGGGGGCTGCGGATTTGGCCGATGAAGGCGCGGGTGCGGGCATGCGCCGGGTCGGTGAACACCTGCTCCGGCGCTCCCTGCTCGACCACGGCGCCGTCGGCCATGAACACGACGCGGTCGGCGGCCGCGCGGGCGAAGCCCATCTCGTGGCTGACGACCACCATAGTCATGCCGCTCTCGCGCAATTGCCGCATCACCGCCAGCACGTCGCCGACCAGCTCGGGGTCGAGGGCACTGGTCGGCTCGTCGAACAGCATCACCCGCGGCTCCAGCGCGACCGCGCGCGCGATCGCCACCCGCTGCTGCTGGCCGCCCGAGAGCTGTCCTGGACGGTGGCCGGCGCGATCGGCCAGCCCGACCCGCGCCAGCGCCGCGCGGCCGATCGCGTCCGCCTCCGCCCGGCCGTGGCCCGCGACCCGGCGCAGCGCCAACGTCACGTTCCCCAACGCGGTCATGTGCGGATAAAGGTTGAACGATTGGAACACCATGCCGATCCGCTGCCGCGCCCGGTTGATGTCCGTCCGCGGGTCGAGCAGGTCGATCCCGTCGATGGTGATCGCGCCCGATGTCGGCGTCTCCAACCGGTTGAGGCAGCGCAGCAGCGTCGATTTGCCGGAGCCGGACGGGCCGATAACGAACACCAGCTCCCGCTCGGCGACGATCAGGTCCACGCCCTTCAGGACGTGCTGGGCGCCGAAATGCTTGTGGATTGCGCGGGCATCGACGATCGGCCTAGTCACAGTGGAGGTCGTGCGGCGCCGGGTCGTAGCCGGGCATGCCGGGCACGCCGTAGCCGGGGTCTATCACCCGCTCCAGGTCGTCGGCGGCTGGGACGGCGCCGAACCATTTCTCGCTCAACTTGGCCAGCGTTCCGTCCTGCTTCATGCAGCTCACGACATCCTGGACTTGGTTTCGCAGTCCGGCCTCGTCCTTGCGGAACGGGGCCGCCCATTGGGCCCGGGTGTCGGCGATGGCGAAGTCCGGGACCAGCTGCGGCAGCTTGGTCGCTGCGTATTTCAGCACGGCGTTGCCCGCCAGGTTGGCGTAGGCGCGGCCGCCGAGCACGGCCTGGATGGCGTCGGTGTTGTTGTCGTAGGCTTGCGACGTGAAACCGTACTTCGCCGCGTTCTGGCCGGCCCACGCGTCGTAGGCGCTGCCTTTGTTGACCGTGATGGCCTTGCCGCGCAAATCCTCCAGCGCCGTGATCGGCGGCGAGCCGCGCTTGATGGCGAACTGGAACTGCGTCCAGAGATAGCCATCGGCGAACAGCAGGTGCTCCGCCCGCTCCTTCGTCACCGTCGTGGGCGCGGCGATGAAGTCGTATCGCCCCGAATCCAGTGCCGGGATCAGGCCGGAGTAGCTGGCGCTGTCGATGGTGATTGTGCGGTGCATGCGCCGCGCCGCCTCGGTGAACAGGTCGACGCTGAAGCCCTGGATGCCGCCGCTGAGGCGGGGGAACGCGAATGGCGCGAACGTGCCGTCGACGGCCGTGCGCAGCGGCGCGTCCTCCGCCCGCGCGGCAACCGGAGCCAATAGAAGGCAGGCGAGCAAGGCGCGGCGCAGGGTCATGCGGAGTTGGTCCAAGGTTGCAAAGGGGCGGGGTTGCAGAGCGCATGCTGGGCGCTGCAATAACGATGCCGCAAGCAGGAAACGCCATGCCCACGGTTCTGGTCGTCAATCCCAACAGCTCCATCCCCTGCAGCGCCGGGATCGACGAGGCGCTCGCCCCGTTCCGCTTCCCCGGCGGCCCGGCGCTTGATATCGAGACCTTGCGAGAGGGGCCGCCGGCAATCCTGACCTGGCGTGACTGGCACGGCGTGGTCGCACCGCTATGCCGTCTGGTGGAAACCCGCGACGCCGATGCCTACGTGATCGCCTGCGCGTCCGACCCTGGCGTCGAAGCGGTGCGGAACGCAACCGATCGCCCGGTATTCGGCGTGTTCCGCTGTGCCGTTGCGACCGCTGTGGCCCGGGCGGAACGGTTCGGGATCATCGCCATCGTGGATGCGTCGAAGGCGCGCCATTTGACGGCATTGCGGGCAATGGGATTGGAAGCACGGCTGGCGGCGGAGATCGCATTGAACGTGTCCATGGAAGCGTTGCTGGACGGCGTGGCGATGCGGGCGCGGCTAATCGCGGCGGCGCAGGCGCTGGTCGCGTGCGGCGCGGGCACGGTGGTGCTGGGCTGCACCGGCATGGCGCACCACCGCGCGGCTGTGCAGGCGGCGGCCGGCGTGCCGGTGATCGAGCCCTGCCAAGCCGCCGCGCTTCAGGCCATCGGCGCGTTGATGGAAACTTAGGATCGCCGCCAGACCGGCGGAGCTGTCGCGCCGACCTGGCCGGTGATGCGCCCGTACGCCTCCGGGCGGCGGTGCTGGTCGAACGCGAAGATGGTGGTGCGGCCGAGGGCGCACATGCCCAGGTCGCAATCGGCGGTGATGAGCTCGTCGTCCCAGCTCGTCGCCTGGGCCATGATCTCGCCCTGTGGATTGACGATGATGGAGTGGCCAAACAGCTCGCACCCATCCTCGACGCCGGCCTTGGCGGTGGCGACCGCGAAACATGCGTTCTGGTAGGCGCCAGCCTGGATCGAGAGGTGGCTGTGGAACACGCGCAGATGGTGCGCCTCGAAACCACTGGCGTTCTGGTTCAGGCTGGGCGTGTTGTAGCCGAGCAGCACCAGCTCCACCGATTGCAGGCCCAGCACCCGCCACGCCTCGGGCCAGCGGCGGTCGTTGCAGATCATCATGCCGACATTCACTTCCAGCTCGCCAAGCGGCGCACGGATGACGGGGAAGCCGAGATTGCCGACTTCGAAATACCGCTTCTCCAGGTGCTGCACGCGCCGGGCCGGAATGTGCTCGGCGTGGCCCGGCAGGTGCACCTTGCGGTATTTCAGCATGATGTCGCCGTCCGGCCCCACCAGGATCGCGGTGTTGAACCGGCGGCGGCGGACCACCCCGGTTTCGTCGGCCTCCGCTACCATCTCGGCGTAGCCCAGGTGAAAGCCGATGCCGGTGCGCTTGGCGGCCGCGAACAGCGGGGCGGTGTCGTTCGATGGCATGGCCGTTTCGAACCAGCGGTCGGCCTCGGCGACGTCGGCGTGGTAGTGGCGCGGAAAGAACGTCGTCAGGGCCAGTTCCGGGAACACCACCAGCTGCACGCCGCGCCGGTGCGCGCGCTCCATCAGCCGCACCATGCGGTCCACCGCGACGCTGCGCAGCTCCGCCTTCTGGATGGGGCCGAGCTGGGCGGCGGCGACGGTCAGGGTCCGCGGCATCACGCGGCGCTCCGCTTGAGGAACACGCCGTCGCCGGGCCGGGCCAGCACCTCCGCGCCGTCCCAGACCAGCCGTCCCCGCAGCAGCGTCGCGGCCACCCGGGCGCGCATGGCACGGCCCTGGTATGGCGACCAGCGCAGTTCCGGCCGGTCCTGGATGGCCGCCGCGTCGAAGGTGAACTCGCCGGGTTTCAGCACGACGAGGTCGGCATCGGACCCCACGCGAATTGCTCCCTTGCGCGGCCAAAGCCCGTGGAAGCGGGCGCTGCGCTCGGCGCAATACGTCGCCATCAGGGTCGGCGGCAGGCCGCGTTCGGCGAGCAGGGTGAACATCAGCGGGGCAAAGCTCTGCAGCCCGGTCAGCCCGGCGCTGCACGCGAAGATGTCGTCCGAGTTTTTTCGGTCAGCAGGCCAGGGCGCATGGTCGGTCGAGACGTAAGCGATCTTGTCGGCCAGCAGCGTCTGCCACATCCGCTCGACTTCCTCGGCGGTGCGGAACGGTGGGTTGTACTTGCCGCGCCCGCCCAGGCGGACGAGGTCGGCCTCCGTCATGCACAGGTACTGGATGCAGGCCTCCCCCGTCGCCAGTCCGCCCATGCCGCGGAACGCCTCGGCAAGGTCGAAGCCACGGGCCAGGGAGGAGTGGGCGAGGTGCACGTGCGCCCCGGCCTGCAGCCCCATTTCGAATATTTCCAAGTCCGCCATCGTTTCGGCCAACGGCGGGCGAGTGCGGCAGTGCATGATGGCGTGGGTCTCGCCCGCAGCCTTCGCCTCCCGCGTCAGGCGCCCGACAAGCTCCTGGTCCTCGTTGTGGACACATACCGGTAGTCCGGTCTGGGCGATCGCGGCAAACGCGGCAAGCATGGTCGGGTGGTCGATGCGCGGGAAGCGCACCGGATCGTACTCGTAGGTCGACAACTTGAACGCGCACACGCCCGCGGCCGCCAGCTCCGGAATCGCCGCCACCCCGCCGTGCTTCCGAATGGTGCCGTACAGCGCCATGTCGACGTGCGACGTGCGCTCGACCCAGCCGATCTTGTCCGCCAGCACGCCTGCGTCGGTGACGGGAAGCGGCACGTCGTAGGGCATGTCGACGCAGGTCGTGATCCCGCCGGCCGCGGCGCTGCGGGTCGCTCCCTCGATGCTGGGCCAGCCGATGGCGGAGGCTGTGTGCATGTGGCCGTCCACCAGCCCGGGCAGGATGAAGTGGCCGCCGTAATCCAGCAAACGCGCGGCAGATGGAGGGGCGCCCTGCCCGATGGCGGCGATAGTCTCGCCGCTGATGGCGACGTAGCCGTCGGTTAGGACGTCGGACGCGGTGACAACCGTGCCCCACACCACGCAATCGAACGCACTCATCGCTCACCCTCCCCAAGTGGCTGGTCGACACCACCCACTCGTGCCGCGGCCGCATGCGTTGGGATACCGTCCCTCACAACGCCACGCCGTTGGGGAAGTCGCTTTCCTCCACTCCCACCAGCTTCATGTTGTCCACGATCGCCGTCTGCACCGTGCCCAGGCTACGGTTGTAGTCGATCCATACGTCCACGAAGTCCCGCCACGCCTTGTCCGGCTCGCGGCGGAACCCGGCGTTGGACGTCGTGAAGAAGATCGGGCGCGGCGTCACCACGGGGCCGAGGCCTGGCACGTGCTTCTTGAGCGGCAGCGCCAGCATCAAGATGAGGCATTGCGCGTCCACCCGCCCGCTTTGCAGCGCCAGGGTCGCTTCGTCCGCCGTGCGGAAGCGCGACACCTGTGCCTGCGGGCACATGCGGCTGACCACCTGGTCGTGCGAGGACCCGGCATCCACCGCGATGCGCACCTCGGGCTTGTTGAAGTTCTCCCAAGCCTCCCCCGCCAGCCCCGCCCGCGTCACCAGGGAGAACGCGTTGTGGAAGATCGGCACAGAGAAATCGACGGACAGCGCCCGTCGCGGCGTCGGGTTGAGCCCGAAGAACACGTCGATGTGGTTGGCCTGCAACTCCAGGATCGCGTTGCCCCAGGTGGTCTCCACGATGGCCAGCTCGGCGTCCAGCTCTCCCGCCAGCAGCTTGCTGAGGTCGATGTAGAAGCCTTTCCAGGGACCGCCGGCGATGTCCTTGATGTAGTAGGGCGCCCCGCCTGCCACGGCGCCGATCCGCAGCTGCTTGGTCCGGCGCACCCGGTCGAGCGTGCTTTCCCCCGGCACCTGTGCCCAGGCATGACCGTGCAGCACGGCGGATGCGGCAACGAGCCCTGCGGCGCCCAGGGTGAGGCGACGTGTCAGTTCGGTCATGGCGTCCTCCTTGGTGATCGGGACCAGGATATGCGGAAACGGCGTGGCGAATACGGCGCCAAGTCGCACGCGGGCGGCGTGCCGTCGAGCAAGGCGGCGACCAGGCACGCCGTGGCGGGCGCCGCCGCCAGGCCGACATGGCCGTGTCCGAAGGCGTAGATCACGTCGGCGCAAGCGCTGGCCGGGCCGATCACCGGCAGGCCGTCCGGCGTGGACGGGCGGTGCCCCATCCACCGAGACACCCGCTCCGGCGCAGGTGCGGCCGGCAAGCCGTCATAGGTGCGAAGCAGGTGCGCCAGCAGCACGTCCGCCCGGCGCCAGTCGGGTGGACTGTTTGGCCCCGCCAGCTCCACTTGCCCCGCGGCGCGCAGCCCGGCCAGCGTCAGGGTGTTGGCCATCTTGCCGTCACTCGGCATGACCGGGATGTCCGGCGCCGCTTCCGGGTCACGCAGCACGGCGTGGTAGCCGCGCTCGCTGGCTAGGCTGATCCGGTCGCCGCACGCGTGCGCCAACGCGGCCGAGCCGATGCCCGCCGCGATCACGGCGCGGTCGCACGGCACGTCGCCGCCGTTGGTGCGGACCGCCCGCAGCCGCCCGCCGGCAATATCGAACCCCACCGCGCGGACCCGGCGGACCGCCGCGTGGCGGGCGAGCGCCGCAACGTAGCCGCCCGGGTCCGTGCAATGCCCGCCGGTGGCCAGGAACACGCCGAAGCGGTAGCGGTCGGACAGCGCCGGCGCCTTGGCATGCAGGGCGGTGGCATCCAGCTCCTCCCAGGTCACGCCGTTGTCGCGCCGCAATCGCCAGGCGAGCGCCTCCGCCGTGAAATCCGCCTGGGACGGATAGGCATACAGCAAGCCGCGCCGCTGGATCAGCGCGCCGACGCCGGCAGTCTCGGCCAAAGCGGCGTGCCGGGCGGGCGCGTCGGCCAGCAGCGGGCGCAGGGCGCGGGCGGTCGCCTCGACCCGCGCCACGGTGGCGCCGGCGTGCAGGAAGCGCAGCAGCCAGGGCAGCAGGCCGGGCAGGGCGGTCGGGCGGATGGCCAAGGGGCCGAGCGGGTCCGCCAGCAGCCCCGGCACCCGCCGCCAAAGCCCTGGCATCGACATCGGCACCACGGAGGCCGGACTGAGCCATGCCCCGTTGCCGAAGCTGGCCGCCTGCTCGCCGCCGGGTTCGCCGGGGTCCAGCAGGACGGTGTCATGCCCGGTGTCCCGCAGCGCGGCGGCGCAGCACACCCCGACGATCCCAGCGCCGATGACTGCGACCCGCATCACCCGCCCATCACGTCCCGCTCTGCCCCAGGCGCGTTTCCAGGCATTGCGCCAGCCGTGTCAGCGGGAACAACATCAGAAAGTAGAGGACCGCCACCAACGTGTAGGTTTCCAGCGGGCGGTAGGTGGCGGAGGTGACCAGTTGGCCCTGGTACAGCAAATCTGGCACCGCCACCACGGACACCAGGGACGTGTTCTTCAACTGCAGAATGGTCTGATTGACCAAGGGCGGCACGCTATGCCGGAACGCTTGCGGCGCCACCACGTGGCGCAGCAGCATGCCCCGCGTCAACCCCAGCGCCCGCCCGGCGTCCCGCTGTCCAGCACCTACGGATTGCAGGCCGCCGCGGATGATCTCGGCGTAGAACGAGCCGCCATACAGGGACAGCGTCAACACGCATGCCGCCGCCGGGGACAAGTCTAGCCCGGTCAGCACGGGCAGCGCGTAGTAGCACCAAACCAATTGCACCAGCACAGGGGTGCAGCGGAACACCTCGATCACGGCGCCCAGCGGCGCCCTGAGCCAGCGCGTGCCGGATAGCCTCCCAAGCGCCAGCACCGCTCCCGTCAGCAGCCCGAGCACGGCCGTCAGGACGGTGAAGCCCGCCGTGTACGCCACACCTCGCCAGAACAGGGCAGCGTACGGCCATAGTTGGCCGAAATTCCACTGGTATGGCATCACGCTGCGGTTGTCGTCACAGCAGGGCAGGCGGGGCCATGTAGAGGCCCGCGATATCGCCGACCTTGGCCACGAACAGCGGATCGCGCGAGAGCTTGAACGTTTCGCTGCGGTGCGGCTGCAACGCCAAGGCGTGCCAGGTGCGCACCGCCGCCGACTGGCTCAACCCCGCTGCCTGGGCCAGGCTGCGCGTGCTCCGGTGCGTGGCGTTGGGCGGCGTGGTGACGACCGCCTGCTCGATCTGCTTGTCAGTGATGCGGCGCGGCGCGGCGGGCCGGGGTTCGTCCAGCGGTCCATCCGGCCCGCGTCCGGCAAAGCGCTTGCGCTGCCGCATCCAGCTTTCCAGCGTCGCGCGGTCAACGTCTGGCCCGCCAATAAGCCCTGCGTGCGGGCTGGGCATCGCCACCTTCCTTTGAACGAAGCTTAGGGCCATTCAATGTGGGGTCGGTGGCACGAAACTTCTAACTCAGACCAGTAGTGGATAACACTTGACGGAAGGGTCTTTCCGGGATCCCCGGATCGCCAACGACTGGCCGCCGTCGCCCCGCGCCTCTTCAAATAGACATTGATAGGCCCGTGTGTCACCATTCCGCCGGGGCGCTCGCATGGGCACCCAAGCCTACGGGTTCACGCTTGCCGCACTCCGCGCCACTCGGCATGCTCGGCTGATGATCTACCTTGAAGACATGCAGGCCGGCGACCGCGCCACGCTCGGGCCGGTGGAGGTGACGCGCGAGGAGGCGCTCGACTTCGCGCGCAAATACGACCCGCAGCCGTTTCACCTCGACGATGCCGCCGCTGCCGCCCATCCATTCTTCGGGCGGCTGGCGATCAGCGGCTGGCAGACCTGTGCCTACGCGATGCGGATGATCGTGGACGAGATGGCCCGGCGCGGCGTGCAGTCGCTCGGCTCGCCCGGGATGGACAACATACGCTGGCTCAAGCCGGTCTATCCCGGCGACCGGCTGACGCTCGCGGTCGAAACGCTCGAGGTCAGGCCGTCGCGCAGCCGTCCCGAGATGGGCGCGGCCAAGCGGCGCTTCGTGTGTTTGAACCAGCACGACGAGCCGGTGATGACGATGGAAGGCACCGGCCTGTTCGCCACCCGGCCGGGCGCGTGATGTTTGCGGTGTCGACCGCTTGAGCGCCCGGTGGCCCCCAGCCCTCAAATGGCGTCCTTGAGCTCCTTTGCGGCCCGGGAGGCGATCGTCTTGCTGGCCTGTATTTGAATGGCAGCGCCGGTCGCCGGATTACGCCCATGCGAGCCGGCCGGTTCTTCACTTCCAGGACGCCCACGCCGCCGGTGCCGGCTTCGAGGTGGCCGGCGCCATGCCCCAACCCCGGCAGATGTCACCGCCGAGGCGGGCGTCCTCGTCGTTGCTGCAGATGTCACCGCCGAGGCGGGCGTCCTCGTCGTTGCTTTCGCCTGACCGGCGCCGCCCTATTGCATTTCGCCGGTGGATGGGATCACTCAGGCTTGTTTGCGTCGCAGAGTTCCTATCCTGCGCCCTGATCGTCGTGGATTTGCGACCTCGTGCAGATACCGCAGCCAGCCATGGAGGACATCGGCTTGAGCATCTTGTTCCACCTCCTGCAATGGATGCCGCCGGTGCGGAGTCTTCAAAGAGAGCGCGACGCGCTGCGCGGCGAGCAAAATTCCATGCAGCTCAAGCTCCGGGCGGCGTCGGCGGAAATGGGCGTGTTGGAGGAGCAGTGCCGCGTGCTGCAGGCGGAACGCGACCGCCTCAGCAAAAGGGCGACGCAAACAGCCGACTACGAGCGCCAGGCAGCGCGGCTCAAGGTCGCACTGGATGCCGGCCAGGACCTGGCGCGGGAGCGCGACACCTTGGCTGCGGAACATGCCAGCCTGGTTGAACAGCGTGACGCGGCAGTGGCCGAGCGCGACCGGCTCGCTCGTGCGACAGAAAGGCAGTGCGCTCCGACCGAGCCCAATGGCCCTTCTTCGCCGCGAGGAACGATACCGGATCGACCGGATGCTTCTCCTCAAGAGGAGATCTCAGCCGCCGATGCCTCTTGACCCGGTATCGACCTTGCAGCCGGGGACGTAGCCCTCCGCGCCCGGAGATGGGACAGCTTTCTCGACGGCGCGAGCAAGAACCGGCTTTCGGTCAAGGCCCGCAGTGCTGAGACTGGGCGAAGGCCGGCGGGATACCAATACATGCGCCCTTGGCTCGGCTCCTCAATTGCGGCCGGCGCGGACCAAGTCAACAATTTGCCGCCGGAACTCCGGCCAGAAGGGTGCCAGCAGGGTGATTGTGTTTTATGCATGGAAGGTGTTTCCAGCTACGGCTAGGAAACCGTGACCGACAGCATCCCAAAGCAGCGCGCCGACCGAACCCAACTCCAGCAGATCATCGCCGGGCTGACCGAGGGGGTGATCATCATCAACCCCGACCAGACGATCTCGTGGGCAAACCAGACGGCGTTGGCGCTGCACGGGGTAGCCTCGGTCAAGGACCTTGGCCACACCGTGACCGATTACCGGAGCCGCTTCGAACTGCGCTACCGCAACCAGCATAAGCTGCCGGACGGCGATTACCCTATGGAACGGCTTGTCGCAGGCGAGGCGTTCAGCGAAGTCGTCGTCGAGGTCGTTCGTCCGGGAGAGGACAAGTGCTGGGTCCACCAAATCCGCAGCCTGGTGCTGACCGATCCGAAAGGACAGCCGGATTGCCTGGTCCTGATCCTGAATGACGAGACGGAGCGGTTCAACGCCGAGGAGCGCTTCGAGCGGGCCTTCGGCGCCAACCCGGCGCCGGCCATCATCGCCCGGCTGTCCGACCTGCGCTACGTCAAGGTCAACCACGGTTTCCTGGAGATGACCGGCTACCTGCGGGAGAATCTCATCGGGCGGTCGGTGCACGAGGTCGACGTCCTGCGGGGCGCCGACAAGCGTGAGCTCGCGGTCAAGCGGCTGCATGCCGGCGCGACCATCCCGCAGATGGAGGGCTGCCTGAGCCTCCCGGATGGGCAGGAGAAGACCGTGCTCCTCGGTGGCCAGCCGATCAAGATCGGGGACGAGGACTGCATGCTGTTCACCTTCGCCGATCTGCATCCGCGCAAGCAGGCGGAAGATGCGTTGCGCCAGAGCGAGGAACGCTTCGCCACCGCGTTCCGCATGGCGCCGGGTCCGATGGCGATCATGGCGCTCGACGGCTTGCGCATCCTGGACGTGAACGACGCCTTCACGGCTGCCACAGGATGGCGTCGCGAGGAGGTCGTCGGGCGGAGTGAAGCCGAACTGGAAGTATGGGGCCATGGCGAACTGCGGGAGCAGCTCGAAGGGCAGATCAAGAAGACCGGTCACATCCGCAGCGTGGACATCCAGCTGCGGGCGAAAGGTGGCGAGGTAGGCACCTACCTGCTATCGGCGGAAACGGTGACCATCCACCACCAGCGTTGCGTGCTGAGCGTCATGCAGGACATCACCGAGCGCAAGCAGACCGAGATGGAGCTGATGGCCGCCATTGAAGCCGTCCTGCAGGACACGTCGTGGTTCGGCCAGAAGATCGTGGAAAAGCTGGCGAGCCTTACCCAGTCGGGCGGTTCGCCCGCCTCGGGGCCGGAATTGGCTTCCCTTTCGTCCAGGGCGCGTGAGGTGCTCGGGTTGGTGGCGCAAGGACTATCCGACGAGGACATCGCCGGCAGGTTGGGCCTCACTCGGAACACGGTCCGTAATCACGTATTCGCGATCTATACCAAAATCGGCTTGCATCGCCGGAGTGCTGTCGTGGTTTGGGCGCGGGAGCGAGGATTGGGCGCCCAAGCCAAGCCACGGGCAACACGGGCTAAATCGAAGCCGCGCACCGCACGCTAGTACAGAAGTTAATGATCTTTAGTACATTCATACCTGAATGGAACAACCTGTTTCGGCACGGGCGTGGGCAACGTTCCGGTGAAATGAACGTATGCGGTCCACGGCCTGCTCCAGCGAGCCGGAAGACGCCCTCAAGCATTGAGCCCGAGCATGTCCACTGAGGTATCGACGGTTTTTCCCGGATCGGACGCTGGGGAGCGGCAATCGTTGCCGCTGCAAGGGCGGAGCCTGCCGCTTTACGTCGAGCAGCTCGA
>JAABUX010006425.1_pt1 | contig 14034 bp, 14 predicted proteins | sample 5561851 | NCBI WGS metagenome assembly JAABUX01 (sample SAMN10711883, study PRJNA513361) | rock metagenome | isolation source: Antarctica rocks | place: Antarctica: Victoria Land, Richard Nunatak red sandstone | collected 2016-01-03 | reverse complement strand
AAAAGTAGTAGTACAAAAGACGCATCGAAGCTCCGTGGACTCTTTATAAGGAGAAACTAGCCATGTTGACTCTTCGCGCGGCCGCCACGCGCGGCCTCATCGCCCTTCCACTGCTCGTCGGCGCCGTCGCCGCGCAGCCTGTGCACGCCGCTCAACGCACGCCCATCCATCACACGGTCACGCATCACACCTACACAGTTAAGGAAGTGAAAGGCAAGAGCACGAGCGGGTACGTCTTCTACCCGGCCGCGTTGACGGTCGCGCCCGGCGATACCGTTGTATGGGTCGACGACACCAAGAACGTCCCCCATAATATCGTCGGTGTGGGCAATAGTGTGATAAACCGCGCTGCCGTGAATGGCAACTCCTACTCCCTCACGTTTCGGAACGTGGGCACGTATAAGTATCAGTGCCAGGTCCACCCCGGTATGGTCGGCGTGGTCAGGGTGCAGTCCCCCACCATCACGTCGAGCGCGGCCGCACGTCACACCTACACGGTGAAAGAAGTGAAAGGTAAGAGCGCGAGCGGGTACGTGTTCGCGCCGGCCGCGTTGACGATCAAGGTCGGGGACACCGTCGTGTGGGTTGACGACAGCGGGCAGGTTCCCCATAATATCGTCGGCGTGGGCAATAACGTGATCAATCGCGCTGCCGTAAATGGCAACTCCTATTCGCTCACGTTCACGAAAACCGGTACGTACAAATACTTGTGCCAGGTCCACCCCGGTATGGTCGGCCAGATCACCGTCAAGTAATCGGGCAAAACCAACAAAGAGGGAGCCGGCGCATCGCGCCGGCTCCCTCTTTGTCGTTGTCCATGCTCAACGGGACGGCAGCGTATGCGTGGGCAGGCCCAGCGCCAACTCGCACGCCTCGGCCAGCCCCTCACTCAAGGTGGGGTGCGGGTGGATCGTCAGCGCGATGTCGTCGATCGTGGCGCCCATCTCCAGGGCCAGCGCCGCCTCGCCGATCAGCTCGCCCGCGTCGGGGCCTGCGATGTGCGCGCCGAGCAGCACGCCGCTCGCGCGGTCCGACACCACCAGCGTCTGGCCGTTCCCCTGGCCGCCCCCAGCCCCGAGGGTGAGGGCGCGTCCGCTCGCCGCCCACGGGAAGCGCGCTACCACAGGGTCGTAACCCGCCGCGCGCGCCGCCTCCTCGCCCAGGCCGACCGAGGCCAGGTGCGGCTCGGCGAGCACGACCGCGGGCACGGCGACCGTGTCGAACGCGGCCGGGCGCCCGGCGATCACCTCGGCGGCGACCTTACCCTGCCGGTAGGCGCGATGCGCCCACGCCGCGCCGGGCGTGACGTCGCCCACGGCGTAGATGCCCGCGACCGAACTCCGCTGCCGCTCGTCGACGAGGATGAAGCCCGCGTCGTGCTGGCGCATGCGCAGCAGGTCCAGTCCCAGCTCGTCGACGTGGGGCCGCCGCTCCGTCCCCGACACGACGACGACTTCGGCCGCGACGACCTCCGTGTCGTCACTGCTCCCGGCGTCGTCGCGCCGTATGCGCACCCCATCGCCCGTCAGTTCCAGGGGGTGGGCGTCGCGCTGCCAGGAAACGCCCAGCTGCTGCAGGCCGCGCAGGGCCAGCGGCGCGAGGCTGGCGTCGACCTCGGGCAGCAGGTGGTGGCCCGCGCCCAGCAGCGTGACCGCGCTGCCGAGCTTGCGCAGGGCCACGGCGAGCTCCACCGCGCTATAGTCGCCGCCGACGACGGCGACGCTGGCGGGCAGACGCTCCAGGCGCAGCGCGTCGACGGCGCGCAGCACGCGCGTCCCGTCGACGTGTAGCGGCGCGGCGGGGATGAGCGCGGCGCCGGTGGCGACGACGATGCCGCGGCGGGCCGTGTAGCGCTCGTTGCCGTGCGAGGCGGCCACGCTTACCTGCGTAGGGCCGGCCAGCGCGGCGAGGCCGCGCACGACCGTCACGCCGTGCTTCTCCAGCAGCGTCGACACGCCGCGCGCCAGGCGGTCCACGATGCCCTGCTGCCAGGCGTGGAGCGCGGCCATATCGATCTCCAGCCCGGCCACGCGCAGGCCCATCGGCTCGGCCGTCCGCGCGCGGTAGGCCAGGTCGGCGGCGGCGGCCAGCGCCTTCGACGGCATGCAGCCCTGGTGCAAGCAGACGCCGCCGGGACGCTCGTCGCGTTCGACCAGCACCACGGATAGCCCCAACTCGGCCGCGCGGATGGCCGCGGTGTAGCCGCCCGGCCCGCCGCCGATCACCACCACATCGGTGTCCATGTTGACTTCGCCGACGACCATCAAGCCTCCTAACTGTTGTTTCAGCACGATAAGGTATCCTCTGGTTACGACACCAAGAGGAGGTTCCGCTGGATATTACCATGCCGGCACGAGAGGCTATCGGTTTTCGACGACTCCATCTTTCGGACCTGCCGCTGTTGCATCGCTGGCTCAATGAGTCGCATGTGATGGAGTGGTGGGGGCGGGACGGCGTGACCTTCGAGGCCGTCGTGGACAAGTATGGGCCGCGCCCGGAATACATCATGAGCGTGGACAGAGGGCGCCTGCGCGAGTGGGCGTTACGCGCAGGCGTAGGCGGCGGCGAGCGGCGCCTCGGCGACGAGCTTTAGGTGGACGTATGCGGCGCCGGCCGCCGCTTCGTTTTCCTCCGGTTGCTTCGCCCGCCCGGCCCAAGCGGCGACCTTCGCGAGTAACTCAGCGAGCTCGAACGGCTTGGACAGATAGTCGTCCGCGGTCATCTCGGCGGCGCGCATGTGTAGGTTGTGCGCGGCGGAGAGCGCGATCACGGGGATCGCCGCCGTCAGCGGATCGGCGCGAAGCAGGCGGCAGACCTCGGCGCCGTCCATGCCGGGCATATGGATGTCGAGCAGGATGACGTCGGGCCGCAGATCGCGGGCCACGCCCGGCGTCGCCGCGCCCATGACCGTCTCGACCCGGTACTCGTCGCACTCCAGGATGTCCCACAATAACTCGACGATCAGCGGGTCGTCGTCGACCACCAATACCGTACCCCTGTTCATGTGTGTCTGCCCCACCACAATCTTCATTCGCGCTATCTCATGCGCCCAGAACGGCGCTGTCACCTATATAGATGCGGCAGGACGGCGTTTCTTACGGGGCTATTTCAGGCAAAAATTCAACGATCGGAGCTATGGGCTGATGAAGATGACCGGCCCCACGGCGTAGGCGCGATGGCACGATAGATGCGGTTTATGGATGTAGCGCGACCGTCGTTTCGCATATGAACGGGGCTTATCCAAGGCGGCGAGCATAGTTGAAAGAGAGGCAACCATGAGAATCGGCATTATCGGCTCGGGTCACATCGGCGGTACCCTAACCCGCCGCCTGCGCGCCCTCGGCCACGAGGTGTGGGTGGCCAACTCGCGCGGCAAGGAGTCGCTTGGCGGCCTGGCGAGCGAGACCGGAGCCTACCCGGCGACGATCGAGGAAGCCGCGCGCAACGGGGATGTCGTCGTCGTGGCCATCCCGCTCAAGGCCGTGCCCGACCTGCCCGCGGCGGCCTTCAACGGCAAGGTGGTCGTCGACGCGAACAACTACTACCCGAATCGGGACGGCGACATCGCCGCGCTACAGTCGGGCACACCGTCGAGCGTCTGGGTCGCGCGCCATCTCGCCGGCGCCGCCGTGGTCAAAGCGTTCAACAACATCTACGCCCAGCATCTGCTCGAGAGCGGCAAGCCGGCCGGCGCGCCCGGCCGCATCGCGCTGCCGGTGGCCGGCGATGACGCCGCCGCCAAGCGCACGGTGATGGCGCTCATCGATGCGCTTGGGTTCGACGCCGTGGACGCCGGAAGCTTGGACGAGAGTTGGCGCCAGCAGCCTGATACGCCCGTCTATACCACGGACCACGATGCGCCGGGCGTGCGGCAAGCGCTGGCGGACGCGCAGTCGCCGCACTCTTGATGGTGAACCGTACGCCCCACGCCGGCCGGCGCGCCCACCGCATCGGTGCGGCCAATCAGGCCGAGCAACAGGCGCCGCCCACTCGCGTCCAACGCCACGGACGAGGGTGGGGCGCTCAGGGTGACGCGGCGTACCACGCGTCCGCTGTGCCCATCCAGCACGACCAGACGCCCCGGCCCGATGTACGGAGCGGCCCCACCCGCGGCGCCCGCGGGCGCGCCGACGAGAAAGACCTGACCCGTCCGCGGGTCAATCGCGTGATCATAAATATCCATACCGATCTTGATCGTCCGCACGAGGCGGGCGCTCCTTGCATCGAGCACGTACACCTGGGCTGTCTGGTCATCGTCCACGAACACCGGGCCGTCCGGTAGTGGCGTCGTGATGCAGAGGCAGGGATCCGCGCCCAGCGCGAAGGTACGCAGCACACGCCCACTGGCCGCGTCGAGCAGGCTGATCCGACCCCCGCCGCCCGGTTCGTTGCCCACCACGAAGACGCGCCCGGTCTGCTCGTCGACGGCGACCTCTCGCGGTTGCCCGCCCACATGGATGGTGGTCACCATCCGCCCGCTGCGCGCGTCGATCATCCGCACTGTGCCATCCTGACACTGGGCGACGAAGAGGCGCGCGTCGCGCGTGTCTACGGCCAGGCCCTGCGAACAGGGTCCCAGGGAGAGTGTCCGCACGACCGCGCCACTCGTGGCGTCGAGCATGGTGAGGACATCGTCCCCCGTCCTGACGAAGACATGGCCGCTGGGCGCATCCGCGGCGATGTTCCAGATATGCGCGCCGGCCTGAATTCCCACGGGCGTCGTGCGCAGCAGGCGCCCGTCGCGCGTGTTCAGGACGCTCACGGTTCCATCATTGGTGTTGGCGACGAAGAGCCGCCCTTGCGCCTCGGCCACGACGGGCAGCGACGGAAACAGGCCCACGGGGACCGTGCGCAGTACGGGTGACGCGCGTACAGGGATCGCGCTGACCAGGCCAAGGAGGGCCAGGGCCAACAAGATGACGGGTCCAATCCTCCACCAGAGTCGCGCCCCGCGCGGTCGTCCTTTCATATCGGTCCCCTTGACAGACGTCATCACCGACTGCTTTACTGTCTCACTTCATGGCCCGGCTGTCAAGAAGGATACCCAGCTGGGCCTGTACCCCAAAAAGGGATGTACACCGTCTCTATCAGATACGCCACGCGCCGCAAGGGCGAGCGTGGTGGCCATAACGCGCCACGATCCACACCCCTGGCCCGTGACGAGATTCGGTCCGGCATAGCGGAGATAGCGGGGTATGAGGCCCGCCGACCGCATCCGCTAGCGCCCTCTCGGTGATGGCCTGACCCGCATACGGTATGGCCCCGTGTGTCGGTAGCCCAACGGCGATGATGGCAGCGAGAATGAGCCCGGATGCGCGTGCTACTTTCATGACAACCTCCCCTTGGCGTCGTATCGCCCCTGATGGTGGGGCGTCTTGGACCAGTATTACGCCGTGTCGTGGCGTCGACCATGAACACGCGCCTGCACAATGATTGTGCGGAGGATTGTGCGGAGGAATTGTGCAGGCGGCGCCGGCGCATGTTATGATAGCGCCAATGAGACACCGCTGAACGAGGCGGGGACGCGATGGCGACGGCCCAGGACACAGCATTCGGTGAGGCGCTCAAGCGCTATCGGCTGGCGGCTGGCCTGACGCAAGAGGAACTGGCCGAGCGGTCTCAGATGAGCGTGCGTGGGCTGGTGTATCTGGAGCGCGGGGAACGACATCCCCATCGCGACACGGTGCAACGGTTGGCCGACGCCCTGGCCTTGCCGGACTCCGCGCGAGCGACCCTTGACGCGCTGTCTCGCCGGCTCACTAGACAGGACGACGGCCTGGGCGCCGCCGGCGCGATGGATGGGCCTCGCGCGGCCGGCGCTATCGCGACCCCACACATGTACATCTCGTACGCGCACGTCGATCGCGCCATCGTCGAGCGCCTGATCGGCGACCTGGAGGAGCGCGGCGTCGCCATCTGGAGCGATGAGCAGGGACTGTGGCCGGGCACGCCGCGCTGGGAGAAAGCGCTGCGCGAGGCTATCCGCGCCGCCCCGATTGTGCTAGTCGCGGCCTCGCCGTCCACGCGCGACGCTACGTCGCCGACGAGTTGCGCCTGGCGGAGTTGTACCAGCGCACGGTCCTACCTGTGTGGCTGGACGGTGACCAGTGGATGGAGTGCATCCCGCTGGGCTGGGGCGGGTCGCAGTATATCGACGCGCGCGATGGCCGGTATGAGGCCGCCGTACGGGAGATTGTCGCCGCCGCCCAGCGCCTCCTCGCGCCCGCCGAGCCCGCCTCAGATGCGATCCAGTCGCCGCCCGCGCCAGTGCTCACGCCGCGCAACCCCTACAAAGGGCTGCGCGCCTTCCAGTCCGAGGACGCGGGCGATTTCTTTGGCCGCGCCGACCTCGTCGCCGTGCTACTGGAGTCCGTGCGCGCCTATACCCAGCCGGGCGCGGCGCGTTTTCTGGCCGTGGTCGGTCCCAGCGGTTCGGGCAAGTCCAGCGTTGTCCTGGCTGGTCTGCTGCCACGTCTACACGGCGGCGCGCTCCCTGGCAGTGAGCGCTGGGTCTACCTCGATCCACTGACACCCGGCGCCCATCCGTTAGAGGCGCTGGCCGCCACGCTCAACAATGTCCTCCCCGTCAGCACTCTCGCCGCGCTGCTGGCCGATCTGGACGCCTCCGAGCGCGGCTTGCATCGGCTGGCCACGCGTCTGGTCACGCGGCCCGAGGCGCGGGTCGTCCTCGTGGTCGATCAAGCCGAGGAGTTGTTCACCCTCACCGCTGACGACGCGGAGCGCCGCCAGGTCATCGACCTGCTCGTGACCGCTGTAACCGAGCCGCGCGGTCCGCTGCTGGTCGTCTTGACCTTGCGCGCCGACTTCTATGACCGGCCCATGAGCTATCCTCAGCTAGGCCGCCTGATGGATGCCCAGAGCACGTCCGTGCTGCCGATGGAGTTTGGCGATCTGCGCGCGGCCATCGAAGGGCCGGCGGCGCGGCCGGACGTCGGCGTGAGCTTCGAGGGGAACCTGGTGGGCGACCTGCTGTATGAAGTGCGCGGGCAAGCAGGCGCCTTACCTCTATTGCAGTTCACCCTCGACGAGCTGTTCGAGCGGCGCGACGGCCGGCGGCTGACCCAGGCTGCCTACCGTGAGTTGGGCGGCGTGCGCGGCGCTTTGGCCCGGCACGCCGAGGGCACATACAGCGCGCTGCCCGGTGAGGAGCGCCGGCGCCTTGTCCGCGCGTTGTTCCTCCGCTTGATCGAGCCGGGTGTGACCGCGCAAGACACGACGCGCCGCCGCGCTCCCCTGGCCGAGCTGGAGTTGTCCGACCCGGCGCGAACGGCGCTGTTGCGCGAGGTCGCCCAGGCGTTTGTCGCCGCGCGTCTGCTGACGACGAGCGAGAGCGGTGGGGCGACGGCCATCGAGGTCAGTCATGAAGCGCTGATCCGCGAGTGGGAGCGGCTGGCCGGCTGGTTGCACGAGGCGCGCGAGGACATCCGGCTGCAGCGGTCGATCGGCGCGGACGCGGCAGAGTGGGCGCGCCACGACCGGGCGCCCGATTACCTGTACCGGGGCGCGATGCTCCACGAGGCCGAGGAATGGGCCGCGCGCAACACACCGAGCGCCGTTGAAACAGCCTTCTTGCAGGCGGGAGCGCTCGACGCGCGACGCCTGGGCGTGCTGGAGCGAGAGCAGCAGGCGCGGGAACTGGCGCTGGCGCGCCGTGCGGCCGCGCGGCTGCGCGCATTGGTGGGTGGCCTGGCGGTCTTCCTGCTGGCCGCGGCCGTGCTGGCCGCCATCGCGCTCAACAGCGCGGCGCAGGCGCGGATTGCTCAGAATAACGCGCTCACCGACGCGCGTGTCGCCGTGGCCGCGCGCAACGTGGCGCTGGCGCGCCAACTCGCCGCGCAGTCCGGCGACCACCTGAATACCCAACTCGACCTGGCCCTCCTGTTGGGCCTGGAAGCCAACCGCCGGCTCGACAGCGCTGAGACGCGCGGCGCCTTGTTGCACGCGGTCTCCGGTAATCGCCCGTTGACGTTCTTGCAAGGGCACACCGGGACCGTCTGGCGCGTGGCGTTCAGCCCCGACGGCAAGACGCTGGCCTCGGCCAGCAGCGATGGCACGGTGCGGCTGTGGAACGTGCGGACCGGGCGCCAGATCGGCCTGCCCCTGACGAGTGAGGCGGGGCCACAGACGAGCGTGGCCTTCAGCCCCAACGGCGCGATGCTGGCGACCGCGTCGGGGGATGGCGCGGTACAACTATGGGATGTGGCGCGCCGCCAGCCGCTCGGGCCGCCGCTCACGGGCGGGGCGACGGCCGACAGCGTGGCCTTCAGCCCCGATGGTACGATGCTGGCCGCGAGCGGCGACAATACGATCCTGCTGTGGAGACTGGCGCGCCTGCAGCCGCTGAGCGTTTCTCTCAGCGGCCATACCGATATGGTCACCAGCCTGGCGTTCATTTCCGACAGCCGGACGCTCTATTCGAGCAGCTTGGACGCGACGATCTGGCTGTGGGATACGCTGCATGCCCGCGCGCTCGGAGCGCCCATTGGCACGATTGGCGCGGTCACTGCCCTGGCGCGCAGCCCCGATGGCCGCACGCTCGCCGCCGACTTCTTGGGGCAGACGTACCTGTGTGATGTGGCACGGTGCAATTGGAACGTTCTGCCCATCAGCGCCCAGTCCGGCTACGCGATGGACCTGGCGTTCAGCCCTGATGGCGCGGTGCTGGCCCATGGCAACAACTATGGCACGATTGAATTATGGGGCGTAGCGCATCGCCGCCCGCTGCCCTGGCTGACCGGCCTTACCGGCGCGGTACGCGCCATCGCGTTCAGTCCCGACGGCCGCATGCTGGCCTCGGTCGGCGATGATCGCACCGTGCGGCTGTGGGATGTCGTCCATTACCGCCAACTCGGCGCGCCGCTGACTGGACACACCAGCGGCGTCAACGCGGTGGCGTTCAGTCCCGATGGCAAGATCGTGGCCTCGGGCAGCGACGACTCGACCGTACGGCTGTGGGACGTCGCCCACCATCGGCCACTGGGACCGCCGCTCCGTCCCCGCATCGACAGCATCGGCGCTGTCGCGTTCAGCCCGGACGGTACACTGCTGGCGGTAGCCGGCGAACAGCAGATCCAGCTCTGGGACGTGGCCAGCCGGCAACCGCTCGGCCCTCCGCTGATCGGCCACACACAGTGGGTCACGAGCCTGGCCTTCAGTCCCGACGGCAAGACGCTGGCCTCGAGCAGCCAGGACAAGACCATCCGCCTGTGGGACGTTAATGTCGCGGACTGGAAGCGGCTGGCCTGCCGCATCGCCAACCGCAACCTGACGCGCGCGGAGTGGCGGCAATACATTGGCGGCGAGCCGTATCACAAGACGTGCGCCGGTCTTCCTTGAGCGCGCTCGTGCTGGAGGTCGAGGTGGTCGTCGTCGCCGCCGGCCCCGACTATTACCGAACTCCGCGCCCACACCACATAGCCCGATCGCCGTGACTCCCGACCGTATCCTCATAAAGGGCGACCCTTTTCCTGCTCATGCCCGCGACTCTGTGGGAATCCAATGGGCGGCGACGTCACGACGGCGCGACGATCGCGAGATCCTCACCGGCGAAGAGCGCGAAGTGACGTTCATTGAAGGTGAGAAGGGTGTTGACACGACCTGCCCGCGCGCAGGCGGCGATGACGGCATCGTAGACGCGGCCGCCCGAGAGGTTGCTGGCGGGGGCGTCGTGAATGAGGCGGCGGTAGCCATCTGTGGAGAGGGCAATGACCTCGGCCGTATCCGGCGCGAAATTCGCCTCGATGAGCGCGCGACAATCCGGCGGCGACAGGCGATGGGGCGCGGGGAGGCGCGTCAGAACGGAGTAGGTTTCCACCAAGGTATGCGCGGCCACGACCAGGGTCTCGCCGTCGTCGAGGCGGCGCTCCATCTCGCCCAGGGCGCGTTCGTGATGATCGTGGCGAGGCGAGAGGAGCGCGACGATACAGTTGGTGTCCGGCATGAAGCGGGGTATGGACATGGAATTACTGGCCGCGTTCGTGCTCGCGCGCGATGGCGTCGCGTGTTTCCTCGACCTCTTCGGTGGTAAGCGCCGGACCCTCGGCTTGAGGGACGGCGACCACAAACCGGCCTTTATGGACGAGCGTGACGGGGATAGGAGCCGATTCGATCTCGATCCGGCCGTCACGCCAGCGCACGTCGAGGGGCGTCCCCGGCCGCAAGCCCGCCTGATGGCGGATATCTTTCGGGATGACCAACCGCCCCGCCGTATCCATGGTTGTTTTCATACCATGGATTCTACCATGGCTCCCGGCATACGAACAAGCCTGGCGATGTCGCCGATCACCGGCGCGAACTTGTAGGCGTGTCTCGAGCCGCCGCCATCTGCCTGTCCTCCTCGTCACACTTGTCCCCGGTAAACCAGGAGAACGGGTAGCTCAGGGTGATGGTGGCGGGTTCCGGATCGGGGTGGTGCAGGCGTAAGACGACATCGTGGTCGCTTTCATCGACGTAGGTCGTCTCGTCGAGGGGGAGGAGCCGGCGAGTGAGGCCCTCGCGGCGCAGCACGAGGCGCCCATCCTCGACGGTGAGCCGCGTGCTGCTGAGGGTGTTGGCGTAGGCGCCGGCCAAGGTGACCGGCGCGGGGAGGGTGTTTCGTGGAGTAGCTGATCGTCTCATGTCGCATAGATGCGTGGGTCGCAGCGGGAAAGTTTAGCGGAGAGCCGGACTGATCACGCGCTCGTCGTCGCGGTATTTCAGGACCAGTGCTGCCGCGCGCGCGATCCACAGCCCCATCGACACGATGACCAGATCGGCCGAGAGGGTGGCGAGCGTCGGGTTGACCGGGTGCAGGATGGCACGCCCGGTTCCGCTCGTCGCTGTGTAGGCGCCGCTGGCGTAGGCCACGGCCTGACGCAGCAGCACCGTGCCGAGCCATACGGCGAGGTATATCGCGCCGCCCTTCATCCAGAGGGCGCCGGTGGCCGCGTCGCGCCAGAAGCGGATCGAGCGCATCAGGAGCAGGCCGCCCCCCAGCCCCACGACGAGGGCGGGGAGCGCCAGGACGACCGCGAGCGGGTGGGCCGTGAGGCGGCTGGTCCCGACCAGGCTCAGCGCCGACAGGAGCACGACGACCGCCGACAAGACGACGGCGCGCCGCGGCTGCACCGGTTGCGCGCGCATGCGCCGATACATGGCGACGGCGATCAGGAGAAGGACGACGGCACCGGTCAGCACGGATGGCATGGCTCTCTCCCTCTCGTGTTTCTGGTGTTACCGGGGCGCCGCTATCGCCCGTGTGATGGCTTGGCGCATCCACCAGACCGCGTAGACGCCGAAAGGGTACGCCCGCGCCGGATCATAGCGCTCGGCGGCGCGGCGAAGACCGTCCTGCCCCGCCTGGATCAACGCCGGCCGGTCCAGGCCGCGCCCTTCATACCGCCGGGCGACATCCGCCACGAGGTGCTGGTGCGCCTTGATCAATCGCTCGTGGGCCGCCCCGGCCGTGCCGTCGTCCCCGCCCCTACTCGATGGCATGCCGTGTCCTCCTCGCGCTGCAACGCTTCAACAATTCTAATGTACCACTCCTTATGTAGGTGGCGCCAACGATGGTATGTAGGTGGCGCCAACAATGGTATCGAAAGTTGATGTGCTACTGGCATTGGCGCGTCATAGCGGCATCATCGCGCGCTTTGCAGTGCGCGGTTGATCTCCGCCAGATCAAACGCGTCCGGGTTAAAATCCTGGCCCAGCCACTCTATCCGCTCTTCGTATTCTGGGTGCGTGGGATCCTGGAGGATCTCCAGTAGCTCGGCATAGCCCCATACACCTCCGCAATCCTCCGGCGGCCCGGCGCGTTTGCCGGCCACACAGCGGGGGTAGCGCGCCTCGGACTCTGGCGGCAGCACCTTTTCGACCACGATCTGGTGTTCCCAACTATCACCAAAGTCATACACGTAGACGAACTTGGCGCCTGGAGCCGGAGCGACGCGGTTCAGCTTCGCCGTTCTGGCACTGCGCAGGTCCAAGCCAGACGCAGGGTCGGGATCACCATAATTGGTTTGGCCGACGCTGAACTGGTAGAGATGGTAGCCTTCCCAGCCCATGACGACCTGTAGAATGTGGTGCATGGTGTACAAGCTGCTCTCGCTGGCTACCTGCAGCCGCCGCCAGATCGGCGGTTTGATGCCGCGTAGGGTGACCTTGAGTTGATGGATGGATGCTGGTTGTTTGGTTGTCGCCATTGTGCGTGCCCTCCCACAACTAGCAGTGTACATCTTTTGGCATGCGCACGATGAATGAAGACGCGCGAACGTGTCCAGCGCGTCAGGCGAAGCGGCAGGGCTCGTGAATTATTGGGCACAGAGATTCTGACGCGCGCGACGCAGGCGTCTCCCCTGGGACCGCCGCAGTCCCTGCGGCCTGCCTGCACGGCCACAGGCGCTGGTGTGCCCAAGCGTTTCGTCCCCGACGGCGTGCCGCAGGGACTGCGGCGGTCCCCGTGAATACGTCGCTGGCCGATAATTCACGAGCCCTGGGCGAAGCGGCCCGGCGCGAAGAGGTCGATGGGGTAGCCGGTGTGGCCGCTGAGGGCGAGGTCGGCGGCGATGTCGCCGATCACCGGCGCGAACTTGTAGGCGTGTCCCGAACCGCCGCCCAGGATGGTCAGCGCCGGCAATCGGGGCGGCGCGCCGATGATAAAGTGGTCGTCGGGCGTGTCGGTGTACATACACACCTGGCTCCGCACGGCCCGCGCCTCGACGCCGCGCAGATACGAGCTGGCGAAGGCGTAGAGCGGCGCTAGGTCGTCGTCGTGCACGGTGCGGTCGATGCTGTCCGCCGTCGTGGTGGCGCCCTCGTGGTGGACCGCGAACTTGATGGTGGCCCCGTCGAGCGTGGGGAAGCCGTAGTGGCTCCGTCCGCTCGGCAACTCGCGGATGAAGACGGGGAAGCGCGACGGGTCGTAGGGCGTGGGGTCGTCCAGCGGGAACCACGCCACGGCCTGGCGTTCCACGCGCAGCGGCAACCGCAACTGGGGCAGCACTTCGCCCAGCCAGGAGCCGGCCGCGACGACGGCGTGGCGCGCCTCGTAGGTCACGCCGCCAGCCGTCACGCGCACGGACGCGCCATCCGGCGCCGGCTCGATCGCCGCGACGGGCGTGTCGCGCCGCACCGTGGCGCCCAACTCTTCGGCCCGGCCCAAGGCGACGGCGACGCCCGCCTCGGGACGCAGGAAGCCGGCGTCGGCCTCGTAGATCGCGACCTCGCCGGCGCCCAGGCGGTGCTGGGGGTAGCGCCGCGCCATCGCCGCGTGATCGAGCCGCTCGTGCGCGAGGCCGTGCGCTTCCGCGCTGGCGAGCGCGCCAGCTACCACCGCGGACGCGGGGCTGCCGATCATGAGCGCGCCGGTGACGGTGAGCAACGAAGCGCCGCTCTCCGCCTCGAGCTCGCGCCACAGCTGGAACGAGCGTTGCGCCAGCGGGACGTAGGCGGGACCCTCGAAGTAGGCGGTGCGGATGATGCGCGACTCGCCGTGCGATGAGCCTCGGTCGTGCGGCGGCGCGAAGCGGTCGAAGCCAATAACCGTCGCGCCGCGCGCGGCCAGGCGCCACAACGCGGCGGCGCCCATCGCCCCGCACCCGATCACCGCGACATCAAACCGCTCCATGCTCATGGCTACCCCTCGCCCAGGCGCGCGGCCACGTAGCGCCGGATGTCCAGGCTGGCGTCTTCCATGGGGGCATAGTACCCGACGTCGTAGGAGCGCGAGCCCATGCCGCGCTGGACGCCCGCGCAGATACCCCAGTCCTGCTTATTCACGAGGTCCCAGAAATCGACCGCGTCGGAGGGGTCGAAGCCGGCTTTGCGCATCTCGGAGGGGTGGAACAGGAAGTCGCAGACGATGGTGGTGTGGCCGGGGTCGCGCGCCCACAGGGTGAAGGCGGCGGCGTGGTCGACCGAGAGGCTGAGCAACAGGTTGGGGTAGATCAGCCGGGCTTTGTGGCGGGTCAACTCGTCCTCGTCGAGGTCGGGGAAGGGCGCACGGGTGGTGGCGCCGCTGAAGGTAAAGGTCAC
>JAABUX010006424.1_pt1 | contig 14040 bp, 25 predicted proteins | sample 5561851 | NCBI WGS metagenome assembly JAABUX01 (sample SAMN10711883, study PRJNA513361) | rock metagenome | isolation source: Antarctica rocks | place: Antarctica: Victoria Land, Richard Nunatak red sandstone | collected 2016-01-03 | reverse complement strand
GGCTGTGTGTGATGACATGCTTGCAGCACAAACGGCATATCTGCGGCAGGACGAGCTCAAATGTGTGCACGTTTAAAGCAGGACGGTGCTCAGAGTGCGGAGCGTGCATACCATGGTCAGGCAGGATTGCGCTGCGCTGCGGGGTCGTGCTGATCCATCGCGCACTGCCGCCGAGGCGCTGCGGCGCCGGCTGTGCGGACGTGGCGCCGCGGGTCTGCCAGCCACAGACCAGCGCCGGACCCGCAACCCCAGATAAGGCTGGCAGAATGCAGGCAGATGAGGGAGACGGTGAGATGGCAGCGGACTGCAACGAGGCGCTACTGAGCGCGGCCTCAGCCTCGCCACTTCCGATGCCGCTGATGCGAGACCACCGCGCTGCATTGGGAGCGAGCCGGCTCATGCCGGTCGAGAAGACCCGATCACAACGCGCTGCTTGCACACTTTCGTATATGCATGCAAGCGAAGGCTGATCGGGTTGATGAGTCAGGGCTCCATCGTAAGGAGCATAGCTTTCGATGCCAGACAATCAGTAGTTGCCAGCACTGTAACAGCGAGTGCACGGGACAAACACTGCTGCCCCATCCCAGCCCGAGTCGAAGTGCTGCAGGTCGCAGCGCTGTCGGTTTTCGTGGCTGCGTGTAATGAGTTCGAGCCGTTGCTGATCTCGGTGCATCCCGGAGCTCTCGCTTGGGTCGAGGCCTGACCCAGGCCAGCTTAGCAAAAGGTCAGTCGGTGAGCATAGCATACCTCATCGCGAACTCCCAGCCGCAACCCCCGCCCTCCCCTTCGACTCGCCACATGCTTGGCTCAAAGACCCGCGCGAAGCAGCGCATTCTTCGGGACCCGCAGGCACACCCGCCGAGATTAACATTTGCTGTACATCGCCCAGGCTCGGTGCTTGTCGCGCGGCGGACCTCTGCACACCCCGGCGTATATCAGCGGCTGCAAGGACTGCTGTGTCGGCTCGTCAGTGTCGCCAGTGCGCCGCCGTGGCGGGCTGCCGCGCCCATCGGACGACGCTGGACGTGGCACAACAGTGCGGCGAGCTGTGCCTACCACTCGCCGCGGCGCGAGGCCACGAGGTGTGCACCGCTGCATGACTGCAGGTGGAGCGTAACGTCATCCGGCGATTCAACACTGCTCTTGGTCGTGTCAGCCCCCAGCGTGCACGGCGGACAATGCGTGCGGTGGGCGGCACTACCCTGCGCTGTAAGCTGTGATGTCGTCAGCCTGAAGAGCCTTGTGACATGTGAGCAGTCAACTACGCAGGGTCTTCGAGCCTGAGAGGCTTTGCCCTGACTGCGACGCATAAAACAAGGTTGGCAAGCATCATGAGGTCGCGGGATAGATATGTCATTCATATTCATAAAGAGTGCGTGTGCAGAGGCGCTGGCGTGACACATGGGCGCCAGCGGCAGCAAGGAAAAGCTGCTCAATTCGCTGCCCGAGACTGGAGAGCGCTTCTACGGCCTTGAAAACTTCGGCAACACCTGCTATGCCAACTCGGTGCGTCTCCTTACAGTATGCATGGAGCGCCTCCACGCGGTTGCGAAAGCTTGAGAGCAGCCTCGTCAACTGGACATGGTCGGCCGGTGCCAGTCGTCATACACTCAGATCATACAGCGCAAAGTCCACATTGCGACTGCCATGCTCGACTGGCTGGGGCGATAATGTCCAGTTAGCAGGGTCTCAGGTCAGGTCATCCAGTTGCTAACCGTGCTCACGATAGCACCAGCACCGTGTGCATTGGAGGGGATTTGGCGCCAATTGGGTGGCTAACCTGCAAGAGGCGGCCCCTGGGACCTGTCTGCTGCTGCTAGCATCGACAATGACGTGACCCTCACCGTTGTCGCATGTCGATCGTGCAAGCACGTACTTGTGCTCATGGACCGAACAATGCATCTCGCAGCGTGTGTTGTTTGCAGTTGCTGAGCGGCATATTTATCTGCGCCTGCAGACACTGGCTTTAGTGCATGCTGCATCAACGGCATGTACTGAATGTGGCTGCACGGTGATGCGCTCTTTCGCAGGTACTGCAGACGCTGTACTCGTGCCAGCCGTTCCGGGAGCGGCTGCTGCAGTATGCAGCCGGACCTGCAACCCGGGAAGCAGAGGAGACCATACTCAGCTGTCTGGCAGATCTCTTCCTCCAGGTGCTGGATTGACGCAGTCACTTGATACAGTCCTGCACCGATTTGCACTCTTCAATGCATCATCATGAAAGGTGCTCACATGCAGAGCATCCTTGGGCTCACCAACAGGTGTTTGCCACAACGCTGTTGTAGGCCCTGTGCTGTCTGCCTCTTTGGTCCCCCGACATGCATCAATTCTCAGATGCCAGATGACATATTTTGGCTGGCAAAGCGCAGATCAGCACGCAGAAGCGGCGCACCGGGGTCATCTCGCCGAAGCGCTTCATCCAGAAGCTGAAGCGCGACAAGGAGCAGTTCAGGAGCTACGACGAGCACCAGGCGCGCGTGACGCCTGTTGCCATCGCATCGCCGCCTCGTGACGGGCGCCTCGAATACCGCTTACCAGTGCGCCCGAGTCGGTGACTCGGTGGCGCGTCGCACGCACAGGTCTGCGGTGTTTGAGGCGCCTGTCATGAGGCGGCATGCGACTTGCCTAGCGTGCCGGGATCTCGACATCTGCGAGCAGGAGTTGCGCTGATGCCCGTGAGTGGTATATGCGCTCATGTGTCAAGTTGTGTTAGCAAAACTCTTTCTGGAGGAAAATATAGTACCTCGAGGCAAAGAATTTCATTCGAAGGTTGCATCATGAGGTTCTACGATGGTATTCATAGGATTTAAAGTATTTGATAATTATTTGCTGAACCGCAGGACGCGCACGAGCTGCTGCTGGACCTGCTCAACGACGTGTCGGAGCTGCTGGAGGCAGAACACAAGCGCACTGGCAGCGTCGCGGGTGCGCACTAGCCTTCATGCCCCCGCATCAGAACGTGTACAAGTCAGTGCTTGACCTCCAGCAACGAAACCACGCTAGCCCAGACCGCAGGGCGTGCCGCCGGTGCTGCTGCCGCCTGTTTCCGTGCATCACGACGATCGTAGGAGCACAAGCTGCCGTGTGAATTCTATGCCTGATTTTCGCAGCTTTGCAGTTGGCAAGGTCAGGGCCAGAGATTAACGGCGGATTTGGGGGCGTGCAGGTGTCATCACGGTGCCGGCATCAATACCGGCTACTGATGATGGCGCCGTGCCGCTGGGCAAGAAGGGCAACAGCGGCAAAGCAGGCGCAGCATCGGCACCGCCGGCGAAGCCCACGCTCAAGACGTGGGTGCACAGCCTCTTCCAGGTATGCCGCTGGCCACCATTGTGATGGCTACTAGACTCGTAACGATTTGTCGGGTTTCCGTGATCAGTTAGTTCTCATTGCTTACAAATTGGTGCCCAGTGCTGTGCGCTGTGTGGTATTATGCGTCGCGCAGAGCTGGCAATTAAGTGAGCTTATTTGCTGGCAGCACGCAGCAACTCCACGGCTACTGGTTGTCAGCATCGTGCAGAGGCTCTGATGGCTGTTGTAGGGCCGAGAAGTGCACGAGACGAGGTGCCTCTGGTGCGAGACGGTGACGAAGACGGAGACCGAGTTCTACGCGCTCAGCCTGGCGATCACGCAGAACTCGTCGCTCACCAACGCGCTGCGCAGCTTCAGGCGCGGCCCCGACTCTGTTTTCTTGTGAGAGCGGTCGGGCCTCGAAAGCTGAGAGGCACCAGCCATACCGAGAACATGCATACAGGCAAATGCGTGTCATGTCCCGTGGCGGCTGTGAGCGAGCCGCAGGAATCAGTCTGCATACCTTTGACGTGCACAGCTGACACTGGAGCGCTCAGATGCGCCCGATTAAGTATGTGCATGGTCATTATCCAGCATCTTTCCTCTTGCCATGGAGCCTCTGTCCTGCTGTTAACCCTCCAAGCCCTGGCCGACGTTCATGTTGCTGTCAAGCCTGTGAAAGTGTTTGTCAGGATTATATGAATGGTTGCCTCGATCAAGTACAATTCTCACATTTCAATTGCATTCGTGCAGCGCGACGGAGACGCTGCAGGGGGACGACAAGTTCTTCTGCAACGCGTGCGGCACGTACCAGGAGGCGACCAAGCGCACGCGGCTGGTGGACCTGCCGGACGTGCTGCTCCTGCACCTCAGCCGCTTCAAGTACACCACCACGCAGGACAGGCGCGTAGCAGAAGCCTCATATGCTGCCTGCAGGGCTCGAAACACATGCTGCGCTGTGTGCAACCGGTAATGAGGTCAAGTGCCAGGGCTGCCAGAGCCGGGAATTCCTGCACGGCTCCAATGGTGGCTGCGAACCGCGGAAAGTCGATCTGCATGCCGCCTTGCGTCACCTGACGGCGCTAGAGCCGCAGTCGATGCCTATTTTTAGGCCTGTGCGCCCTACGCAATCTTGCGCCGTCAGCAACATCGCAGGCAGCACGGCGGTCGATTGGTCCGCAGCCGAGTAGGTGTCGCAACCATCATTCGGTCATCTGGAGGTGTCAGTGCTCAACTCGCGTAGTTGGCCCGACGACAAGGGTACTGCATACAATGTGACTCGTCGCCGAGACCACGAGCTATGAGCGTTCTTCACCCTCAGAACACCCCTAGCTTCTGCGGCATGCCGCGTTCCTGGTGTCCTCTGCCCCGTCAGCCCTGTCAGCCCGCGCCAGCGCCGCAGGGACGGATACATGCGGGTCCAGCGCAGCAAGCTGATGTACCGGGTGGTGTTCCCCTTCGAGCTGAAGCTGGGCTGCGCCGCGGCGGAGGGCTGCGACGCCGCCGACACGCCCTACAGCCTCTTCGCGGTCATCGTGCACGTCGGCAGCGGCCTCGACCATGGTACGGTATCACGGTTTAGGGCAGAGGTAGGGATCAGGGTCAGGTCCAGGGTCACGGTCAGGGTCGTGGTGCACGCCGGCAGCGGCCTCGACCCAGGAGGCGCGCTGCAGCTTCAGCAACCCGGCAATTACCCTGGCCGCACGCAGCCACCAAGCCTGCGCAACCCCTTGGCCACCGACTGAGGAAGGCGCAGCTATCTCTACGACGTTGATACCGGCAGTGCTGTCTGTCATGCAGACGAGCGGCACAGTAACACCAGAACGCGGTGTCGTGACCCTGTTGATGCAGCTGTCTGCAACCTGTCAGCTATGCTATTGCTGTCTGGTGCTGGGCACTTCATGGGCCAGCTCTGTCATGTTGCGGGGTGCTGGCTATGTTGTTGAACGTCTTGTAAATCCAACCCTAGCCTTCTTCCTCGCTGCTCGCTGTGATGCGTCGCGGACCGCCAGCATTGACGCGTCGGGTTTCGACGCACGCTCCTGCCGTGGCAGGGCACTACGTGGCGCTGGTCAAGAACGGCGACAAGTGGCTGCTGTTCGAGGACGAGTCCGTGGAGCTCGTCAACGAGGGCGTCGTGCAGAGCGTCTTCGGCTCCAGCCAGGTGCGCTGGAAGCAATATCGGGTCGGGGTCCAGCAAGACGGGTTGGGGTCCAGCAAGGCGATGACTTCGATCAAGCCGTGTGCCGCAGCGGTCGAGGGTCACCTCTGGCTCTGTTTCCTTACGCGCCATGATCTGCAGCGCTGCCTGGCTCGGAGACAGGACTGTAGCAGCATTTGCGAAGTCTCTGCGGCGCTCCTGCGGCCGCTCTGCCCATGGAGGGCACTGCCTGTCTGACATACTCACGCTTGTCCGGCGGTGTATCTCTTAGGGCGCTTGAGCTCACTCTTGCTGTGCATTCCTGCCTGGCCAATGGCCGCCCACCAAAGCTCATCGTCGAGTCGCGATGCGTGCGCGCTGCGCAGGAGCATCACTCGCACGTGGGCCACGGCTATATTTTGATGTATGAGAAGACGCAGCCGGGCGCCGCCGCTGCAGCGCCGCCGGTCGCCATCCCAGGCCTGGACGACACCGACGGCGGCCGCGTGACGCTGGTGCGTCCCGCCGCGGGCTCATGGGCGGGGTGCTCGACGACACCCTTGATAAAATGATTCCATGCGGTTGTGGCTGCTGGCGTTTCTGGCCAGTCGGTCGTGCTCACGGTCCCGAATCCGGCTCTCGGAGCCTGCTGGCACAGCATCTTAGATTGATGCGGATGCATGCATCAGTTCATCATCAGATGTATATCGCATGTCTATCGATGCTAGCCGCGAATACAAGCCTCCGTGCAGACGGTGCCCTCGGCAGTGCCCCATCGCACCTGCGCATCTCTGCATCCGAGTCAGCTGCCAACCTGCAGCCAGTGGTGAAAGCCACCTCCCGACCCGACCTATCCTGCTGCCACACGCAGGTAAGCCCGGGAACCGCCGCAGCGTCGCCGAAGACGAAGCTCTCGTCGTCGCTGCCTGTCGGCTCACAGTGGCACTGAGCTCGGCGCGGAGAGGCAATGAACCACTTGCATCGGAGGAACTGGAGGCTGGGGCACAGCGGCGGGTGCTCGCCACAATGCTTGCATCACCGGACTGTCGTGGCTGGACGAGAGCTGAGAGCTTACCGCGGATGCCCATCAGGCTACCATACACTGTGCAGGCGCAGGGAGGATTTTGGATCTGTCGTAGGCAGCAGGTGGCACGCGCGCTGTGCAGGCGTCCGAGTGTACGGATTGTGTGCGGCATGCCTGCCACGTTGCTCCGTTTGGCCTCCATAGTTGGTAAGACAACGCTGTAACAAAAAGATTGGCATCCCCTGGGTCTCAATAGGAAACTGCTTGATGAAAGAGTTGCGGTTCGACCTGGCTCTGGCCACATAGTCTAGGATCATCTGGAAAAGTGGCGTGCACGGCTGAACATCAAGGCTGTTCTGGAGTGTCCTCTTGGCTCCATCATCCTGCCTACTGGCGCAGAGTGAGGGCCGACGGGGCGTTGGCTAGGGCAGTATGGTAGGTTGAAGTGCCTTCCTGCGGTGCATGCACCGCTACGGTGGCTGGGCTCAAGCCGATAACCCCTGCTATTGAGCCTACCTCCTTAAGCACGCGCTGAGATTACTCGCGCGTCTCTATTTCCATTTCTATTTCTGTGCCTACTGGCGCGTCTGGCTTCAAGCTCAGCGCCTGTCAGATGATGCCCTGAATGCTGCGCTACCGAAAGAATTTTGCTGAGAGTCAATATGGTGCCCTGCTGAAGTGTCTGTCATGGCAGGCGGAACGACACGGGTGCAAAATCTGCAGCAGCAATGATGTGGGGTCAGGGAAGCTGCATATGGATTGCCGTCGCATGCATGAGAGCATGCGGGACTGCAATCGTATTAGTTGAAGGCATCATCCCGCGCTGAGTCCGCTGTAGCTGCTACAGCTCCGTGCCAGCTGCGCTACTGAGGCTGCTGACGGTCGAACCACATGCACGTGCAGACTGAGAAGCGATCCCAAAAACGGTGTGGACCCTGCATGCGTCGCAGCGTGCCTTCCTGGATGTTGTCAGGGAATGTTGCCCGGGGAATGATTTTGTTCTACCCAAGTACCGGCTCTCCTGTGGCAGTACGCAGCTGCTGATGAGGCTGCGCTGCTTTGCAAGGCCCGTGGTGGGGGCTTGCACCGCCGTGCTGTCTGCAGCGGGGCAGACTCGCCGCTCAGCCCAAGAATGGGATGCCTGGCAGCAGGCCGCCCCATAGGCCCCAGCCGCCGTTGCCGGATGTGGGCCCGGACCCGGTGCAATTGCTGATGGGGATGTGCGTGCACAGTCGGTGGCCCTGGCAGCCCACCTGCGGCGAATTGATCATTTCCGTGTCAGTGTCTGAAATAGTTGCATCGGCCGGACCACTTACTGACCATACAGCGCTATGACCACTAGTGGTAGCACCCTAGGAAGCCACGGCTTGTGCGGACACGAGAGACTGGCGAGCACTGGTACATGCTGCGTATTGGGACAAACTGCGGAACTGGTCAACAGGATTTTTCCACAGATTCTCACCTTGCCGAGGATGTAGGTGGGGTACTGGGCCTTGGCGCCGCACCCCTTGGGCACGTGGTACTTGCAGCCGGAGCTGCTCTGGCTGCCCTGGCACGAGTACGGCTGGCCCTGCAGCGCATCATCGCACACCAGTGGGGTTGCAGCACGACAAACAGCCGCGCATTGGCGTATTCTTGGCACTCCGCGTGGCCTTGCCGTATGCGCGCAAATTAGGTCAGAATGTACCTCACGAAGTAATGTAAGGACAAACACACAAGCAAGGCCGGGCGAGCAGCGCACGTTGTTCCAGAGCCCGTACAGGCAGGTGGAGGAGTCGTCGCCGTCGCCGGCGCCCCAGGACAGTGAGCCGCCGTTGTCGCCGGCCCAGTTGATGCCGAAGGTCAGGTCCGTGCTGCCGCCGAACAGGCTCGGCAGGCACACCTGCGACGTGACAGTTCGTGAACTTTGTAAACAACATCATACTCAACAGGCTCGATCAGGCTCAGCGCCTCACTGCTGCTCTGGGACGGAGAAACCAGCACCACCGGCAGATGACCACAAGATCTGCGTCAGATGGTGTTTGTGGCCGCGTGACATATGTAGCACATAGCTGCGCAAGATGGCGGCAAGCAAGGGGAGCATATTTCGCTGACTCGCTGCAGCAGGCAGCGTCGAAACCGCCAAAGCTGTAGCACTGGCAGCTGTGCAGGTCGACAGGTGCCAGCTTTTCAGCTGTAAGTGCTCTGGTGTCAGGGCACAGGGGCTGAATAAATCCCGCGGCACACCTCCTCCTCTTGCAGGCCCCACCAGCAGCCCGTCGGCTTCGAGATGGTGCACGGCACTGCGCACCACAGAGTTCACATCGATCAGAGAGTGTGACCGGAACCAAGATGCTTGATGACTCTGTCTGAATGCGCATGAGATGCTCGTGCTGATGCCGATGCGGCTCATGATGTTGCAGAGCGGAGCTCTTCAGAGTGTGCACGCCAGCAGGAGGACAGCTGGCAGTGTATTCACAGCGGGGCAAAGCGCATGCCCAGATTGTGCAGCGTCAAGCAGAGACCCAGGCCCAAGTGCCCACAGAGGCTTGTCATAGTCGGAAAGGCTCAGTCCGAACGCACCGCAGGAGGTTCCGTCCGAGCTAGTGCATGCAGGTAAGCAGGTCGAGCCGCCGCAGAGGCTGATCTGGAAGTCGGTCGTCGAAACGCAAGAACTGCATTGCGTCGCGCCAGGCGGCGCGTAGAAGCCGGCCGGGCACTTCTGGCAGACGCACTTGTACCCGTACCAGTTGCTATACCAGCCCCAGGCGCAGACCGGGACCTGGCCGGCCGGGCAGGCTGCGCAGCGAATATGGAATTAGAGCGGTCTTCACGGTGCAGAAACGGTGTCTTGTATACGTGATCAATTGCATTTGCCCCAAACGTCGGGGGTTGCCTCCGGAACTCTACAAGCGCGGATATATGGTATACCACTGGCCTCTATGGGAAGGCGCTCTGATGCAACTTCGGGAGTCGAAACAGTGCCAAGGTCCACTGTGGGTCTCACAGGTCTGGAGGTGACTCACTTGGCGCCGGCGACGGTGACGGCGACGGAGAGGGGCTCGGGCTGGGGCTCGGGCTCGGCGAAGGAGACGGGCTCTTGGGGCTCGGCGACGGCGACGGAGATGGGGACGGGCTCGGGCTAGGGCTCTTGGGGCTCGGCGAGGGCGAGGGCGAGGGGCTCGGGCTCTTGGGGCTGGGCGAAGGGGACGGAGACGGGCTCTTGGGGCTCGGTGACGGGCTGGGAGACGGCGAGGCGTTGGTGCAGGTCGTCGGCACCCGGTACCTGTCGTCCGAAGATCATGAGTCAAGAGGGCTATAAGTCCAAAGGCGCGATGCCTGGCAATTATAAAGGAAAACAGTTACTCAAAATGCTGATCTGCTTGTGTCAGGCAGGAAGCGACATGATACGTATAACCTTGTTGATCGGAAAGTGGTGCCACAGCATCGGCAGACATTGCTGGCAAGGACGCCGAGCAGCATTGCTAAAGGGTGCGCACCCGCTGCAGATGTACTCGCCCCACAGCTGCGGAGCACAGGGCACCAGAGATCAGCGACGCAGTAGATTCGTTTGTGTGGAGCAGTTCATAACCCAGGTGCTGCAGATACAGCGGATACTGCCAGGGCGTTAGTTGCAGATCACACAGGGACTCTCATTGCGAGGAACTTCGGTGAGGCACCTTCATGATGCTGTTGGCGCTCAGGAAGGCCGCGGACGGCAGGCCGGCGGTGGCGCCATTCGGACCGAGGGCGCCGGCAGGCTGGATAAGGGACGCGGTCAGGGTCTGCGAAGCAATACAAGCAGACGCTCGGCACATGTACAGAGACAGACACTAATCCTCGTCAAGCTGACACTGGCGCAGCGTGCGCCCTCACTCTGTCACGCCAGTGAGCTCGCTTTGCTGTGGCTTTGCGAGCTGACCAGGTTCTCTGCTGCTTTGATGATATGCCAGAACGCTGTTGCCTGTGTGGCCATCAGTGCTGCATGCAGGCGGGGCAGAGGACCGTATGAGCAGCCGTTGAGTGGAGTAGCATGCAGGCGCCGTCAGTGAATTGCTGTGGAAATCAGGATCCCAGCGTGGCGAGCGCGCCGGAGAGTACAGGTCTTCGCGGAACATCCAGCCGATGGGCGTGCCGGCGATGCCGGTCGTCGAGAACTTTGCGCTGATGGAGATGTTCGAGACCTGCGCATCGCACATGTCAATGAATGATTCAGCATCAGCAGGCAACGCTGGCTCTTGCTTCGCCTCGAGCGAAGCACCGCATCTTCACGTCTCAGTCAGAGCAGCACTAGACCAGGCACTGGCACAGCCCTGGTCAGGCATTGACAGATTGTGTGAGATGGCAACGGTAATAATGGAGGATGGACTGAAGCACGCACGCCGGTGCTGGCGGGGAGGGCGGCGACGGCAGCCGAGATGAAGCTGATGTCGGTCAGGTTGACGGCGCCCACGGCGACGGTCTGCTTCGTCTGCCACGTGCCACTGGCGGTGTCAAAGACCGTCGACGGCGTGAGGCTCGGGCCGACCATCAGTGTGCCACCGGGGAACAGAAGCGGCACCACTGCGCCGCCTGTCGCACAGCAGCCGAAATGTATGAACTCGCATGGCATAACGAGGACGTTGGGCGCTTGCGGAATGAACCCTGTTGCTGTGCAGGTTGCACGCTAGCCCTCACACTGCACGAGTCGACTGGACGTTGGCCAAACGAAGCGAGGGAGTTTGCGCAGCAGGGATCGTTGCGCACTGTTGAGGGTGACCGAGGCGACGATGTTGAAGATCCTGACGGTGATGATGCTGCGACACACGCAGCGAGAGTGGGACCAGGAACACGGAGCTCGTGCACGGCAGCATGCACGCAGGCTCGGGCGCGCTTGCAGCATTCCGCTCCGTGTTCAGGTAGCTGTGCGCAGAGACACACACTCATGCAGGTTTGACTCTGGAGGCACCCGGATGGACTTGCAGGAAGGCTGGTCGGACGCAAGCTGACCAGCTGGAGTTCTGAAGTACCTGGACGCCGTCGCGGGCGACGTGAAGGCCAGGCCGGGGTAGTCGTTGCCGGAGATGACGATGGAGACCAGGAGCGACCCGCCGGTGCCCGGGATCTGGGCGTTGGTCAGGTTCTTGCCGGCCCCGCCGCAGGAGCGGGTGTCAGCGCCTGACAGGGTGCCGGCGCAGGTCGGACCGGCCGGGGCCGGGACGGGGGTGGGCGTGGGCGAGGTGCTGGGGCTGGGGCTGGGAGAAGGCGAGGGTGAGGGGCTCGGGCTCTTGGGGCTCGGCGAGGGCGAGGGGCTGGGGCTGGGGCTCTTGGGGCTGGGGCTGGGCGACGGCGAGGGACTCGGGCTCTTAGGGCTCGGCGAGGGAGATGGTGAGGGACTCGGACTCTTGGGGCTCGGGGACGGCGAGGGCGAGGCGGGGACTGCGCGGCGACACGTCAAGACACACTCAGCTGCATTCTTGGCGCCAGCATACGATGCATCTCATCATTGCTATCAAGCAGCGCTGCTCCAACGGCAAGACCTGTGTTGCCCGACAACTGACACGGGCCATGCATGTGAGTCAGCCTGGAGGAACACTCACAGCACTGCGTGTGGTCCAGGCTGACGGTCCCCGTGCACAGCAGGCAGCCGCACTGGCCGGTCTTCGGCTGGTAGCTGCCCCACGGGCACTGCCTGCGGGCATCGCGGAGAAGCGCTGCAGCAAGGCACCGCAGCTGATGGAGTGCGCATGTTTTGACTATGCTAAGTACAGACAGTCACGCTGGCATAAATGCGTGGCTGTCTCTAAACATGTCCAGGCAAGGAGTGTCATCCTGCGCTGGCAGAACACTCTTCGCAGCCTCGTGCAGGGCTCTTGATCGATCACTTAGAACGCAGGGCATGCAGACAACTGGAGAACGACTTGCGGGCAGGGAGGTCGCCGGTAAGCCCAGTGATAGCGGAGCCACCTTCCATAGAGGACAGCTTGAGGCGGGATCAGTCGCGAGCCCTTCGGCTGTGGAGAGGAAGCGCACTGGCAGCAGGCCTCGCCGGGGTACGGCTTGTAGCTGCCCGCCGGGCACGGCGAGTATGTGCCGGGCTTCTGCTCCCAGAAGTTGCCCGACGATCCGCCCCAGCACTGGCCCCAGGAGTTGCTGCTCATGTCGCCGCCCCAGCAGCTGCTTCCTCCCCATCCCCACTTGCCGCCGCTGTCAGAGCCCATCGGCTGGTAGCCGCACTTCAGAGCTGCAGGCACAGCGCACACGGTTCGCTTAACGGAAACGAAAGCGCCGGCTCGACTGCGGCCGCATTGCTATGTGACGCGCTGCCGCGCCTTCCAGTCGACACAAGGCTGCTCGTGAGCTCAGGGCAGCCGCACCTGCTCATCGATTACGGATGTGCCCGCTACCGGATGCAAGCCATTTCATGGATACTTCTCCCTTGGTTGCTACTGCATGGAGGCCCGTTTACATCATCCCGGTTCTGCACTCATGCCCTTGCACAACGGCAGTGCTCGCGGTGGAGAAAACGCACTGCACATGTCCTTGGGGCACTTCCAGGAGGCGTCGGTGCCGTAGTCCACGATGCACAGGTTCGGGTCCGTCCCGCACTCCGTCGGCTTGGGCGGGCTGTCGGAGGAGCACTTGCTGGCGTGCGCGCCGCAGCCGCTGCGGCAGTGCTGCAGTGCGCCGGCCGCCTGCATATTGAGTGGGCCACGATGAGCGATTACTCAGGGTCAGGGTCAGGGTCAGGGTCCATGGCGTGGCATCTGCAGTGTGCTGGCTGCCTGCGCCCCCTGGGCACGCGCACCGCGCTGCGCACATCCGAGCTGCGAGGTTTGGACAGGGTCCCATGCTCCAGCAAAGGGAGCATCAGCTGAAACAAGACAGAAGGCAGCTTCGGAGGCACCTGCATGCAGCCGAAAATGTTGTTGCCGGGCCACAACCAGAAGTTGGAGGTGCACCAGGCGCCGATCGAGATCTGATCCGTCTTGGTCAGGTCCAGCCAGCAGTCCTGGTAGTCGCCGCTCTGTTGCAAGCGCGAGCAGAGTTCGGGGGAGGGGGAGGGGGATTCAACGGAGCTGCGGTCATGGAACGTCAAGTCAACGCAATCAGGAAGCATTTCGTGGAAGCTGTCGCATTAGATGAGAGCCGAGGCCAAGCACCACACCTTCATGTATGATTGGACGTCACCGACGGTGCACATGATGGTGGCCGACACCGACGGGCAGCAACAGATCAGGAGCAGGACCGCCACCCCCGACCGGGTCACGGCGCCGCCGCTGACACCCTGCGGCCTCTGACCGCCGTGTCAGTCAACCAGAAAGCACTGCTGGTCAGCACATTCTTGCAGGCTTCACAGGGCTTGGCGGGCTGACTCAGTGACGCATGGCATCGGCGCCCGCGTGGGGCTCTAGCGCAGACCATCTGGGGCAGATGCGCGTTCAAGCGTGGTCGCAGGCTGCACGACATGCGCCAGCGCGTCGCTGTACTTCCTGTAGGATCGTTCCCGCATTGCTACGAGGGGCTGCAGATACATCTGCATCGCAGCAGCATTGCACCGTGCTGAGCAGGTGGTGTGGGGCACACCGTTCGCGCCCCGGCATTTGTATAAGTGGGCATGGCGGGC
>JAABUX010006422.1_pt1 | contig 14040 bp, 17 predicted proteins | sample 5561851 | NCBI WGS metagenome assembly JAABUX01 (sample SAMN10711883, study PRJNA513361) | rock metagenome | isolation source: Antarctica rocks | place: Antarctica: Victoria Land, Richard Nunatak red sandstone | collected 2016-01-03 | reverse complement strand
CAGCCAGCAGTTTCCGCGCGACTTCCGCGGCCAGCACGGCAGGCGGCCCGGTCAGGACCGACACGTCCGGCGCAGCCGGCCGGGCAAGGACACCCTGGCGCACGACGGACTGCACAGCGGGCTGCACAGCGGCGGGGCGCTGGGCTGATGCCACAGTGCCCGTGCAGGACGTTGCGCCGGCAACGACGACAGCAGCAATCGCCAGCATTGCCGCCGCCCGGCGCGGCATCAAGGGGCGGGTTATATCCAGCCGCCCGCGCAGCACACGGCGTTCATACGACACAGTTCAATCCCATTCGTCGCAGTCGGATAGTCCGCCAGCGTATGGCGGTGTCTGTCCGCTATGAGACGCTGCGCGGCCATGTCCGGTTGTAATCCGCTGGCGGACGCCAGCCACCAGGGCGCGGCGCGGTCAGGAAGGCGGCGGAATCCCGGCACCCGGTTCTGCCCCGCCGCGAGCCGGCCGGGCCGCCGGCTGGCTCCCCGCAGCGATCCTGCCCGGGCCGCCGGCTGGCTCCCGCGTCCTGGTGCCTGGCCGCCAGAAGCTGCCCAGGGCTATGCCGCCCAGGATGGCCGCGCCGCCTGCGGCCTGCCGTAGTCCTGCCGGGTCGCCGAAGAAGACCGCCCCGGCCAGCGCGCCGACCAGTGGTTCGAGGTTGAGGAAACTTCCGGCGATCTCCGCGGTTACCCGGGCCTGCCCGTATGCGAAAAGCGTGAAGGGCAGCAGGGTTCCGCCCACTGCCAGCCCCGCCGTCGCCAGCAGCGCGGACCCGCTGGGGACGGCGGGCATGCGCTCGGTGGCGAGGGCCACCGGCAGCGCGGCGAGTGCGGCCGCCAGGAACTGCACGGCAGTGACCGCGACCGGGTCCTGGCCGCGCAGCAGCCGCGTCTGCGCCACCGTAAACCCGGCTGACAGCAGCAGCGACGCCATGATCAGGCCGTCACCGCCTGCCGTCGCGCCCCCGCCGCCGCCGCCGGCGACCAGGGCAGCTCCGGCCAGCGACACCGCGAATCCCGCCCACGCGACCGGGCGCGCCACGCTGTGATGCCACAGGGCCGCGATGATTGCGACCAGCACGGGCGCGGTGCCCACTATCAGCGCCGCGGCACTGACGCTGGTGCGCGTAATGCCGGCGTTCTGCAGAATTACCGACCCGCCGTAACCGATCGCTCCGGACGCTATGACGGCTGGGGTGCACGCGGCACGCAGCCGGGTGCGGACCGCCACGAGCAGCATGGCAGCGGCCATCGCGAACCGCGCGAAGGTGAGCCAGCCCGGCGGCAGCCACTCCAGCGCGACCTTCGACAACGGCACGGTGGTACCCCACAGCAGCCCGGCAGCGGTTAGCGCCGCGAGGGCGGGGCGACGGTCGGTTTGCATGCACCCATCGTCACCGGCAGCTGGGTAAAATTTGCCGTGCGAGTGGTGAGGCAAGATAATGTATCGCTCTATGACAGTTGAACTAAATGAAGTTGACGTTCAGCTTCTCAACGCGCTGCAGGTGGACGCAGACCGCACCAATGTGGAGCTCGCCCGCCTGGTCGGGCTGTCACCCGCGGCAACGCTGAACCGGGTTCGGCGACTGAAGGAGTCAGGTGTCATCCGCGTCATCGCTGCCCGCCTCGATGCGGCCGCCGCCGGATTCCCCCTGCAGATGTACGTGACTGCCACCCTCGGCCGCCATGACCCGCGCTCCAGCCAGGTCTTCGATGCGCAGATCCGGGCGATGCCGCAGATCATCGCGGCGGACAACGTCGCCGGCGAGGTGGACTACCTTCTCACCGTTGTGGCCAGGGACGTCCCGGAACTGCAGCAGGTCCTGGCTGCGCTGGCCAGCCGCGGCGGCCAGCGCCTCGTGACGTACCTGCGGCTGGAGGAAGTCAAGCCGCCATCCAGGCTGCCGCTGGCTCCGACCGCTTCCGGCCGCCGTGCGCCGCGAGAGCCGCCGGGCATCTGAGGAAACTGGATGCTCGCGCTTGCCGTCAAGCGCTTGAGGTATGTCACGCTGTCCGGATGACAGCCTTCGCCATCCAGGACGTGTCCCGGCGCAGCGGGCTGAGCGAGCCTACGCTGCGCTATTACGAGCAGGTCGGGCTGGTCGGCCCGATCGACCGCGACAAGAACAGCGGGCATCGCCGTTACCGCACCGAGAACCTCCGCACGCTCGAGGGGCTGGCCTGCCTTCGCGCGGTCGGCGTGGGCATTGAGGACATGCGCACCTACCAGGCCAACCGCGCGCGCGGGCAGGAGGCGGCGGCCGAGCAGCGCGACCTGCTGCTCCGCCATGCGGAGCGCATCGAGGCCGAGATCGCCGCCCAGCACGCGCGGCTGGGCTACCTGCGCGAGAAGGCGGCGATGTGGGACGCCCGCGACCGCGGCGACGCCGCGGCGGAGGCCGAAGCGGTACAGCGTGTCACAGACGCGGCCGGTCGCCTGGGGATGCTGCGATGAGCCCGGTCCTGGTCACCGGCGGGTCCGGTTACGTGGGCACGCAGCTGATCGCCGCGCTGCTGCGGGCCGGGAACCCGGTGCGCGCAGCAGTGCGCTCGACGGCCCGTGAGGCCGGACTGCGCGCGGCAGTGCGCCGCGGCGATGCCGACGACGCTGGCCTCCAGATCGTCGCCGCGGACCTGACGGCCGACGACGGCTGGGCCGCCGCAGTGGCCGGCTGCGAGGAGATCCATCACGTCGCCTCGCCCATCCCGGTCGTCCAGCCCGAGGACCCTGACGAGCTGATCGTCGCCGCCCGCGACGGCGCGCTGCGGTTGCTGCGGGCCGCGCGCGACGCGGGCGCCCGGCGCGTCGTGCTGACCTCGTCGTTCGCAGCGGTCGGCTACACACCCAAGCCGGGCGCCGAGTTCACCGAAGACGACTGGACCGATCCCGACACGCCGGGCCTGGCGCCCTACCCGCGCTCCAAGACGATCGCCGAGCGCGCCGCGTGGGACCTGATGGAGCACGACGGCGGTGACACCGAGCTTGTCGTCGTCAACCCGACGTTCATCCTCGGGCCCGCCCTCATCACCGACCTGCGCTCCTCAATGCAGCTGATCAAGGCGATGCTCGACGGGACTATGACTGTCGTTCCCCGGGCCCGCTTCGGCGTCGCCGACGTACGCGACTTGGCTGACCTGCACATCCGCGCCATGGCCGCGCCCGAGGCCGCGGGCAGGCGCTTCCTGGCCGTCGCCGACGGCCCGACGCTGAGCTTCCTGGAGGTGGCCGAGACCCTGCGCCGGAAGCTCGGCCCGCTCGCCGCCCGCGCGCCCACGCAGGAGGCGCCAGGGGGCGAGCTGCCGCGGCCGGTCATCCACAACGACCGGGCTCGCGACGAGCTCGGGTGGCGTCCGCGCGCCGTCGAGACGACGATCGTGGAGTCGGCCGAGAGCCTGCATGACCTCGGCCTGCTGGGACAGCAGCCGGAGCGCTGACCGCAGGACCGAAACCGGTTGTGCCGGTGCGCGATGATGGTGGCGTGACGGGCGTCGGCGGGCAGGCGTGAGCCGGCTCGCCGAACTGGTCGTGCCAGCACGTCTCGGCCGCAGCTTCCGCTGGCTGCTGGCCTCGTCCTGGGTGACCAACCTCGGTGACGGGATCACGCTTGCCGCCGGGCCCTTGCTGGTGGCCTCGCAGACGCATAACCCGCTGGCCGTGGCAATGGCAACGTTTCTGCAGCGGCTGCCCTGGCTGATGTTCGGGCTGTACGCCGGCGCCGTGGCGGACCGGGTCAGCCGGCGGGGCATCGTCATCACTACCGGGCTGGTCCGGGCGGTGATTCTGCTCCTGCTGACCGCATCGATTCTTGCCCACCGGGTCGACACCGCGGTGGTGCTGGCCGCGCTGTTCCTGCTCGGAGTCAACGAGGCCTTCGGCGACACCGCGACGACCACCCTGCTGCCGGCGCTGGTCGACCCGCGCGACCTGGGCATAGCCAATTCGCGCTCGCTGACCGGCGTGATCGTGTGGAATCAGCTGGCCGGGCCGCCCGTCGGCGCCGCGCTGTTCGCGGCGGGAATGGCGCTGCCCTTCGCGAGCGAGACCGTGTGCGTGCTCGCCGGAGTGCTGCTGTTGTCGCGGGTGCGCCTGCCCGCTCGCGTCCGGCGCCCGCAGCCCGGCCGGGTGCGCGATGACATCCGCGAGGGATGGCGCTGGCTATGGGCGCACCCGGCTGTCCGGACGCTGGCAATCACGATTTTCACGTTTAACGTCACCTTCGGCGCCGCCTGGTCGGTGCTGGTCCTGTACGCGCGGCAGCGGCTGGGCATGAGCGCGCTCGGCTTCGGGCTGATCACCACCGCGATAGCGGTGGGCGGCTTGCTGGGTACCGCGTCCTATGGCTGGCTGGAGCGGCACGTTTCACTGGGCGTTATCATGCGGGGCGGCCTGATCATCGAGACGCTCACCCATCTCGCGCTTGCGCTGACCCGCTGGATCTGGCTCGCGCTGATCGTCTTCGCGATTTTCGGCGCGCACGCATTTATCTGGGGAACGACCTCGAGCAGCGTGCGGCAGCGGGCCGTGCCCGCGGAGTTCCAGGGCCGCGTGGGCAGCGTTTACCTCACCGGCATGGTCGGCGGCATCGTGATCGGCTCCGCGATCGGCGGCCTGATTGCCTCAGCGTGGGGAGTCACCGCGCCCTTCTGGTTCGCCTTCGCCGGCTCGGCGGTCATTCTGGTGCTGATCTGGCGGTCGCTGCTGAACATCGCGCACACCGACGAGGGTCTCCGGGCCGGCGATCCTGCCGCCCGGACGTGACGCAGCCGGGTGCTCGCTCAGCTCGCCAGCATGCCGGCGCAGACAGGCGATGACCAGGTTGCGGCCGCAGTCATCGGTAATCTCGGTCCGCGGGACTTCCGGGTCCGGGCCCGATGGGCCGCTATGCACTCATGGCGGGCAGCCATTCCAGCCATGTTCCGTGCGAGTCGGTGAAGGCCAGCGGAGTGCGGCCATCCCGGCCGAGCACGAATGGCGAGCCGCGGTAAGCGGGCAGGGACAGGTCCGGCACGACGCCAGGACTTTCGTTGGACAGCCACACGGCCGGCAGGGCGCGGACTATGCCGGTGAACTGCCGGCGGTCCGCGGGCGTCAGGTAAGCCAGCACGGCTGAGTGATACACCACCAGGGTCGCCTCAGCGGGAGCCCGGGCGGCCAGCGCCGGCAGGTCAGTCAGCAGATCACCGCGATATACCACGGGGGGGTCGCGGCGGGCCGAGGCGATCGCGGCGGCGAGCCGCTGCTCCCGGTCGCCTTCGCCGGGCCATACCAGGCTGGACAGCCAGCGGACATCATCGTCGCTGGTGACGTCGAGCGGGTTCAGGTCCAGCCCGGCGCGCCAGGTGATGGCGGGAAGCCGGGCAGGGAGGGGGACGGGTCCGCGCGTCGCGCAGCGCAAGGCAGGCGCCTGCGGGTCCTGGCCTGCGATCCGGTGCCCGGAATAGTCATAGGAGTACCTGTCGAAAAGCAGAGTGAGCCCGGCGCTGGCGCCCACCTCGATCAGCGCCAGCGGCGGCGGTAGCTGAGCCAGGGCAGGCAGCAGCGTGGCGCAGCGGGCCGGCTCGTTGGTCTGCGTGCGCCGCGCCAGCATCACCGCGGAAAGCTCAGCCGGATGGTGGCGGACCAGATCCCGCAGCCGGGTTATCTCCGCAGGCACGCCCAGCAGGTAACGGGCAGCTGCGAACAGCAGATTGGGCTGGCGCTTTTCCGGTGGCAGCGAATCGAGAAAATGCAGAACGGCGGTGTCCCCGGCCACCGACCCGGCCAGTGACTCATAGGCCGGCGAGCGACCGCGGGCTTCCAGGGCGAACTCACGGTAGTTCTCCGCGGGGCTCTTCGCCGGATTATGACCCTGCATCATTACCACATCCCGGCGGCTACCGGCCGCGCGCTCAGCGAGCAGCTTTCCCCTGATGGGCTCCAGACGTTCAGAAGCTGACCCCCGGGAGGAGTGCGAACAGTGAAGTCGGCGCGAGTGGCCGTGAACGTCAGAACACGCCGTAATTCCGGCGGATCGTGCATAGTACCCTGCTTGCGTTAGCATAGCCTCGTGGCGAGGTGGCGGCAGCAGCGCGCCCCTCGCTCCCCGTCCGTGTCGATGACCACCCATCAATGGCGGCTTGTTGCGTCGAGTTTCGTCAACCGTCTCGGCAGCGGCCTATTTGCCGCCGCATCCATTCTTTATTTCACCCGCGTCCGGCATCTCGATGCCGGATCGATCGGCCTCGGCCTTACAATCGCCGGCGCAATCGGGCTCTTGTCAGGTGTGCCGGTCGGGCATTTGGCGGACCGGCGTGGCCCGCGGCTGGTGACGATGGTGACGCTGCTCGCCCAGGCTGTCACCATGGCAGCATTCCTTTTCGTGCGGAACTGGCAAACGTTCACCGCCGTGGCCACTGTCGACCTCCTCGCGATGTCGGCAAACAATGCGTCTCGGGGTGCACTTATCGCACAGGTAGGCGGCGACAATCCAGCCGCATTTCGCGCCCGGTTACGCAGTTTCGTGAATATGGCAATCCTGCTCGGCTCGGCCGGAGCCGTGATCGCCATTCAGATCGATACAACCGCCGCGTACACCGCACTGATTCTTTTCAACGTTGCGACGTTCATCCTCGCTGCCGCCTTGCTGCTGCGGGTGCCGGCCTACGCACCACGGCGGACTGCCGAGGAAGTCAAGGTACTGTCCGTCCTCAAAGACCGGCCGTACACCGTGTTCGCCGCCCTCAACGGGGCCCTGGGATTCCACTACGTTGTCTTCACCATCGTGCTGCCGACCTGGATCAGCAGGCACACCAGCGCGCCCCGCTGGAATGTCGCCCTTGCCTTCCTGCTGAACGCGGCGTTGTGCATCGTGCTGCAGGTGCGCCTGGGCTCCAAGGTAAAAACGCTGAACGACGGCGGCATCGCCTTGCGCCGCACCGGGCTGCTGCTGCTCGCTAGCTGCGTGTTGTTCGCACTGGCAGCCGGCGTACCGGCGTGGGCCGCAACTGCGCTCATCCTCATGGCGGTGGTCATGCTCAGCGTTGGTGAGGTGCTGCACGCCTCGGCAGGATTCGCGCTCGGGTTCGGCCTTGCGCCCGGCCACCATCAGGGCCAGTATCAGGGCCTGCTCGGTCTGTGGTTCGACCTCGGGCAGGCAGTGGGCCCGGCGTTGTTGACCTATCTCTGCATCACCCACGGGCTGACCGGCTGGACGGTCTTGGCGCTCGTGTTCGGATCACTGGGCCTGCTCGGTCCGGCCGTGGTGCGCATTGCCAGCCGAGGCCGTCAGGACGCAGTCTGAGACGAGGCCGCGGGGCCCCGGCCGTCGGCCATTAGCGCGGGGTCGACGCCGCCCTGTCGAGGAACTCGCGTTCGTCGTCGACCAGAGCCGAGTAGTCGGCCTCGCCGCGGATGTGCGGTGCGTCTGAACCGAACCGGGCCGAGCGGGCGGCGGTCGCGCCCGGCACTGTGACCCTGCCCGCGTGGGTGGCGCGCTGCTCCAGGTCAGCTAGGCGTTCTCGTGAGCGCCGTCAACGGTTAGCCATGAGCCGCATCTTGATCCGAAACCACGCCGGGCGCCTGCCTCGGACGTCCCAGGCGGCGACCGTCGCTGCCGTATCGCGCTCGATTTGACCGCGTAGTTCGTCGGGGTAGCCGGTCGCCCGACGCGCCCAGGCCTGCTTGCCCGCTTCTGATTGTGTGCTCATAGGATCTCCCAGATAGTCGAATTCGGCTAGTCGAACTCGGCTAGTCGAACTCGGCTAGTCGAATTTGACTATAGTCGAGGCATGCCGCCCCGCGCACTGCGAAACCCCCTGTCACTGGTGGCCCTGGGGCTGCTCGCGGAGCAGCCATTGCACCCGTACCGCATGCGCGCTCTCCTGCGCGAGCGAGGCCACGACCGCATCGTCAAGGGCAGCGGCGCTTCGTTGTACGACTCAGTGGCGCGGCTGACGGCGGCAGGACTCGTCGAAATCCAGGAATCCGTCCGGGACGGTCGCCGCCCGGAACGGACCGTCTACCGGATCACCGCCGGCGGACTGCACGCTTTGCAAGGCTGGGTTCGCGAGGCACTAGCCGACCCGGAGCTTCAAGATCAGTTCACCGCGGCCTTGTCCTTCATGTATGTGGTGCCCCGGGCAGAGGTAGTCGCGCTGATGAGCCAGCGCATGACCGCGCTGAACGCGCTGATCGACACCTCAGGCGCGGCCATCGGCGACGCTCTCCACGCCGGCGTGCCCCCGATATTCCTGTCCGAGGAGCACTACAACCAAGCCCAGCTCCGCTCCCAGCTCGACTGGCTCGACGCCTTCACCGCTCAGCTACGCGACGGCCAACTGTCCTGGCCGCAGCCCCGCCCGACCACGGAGAGACAACCATGAATCCAACCCCGACTGCGGCTGACTCGCCGCCTGAGCAGGCAAACCGGCTCCTCGCCCGCACCGTGAACATCGGCCTCGACCTCGGCGCGCCCGAAGAACTCGGCTGGACCATCCAGGTCACCGACCACCACCTCGACCAGTGCGCGCGGGCCGGGTTCACCGCCGTGCGACTCGCCACCAGCCTGGCCCGGCACCGCGACGCGGCCGATCCCCGCCAGCTCGATCCTCGCACGCTCGAGCATCTTGACCAGATCATCCAGGCCGCATCCGAGCGCGGTCTCGCGGTCGTGATCGCGAACATGCACGACCCCGACCTGATGGCAGACCCGCCGCGGCACCGAGGCCGGCTGCTCGCCTGCACCCGCCAACTCGCTGCCGCCACCCAGCACCACGGACCCAGCCTCATCCTCGAGCCGCTCGCAGAACCCCGAGGCGCTCTCGATCCGGTCTGGAACGACTACCTGCGCGATCTATGCGCCGCGGTCCGCGACGTCGACCCGGACCGCACCCTGATGGCCGGACCGCGCAGCTACAACAACGCCCGGTTTCTCGCCGAACTCAGCCTGCCCGCCGGCGAACGTAACCTGATTCTCACCCTGCACCATTACTGGCCGATCCGCTTTACCATGCAGGGCGAGGTCTGGCTCGGGCCGACCGAGCTCGGCGACCCGGCGACCTGGCTTGGCACCACCTGGGACGGCACACCCCAGCAGCGCACGGAACTTGAAACTGGATTCGAAGCCGTCGCCGTCTACGCCCGCACGCAGCAGCTACCCGTATTCATCGGCGAGTTCGGCACCACCAACAACGCCGACATGCCCGCACGCGTGCGCTGGACCCAATTCAATCGCCAACTCGCCGAGCACCACGGCTTCGCCTGGGGCTGCTGGTCTTACGCACCCACCTTCGCTATCTACGACACCGGCCATGACCGCTGGCACCAGGCCCTCCTGGATGCCCTCATCCCGTCGAGCCGGCTGCCTGACGGCGTGACTCTCGCTCCTTGAGAGCGAGAGTCACGCCGGACCTCGAGCCGGCGGCTCCGCTGGGACGACCGCGTCCCGAACGCGCCGAGGGTGGATGACGTCGTGGGCTTCATCGCCAAATGTCAGGGGACCCCATAAGGCTTCGCCTTCATCGAGCTGAAAATCATCGTCGAAACGCAGCGGCGGCTGCCCGCGCTGCCGCGCTGGGCTAGGTCTATCAGCCGAGGCCCCTGCGGCTGACCTGCCGGCGCGTGAACGCAAGCTCGGCGCGTCGGTACGTGCGGATGGACGCCCGAGCGGGCCGGTCTTCGCAACACCTGGCGGCGGCCTCCCTGCGCCCGACCGGGTCGCCTCGGCCGGCTTCGGCTATCAGCTAGGCCGCCCCGGTCGTTAAATTTGTCGTCAGCTTTCGCTGGCGGGGACAGGAAACGTACGGGCTGTGAAGACCTCGGCGATGCGATGGGACAGGTGGGCGGCAGCCGCAGGGGTGGGGGCGTCCGACACCGATCCCAGCGCGCCGTCCCGGGTGAGCACGACCAGGCCGTGGACCAGAGCCCAGCACGTCAGTGCCAGCTCAGTAACGTCCTCGACCGAGATCCCAGAGCTGGACGTGATCCGATCGACCGCCGAGGTGAGCATCCCGATGGCGCGTTCTTTTGCCTGTCGCAGTGCGGGGTCGTCGGGGTGGAGCTCGCTGGGCCGGAACATGAGGTCGAATAGCGCCGGGTTGACCAGGCCGAAGTCGATGTAGGCGCGCCCGAGGGCGGTGAGCGTCCCATCGCCGTCGCGGCCGACGGCCTGATCGAGCGCGGCGTTGAGCGCGTCGTACCCCTCGACGGCGACGGCGGTGAGCAGCCCGGCCCGGTCCTCGAAGTGATACTTGGGGGCGGCGTGGGACACCCCGGCGCGGCGGGCCACGGCGCGCAGGCTGATGACGGCATGGCCGTGGTCGGCCAGCTCGGCGCGGGCAGCGGCCATCAGGGCTGCCCGCCCAACCGGAGGCGGCGGCGTTGTCGTGGCGCTCATGGGAAAGAGTCTCGGCCCTTTACTTGACAGTGTCAAGCTAGTGTGTCACGCTGGCCTTACCGTTTGACACTGTCAAGTAATAGGTTTCAGGAGATACCCGTGTCCCAGGTAGGCACCCACCCCCAGCCCGCCGCCGCGCCGTGGTGGCGCCGGCGCCAGTCGATCGCCTCGTGCCGCAGCGCCCGGTCGATCGCGTCACATTCCTCAGCTGACAGCATCGCCCCGTTCGCCGGATCCGCGGCGATCGGCTCCGCTGCAAGCGCCTTGTCGATCGCCAGCGCCGGCTCCATTGCCTCGATCGGCTCGATCGGCTCCATTGGCTCGATCGGCTCCATTGGCTCGATCGGCTCCATTGGCTCGATCGGCTCGATCGGCTCGATCGGCTCGATCGGCTCGATCGGCAGCGTCGGCCAGATCGGCGCCATCCACGGCGTCCCCGTTGCCGCCCACATCCTGCGGCTGTTCAACCTCGTCGTAGCAGCATCAGTCGCATGAGGAGTAGTCGCCTGGAGAACCGGCCCTCAGGCCGCCGCGCCTATCTACCCACGATCGGAGAATCCTGACATGGCCCGCAACAACACCGTGATCACAGCCGGCATGACCGCCCTGGTGACCGGGGCCAGCAGCGGCATCGGCGAGCATTTCGCCCGCCAGCTCGCCGGGCGCAGCGTGCACCTGGTACTCGTCGCCCGCAACCGCCAGCGCCTCGAGGACCTCGCCCTCGAGCTCCGCGCCGGGCACGAAGGCCTGTCGGTCACCGTGATCACGGCCGACCTGTCCACCGCTCATGGCGTCGACGATCTGGTCGACGAGCTGTCCTCGGCCGGTGTCACCGTTGACGTGCTGGTCAACAACGCGGGCGTCGGATCGCACGACCGCTTCATCGACCAGGATCTAAGCGCACTTGCCGCTGAGATCCAGCTGAACTGCACCTCTCTCGTCGCCCTCACCGGCCGGCTGTTGCCGGGCATGGTCGACCGGCATAGGGGCGGGGTCATCAACGTGGCGTCGACCGCCGGGTTCCAACCCGTCCCGACCATGGCCGTCTACGCCGCCTCCAAGGCGTTCGTCCTGTCGTTCAGCGAAGCACTGTGGGCCGAGACGGCAGGCTCGGGGCTGCGGGTCCTGGCGCTCTGCCCCGGTCCTACCGAGACCCGGTTCTTCGCGACCGCCGGACCCGGAAAGCAGTTTCTCACCCGGGGCCGGCAGACAGCAGCGCACGTCGCCGGGGTCGCCCTGGCCAGCTTCGACAGCCGCCGCTCCCCGTCGGTGATACCCGGCGCGACCAACCGTCTCATGGCCAGCGGCTACCGGCTGATGCCCCGCGCCACCATGGCCCGCATGGCCGGACGCAGCGTGCGGACCTCGTGATGCCGCCGGTGGCCGCCCGCCGCGGCGCCATGCTCGCCACCCGGACGCAAGCGGGCGGCGACATCGGCATCGCGGGTGGTCACCGGCCTAGACCCGGCCACCCTCGTGCTGTCCTGCGCGGTCCTCGCCTGCTCCATCATCGAAGCGCCCGCACACGGAGGGGCCTCCGATCCAGCCTCGCCGGTCCAGGCACCCGTATCATCGTCACGGGCGGCCTCACCTCTTCGGTTCGGCGGTCGTCTGGATCGCCGTCTCGGCCGCCGGCGAGCCCTAGGTAACTATCGCCGCCCAGACGCTGATCATGGGCCTCGGCCTCAGCCGGCTGCTCGGGTGCGGGCTGGGAGCGCAAGAACGGTTGACAGCTGCTGTCTGGCGAACGCCTGGCGGCTTGTGTCCGGGCAGGGCGCTCGTGCTCGGATAGCCGGGATGAACGAATGGAAGAAGAGCAGGATGTGAAGACGATAGACGCGGGCGTTCTCGCGATGAGCTATCTGGAGGACGGCCCTCCCGGTGGATGGCCTGTCATCCTGTCGCACGGATTCCCGTTCGACGTGCGTGCCTACGATGAGGTTGTTCCGCTGCTGACGAGCGGGGGCGCACGCGTCATTCGTCCCTACCTCCGGGGCTACGGCCCGACGCGCTTCCTGTCCGCTGACACGCAGCGGAGCGGGCAGCAGGCGGCGCTTGGTTCGGATCTGGTCGCGCTTCTCGCCGCTTTGCGCCTGGAGACCGCGATCCTCGCCGGGTACGACTGGGGTGGCCTGGCCTCCTGCGTCGCCACGGCCCTGTGGCCCGAGCACGTGGCAGGGCTCGTGTCGCTGGCAAGCTACGACGTCATCGACGTCGGGAGGCTAAGGCATTCATACGATCCTTCGGTGAGCACGCCGTCTGGTACCAGCATCTGTTCCAGACCGAGCGGGGCCGCGAATGCCCTCTCTGTCAGACTCCCGTGAGACATGAGGATGAAGTAAATCTCTGTGGCCAGTAGGGCGAGACGGGATCTACGAGACAAGTGACATTGACCGTGGCAGACATGCCTGCCTCCGTGCGGGAGGATGGCCTGGTGGCCTCCGCGCGGGGTCCGCGGGCTGACCGGCCGAAGCGGCGGACCTTCACCCCGGCGTACAAGCTGGCAATCGTCGAGCAGTACGACCATCTTGCCGACGCGCGTGAGCGAGGGGCGCTGCTGCGCCGCGAGGGCCTGTACCACTCCCATGTCCAGCAATGGCGTGAGGCAATAGGTAAAGGCGCGCTGCCGGCGCCTTCCGCCAGGCCGGCCGGGCGGCCTGCACGAAGCCAGGCGGAGGTGGATAACGAGCGGCTGCGGAAGGAGAACGAGAAACTCTCCTCGGAGCTCGCCAGGACAAAGGCCGCGCTTGAGGTCGTGGGAAAAGCACACGCGCTCTTGGAACTTATCTCCGGGAGCGCGGATTCCGGCAGGAAACCGCCGAGGTGATCAGCGAGGCACTCACCGCACTGGAACCATTAACGTTGGTAAAAGCCGCCTGCGCGCTACTCGGGAAACCGAGGGCGACGCTGTACCGGCAGCGCCATCCGCCGCAGGTCCGGGAAAGGCATCCGGGGCCGCGGATGGCTCATCCCGCGGCGCTGTCGGACGGCGAGCAGGCGCAGTTGCTGGCAGTGCTCAACGCGGAGCGGTTCGCGGACAAGTCCCCAGCCCAGGTGTGGGCGGTGCTGCTGGATGAGGGTGTCTACCTGGCCAGCGTCTCGACCATGTACCGGGTGCTGCGCGCGGCGGACCAGGTCCGCGAGCGGCGCGCGCAGGCGGCCCACCCGGCCCGGGTCCGCCCGGAGCTGACCGCTGACGGGCCCAGCCAGGTCTGGAGCTGGGACATCACGAAACTGAAAGGACCCTCCCGCGGTGTCTGGTTCGATCTATTCGTGATGCTCGATATCTTTTCCCGCAAGGCCATCCACTGGGAGGTGCACGCCACCGAGAACGCCGAGCTTGCCAAGGAATTCATCGACGCCGCCATCACCAGCAACGGCGGCATCGCACCGGGCGCCATCCACGCCGACCGCGGCACCTCGATGACATCCAAGCCGGTCGCCGTGCTGCTTTCCGACCTGCACATCAGCCAGAGCCATTCCCGGCCGCATGTCTCAAACGACAACCCTTTCAGCGAAGCGCAGTTCAAGACCCTCAAATACCACGGCTGTTTCAAGATCATGAGTTGAGTCCGAGGATTGTAAAGGGCCGGTCCATGTACCTGCAGGCCCAGCGGGTGGCTTCGGTGGTGTCGTGCCGGCCGGCCAGGCGGAGCGCGCCGACTGCGAG
>JAABUX010006421.1_pt1 | contig 14042 bp, 20 predicted proteins | sample 5561851 | NCBI WGS metagenome assembly JAABUX01 (sample SAMN10711883, study PRJNA513361) | rock metagenome | isolation source: Antarctica rocks | place: Antarctica: Victoria Land, Richard Nunatak red sandstone | collected 2016-01-03 | reverse complement strand
GCGTCGGTGCAGGAGCTGTTCAATCCGTTCGCGTGCGGCGGCGTGCTGCTGCTGGCGGCGCCCGGCGGCGAGAAGGACACGCAGTACCTGGCGCGCCTGTGCAGGGAGCAGCGCATCACCTGCGCCAGCTTCGTGCCGTCGCAGCTGGACGTGCTGCTGCAGGCGCGGGCCGCTCCCACTGTGTCTGAAGCGCATCCGCATGGTGCGCTGTCAGTGCTAAAAGCGTGTCGTTCTGCAGGAGCCTGAGGTGTCAGCGTGCAAGACCATGCGGCACGTGCTGGTGGGCGGTGAGGCGCTGCCGCCCGCGCTGGCGGCGCGCTTCAAGCAGCGCCTGCCGACTGCGCACCTGCACAACGCGTACGGGCCGACAGAGACGACCGTGGATGCCACAGGTGCCACCATGGCTGAGGCTGGTGTGCATTACAGAGCCGCATTGATGTGTGCCTCAGCCGCTGCTGCCATGCAGGCTATGACGTGACCGCGGAGTTCAAGGGCGGCGCGACGGTGCCCATCGGGCGTCCCATCGCCAACCTGCTCTGCTACGTGCTGGACGCCCGGCTGCAGCCGGTGCCGATGGGCGTGCCGGGCGAGCTGATGGTGAGCGGCATCCAGCTGGCGCGCGGCTACCTGAAGCGCCCCGACCTGACCGCCGAGAAGTTCATCGCCAACCCGTTCTCGGACGGCGACCCAAACCACAGCCGCCTGTATCGCACAGGCACGCTCTGGTCTTGCACTATCAAAGACACTGAGCCAGAATAGAGAGTATTAGTTGCTTGTGAGTTAATTTGCATCACGTCTTCCTGCATGTTGCTTTGCATGTCTCGTTGCAAGGACACCGAGCTCACACCGCCGCTTGCATGAGCTGCAGGCGACCTCGCGCGCTGGCTCCCCGACGGCAACATAAGCTTCATGGGCCGCCTGGACAACCAGGTGCGCCAATGCCGCCGTTTCTGCAGCGCATGCGTCATGCCAGGAGAGCTACCAGGAGGCAAGGCCGAGAGCTACCGCGGGCGCGCAGGTCAAGCTGCGCGGGTTCCGGGTGGAGCTGGGCGAGGTGGAGGCCGCGCTGGCCAGCCTGCCGGGCGTGCAGCTGGCGGTCACGCTGGTCCTGCAGGACCCCGCTGGCGCGCAGCGGCTGGTCGCATACGTCACGCCCGTGACGCTAGCGCCCGTGGAGCTGGCGGCGGGCCTGCGCGAGCGGCTGCCCGCGCACATGGTGCCCTCGGTGGTGGTGCCGCTGGCGCGCATGCCGCTGCTGCCCAACGAGAAGATCGACCGCAGGGCGCTGCCGGCGCCGGACTGGCGCACGCCGCAGGCGGCGGAGTACGTCGCGCCCGCCACCGCCCTGGAGGCGCGGCTGCAGGCGATCTGGCAGGACATCCTGGGCCGCGAGCCCATCTCCACGCAGGCGGACTTCTTCGGCCTGGGCGGCAACTCTCTGCAGGTGCGGCTCCCGGCCTCCGCCTTTGCGTGATCCGCCTCTGTGCGGGGCAGCGGGGTGCTGCTCCCGCTGCGGGCGTCACGCAGGTGCGGCTGGCCGCAGAGCAGTGCTGACGGGCGTGGGGTGCCACAGGTGGGCATGGTGATGGCCAAGACCCGCCAAACCACATGCAGCGATGTGCCCACTGCCCTGTTCTTCAATGCGCCCACCATCGCGGGCTTGGCGGCCGCCATCTCGGAGCTCGAGCAGGCCGCCGCTGCCGCCGCCGCCGCTGCGGTCCCCGCCGCCGGCTACTCGGACGACGCGCTGGCCGCCGGCGTGCCGTGCGCGCCGGCCCAGCTGCGCCTGCTGCACTGGGGCAGCCCGCGCGCCAGCAGCCCCGCCGCGCACCTGGCCGAGGCGCTCCGACTGACGGGCGCGCTGGAGCCGACCGCGCTGGAGGCCGCGCTGGCGGTCGTCGCGGCCCGCCACGGCGCGCTGCGCACGCGCTTCCTGGAGCGCGGGCAGGGCACGTTCGTGCAGACCGTGCTGCCGCCGGGCTGCGCAGAGGCCGCGCCGCGCCTGCACCGCGCTGCGCTGCCGCCGCCGAAGGACCTGGGCGCCGCGCTGCAGCGCCGCGCGGCGGCGCCGTTCAACCTGCTGGGCGCCTCGCCGCCCTGGCGCGCGGTGCTGTACAGCGGCGGCGGCGCGGGCGGCTGCAAGCACGTGCTGCTGCTGGTCGTGCACTGCGCGGAGTGCGACCGGTGGTCGCTGGCGCTGCTGGCGGCCGAGGTGGAGGCGGCGTACCTGGCGCAGCGGCCGGGGGCGGGGCCGCTGCCGCCGGCGCCGCGGCTGCAGCTGGCCGACGTGGCGGCCTGGCAGGCGGCGCAGCTGGCGGCCGGCGCCTGGCGGGAGGAGCAGGCGTTCTGGCGGCAGCAGCTGGCGTACGCGCCGCTGCTGCTGGCGCTGCCGACGGACCGGCCGCGGCCGCAGGCGCTGGGCGTGGCCGCGCGCGCCGTCGCCGCGAGCTCGCCCGCGGGCCTGGCGGCGCGCCTGGCGGAGCTGGCGGCGGGCTGCGGCGCGAGCCTGTTTATGGTCGTGCTGGCGGCCTGGAAGGTGCTGGCACCATGCCTGCTGCCTGGGCTAACCTACCCTGCCTGGGCTAACCTATACTACCTACCCTGCCTGGGCTGCTGTGTTGGCAGCCCGCAGCCTCCCACATGGACGGTGCCCTTGTCGGATCGCTTTGCATTGCACAGTCCAAACGCACCGTGCCGCCTTCAACAAGCTGGGCGCGGCTGCCACGTACGCCTGCCTCCGGCTCAGCATCGGCCAGCCTCCTGCTGCCCGCGACGCAGCACAGCCAGGGCCGACGGCCATCCCTACTTTTGTCAAGGGCGCTCTTTTCATGCTGCCCTCCAGTGGCCCAGGAAGCAGGCGACGATGTGTCACAGAGCGTGCCGGTGCAGGTGCTGCTGAGCCGCTCCGCTCGTGAGGACGATGTCGTGGTCGGCACGGAGAACGCCGGCCGCGGCCCGCCGGAGCTCGCGGGCGTCGTCGGCTGCCTGGCCAACCTGCTCGCGCTGCGCACCGACCTGTTAGGTCCGCATCCGCGCGCCTGGTTTTCATGCTTGGCCGCGCAGCTGACCGAGACACATGGCCTCCTCGGCTTGCGCGCACAGCAGGCGGCCCTGTATTAGCACGCATCCCTGCGGCGCAGTGCCGCGCCCTCGCCAGCATATGCTGCAGCCCGGCAGCGTGCCCGACTGGGCTGCTCGGCTGCCACAGACATTGTGTGGACGGGGCCGCAGGCGCACCGACGTTCCGCGCGGTGGTGGCGCGTGTGCGCACTGCGGTGCTCAGCGCCCTGGCCAACAGCAGCCTGCCCTTCGCGATCGCACTGGAGGCGGCAGCCGTGCCGGTCGTGCCCGCGCATGCGCCCGTGTTCACCACCATGGTGAATATGCTGGACGACGAGCAGGCCCCCAGCCGCAGCGGCAAGCAGGCGGGCCGCTTCGATGCGGAGCCACTGGAGGTGAGTGCCCGCCTGTGCCGATGCCTGGACAGCAGTCCCTGGCGAGGCCATCTCAGAGGAGTCAGTAGAGCTGATTGCGCACACAGGTCTAGCTGCGCACGACGGGCAAGCTTATAGCGCATGTCAATGCAGCCCGCGGTTAATGACCTCGGATGACTTACATGCGAGCAAGCGTCGGGCTTGCAGCCTACTATTGACCCGTACTCTGGTCTAACAGTGGGGCTGCTATGTGGATCAGGTCTTCATGGGCGCGAGCGCGCTGGACCTGGAGCTGACGGTGGCTGTGGGCGACGCTGAGCGCCTGGAGTGCACGCTCGTGTACAACACGGATGTCTACAATGCCGCGACCGCCGAGCGCACGCTCGCCCATCTTATGGCGTGCCCCGCACCCTGCAGTGGCTGGAGGCGCTGACAACCTTTGCACTGAATATGCCAGATCCACCAGCAGGAAGAACTTCTGGTTTTACACGCAAGCACGAGTCTCGTTACACTCCTCTGTGGTCCAACCTAGCAGTGTGGCTGTTAGGCGATTGGGGTATACATTGACTTGCAGTGAAGGGAGTGATGCAAGAATGCCGTTGTCTGAGTTGCATCCATGCTATAGATGTTCAAGCTTTGCTGACACTCAGACGTGGTCGTCACGGCACGGTGACTGCCTGCTGATGCGAGATGGCAGTAAGCGCGGCGCGCTGAGCAGGTCCTGATGTCAGAAGCCGTGGACGATCCGGATGCCCTGGCGGCGGAGCTGCCCATCATGGGCGTCACGGAGCGCCAGAACGTGGTGACCGTCTTCAACAGCACCCAGGCGCACCTGGCGCAGGAGCGCAGCTGCCTGCACGAGCTGTTCCAGCAGCATGCACGGCGCCGGCCCGACGCGCCGTGCCTGGCCTGCGGGGATGCGACCTTGACCTACGGCGAGGTGACTCACCCGGAGCCGCGCCCGCGCATGGGCTGCATGGCTTGCCTGAGACCGTGCGCCTGTTTGCAGGCCAGCCCCGTGCGCGCCGCTTGCAGCGCCTCGTCCTGCGTGGCTGACTGCCGGCAGCGGTGTGTGTCTCGGGCCGCGCGTGTCTCCCGGATGCCTGGATGGGCGCTGTGGCCGCGCAGGTGGATGCGCGCACCAACCAGCTCGCGCACCACCTCATAGCTCAGGGCGTGAGCCTGGGCTCGGCCGTGGGGCTGCTATTGGAGCCCAGCGCGGACGCCGTCATCGCAATGCTGGCCGTGCTCAAGGCCGGCTGCTGCTACGTGCCGCTGCAGCAGCACCGCAGCGACGCCGCGCTCGCGCTGATAGCGGAGGATGCCAGCCTGGCAGAGGTCATTGCGCACCGCGGCCTCCAGCGCCGGCTGCCCGCGGGGCGCAAGATCAAGGTGGTCCTGCTGGACGACCCCGCCGAGGAGGCCATGGTGTGGCGCCGACCAGCACGCAGCCCCGGGCGCCGCGCGGCGCCCGTCGATGCAGCCTTCGTGCTCTTCACGCAGGCCGCCGACGCGGTCCGGCCGACCGGCATCGTGCACCAGCACGAGGGCCTCGCGGACATGATCGACGGTCTGGCGCACCTGGCCGGCGGCGGGCCGGGCGAGGCCGCGGCGCCGCCGCGCGTGCCGCTGGCCTCGCCGCTGACCGAGCATGCCGCGGCGCTGGAGGTCTGGACGCCGCTGACGCAGGGCGGCGCGCTGGTGCTCGCGCGCCCGGAGTTCAAGCTGGACGCGCCGTACTTTGCGGGCCTGCTGGCGGGTGCAGGCGCCACCGCCGCGTACTTCACCGCCGAGCTGCTCGAGAGCGCGGTGGAGACGGGCGCGCTGGCCGAGGCCGCGCGCACGCTGCGCTGCCTGTGGGTCAGCGACCCGCTGCGGCCGGGCGCGGCCGAGGCGCTGTTTGCGCTGCTGCCGGACGCGCGGCTGGTCCTGGGCTATGGCCTACTCGAGGCGACGCCCTTCGTGACGGCCGCCGTGCTGCGCAAGGGCGACGCGCCGGTCGGCGCTCCCATCGGCCGCCCGCTCGTGAATATGCGGGCGCGCCCTCTCTTCAGTCAGCTTAGTAGCACAGGATAGTTTTGCATTGTGCAAGGTTGCTGTGCTCTAAGCTTCCGTCACTGCAGAAGTGCTGTGCACATTCAAGCTGCCACAGATGGTCACGCTGAGATGGTGCCCCGCAGGCCCTAGTGCTGGACGACCTGCAGAACCCTGTGCCCATCGGCGTGCCGGGCGAGCTGCATGTGAGCGGCACCTGCCTCGCGCGCGGCTACATCGGCCTGCCGCAGCTCACAGCCGAGCGCTTTGTGCCCAACCCGCTGTTTGACGCGTACGCGGACGACCCGCACTTTGCCAAGATGTACCGCTCCGGCGACCTGGTCGCCTGGCAGCCGGACGGCACGCTGCGCTACGTTGGGCCCGTTGGTGATGAGGTGCGCTGCTGAGCATCCTGTGCACGCTGCGTGTGCATGCCGGGGCTATCGAACATGCACATGAACAAGGTCTTGATCCGCGAAGCTGGCAGGCGACCATTGCACGAGATGGCATGCATGCGCTCATGTGCTGCGACACAATGCACTTTTGCTGTGCTGAGCCGCCACAACTCGGAAAAGGTACACATGTTGCTGAGCAGCTGCTGACAGCGTGTACTCCGCAGACGTACCTGCACGGCTACAGGATCAGCCTGAGCGAGGTGGAGGCCGCTCTCATGGGCTGCGAGGGCGTTGCGAGCGCCGTCGCCATGATCACTGAGGACCTGACTGGCAACCAGCGGCTTGTGGTGCGGGCCCTGCCTCACGGACGCCATGCAACTTGCTCCGCACAAGCGTGCACGCCCCCGCCCTGCTGCTTCAGGAGGAGTCGCCGGGTAGCATATCGTTAACGCGGGCGCGGAAGACACAGCGCCAGGGCGGCGTGACACCGCGCGCCGCGCCGCCCGCAGGCGTACGTCACGCCGAGCAAGCTGGACGGCGCCGCGCTCGCGCCGCTGCTGCGCAAGCGGCTGCCGGAGCACATGCTGCCGTCGGTGATCACCGCGCTGGAGGAGATGCCGACGCTGTTCGTGGGCGACGCGGTGGACCGCGTCGCGCTGCCGCTGCAGGACTGGGCGGCCGCGGAGCCCGTGTACGTCGCGCCGGTGAACGGCCTGGAGGCCGAGCTGCAGGCCATCTGGCAGGCCGTGCTCGGCAAGGCGGGCATCGGCACCTACACCGACTTCTTCGGCGCCGGCGGCACCAACACAACGGTGGCGCCCTTGCACTCTCGCTGCCTCGCCTGCGCCGGGTGCCGGCACGCACATGGTCCGCCAGCAGGCACTATGCGCGCTGCCGCATGGTGCAGTCAGCGATGGGGCACCCTGCCTGGCGCTGCACGCGAGCGCGCCCGGGGGCGCCCAGGCGGCGGAGGTGATGACGCGCGTGCGCAAGGCCACCGTCGCCGCGGTGCCGACCGCCGCGCTGTTCCGCGCGCCCACGATCGCGGACCTGGCGGCCGTGCTGGCCGGCATGCCGCGCGGGGAGGCCGGCGCTGTGCCGCGCGCGCCGTTCACCGCCGCGCAGAAGGCCGCCGGCGTGCCGTGCTCCAGCAGCATGCAGGGCATGGGCCGCACCGCGCTGGAGGCGCCCGAGCAGGTCGCGTGCGCCAACATCCCGGTCACGCTGCGCCTGGCCGGCGCGCTGGACCTGGATGCGCTGCGCGCCGCGCTCGCGCTGCTGGTGGCGCGCCACGAGCCGCTGCGCACGCGCTTCGTGGTGCGCAGCGGCGAGGTGCTGCAGGCGGTGGCGCCCGCGGACGACCCGCGCGCGACGCCGCGGCTGGCCGTGGAGCCGGCGCCCGCCGGCGGCGCCGCGGCGCTCATGGCGCGCCTGGAGGCGGAGGCCGGCCGGCCGTTCGACCTGTTTGAGGACCGCTCGCTCATGCGGTGCCTGCTGCTCACCGCGGGCGAGGACGAGAGCACGCTGATGGTGTGCGTGCACCACGCTGGTGCGCCTGCGCGCAAACGCTGCGCATGCACCGCGCTGCCCCACACCGCGGCAGGGCAGAGCCCAAGGCTCGCGGCTCGTGCCTGTCACCAGCGCACGCGAGATGCGCGCGCTCCCTTGTGTGCTGGCGCAGGAGCGACATGCGCGGCCCGGGCAGCGGGCGTCCCGCATCAGGATCAAGGCCCCCCAAAAACGTATGCTGAGGCGGGCTGAGAGCCGCCTCGGCACCGCCGCAGTGTTTGACGGCTGGAGCGAGGGCGTCGTCCTGGCAGAGCTGCCCGCGGCGTACGCGGCGCTGGCGGCCGGCGGCGCGCCGGACCTGCCGCCGCTGGGCGCCAGCTACGTGGACTACTCCTTCTGGCAGCGCGGCCGCCTGGAGGACGAGCGCGGCGCGCTCGCGCCGCAGCTGGCGTACTGGCGCGGCCAGCTGGCCGGCGTGCCCGCGGCCGCGCCGCTGCGCGGCGACTTCCGCGGCCCGCCGGGCCCCGGCAGCATGGGCGGCAGCCTGCCGCTGTCGCTGCCGGCGGACCTCGCGCGCAGCCTGCGCTCGCTGGCCGCCGCGTGCGGCGCGACGCTCTTCGTGGTCGTGCTGGCCGCGTGGAAGGCGCGGGCACGCCGCCCGTGCATGCGTTCCACGCACGGGCGCCTGCTGCGCGTGCCTTTGCGGCGTTTCAGGGGCATGTTGCCTGACTTGCTGACTTTGGGTTTGTCAGCCACAGCAGCGCCTGTGCCTGACAGCAGCGGCAGCACGCGTGCTCAGGCGCCTGCTTTGTGGCCTGCAGGTGCTCCTGGGGCAGCACAGCGGCAGCGACGACATCATCACATGTACGCCGATGGCCGGCCGCACTGCGCCCGAGCTGGAACCACTCGTGGGTGCGCAAGCTCGTGGCGGTCCCCCTGGCTTGCCTGTGGCGCTCTTCCTCCCCGGGCAGGGCCAGACTGCAATGCAAGCTCACTGGCCTGCAGCAGGGCGCCTGGCAGCGCCGCGTGTCCACATCATCACATGGCAGCGCCTGCAGTTTCATGCGGGGGTTCCAGGTGACGATGCGGCACTGGATGCCTTCTGCATGTAAGGCCGCTGACATGTGCCCACCGGGTTGCTCGCAGGCTACTTTGCGACGCTCGTGGCACTTCGCACCAACATCTCCGGTGCGCGGCAGCCTCTGCCAGCTCGGTTGCTGGGCGCGCCAGCCCTGGGGAGGGCTGCGGCAGCAGCCCCGCGCGTCACCCGTGCATTGAGCGCTTGAAGTCGAAAAAGGCCTCCCGCAGCCCCTCCATGGCAGCACTCACGCCCGCGCCGCGCTGCGAGCAGGCCCGGGCCTGGTCGTGCGCGAGCTGCTGGGCCGCGTCAAGGCGACGGTGATGGGCGCCGTGGCGAATGCGGATGTGCCGCTGGAGGATGCGGCTGAGGCGGCCGGGCTGCCGCCCACGGCGCCGCTGGACGCCGTGCACTGCGTGGTGCACGACGAGGGCTTCTTCAAGGTGGAGATGGAGGCCGAGGGCCTGGAGGCGCGCATGCCCCCCCCCCTTGGGACTCCCCCATCCCCAACCCCTTTTGCTGCCCCAACGCGTTGGGGCAGCATTTTTGCCGCGGTGTGCCAGCATTTGGGGGGGGGGGGGGGGTCACGGCAAGCTCACAGTCTGCCTCAGCGCCCACTGTCTCCATCCAGACCCGTTCCGGGCCGCCAGCCATATCGTGTGCGGTCTCATAGCATCATGACCGGGGACCGCAGGCAGAGCGGCTGGACGTGTTCCCCAAGGAGACTGTGATGGGCGAGTCGCTGCTGTCCCTGGAGCTGAGCGAGGTCCGGGGCGGCCTGAGCGGCGTGATCGACTACAACAAGGACGTCTTCCGCGCGTCCACTGCGAGGCGCATCGCCGCGCACCTCGAGGTGGGGGGGCCTGCTTGCGGGGCTCGCCCTCTGACCGTGCAGGCTCAGAGATGCAGACCCTAGATGCGCCATTACCATGGGCTGCCACTTATAGCGCCGCGCATGCGCCGTCCCGCCCCATGCTTAGCTCATGGGGGCCGCCGGGCATGGCGCGCATGCCAGGGCGGCGAGCGCCGGGCGCGCGCCGCGCAGGAGCTGCTGGCGGCGATGGCGCAGGGCGGCCCCGACCTGGCAGTGGGCGCGCTGCCGGTGGCGCGCGAGGTGACGCGCCGCCTGCGCAGCACGGCCAGCTCGCACTTCAGCTCCCTGGCCACGCTGGCCACCTCGCTGGCGAGCAGCGACTCGTCGGCGCTCGCGTCCGCGGCGGCCTCGCGCGGCGTGCTGGGCGCGCGCGCGCGCAGCGCCGCCGGCCGCCCGATGCGACGCGTGGACACGGGCGCGCTCGCGCAGGCGTTGCGCTCCGCCGGCGCGTCGCAGCTGCCCGGCGCCCGGCCCTCCGCGCGGTCGCCGCCCGCGGCGGGCGGCCAGGCCGCTGCGTTCGCGCCCGTCGGCAGCCCCGTGGCGGGCATGCCGGCGCCGGGCCCCGGCGTGCAGCCGCGGCGCAGCTATGGCCGCCCGCCCAGCATGCGCCCCGGATCCGCCCCGGGGCGCAGGCGGACCAGCACGGACGAGGAGATGCCCTCCAGGCGCCCGGGCATGGCGGTGGGCCCCATCATGGAGGACGAGGGCGCAGACGGCTGCGCTCAGGTCCTGCGCGCGGCCAGCGCGCGCTACGGCGACCGGACGAACGCCGCCCTACTGTCCAGCCGCGGGCTGCCCTCGCCCTTTGCAAGCCCATTCGAGGACCAGGGCGACAGCGGCGAGGACGGCGCGTCCGTCGGCTCGCCAGCCTCGCCGGTGGATGCGGACGAACTGCTGCGCCGGCGCACCTGGGGCCGCATGGCGGGCTCCGCCTCGCGGCCGGCCGGCACGGGCGGCCGCGCGCTGCCGCCTCGCGGGTCCTGATTGGCGGCCCTCTCCATGGATGGCTGGCTCGGCCGGTGTCCGTGGCGTCAACGCTGCTTTTGCCTTTACATTCCAAGCTCTGATTTAGGCGGACGCACTCGGTGACTTACTGCGCGGCCTAGCCACCGGCTGCCAGCTTCGAGCAAGCATCACGTGGGCGCAGGCATAGGCTGGTCTGGACCGCGCGGGGATGCCACGACTCCTCCGCATGATGCTTAATGAGAAGTTTTCCATGGTTTCTAGCCAGTGCATATGCGAGTGAAGTAGGGGGCTAAGTAGTGAGGGTCTTTGCACTGATGCTTATGGAAAGTAGTGACAGTATCGTTAGGTTCTCAGCTCGTCTGCTTGAGCTCGTGCCTGCTGTCACCTAATGACGCAATTGAGGACCCCGAGCCTTTTGGGGCTGCTTGTCCATGACTGAACATGGCTTCTCCACTGTGTGAAGCTGCAGGCTGCTGCATGGCCACTGCCCTGCTGGCTTCGCTGTGTTTTGTTGTGTTCAAAACTGTCTTGTTCGTATATGCAATGACAATGGCCCGTTGCTATTTACATTCTGGGCATGATGCATTTTACATTGCTTCCATGTTGAGTACTGTTCTTGCCAGCACATGCGTCTGAGGCAGCTGCCTGCTTTAGCTGCTGTAGTTCACCCGCCGCCTTTGCATGTACCGTTTAGCATGCATGACAGGGGAAGCAAGCCAGTGCACTCGCTGTGTATAATAGATCTCCTGGCTTTGTACTACCAGAAACCTCCTGTAGGGCCAGACTCCGAGAGCCAGAGTCGGTGCGAGACTTGTTTGAGTACTGTCCTATGCGAGGTCGACCGATCAGACGAAGAGAAGACTTTGCTTGTCACTTGGAGGTCGGCGTTTAAGCTCTGTCTCAAAAGGTGGCCCGCCAGGTCTTGTCCGTGAACTGAGTGCAGAGCTCGACCAGTGCCGAGCGCGCCAGGTAACACTTTAAGTGCCAGCCCTCGTGCTACTTGCTGCCATACAAGCGGAACCTTTGGCACGAGTACCACGCCTAGCTGGCATGTGGATGCTGGCTCGCGTGCTCCGCAAACACCTGCGCTGCTGGCAAGCTTGCGTGATGCTAGCCTTGCTTCGTGGAGTGCACGACAAAGTGCTGCGGTTGTAAGCTCCCTGCTTGTCATTGGCTACTACGCAGCGCCCTCCGCGCCCGTGAGCAGCAGCGCCGCGAACATACTACTACCGCGCAAACTCCCAAAGTACCCACCAGGAGGCAGTGACGCTCAAGTGTGACTGGGACTGCGTGCAGGGCGAAGCCGCCGAGTCCAAGCAAAGCAGAGCGCGCGTGCAGCAGCGCCAGTCATGGCCCGCTCCGGCTGCGGGGCGGCCCTGGTGGCCTGCCTGCTGGCATGCGCAGCTACGAGCGCCCTTGCCAGCGGCCTGGCAGGCCCGCAGCACCCGGGCTGCCTCGCGGCCTCGGCCGCGCTGCACCGCTGCCAAGCGGCGCGCGGCGGCGAGCAGCTGCAGGCCGACTGCTGCATGCCCTTCCGCTTCCTGGCAGACGCCGGCTGCTTCTGGTGTGCACCGGTGTGCCTGCGCTGTGTGAGCAGCCTTCTCGAGGCCCCGCCGCCTGACAAGGCGCGTGCGGGCGCGCAGCGATGAAGCGGTCGTGAGGGGCACGGCGGGCATGCTGTCCGGCAGCGTGGTCGGCGCGCTCCAGGCGTGCGGCATCGCCAACGCCTTCGCCACCATGCTGTCCGCCTGCCCCACGGCCGGCGCCTTTGCTGCCGCGGGTGGGGCCCCGCGCCTCGCGCCCTTGACAGCAGCACCGCACGCAGGCCTCTCAGACGCAGGCGACGGCAAGGCCTGAGCGAGCGCGCGGGGGCCGCAGAGCCTGTGCTGCTGCCCAAGCCCGCGGCGCGGCGCGCGGGCCACAGCGGGCCGCTGGCGTTTGGCGACGTGTGGGAGGACGTGCCCGCGGCCGCGCTCATCGCGCCCGGCAGGCTGTCCCCGGAGGCGCGCGCCGCGCGGGCGGGCGCGGAGGACGGCGACGACCTGGAAATTGATCTGCAGGCCGGCCTGCACGCCATGGTCGCGGCGGTGCTGGCGGAGGAGGCGGAGGCCAACGCCGCGCGCTCGGGCGCCCCGGACTGGGGCGCCGGCGCCTTTGAGGACCCGGGCTTTGACGCGCTGGACTTTGGCGACCTGGCCGACACCGACTCGGCGCTGCTGGACCTCGAGGCGCCGCTGCTGGAGCTCGACACCGACGAGTCCGGCCTGGAGTTTGACGAGCTCGACTTTGACGAGGCGGTGCGGCGCACTACCGGCCTGCGACCTGCGCTGCGCCCGCTCCGCTTCCGGACGGGGCGCGCTGCCTCCCAGCCGGGCTCTTAGAGGAGGGCGCCGCGCAGGTCGGCCTGCTGATGCAGGACGCGGGTGCGGAGGAGCTCGCGGAGGCCGAGACCGAGACCGAGACCGAGCTCGACCTCGTGCTGAGCACCGACTTCTCGGGTGCGCGCCCCCCGGCGCCTCGCAGCGCGGCTCCACCCCTGCTGGGGGCGCCAAGCGCCAGCGCCCAGAACATGTGCTTGCGTGACGCATGTGGTGCGAGGCGCTGCCGGTGACCTGGCGGATGGTGAGGGTCATGGCGTGATGGCAAGCAGCGGTACATCTTCAGCATGTTGCGCCCATTGCAGCTAGCCCTCTCATGAGCGAGTCGCGCGCTGCACCGTTGCTGCCGCGCACCAGGGTCCATGGAAAAGCCCTGCCTGCGCGCGTGCTGACGCGCGCGCGGCGCGCAGACACCGCGGCGGTGGCCGGCACCGTGCAGCGCTGGCTGACGGCCGTCGCGGCGCGCGGGAGCGGCGCGCGTGCGGCCGGCGTGCTGGCCGGCGTGCCGCGCCTGGTCGCCGCGCTCATGCAGCGCCTCAGCGCGGCGGTCGGCGGCATGCCGCTGGACGTGGAGATCAGCTACGAGGCCGACGACTCGGTGCGCGCCCCTCACATACCCTGCATCAACCCTAACCCTGCCATTTCCCTACCCTACCTCCCTGCCCCGCATCCAACGCGCCCGCCTCCTGGCGTGCCGCGCCAACGCCCGGCCGCCCGGTCTGCGCGCAGGAGCCGTTTGAGGCGGGCGACGCGGAGCTGGACATCACGGTGGACAGCGAGCTGCTGCCGCTGCTGCCGCCGGGGTTCCTGGAGGGCCAGCTGGCCGCGCTGGGCGGGCCGCCGCGCGCGCGCGCGGCGCCTGCCGACGGCGCCGGCGCCGCCGACGCCTGCGGCGAGGCCGCCGGCCTGGCGCGCTGGCTGTGCGAGCGCCGCGGCGCGCTGCTGTGGGCGCTGGCGGCGGAGGTGGGCGCGCTGGCGGGCGTGCTGGTCGCCTGGCTGGCCTTTGCGCGCGCGCGCCGCGCCCAGACCGCCCAGGTGCTCCGCCGCCCCAGCCTGCGAGGGTTGCTTGCTTTCCAGGGAGTCACATCCCTCCAGAGCACCTGAAGCGACGGAGACTGACCCCGCCGCGGGCTTTCCTGCCATGATCGGTCGGCGCTGGCCGGTGCGGAAGCCGCGGCGCGGGCGTGCCTGCAAGCTCGCGCCCGGCCGCTGCGCCGCCGCTGGGCTGTGACATGGCGGGGCGCCGCGCAGGCGGGCCTGGAGGAGCCGCTCATCGCGGTGGCGGCCGCGAGCAGCGACGCGGAGGAGATGTCGCCCCTGTACATGCACCTGCTCAAGGCCCAGCTGCTGGAGAAGGCATAGAGCGGCGCGGCT